>Ga0209084_1000042_pt1 | contig 122540 bp, 156 predicted proteins | sample C_130820_MF_Meta_FD_187309 | JGI IMG/M metagenome (GOLD analysis project Ga0209084, IMG submission 187309) | Freshwater microbial communities from Lake Croche, Canada to study carbon cycling - C_130820_MF_MetaG (SPAdes) (version 2) | ecosystem: Environmental > Aquatic > Freshwater > Lake... | reverse complement strand
TATACATCTAATTTGTTAGATATATCGCTGGCTAATTTTCTTAAGAATCCGTTTGCGCCACCGTTGCGTTCATACTGTGCAGGTGTTAAGAAAAACGCTTGTCCTAAAGTTAAAGATTCTGTAATGTTGCCTGCTTCATCTACACGATCTTGTGCGCCAGACACTATGCTATGGCCAAAGCGTAGTGCCGCGGCAGCAAATTCTATTTTTATACTTGCATCGACTTCAGGTTTAAATCCAGTGTAAGCAGATATCGCATTATTACCGATAATCTTTGGTAACCATTCTTTGTAAGTAATGACTTGTTCTTCTGCAATAACAATATTGCGGGCACGTTGATATAACTGTTCACCCGTCCAAGATGGATTAGCCGCACGTAGTCGATCTACATGCCAGTTATGTTCTCGTATAAACAGTGTCTGAATTGAAGTTAAATCTGGATTTTCAGTTCCACGGGGATCGCCGAACAAAAATGATCCATTAACGATGGGACCATATTGTCCGTTACTAGATGTTAACAATTTGCCAGTAGTGGCGATCGAACCGCCTTCTCGTAATAATACTGGATTAGTAAATCCACTAACAGGCGCAACACCGGGAGGGTATGCAATACCATAAACTACACTACCATCGATCCACCCTGTTACGTCATTGATCGGCAGTGCGGCAATCCCATTGATACCTGTACCGGGTGCAACTTGCGCACGAGTTACCGGTATGTGACTACCCGGTGTTAAATTAGTGTCGCCTGCTGGAACTATAACATCAATATTAGCACCGCCAGTTCTTTCACTAGCCAGCTCATGAGTTATAAATTGACCCCATGCGTACATAAATCCACTATAGCCAGTTGGATCAGCAGTTTCACCTTCATTTACTTGATCCCATACTACTAAATTACTAACTGTGCGAGCATTGGCTAGATCAGTACGCATGGCATGTAAGCCATCTGTATAGCTGTTTACTGGGTATCGGGCAAATGCACTACCAGCAGAATTTCTTAATGGTACTGTTGGGTGATGACCTGTGCCGTCATATGACGGTGGAGGAACACCGTTAAACGCCGCCGGAGGTATTAACGGTAATGGTAAGTTAACCGATACTTGTTCAGGGAATGATCCAAGACTGTAACCAGAACGTTGAGTCCAGATGTTTAGTGACATTGTTTAATATCCAAATCTTGTTTTGTAAGTTGCGTACAATGACTGAACGTCGGCTAGCGTTACTGCTACTGCACCTGTCATATTATGTTAGTCCTGTTCCGTTGATGTACCACGTTGTGGCTGCCACTTTAACTGCGGTGGCCATACCATGTGCGGCCAATGTGCGTGTACCAGTTGTACCTGTACCTGCTAGATACATAGTGTCTGTGGTAATAGCAATACTGACTGTGGTAGCACTTGGACCAGCTATGAATGTAAGTGTAGTTCCTATTGGATAGGCCACTGTTCCATTTGCTGGAATAGTCATAGTCTGACTTGCTGTATTCACATAAATGTGTTTGCCAGAATCACCTATGGCCAATGTAGCACTAGTGTTGGTAGCACTTTGTGGAAGTCCTAGATACCCTAGGCTAGAAGCTGTACTTGATGTAGTAGCAGTTGCCGCAAAGCCAGTGATAGGTGCACCGCTTGCACCTATGTTCAATGCTGTGGTAGCACTACCAGCAATGGTAACTGAAGTTTGACTTGCATCGTTTAGCACACTAGTGGCCGTTAATACATCAACGTTGTTGATTTTATATTTCTTGCCTGAAGCAATGTTCCAATGTTCACTTGCAGTCCAGTTGGTATTGGCATTGTCCCAGACTATGGTTTTATCAGTGGTACCTTTGAGAGTAATACCGCCGCCGTTGGCAGTTACATCAGTTGCACCTGTTGTTGTAATATTGGTAACTGAGCCAGCAACTGGTGTTGTACCGCCAGTTGCCGTATAAGTTAAACTTGTACCATCAATAATGCTAGCAACAATATAAGCTCCAGACCCACCTAAACTTCCCGGAGCACCATTAGTAGCAGAAATTGCACTGCCGACAATTAGATCAGTAGTGGTCGTCATGCCGGTAATAGTTGCGGCCCATGGACTTCCTAGTGCTGTAGCCACAGTTAGTGTTAAACTATTTGAGCCTAATAGGCCGCCTAATACCGCACCTGAAATAAGAATGGTGTCGCCGATCGCATACCCACTTCCCGGAGTAGCTACAGTGATAGTCGTGAATCCAGCGTAACTGGTTCCGGATCCAGTTTTTGTAATATTAAATGTTGCACCTATGCCTGTACCACTGGTAGATAGCTGACTTACACCTGAATAAGTTCCGGCTGCGGAAACACTAGTACCGCTAGCTGTAAAAGTAGTTGAGCCTTGTAGTAGTGCGCCCTTGATAGAGCCAACAGTTCCTGTAGCACTAACTGTTTGAGATGCCACACTGCCTAGTTCAATATTTTTGTCATCAACGGTAACAGTAGTTGAATTAATGTTTGTACTTGTTCCTTGTACAGTTAAGTTGCCACTGATAACTACGTTGCCGGTATGCGATAATGTAGAGTCATTGCCAATTTTTGTAGCCAGTGTTAGTACACCGAGGCTGTTTGTTACATAGAATGTTAAACTTCCCGGAGTCTTTCCGGCTGCTACTGTACCGTCAACAGATGATTCAATTTTTGCAGTGTACTGCAAATTAGTTCCATCATATGATCTAAATGCTATCTGTCCAGTCATGTCTCCAAAAATTAAAGTTGTTGGAGTAGCAATAGTTCCCCTGTATTTTCTTAATGATAGTATTGCTGGATTGTTATCACTAAAGTAATTGCTTACCCTTAAGATCGAACTGTTGCCGCCGGCAGTTGCGGTAACATCTAAACTACCGCTACCTCCGTCGTTAGTAAAAAACGGACCAATAGTCACCCTGCCTACACCTGTCGCTCGTAATACTGAATTTATATTACCGTTGATATCTTGAACATTCATGGTCAAGCTACCGGGCATGTTACCTTCGATATATCCTGCGACTGTCTGAGGGCCTAGGGTGCCAACTAGTGCATACTGCACTTGGGTAGTAGTCGGAGTTCCTGTAATGACGAAAGTTCCATTGAATGCAGTTGGGGTAACTCCAGCAACTAGAATAGTTTGACCTGTAACAAAACAAACACTAGGTTGCGCGGCAAAAGTTAAAGTAGCAGTTCCGCCAGATGCAAATGCCGCGGTGATAGCTATTCTAGGATTAACTACAGGTCTAACAGTTGTTGCTCGACCAGCAACAACACTAACGTTATTATCTATAACTTCTGCTCTTATATTTGCGACAAGCTGAAATTGATTACCGGTGTGTCCTGAAAACGCTAGGTATCCTATATCATCAAAATAAGATAGTGACGTCGGTACAATACTTGTTCCTCGTCCTCGTCTAATAGAAATAGAATTGCCAAGACTGTCATTATTATATGTGTCAGATAACAGTACACTTCTACCACTAGATGATGCAACAATTCGGAATGTACCGTCAGTATTGGTTAGAATATTATCGACTTCGCCCCAGACAAGATTTTGTGATGCCGCTATAGTATTTCCAGCCGCTGGCCAATAAGCCAGCGAGCCTGCTATGCCGGTAGGTATGACATTCAGTGTTAGCGTACGAGTAACACTATTATATGAGATTGTAATGCCTTTTGTTGTTGCAGTTGTTAATAAGGCAGCAGCCGCATCTTTTGTTCGATTTGTTGTAAAGTAAGTATTATAGGTACCTTCGTTGACGTTGTCAGTAGTTAGGGCAACATTGCCTATTTGGCCGTTAACAGTTTGTACAGGTGCTAGAGAAATGCCCCCGGCAACTAAACTGCCAGTGCCCCCAGTCTTACCTCCAACATACAATAAATTAGTATCAGTTGTATAGAGTAATTCACCTTCTGCAGGAGTAATCCCAGTTCGTTGACTGTTGGTGCCTCTTCTTATTTGTAATGTCATTCTATTCTCCTACCTTAAAAGGTTCCTAAATCGTATGTACCTATTGGGTTGGCAAATGTGCCTTGATCGCCAATAGTGCCGCTTAATAATGTTTGTACTTGGGTATTTAATGTTCGTATATCAAAACCCCAAACTGTGGTTTGTATGTCACCCGTGCCCGTTATGTTGTGATTATTTAAATTTAAATTACCACCTAATCTTGGAACCGGGTCGCTTTGTACAGCACCTAACGCATTGATATTAACTGTGGTCGGGGTACTTGTAACAGTAACTCCGCTACTGCCTGTTATGGTTTTAAACTGTAGTACGCCGTTGGTATCTACTGAAAATAACCCAGCTCCTGATCCAATGTTCTGTCCGTTTATACCGGCAATTTGTGCTGATAAAAATACAAAATTATCATTAGCTTTGGTAAAAGCCGTGCGTAAATCATCGCCTGTACCGTCATTCGCGTATGAACCTAATTTAATCTGTTGAATTGCCATGGTCTATTCCGTTTAGTATATTTACCGTAATTAGCTAATGCTTACTCTGTGTATAGTCAGTCTACAGCCGCTGGCAAGATCGATATTTGCTCCGCTAGCATTCCTTAAAACAAAACAATGAATGGTGTCCCCGGCGGTGGCTTGAACCACAGTTGAATAGTGTAGATATCGCCCCGACCATGCATCCTGCATGATTGTGACTGTTTTAGCACCGTCACTGCTGTCTATGAGGAAAAAGCTACCTGAGTTTAATGTCACTGATGTTGAGAAATATATTGACACATTGAATTGATAGTATCCTGTATATGGTGCTGTGAATACACCATTGGCGTATGCATTAGCAGTGTCCACTGTTTCAGTAAACAGAATGTAGGCGGCACTTGCTTGATCTATGATTGTTCTTGTAGTTGATGTTTGGGCAATCACTGTGACAGGTTTGTAACTGGCAATAACACTGGCATCTGGTAATGTTATCTGGCCACTACTTCCAAAAATATAATTGTTACCGCCCACTTGTAGTGTAATGGCATTTGATAAAGTATTTGACAGCGTGTCTCCACTGAACGCAAAATTACCCAAACTTGGTGCGGATCCGTAGGTAACTTCTTTAGTTGTGGTGTTGTAATATAACACATTGGATGTTGCTGTGGCAGTTCTAATTGGTGCCACATAGAAACTGTTGGGTTGTTCGGCAACACTATTGACTATAACACCGCTGGCATTTAATATGATGGTGTTGGCCGCTTGGTTGTTGTCTCCCGCCCTATAACCGATTGCTATGGCATTGGCACCTTGGCCGCCTAGGCCGGCTTGCTTACCAATGGCCACGCTGTTTACACCTTGTAAGTTATACCCAGCACCAAAGCCCACAGCCACTGCACCTTGACCTTGCACGGATATTCCAGCCAAGGCACCAATGGCCACTGTTTCAGTTCCTTGGTCACTATTACCCGCTTGTGTGCCAATGGCCACTGCATTGGCACCTTGTGAGGTTGTTCCGGCATCTTCACCAAATACCACACTATTACCCGCAGTGTCTTTTATCACTGCACCGTTGGGCAATGTCAATGCACCATCCGTGCCAAATGTAAAATTATGTGGAACTGTGCTTGAGGTTGAAAAAGATACACTACGGATACCCGTATTGTTAGGCAGTGTGCCGTCTACTCTACCACTCACACGCTGCCAGGTTGGATGTGCTGGATCGTATTGTCCTTGAGTTGTGAACGCCTGTGTTATGGTGCCAGTAAACAAATTAGGCTGGCCACCGGATGTTTCATACACCACACCCATACCCGTGCCCAGAGCCAGTCCAGTCACATAGGTCACAAACGCAGGGGTTCCGAACAGGGCAAACTCAATCTGTGACGGATTGCGTTGATACCATCCCTGTATAAATGTGCCGTTTACTGTTATGTCTCTTGAGAAGGCTTGCGCATTGTTATAGGTCGGACTGGTGGTAACCACTGTTTCCTGAGTGGTAACTGCAAGCGCAGTGTCTACCGCAGATTTAATGGTGTTGCTGGGAAATGTCAATACACCAGTTGAAGCAAGACTCAATGTGCTGCCACCGTTGACCAAACTACTCACACTGCCAGTCCAGGCTGTGGTCTGTACAGAAGCGTCTGGGAATGTTAAGCTACCATCTGTGCCAAGACTCCACTGTTTAACACCACCAGAAGTTTGTGTTTCAATTTGCAACACTTTGTTAAGATCAGCGGTTATAGTAGAGTAAGGCGTGCCATTTTTCCGAAAGGTGAGTCCTGACGGCAATGTTAAGACGCCACTAGAACTAAGGCTCACAGTTTGTGTGCTGTTGACTAATGTGCTTACACTGCCAAGCCAGGCTGTGGTTTGTACCGTGGCATTGGGGAATGTTAAATTACCATTCTTGCCAAAGGTCCAGATACTGTTTGTTGCCCCAGGCTTATAAAAACTCCAAGATGAAACGCCAAAAGTATCGCTAGCACCTGTGAAGTCGTCAGTACTTAAAGTTATACGCCATTCCCCAATATTAGCGTCAGGAGCAGCCACAGCAGTTATTTGCATTACACATGTTCTACTAATCACATAGTCACCAACAGCGACTACGGTTGCCCAATTGGGTGCTGAAGAAATTGAGAACACTAGGGTAAAAAAATCACTGTAAAGAGCACTAAGGTTAGATAGGTAATAAGCGCCAGTTTGTATTTTTATATCCAATGCTGATTTTATTTTTGACCCAACTCCAGCCATGATATCAAAATTTGGCAATGTTACTGTGCCATCCGAGCCAAGGCTCACTGTGCGAGCACCGTTGACTAATGTGCTTACACTGCCACTGCTGGCAGTAACAACGCCACTGCCATCTATACTTAGGCCAGTGCCAATTTTGATACCACCCAATATGGATGCGGATGCTGTGGGCAATGTGTAAGCACTGGGTATGGTGGGCTTGTTGGTCAAGTCTGTATATGAACCACTGAACAATGTGGGTTTGTTCAGTATAACTCCTAATCCACTAGATGCAGTCCAGTTGCTTTGTACCTGTGCCGCCGCCCCAGTTAGTAATATTTTGTTATTGGCATCATCATAGGTCACCGTGATGTTGGTGTGACTGGCATGTGTGAACAAGGGTGCCGCATAGTCCTGTGCCAGTTCAATCAAAGCCGCACTTGAACCGCCAGTTAAGGCATACAGTTCTGTGAAGTTTGCATTTACTTTTATAAACGCATTACGAAGTGTATCACCGCTTTTGTCGTTGGCACTAGCACCAACTAGGATATTTTGTTTAGACATTATGATCTCCCTACTGCAACTTCGATTACGCCCACACTATCGTAGTCTTTGTCCTGGATAGCCTTACCAATAATACTGCCAATCTGTGGATTAGTTGACTTGACTGCGCAACCCTCTACAGCTGATGTTGTTAGTAAATCACCCTTCTTAACTCGACCAACTACTCGGCACGGAATACGACCTGCTAGTGCTAGACAGACCTTGATGCCCTGTTGTCCTTCGTTCATTACATAAGCCGGGTTAGTTGTTACTACACCTGCTAATCTAGTGTCGTTAAATGTAGTAGTTGAAGTAACTTCTTTGTCACCACCAAACACTAACACCCAACCTTCTGGATATTCTTGATCACCTTCATAGAACTCAGCCAAGTCAGCATATGTACTGCGTAGTTGACTACCAGTTGTTAAACTCCAGTTACCATCAATAGTACCAGCGGCTGTACTTGATCCAGCTGTTAAGTTATTTGATTTTAATATACCTAGGCTAAAATCAAACTGGCTACTAGCCGTCAAGTACCACTGACCCTCCATTGATCCACCAGTAGCAGGTGCACCAGCAGTAAATGTTGTAGCAACTAATGTTCCGTTGCTGGTATTTAAAGTACCCTGTGTAGTAATAGTAGTGTTACTGCCAGTAGTACCAACAGCAGTCATGTAGTAGAATGGAGTTGCTTGAACTATACCACCTGGGGTACTATGTTGTACAGTAGTTCCGCTAGTTGATAGTACTGTGAAGCCTCCAACTTTTAAGTTAGCAACGTCGGCACTTCCATCAACCCCAGTTTTAAGTATTTGATTAGCACCACGAGTTGAAGTAATACCAACTACAGTATATGAATTATTTGCACTGTTAGATCCGTCATAGCCTACGACCATAGCACCACTTGCGCCAAACGATCCATTACTAATACCACCGGCAGCATTTAAAATCTGTGTTGGTGTTACTTCTGACGGACTAGCGGCGCTGGCAGTTAAATTACCAAGCACAGTTCCAACACTCATCTGTTGTATTTTACTATAGGTAATACCGGTTATAGCACTAGTACTGGTTAATAAATCAATCCAACCGTTGGTACTGCTAAATGACGAGCTGTTAAAACTAGCTATACCTAAATCAGCTTGCGCAATTCCAGTGTAGTTAGCTCGAGTCGTAGCCGCAGTCATTGCCAGCTTGCTTTGCGCGATTGCCGCGCTAGCATTAACATCGGCGTTGACAATTGCTCCGGCATTGAGGTTGGTAACTATAGTGCCGGTGCCCGAGTTGTAGGTGATCGATAAATCACCTGTAGGAGCCGCAACGTTTTTCCACTTACCCAACCCGACATCGTACACTAAGAACGATCCCGATGACACAGCATTTAAGAAGAATATAGTTCCACTTGGGTTGCTGTTCGGATATGTTCCTAGAGTAATTGTGGCAACACCTGCGCCGCTGATACTCACACTTTGAACGATCTGAGTACCGTCAAATCCAGTACCATACACTGCTAACCCGCTAGTAATACTTCCACTGATGTTGTTAACTGTTAACACATAGCTAATACTACTGCCGCTTAGATACAGGCCCCTGCCAGCGGCAATGCCCACATCTAGCAATTTGAATATCGAGTTTAATGCAATCAAACTTTGGTCAACATAATCTCTGTTAGCCCCGTCATACTTGCTAGTACTGGTACTTGGCATTGTTAAATTACCAATACTAAAGTTACCTAAATTTAAATTACCCTTCATGGCTAGTGTGCCGTTAAGTGCTAGATATCCTGGGCCGATCAAACTAGTTGTAGCTACTGGACTACCGCCATAGTCTAAACCTAATCTGTTGTCAATGAAACTACGAGTAGCACTTTGTACCGGAACAATGTCCGGTGCGTTATCAGTCATTGTAGGATCAGTTGAGAATTGAGTAACAACAACACCGCGTTTAAATCCTAAACCGTCCAAGTTACTAAGGGCAATACTTGCTGAGAATGTAACAGTACCAGTGCCCTGGTCAACGCTGAAGAATCGACCTACACGGAATATACCGTTTTCGTCTGTGGTCACATAGAACACACGACCTACTGTTTCTTCTTTAACTTGATTACTACCGTTTGACTGTATTGCCGGATTACCGTAAATTTGTACAGGATAGTTAGTAGTAACATACCCGCCAGTACCGATATCTAAGAAGTCATGTCCCGTAGCTCGGCAAGTACTAATACGTGTGGTAATTTGAGCCGCTGATCCAGCTGGTCTACCTAGACGCAGGGTAGCACTGGTAAGAGTACTAAATGGTCTTCCAATACCTAGCGTATTGCTAGAGCCACTAGTTACTTCTAAAGTCACAGTAGTATTAAACGCTGTACTCCATGTACCCGGATCTTGAGGATATGTTAGTGTAATAGTTGTGGCGCTACTTGCACTGCACAAATAGAATCCGTTGTACAATGGATTGTTGTTACCCGAAACAAGATAATAGCTTCCTGTAACGGGCGCAGTTGTTGTGGCAAAATTCAATACCACACTGTAAGTCGGGCCAGTACCGATGATAGTCTTACTTGTAAATCCAGTACTAGCATCAACTGCAAGACTTGTACCATATCCGTAGTTTGGAGAATACAATGACAACAGAGTTCCTACACTAACACTACCAGACGATACGGTTATATCGCTTCCACCTAATGAAGTAGCAATACCGATAGATGTTCCTGCTACTTTGTTAATGTAGTACAATGTATTTGGAGAAACTCCGTTAACTGGCGTTAAGATGGTCCCAGTTCCAAATGCCGAGCCACTGAATGTAATCTGTTGTCCAGCATTTAATCCGGTAGCCGATGCAACTGTTAATAGATTTGCCAGCCCTGAAATACTAGTACTGGAAACAGTTTGACTTGCACTAACTGTGTAACTGGTACCGACAATACCAATATTAATTCCGTTAGTAGCCGCACCACTGAGTGTGAACGGGCCGGTGCCACTGGCAATATATGTTCCGGTAGGTATACCGGTCCCCACCAACACCATACCAATACTTGGAGCAGTACCTGATACAATAGTTAATGTAGTTGTACTTGTAATAGTTCCAACAAACGTTGCACTATTAACAGCAGTAATATAAGTTCCAGTAGTTACTCCAGATCCGGATAATACCATACCGAGGACAGGAGTGCCAGATGCTACAGTAGTTAAACTTAATGTAGTACCTGTAATCCGTCCAGTAGAACTTAATGTGCTATTAGTAGTTGCAGTAACATTTGAATTTGCTCCCGGGTCGGTTGGATACAACAATGACATGGTCACAGTATTTGTACCAGCACTGGCTGTTGTAGCAACGGTAGCTGTTGATGTTAGCACTGGTGTAAGCAATACGCTACCCAATGCAGGTGTTACTGTAATAATAGGTTGAGAAGTGTATCCGTATCCTGGACTCACTAACACATAGGCTACGATACTACCGTTGGCAATAGTTACTGTTGCAATGGCTTGACTTGTCGCACCACCGCCTGAGAACACAACGGTTGGAGGATTTGCTGGATCAAATCCACTACCACCATTGGTAATTGTAATACTTTGTACGGTAGCTACTAAACTAGAACTTACTATACTGCCCGATGGAATCCAAACAGCAGGAGCCACTGTAAATTTAGTTGTACTATCAATACTTTGGATAATAGTTCCACTAGGAACATATGCGCCAGTGCTGGTAGATGATACTACCATGCCTACAGATAAACTAGAAGTAGATGATACTGTTAGTTGACTGCTGTTAACAATGCCAGCAATCTGCTTGCTTCCGTTATAACTAGTATTACTGTTATTTGCTATGGTAATATAACTGTCGACCGCAGGTAACTGTGCCGTCGGACTGTATGGAATATTAAATGTTACAATCTTAGCAGTTGTACTACCTGTTTGCAGTACACTACTAGCATAGGTCATGGAATTGATAACAGTTCCATCGGCCGCTAAGTTGCTTATTGGGTTAGGGTCAACACTTAAATATCCGTTGGCTGTAACACCAAATGTAACAGTGCCAGTTGGAGGGTTAACTGTAGCCGCGCTACTCAAGGTGATTGTTGCTGTATTTACACCACCAGAATTAGATATAACAACAGTTGATACAGTTTGTGTTCCGTTGAATCCTGTACTACTGCCAGTACTTGTTAAGATTTGACCTTGACTAATTGTACCTGCAAGACCGTTAACTACTAGTGTATAAGTTGGCCCAGCTGTTACAGTATAGCTTACAAACAACCCTGTTGAAATAGTCAGTGGCGCAGTATAACTAATAACTCTATGTGTACGACCACCCCAGCCAACTACATAAGTTCCTTTGTTAATTTGATTAATGGTTGATGCCGAACTAACGGCTAACACAGCAATTTTGTTATCTCCAACCTTACTACCTTGAGTTTTAGTAGCGTCAGTTGGATCCAATTGCGTTATATTATTACCATCGGTTGTAAATTTATAATAGCTAAAGCTAGCATCAGTTTGTAACACTGATATGTTTGCACCTAAAGTTTCTCCAGTTGCCTCAGTTAACCCATATGCAATTACTCGATAAATTTCAGATAAATTGTCAACATACTGTAACGCAGTACTTGGACGTACAGGTTTAACGTTATCAATATTATTGAATTTTATAGCTTGTAATACTCTAAAGGTCACAGTTTGACCGTCATATAATGCGTATTGTAGTCCAGTGCTTGAAGTACTGTCAGTGCCTGCGGTACTAAGAGTTACAGATAATATGTTTTTACCATTGATAGTAACAGTGGTGTGTGCAATTGTTGATATTAGATATCGAACAATGCCGCCACTCTGTACACCGTGATCAATTTCCAGTTCGCTGGCAGTGTATGGAGCATATGAGTATCCGGTAATGTATAGAGTGACAGACTGTTTAGTTGAAGTTGGAGTCATCTCATTAACAAACAAACCTTGCTTGTATATACGAGCTACCTGAACCATATCATAGGATAAGTTTACACTATCGGGCAATTCTGTTACGTCGTATCCTGTAGCACGTAAACCATAAACACCGTGTGAGTTAGAACCAGCAATACTTCGAACTTGACCGCCATTGTTGGCCCAGTAGCCTGTGTAACAGTAATATGAGAATGTAGATACTTGTTCAGTCAATCCACCGTTGGTTGCAAATACACCATAACCTAAATCGTTAATTTGTGTAAAGTCGTTAGCCAACATGGACTTATTACCGCCCATTTCAATATTGATACCTAGACCGGCACCACTGTTTAAGTAGGCAACTGATCCAGATAACAATGTAGATTTCAATCCCTGTAATGTAGTGTAATCACTAGATCTAGTTTGACTTGAATACCATGATTGACTTGCAGGGGTAGTACGTGTAGTTGGCGTATCAAAATCACCATCTGCAACATAGTCAGTTAGAATTGCAATCTCGGTGTTTACTAATCCTGCTTCAGTTGCGGTTGCCACAGGCAAACTTATATTTTGAGTATATGGATTACCAGCAGATTTACTTACAGTTTGATTTTGAACAACCTGTTGCATAACAGTATTCAATCGACCGTATGCCGCAACGCAGTAAGATTCTTCTCCTAAGATTTGACTCACACCGCTGCCGTAATAACTTAGCGATACATCATAGATGGCGCTATTACCACCATACATAATATCGTAACAGATAGCATCAATAATAAATCCTGTATCTCTTTGAGATTTAAGGGCGTTATAATTAGGAATAGTGTTTACGTTATATGTACTAGCAATCCAAGCAGACACTTCCTGTTGTAAGAATATTCTGTTAGCTTGTAAAATATTTTTTGCCTTAACAGCATTAGGATTGTTATAAGTACCACCCGGTGTTGGGAAGGTAGTCGCTGGCACGGTAGTAACACCGTTATTGATCATGTTAGTAATTGTAAGCAAACTTGCCGCAATTGAATTCTTGCCAGTAGTTGATACACTACCTAAATTAGAATTAACATATGCTAGACCTTGAGTTGTAAACAATGTAGCTAAAACAGTTAAACTATTCTGTGGGAACAAATATGTATAACCTGAGAACAAACTCTTATAGTTAGAACCAGTTACCATGTCTAGACCAATATTGTCTATAACACCACCCAACGCAGTTGTAAATTTAGTTGTGTTGTAAAAATTAGGCGGATAGAAAGGTGTACCAGTATCAATTGTTAGCACCACTGTATAGGTTGCCGCATTAAAACTTACAACATCGTTAACTTGGAAGCGATTACCTTGTATATAGAAAGCGCAAGGAGTTTGTGGAGCACGAATATCAAGTCCGCTGTTAACACTTCCAACAACGGTAATTTGTGTACCATTAACACCTGCAATATTTTGTTCTACCCTAGTAATTTTACCAAACAAACGTCCAGTGAATCCATCAATGAATTGACCGCCAGCAAATCGTTTGTAATTGATACTTTGACTAAAGCTACCGCTCTCTTGAGCATAAGGTGATTTAGTTTTAATTTGTCCTTCTGGATCAAGTACCATGGCAAATCCGCCGTGTCCTTGCATGCTGATCATTCTAACACGAGTAGCATCATTACATAAGAACACATCCATTAATCTATTGTTTAGCGGAGTACTATTAATATCTAACGGATCAGTTAAGTAGTGTCTTCCGTAATTAATTGTACTGTACAAATGCCAAGCGCCAACAGCATATGTTGTTGCGGCAGCAAAAGGATAAATCACTGTTAAGTTTAACACATTACCACTGATAGTGCTAACAACAGCTTTACCCGGAGTTCCGGTACCGCTAGTGCTGTCAGTGAATACTAATCCTAGCCAACTTGCCGGTGCTTGACCAGTACCTAGTGTAGCTGTGATTGATCCTGTTATACCGCTGAGTGTAATAGTTGATCCAGTAGTGGCAGCATAATCGGTACCACTATAATCAATAATACCAGTCTGTATGCCGTCAATGACACTGTCTCTATAAAAGAACACACTGCGCCATGGGCTTTGACTTACACGATCTAATGGACGTACAATAACACGTCGGAAGTCATCACCAGAAATTGTTACGTTTGCAGATAATTTGATTGGGTAATCTTCATAGTAGGTACCGCTTTCAACACAGATAGCAATGTTTTGTTCCGGAACAGTTTCACCGTAGTCTATTTCTTCCCCTACTCTAAAGAATCCTGGACGAACCATCCTTACTGTGATAGTGTCATATGAAGTAGTTACACCTGGAGTGTATGTTACAATTTGGCCGTATGCATTGCTAGTTCCACCGACTAGTATTTTGGCAGGAATAATGTGTACCGCACCTGGTATACCTTGGTCTACAAATCCGTTACCGCCGTTGTCAAATGTAATAGTATACAAGCCCGAGCCAAATGTAGGGGTTGGAGCCGCACCATATCCATTTGTAATAATACTAATTAAAGTATTCATGTTTGTGGTAAATGTAGTTTTTGCAGGAGTACTTGGCGACTTTGCAACACCATTCACCGTTGTTTGTTGTCTTACTAGATCTTGGAATCGTGTTTGCTGGGTTTTATTAAGTACCTGAATACCGAGATTTTTAGCAAACACAATACCGTCTAATGTTTCACGTAACTGAGATCCAATGGCAATAGCTTTTGCTGATGCATTTTTATAATAGCTTTTACCAGCATTGACGCTTTGATAAGTTCCGCCTGTTAGTATATCAATAATCATTGCATCAATGATGTATCCAATATCTCGATAACAAGTTGCTTCATTATAATTAAACCCGCCTGGATATGTAACAGCGAGGTATGCAGTAGTTGCGTTTCCTATAGTATCTTTACTGTTATTTAAAATTACTTGTGCAGCCTGGGGAATACTTGCATAAATTGTTAAGTCTGGAAGAGATTGGGTATAGGTTGTATCGTTAGCAACAATATCTGTAACATAATTGAACAATGCATTAATGTCTCCGGCTGCCGCGGCACCGTCAACCCATACTGCGTTTCTTACCTGTACAGCACTGTTACCAGTTGCAGGAGTCACTACTGAATTTGACGACACAAGAATAGCAACCGCCTGTGCATGAGTAATTGCTGCCACTGTTGCAGTTACTTCATTGCTGGCGATTTGTCTAGTGCCACCGGCCCAATATTGATATGCGGCTCTCAGTGTTGCTGAATTACCACCATATGTTAGATCGTAACAGACTGCTTCTAATATAGATTTCACATCTCTACTGCAAGTGGTGTTACTATATACTAAAGATGGGTAATTGGTATTAATCCAAGCAATAGTATCTGCGGCAATAAAATCAATATTGGCCAATATGGCCGAACGTGCGTGAGCAGTTGTAACTGTTATCGATGGCGGGTCAATAAATGTTGGAACAGACCTACTGGCAATACCAGCTGTTAATAAGTTAGTAATAATCCCAAACAAACTTGTAATTGTAGAACTGACGGTCACATTATTGATTACTGAGAATGTTGAATTGATATAGCTAATCTCAGCTGACTGGATTGCAGATTTCTTCGCAATAATTGCAGTTCTAGCAGTATTCAAAGTAGCACTGGCATTGGCTGTCGTTGGCCCGTACACTACTGGATTAGGTGTACTTACACTATTAACGATCCCGGCAATCGTTGCTATGTTGTTTGATATTGATGTGCTGACAATTGTTGAGCCGCCCAATGTTTGATTGATATACTGATATACACTCAATTGATACACAGTAGTAGTCGAAACATTATTAATGATCGCTTGACACAATGTATTAATATAATTAATTGCGGCGACGGTGGCAGTTTTTTCATACTGAGCAATTTGTAAAGTATTGCCTATCCAATATTGAAGTCCAGAGTAAACACTGTTACTGTTACCACCGTACATAAAGTCGTAGATCAAACTCCATATAATATATTTTACATCTCGCTTACATGTGGCAGAACTGTAGCTTAGTGTTGGATAGTTTGCTAATAAGAAAGCAATAATCTCTGCTTGGATAAATGATAGGTTGTTCAGCAACAAATCTCTAGCACTTAGTACACCAGTGTTCGACTGATATGTTTCTATCAAGAATAAAATTACATTTGACTGTATAGTTGATAGGCCATTTAAGATAGTTGTTCTTGATGTACCGTTGCTTGCGTAAGTTGTACCAGTGCTGTATATTGGGTTGATAGCAGTAGGCCCTGAAGCAACACCACCGTTGATAACAGTAATTACAATATTAACTAATGTACTAGCAGCCGCATTAGCAGTTCCGGTTCCTGCGCTTACTGATTGTGTGGTAGTATTGCCTGTAGTTCTAGTGTATAAATTGCCTTGAATGACTGAAGTCATTACGGCATTTAAGTGCGTATATGCGGCTGTAACTGGAACAAGTTCTGTAGCAATAGTGTTTACGTTAGTTCCTGTAAAGTATGCATCAGCTGCCGCAATGGTAGCAGTATTACCTCCATAGATCAAGTCAAAGGTTATAGCATCGATAATATATCCGGTGTCACGTCGACAATTTCCTTCGTTGTATAATGAAATAGTTCCTGGATTCAAGTTAGCATTAATGTATGCAATAGTTTCATCAATTAAAAATTGACGATTATTTTGTAATTGTCGGGCGCTGATGTTTACACCAGAAGATGAATTGTTATAAGTCCATGTTACGCTAGGTGCACCGTTAGTACTAACATTGTTAATAATAGTTGTGATTACATTCATGCTGGCAGTAATGGCAGCAATGGCAGCGGTATTAGTTGGAATTAATCCAATTACTTCATCTCTAGCTAGATTAATACCAGCAATGGTTTGAGCCTTTTGGCTTGATGTTACTACAGAACTGTAACTTCTAATGTAGGCAAATGCGGCAGTTATAGAACGATAATTAGTTCCAAAGATCAAATCATCTAGTACAGCATTAACAATGATTCCCACGTCTCGACTGCATTTTGCTTGATTAAATGTAAATGTTGAACTAGCATTGGTTGTCGGTAAAGCACCAAATACTACGCTAGGCAGACTTCCACCTGAAATAATTTTTTCTATCAATGCAGTATTAGCTTTGATATTGGCAACAGCTGATGGTAAATTTGCAAATGCCGCATCTGACACTATGGTATTTGCAAGATCGTTTAGTGTTGCCGCTGCCTGACTTATTCCAGTTGTTTTCACAGACATAATACCAGCATGAGTTGTAACCGCAAATGGATCGCCCCCGGCTACTAGACTAATTTTAATAGTTGTGCTGTCTACTACACTGTGGATAAAATAAATGGTTCCGATAGTAATATTTCCAAAACCAGTACCGGAAAATGTAATCGGACTTCCTACCAGCATGCCAACGCTTGAATCTACAGTGATGGTGTTTACAATTGAAGTAGTACCCACAGTAGTAGTATTAACAACCGTAGGGGTTGTTTCTAGCCCAGTAGATGCTGTGCTAAATGATAAAGCAACCTGTATACTTCTTAAATTTGAACCAAATATCAAATCATATAACAATGCATCAATTACTTGACCTAGATATGTTTGAGTATTAGCGGTACTATACGAGAAATTTAAAACTTGATCTCTAGCATAGTTAACTGCATCGATTATTTGAGTTAAATTATTTTCAACAATATCTGAGTTATAAGCATTGAATAATATAGATGCTTGAGTTGTGGAATTAAAAGTTGTACCTAATACCGTATCATATCCTACAGCATCTACGATATCTGAAATTATACTGCCCCATCTAGCTTTATCAAATGTAAATGTGTTTACATATTTTTTGTTAATGTATGCAATAGTTTCAGCTTGGATGAACGATTTGTTTGCTGTTAACAAATCAGCGGCATCAGTATAGCCTATAACTCCGCTATTGCCGCCGCCGAGCGTGACACTTTGAATTGTACTAAAGGTCTGAGTAGGGCCAACTGTGTAGGCAATTCTTTGACGATATGGGCCAGGTTCTACAGTTGATAGCGCAATAAGATTTTGGGCCTGGAGCGCGGCAGCTCCAATAGTCTTATAAGCATACGCCCACGAACGACCTTCTCGACCGGGGGGAGTGTTTGTTTGTAAATCGTCACCATTAGTCTTAACATATAGATTTGTCGCGCTATAGCTAGTATTATTGTCAACATAAAATTTTGTTGCGGCTTGTAGATCATCAGCACCATTAGGTGTACCAAATCCTGCCATTGGTGACGGATGGTCGTTGAGAGCAAGCGGCCCAGTCATAGTATCGCCGCCACGGTAAACAGTATACTTGCGTTGCATTGCTTCTGTGCTTACATAGTTGCTAGACAATGTTGCGTCATAGTCTTTATCACTAGTTTGCGGATTAGCTGGCTCGTCACGGACTCTTAATGCTTTTGAAACTGTGCCGTTATAAGTGGCCACGTAGGTATTATCGGCATAATTTTTACTAATTGCCAGCTGTCCTAGAGTGGTAGTAATATTTTGAGAAGCGTACAGAGTATTAAACTGATCAACTAGGGCTTGGCTTGGATCTCCTAAATTACCAATACTAAATTGATTAGCGTTGATACTGGCACTTAACGATGGTTGCGGGTCGTTGTTTAGTCGAGCACTTAAGGCTGCAATTGTGAGTTTAGTAGGATCAGAGGTAGTAATACCAATACCTGTTCCAGCTACAATAGTTCTAGCAGATAATGCCCCGCCTGTAGTGTTTGCCATGATAACTTGGTTAGCACTATACGTAGATGGTGCATCGGACAAGTTGGTAAATCTGATAGTTCCTCCAGCTCCAAAAATAGCGTATAACTCATTAAAGTTGCTGTTTACTTTTTGGAAACTTGTACGGATACTATCGCCAGTTCCGTCATTACCTTGTACGCCAATGTCAATTACTTGTTGTGTCATATTATTTTAAACTCCAAAGCTAGAACCGCAACCGCATGTTGTCTGTGCGTTGGGATTCTTTATGCTGAATGTACTGCCCATTAATTCTTCTTTATAATCTATTTCAGCACCTGTGAGATACTGCATACTCATTGCGTCTACAAGCACTCGAAATTCGTCTAGGGGGATCTCAAAATCATCTTCGTTGATTATTTCATCAAAGGTAAAACCATAGCTAAAGCCGCTACAGCCGCCACCTTGAACAAAGGTACGTAATGATAAGTTAGGGTTACCTTCTTCGTATAGAAGATCTTTGATTTTTGTCTTTGCTGATTCGGAAATAGTGATCATGATAGCCCTCGATTGAGTATTTATCCAATATATTTTATAACCTTAATGTAAATACAGTTATGTATATTGGAACTGAATTTCGAGAAAACCACTATGTGCGCACCAGCAATCGTGGTAAGACACACACCTATAGTCGTAAAAAAACCGTACTGGTATTACGGTGTGATTGCTGTGGAGAAGTATTTAATCGAGACAAGGGCAATATGGACCCTAATCGATTAAGCAACAACTATTATCATGTGTGTGGTAATTGTGATGCTAAAAAGTTTGCTCAAAGCAAAGGGATTGAAAGTAAGCATGTTTGGGACATGCCTGTAAGCAGTCTTAAGACGCTAGGCCAACTCTAGCACTGATTACATTCCAGTTGATAATTTTCCACTGATTAGATAGATAGCTTTTTTTATCGGCTTGGTAGTCTAGAGCCCAGGCATGCTCCCACCAATCTACCAGCAATACAATATCCTGTCTGATTTCGTGATTTTTGATAGTCTTAATTTTTCCGTCACGAGCCAAATACACCCATCCTGAACCTTGGATTTTCATAGCTTCTTTTTCAAAGGCATCAATAAACTTATCAAAATTTTTAAAGTGTTTATCGATAAATTCACCGGACGACCCGCTAGGCTCGTTTGATCTTGTAGGTTTCTGAAATTGCGTAAAGTATATATTATGCAAAAAAGCCCCAGCTTCGTTGAAGTCAGGATCCCCTTCTCCTTTATTAAAACGCTTAACATATCCGCCGTACAGTTCACTATAGTGATAGTCTATGGTTTCTTCACTCATGCTGGGTTCTAAATCATCTCTTGCATAGGGCAACTTGGTATGAACCAACGTCTTGGGGGTTTTACCCTCGTTCAGCGTGATGTGTTTAATAAAGTTGTACATAATGGTATTTATCAGTATAAATACTCTGGAGGATAATATACCATGTTAAAATTTATCAAAAGTTTTTTTAAGAAATCAGATCCAGTAGTGGCAGAGCCAGTTCCATATAAAGTCGAAGTTGCTCCGGTAGCAGAACTAGCACCAGTTGCTGTTCAAGCTGTAGAAGCAATGGTAGAGTCTATTATGCCAGCTGGGACAGAAGCATCAATGGCCGCACCTGTTACTAAATCTAAGAAAGCACCTGCGGCTAAGAAAGCACCAGCCGCAAAAAAGCCACGTGCTCCTAAAAAGCCTAAAGCAGAGTAAGTCGTTTAGCTTGCTCGTATAAGGCAAAACTTGCAAGATTTTTGCCTTTGCTTTCACACATAATATCGTGTGTGCTTAGAAAGCTCAGTGCCCATTCATTAACTTTTGTATTCCAATAAAAGTCTGAATGTGCTCTGAGCTTTTGCTTTTTGTATCCTGTTTCAAGTAACGCCGAGTGATTTGGGATTATATCAGTGTCATGATCCACAAGATAGTCTTCACGAGATACTGAATAATGCATAGTAGGGCGCAGACCGCGCCAACTGTCCACGACACGCATAACACGGCTATCTGTGTTGCTGATGTATTGCCCTTCACGTATCCAGTGATGGTGTACGTCAAGCACAATAGGAATGATATCGCTAATAGTAAGACAGTCATCTAGCCCCCATGAGTTTTCTTCGTTTTCGATTGTAATTGTATTTCGAGCTTCAGGTGATAGTCGCTGGTAAGCCCTGCGTATGCCTTCGGGGCCTTGGCGGCCTGATATGTGTACATTAATTTTAATGTCTTGGAAAGATTTACCATAGCCCATATATCGTGCCATGTCTGCGTGATATTCAAATTCTTCTATACTGCGCTGAACAATACCTTCATTATCACTAGCCAACACAGTAAACTGGCCAGGATGAAAACTAAGGCGGACGTTGCGATCCTTAGCAATTCGACCAACGGTTCCAAACTGTTTTTCGCAATATTCAACCACATCGCTACGTTGCCAAAAATAAGACCAGTCAGCGTGAGTATACACAGGCAGGATATCACTACTAATACGTACCATACGAAGGTTATCATCTAAATCTCCTACTCTCTCTACAAGTTTGCGGGTGGATTCGATGTTCTGAACCATTAGGTCCCATAGTTTTTGTTCTGCCACTTCTTTAGTTTGGCGTCGAAGCCAGCTGACAGTTGTACTACCGGTGTTATACTGTTTAGCATCATCTTTTGTATTAATGCCATTAACTTGATCTGCATGATCGATCCATTTACATGCGAAGCCTATACGTTTCATTACCAATGCCTTATGACGCTTGCGATTATAAAAATGTTTGTAAGTACATATGATAACACAATTACAGCACGAATGCAAGCAATTCGATCCGATTCCTCGTCCGTACTGCCTGATTTTTCACCTAATGATTTTGCCCAAAGTCGCCAAAAATTACGGAAGTAAGTTCCCATTAGTCTTCTGCCAAATTCCTGTATGGATTAAGAGATCTTTGTGCCAACCTGGTATATTTTCCCAATAATGATGTTCATACCCATTATGCCCCTTTGTTACAAAATGGTCTTTATAAGACATTCTGATAATAGTCTTAAATTTGGAATTCAGTAATTCTAAAGGATTATCGATGTCGATAATCGGGTGAAGAAATAATAATCCGTTATTGGCTAGCATATCATTAACTTTGTCAACGTACTTACTTAATGGATAATGCCACCCCCACGAAGCGCATGATATGACCAAGTTGACCGGAATTTGACTCCACACGGGTTGTTTATAATCTACATTTATAAAATGAGATTGTGTACACCCATTAAGATTGATACATCTATATACCTGATCCCAATTGTTGTAAGGTGCATGATCTAACGAGTACATAGTGTTCGAATTATCATTTACCTCGTTACCATCAACTAGCATAAATCTAGCATTGTTTATATTTTTTGATTGAAAAAATTTGTAAAGAATGATGTCGAAAATACTATTTCCGCATCCAACATCAAGAACAACGATTTGCTTATTTTGATCTGCAAAATTTTTAAAATATTCTAATACCTTCGGAGTTAACAAATCTTTTAATTTAGATGAATACCTATCTGATAACTCTTTTAGATATATATCGGGACTTAATCCGACCATTCCGTTTTGAATTAAAAGCATATCAATAAAATCCCCATCCGGTAGGAATATGTCTATAGTTCCGTTGTTGGGTGTTTCAATTGCCAGTCTATTCATAATTTTATTTTTAGCCTTCGTATGTAGCCGAGTTAGCACCATGTTCTGCACATTCTACCCTTACACAATAGCAACGATTATTAGTCTTTTCTCTTATTAATTGATCAGCAAAATTAAAAGCATGTTCAGCAAACTTCTCTGCACCTACGCCATCAAAGATGCGAATCTCTGCTAGACCTAACATTTCCAATTCTAAAAACTTTGACAAATATGGATCACTTTTATCCAATGCTAGTTTGTGATCAAAGTGATCTTCCAGCCATGCCTTGAGCAACTTAAGACCGCCAAAGTCTACTGCCCAGTTTTTATTGTCTAATGTTTCACAACCAAAGGTAAACGTAAATGCTAGACTATAACCATGTAGCAAATGACAGTGACTGTGATCTGCGTTTGGTTGACGGAATACAGCACTTAGTCCAATGTTGTGTCCATAGTGTTTTGTTGAGTAAAATTTTGCCATTGTTATCTCCTAAGATTAAGCAATGGCATGCAGAGTTTATATTGCGGGATGAATGCCTAAGTCCGCATAGTATAATTATACACTTTTATGCGTCTAGGTCAAGTTTATTGATTAGCAATCATGCCAAACCCTAACCATTGACCAGGATTGCCAGACACTGTGCATACCCAGCCAACATAGCTGTTTGCTCTTGGCTCAGTATTCCAGCAGACATCACCTGCATTGTAAGTTCCTACTGTTGGAAAACTTGTATTATTTGTGAATCGTTTATTGCCAATACTAACATCACCGTTGACAGCAAAACTTAAACTTGGATCTGGATTATTAACCCCTACAGTCAGTGCTCCGAAAACCTTAACAGTTTTACGTGTGTTAGATTTATCACCTAGTACAATCTGTGTTGAATCACTACTAAGTACATTTGACTGCTGATTAGTGATTGATACTACTCCACCGAAGTTAATGTTAGCTGTAGTAATATCTATACTGTTTGTGCCGTCATTTAGTAGTAGTGACTTAACTTTAACATTACCCTGGCTTGCATCGATGTCATCTAAAAATGTACTATGTCCCGATACTGATAATGAATTTAATGTTCCAAGAGCAGTTAAGTTACTATTAACAATACTAGATCCTAACCCTGTGGCAGTGACAGCAACTCTGCTGCCAATGTAATAGCTTTGATCAGCATGCAGATCTATACTTTCACTGCTGTATAACCTGTCAGGGCCAGCCATCATAATCAACTGTCTTGGCGCACCCGTACCAGACCATACCAAACCTAGACCGTATATGCTAGTATCTGTAGTTGCTTGGAATTGCATTGGACTTGTTCGGTCTATTCTAGTGTCAGCCACTAGATTGCTAACATGCAATGTACCATAAATATTCACCACAGCATTTTGACCAGCGGCGTTACCAAAGTTTACTTCTCCGCTATTCTTTACAGTGATACGTGCAATATTGTCTGTAGTAATTTCGAGATCGTGATTACTGTGTGTTCCAATAGAGGCTACATTAGTTCTCTGACTCCCGATACCGATTTCAACATTGTTATCAACAATACTGAAACTAGCATTAGGCTCGTCAGTGCCAATACCAATTCTGTTGTATGTACTATTAATAAAGACAAACTCTCCAAGGGCAGTATCGCCTGATACTGACAAACTTTCCAAAGTTCCAACAGTTTTTAAATTACTATTAACAATAGTGGATCCTAAAGTACCATTGGATAGTACTGGTACATTGTCGATCCTAAAACTAGAGTTTACATCTAAGTCTAAATGGCTGTTAGTCCACAATCTAGAACCGTTTCGATATACTAGCATGTTGTCGCTAGTACCAGTTACCCAATGTATGCCCTGTCCGTTTAATTGTTGTTCAGTGTTGGCAGTAAAGTTTCCTAACTCAAAAGCCGCACCCGATTCAGTAATTACTTGACTAGCTTTAATTGTTTGAGCAGTTAGAGTGCCGGTAATTGTAACAGGGCCGTCAATCTCAACCGAGTTATTGAATTTAGTAAGTCCGTTAATTTCAGTAAGTCCGTCTACTGTTAACGACTGTAATCGACCTAGGGTTTTTAAATTACTACTAGTAACTCCTGTACCTAGTGCCGTATGCGATAGTACAGGTGAGCCACTGATGTGATAGCTTTGGTCTACACCCAAATCTATTTCTAGAGTAGATGCTAGTCGACCATTTCTGTAAAGTAATGAACTAACGACAGTTGGTCCAACTTTCCAAACAAGCCCCTTTCCATTTAAATCAGCATTTTGCATGCCTGTGAATGTTAACGGCTCTCTAGTTTCTTGTGTTACATCTGCGATTAAGTTAGCAACGGTAATTGTATTTGCACTAATATTACCAGATATGATTAAATCTTTAAGAAATCTTGTATCTTCCGAAACACTAATAGTGCCGTCAACTGTTAAGTTTCCAGCAACTTGTACGTTTCCGTCTAGCTTCTTTGTTCTAATGGTGTCAACAGTAGCCATACCGTTAGAAACAATAAGACTAGTTTGACCAGCTAGATCTTGTATGCCGGTACTTTGGAATTGCGTGATTACGCCGCCGGAAACCTTGTTTCCACTTATAGAACCGTCTGGTATAATTGTATTGTCAGCCATGGATAAACACTCTCTTTTGAGTATTTATCCACGGACTGGTGCTTAACTAGATGCTTTAAGAATAATGATTTCTTCGTTTAAACGACCATTTAGGCGTGTATCAGTAGCATTGATATCGTCTAAGAACTTACGTAACTGCACCTTACCTGCCGCTTTGAACTCTTTAAGTTTCTCTTCGGGCTTGCGTAGTGTTTTCTGGACACTAGTAGACTCGTTGAAGTTAACAATACTTGCACCCTTAACACCTAGTTCTTTGTACTCTTCTGCAATATAGCGTCCGAGCTTTCGGCTCTTAGTGTTGTAAGTCCATACTTCCTTAGCACCGATGATGTCTGTAGGATTAATACTAACAAGTTTTAAAGGTTCGCAAGATTTCATGTACTTGAGTTTAGCAACAATCTTTTCTTTAGGCTGTGCCTTTTTAGCACGTGGAGCGCGATTAACCTTAGCCTCTTGTGCTAACATATCACATGCACTTGCAATTTCTTGATAGAACGCAATTAGACTGCGAATTTGCTTTTTAGTACGATGGCTGTATGCTTCTTTCAATTGCTCGTCACCGTTACCACTAGCAAGTTCTTCTAGCTCGGCTAGATCTCTAGCATATAGGTTTTTAATAATACGAGCATGTGCGGCTTTGACTTCTTTGCCTTTGAGCAAGTTCAAAACCTTAAATGCTTTTGGATCAAACGACTCTGGATCGTTTTGAAAACCTTCGATAGCATCCTCTAATTCTTCAGTCATGCGGAACGAAGCTTCACGAACCCGATCCTGTATACTAGGTTGCGGAATTACAGGCTTGGCTGCTTCAGCGGCCTTTGCTTCATCTTCGTCAACATCATTTTTACCATCAGCGATAACCTTGACAATCTCTGCTCGCAACCAAGCACTAGTATCTCGCCCGTCATTAAAATCTGCGCGAACTGCTGGCATCCCACGAAGTAAACAGCTGGCAATAGCACCCATGGTTGAGTTACAACGATTGTCTTTAGTTTTCTTAAAGGCGGCAATGTCTTCCTTAGTGCAACCCACAGTAGCCATCCATTTAAGCACAGCAGGCTTCAAATCTTTGCCGTTGAATTCTAAGCGATAGTATTCCATAGCATGATGCCAGTGACGCAAAAATTGCGAAGCGTCCATAGACTCTACATTATCCCAAACTGGGCTATGATCTTTAGCCGCTTTGGTGCGATGAGCAGTTACCTGCTTTTTGGTAACTCTAGTTTTGGTTGCCACTTTAGCCATTTTTCACTCCTGTGTGTTAAACAATATACATATTATAGCACCGTTGGAGGTAGTTGTCAACCTGTAGATCTATTTAAGATTTTGATTTCTATACTTTTGGCTAGTCTATCTGCAACTCTACGATTCCAGGTTTCCCCAAAATGCAGACCATCTCGTGCCATATTTTCGGGTAGCATCTCGCCGGCAGATAGATTTGCCCAAATTATATCATCAAATTTGATATTTAATTGTTCTTCCCACATGGTATCATAAGTCCATTGGTATACCGGAATACCGGCCAGTCGCCATAATAGTATAGTCGAGTGATACATCATAAGAGCATTATAAGAGTCTGATTTATGCTTGATCATACAGCTATAAAATTCTGTTAGATTTGGACTACCTTTGGGAAAGTTTGCGTAACTTTCATCTAACTGCCAAGGGCCGAGCATACCATATGCTTCTAAATTTTTATACATCATCCTACAGGTTTGAGGCCATTGTATTACTACAAATTTTGGTCTGATGCTAGATGTGTTTTTTAAAAATAACAAAGAGTTAAGATAAACTAATTCTGCACTTCCGCCGCCCTTGGCATGATTAATTACAGGTATATTTAATTTGTCGCTAAGGATATTCGCCCACATTTCGTCTTCAGCTAATCCTTCGCCCTCCGTGAAACTGCAACCAAACACCATAAAGAAATTGTTATCAGTAACATCGGATAGGTCTTTGCTACGGTATCCTAATGAGTTTTTTGCATATGAAATTTGCTTAGTAGCATATCGCCATGATGGTCCCATAATCTTTAGATTTTTAAAATAAAGTTTTTCAGTATCAGTACCATTAGGACTAAAAGTAGTTGGGGCGGTGCGGTCTGAGAAATTAACAGCAATGCTATTGTATGAGTCAACTCTATCAATAATTCGTCCCAAGTTATGTTTATTAACAGTAAGATTATTCATTTTCTTTTTCGCATATTTGATAAAATCCAGTCATTTCTGGAAATGTTTTTTTAAAATCTGTATTTCGCCTATGATCATGTTCAGCGAACCATGCATGGAAGTCTTTGCGGCCTTCTCTTAATTTATTATCGGAGTAAAAAGTAGTCTCCATATAGTTGACTACTCTACGAAATTTTTCATATTCCAACTCTGAAAATGTACCAGCAGTGAGTCCGATATTGTCTTTTATAAAATTTAAACTAGCATGCATATATGGCATAAATTCTTCTTTAGGTAAGATATTTATATCGTACTGTAAAGGTTCTTTAAGATACGGAGTATCAAATCTAATTCTGTGCTGATTAATATGTGCGTACCACCCATATAGTCTACGCCATTCTAACAGTTTTTGCAAGAGTGTCTTAAATCCGGTCACTGACAATATATTGAATGTTATCATAAATGTAATTGGATTTTTAGTCTTTAACATATATGTATGGAAATTGTATTCCCAAGATTTCAAATCTAGTCCAGTGCGTATGTATTCTGCCGGAGCGCCCCAAGTATCTAAACTAGTGAACAGTTTAAATCCTTTTATCTTTTTCTCAGCTCTGAGTTTTTCAACCTTTTCTGCTAGGCGTTCAACTAAAATGGGTTTAACACCTAGGTTACTGTTAATGTTTAGTTCTAAGTTTGGCAACGGGTTTTTATCTAAATCTTCTAGCAGTCGCCATGTCGATTTTTGCAATAAAGGCTCGCCGCCGGTGATGCGTAAAATATTTAGAGTTCTACTTACAGTTGGCCACCACTTCCACCATGCATCCACATACGGATTCGATTCTTCTTCGTAGATAACAAGTTTGTCTATACCAAAGTGGTGATTCTTGACTGGGTATGGGCCGTGTTGTTTTATTTCTTTGTAGTAGGCACTAGACGCTTTTGGATGACAGTACCCGCATTTAAAATTGCACTCATTTCCAAAACTTACTTCAATGTATTCTGGATTAACATTAAAGTCAGGGCCTTGCGTAAGTATCTCATTAAATCGATGGTCTGTGTATATACTGGCATTGCGTTCGTGGCGATCGCTGATGTAATCATCGCCCATTGCTTCAATGTTCCAACAGTACTGGCATCCACTGGGTTTTTCACCGTTTAACATTTCTAAACGCTGTGTCTTTTTTTCGTTGGTATTATGTATCGCACTAGGATTACTTTTAATCTCTTCCAGCGGGATAGTATGTGGGGCAGGGTGATAACAACTGTGTGTTTCACCTGACTGCAAGTAGATAGTAGTATGATGCCATTTAGCAAGACAAAATGTTTTACTAGCTGTATCTGTTATATCTTTTATTTCAAATATCCGTTGTTTCATTTATCTTTCATAATGTAGTGTACACCAATGCTTATCCTTAATGGACTGTTTTTAGGTGCTTCTGCTTTATGATGGATATTGGCTGGAAACAAAACTGCTCGACCTTTTTTATACTGACATCTAAATATTTCAGTAGTATGATCAGTGTCGTAAAACACAGTATCGCCGTCACTGTCGTTTACATAATAAACTAATACCCAGGCAATTGGGTCTGGATAATCAATATGAGGATTAAGATCAAACCCACGCAATGTTCCATTGAACCGCACCCGTGCAAGTCTAACCACTTCTAAGTCTGGCAGTGCTTTGGGTATTACATCAATAGTTAGTGCATCATTCAGCAACTTGGTAATACTGTGGAACTCATTAACTTCTCTGTTGGTAATATCGAACACCATGTAGCTCAATGCCCATTCTTTCCCAGCATTGTGCATGGCATCAATTTCAATCCAACTCCACGGTATGCCTCTGCTGATTTTATCTATGTAAGTTTCAAACCATGCGGGAAACGCATTATCGAGTACGATAATTTTACTAGTATCCACCTCGTCTTTTAATTTTCTCAAGTCCATAAACTATCACGGGCCTTGATCAATCGGATCATCATGGCTTCATCTTCTGCTTCGTAGGCCGCTTCAATTTCTTGTAGTAGCTTGTGTGACTTATTGCTCATTTCTTCAAGTTCAGGACTCCTGTCATTTCTAAAACTTAGCTTGCCACCGTTAAGAACACGACTCAGTTCACAGTACTCTGTCCAACCACTTGCTTCGTATGGATCAGGACGATTAGGATATACAGTGGTCCACCATGTGTATAACTCTTTGATTTCTTTTGCACGAAGTGCTTGACCAGTAGGTTTACCAAAGTTAGGACTGTCTTGTTCAACACCCATACTGTCATCCATAACTAAGGTCATTGCCCAGTCAAGATGATCGATGCCTGCCTGAGGGCAACGCCAAGTGCGCCAACGGAACCAACCAGAAGCCCAAAAGGGAGGATCATACTTTGCGCGAGCTTCCTTATCTCCCCAGGCGATGTGCGACCATGCGGATTCAACTTCGACGAAATCAACCAGCTCATTAAATAGGCATGGCAGGAACCGATTGCCAACATCGCACCAATGCCCAGGCTTGATATCACGAGTATGGGCGGTAAGAGCGTGAGTACGAGTAACCCAACGATTATTAATATAGTACTTAACATCGTAAATCTTTCTAACAGGCCAAGTTACAAAATCCTGGATATAGCCTAGACCCTCTTCAGCTAGCCAGTAACGAAAATTATGCTTCATCTGTGCCGCAGTGGTCCAGTCGTCCCATTCTTCGGCTGTGCCCGCGCCCAATTTCTTAGTGCCGCGAAGCCAGTCTGCAAAAGGAGTACAGCTCCAGTAGTTGGTGTGTTGTGCCATTTTATTTTCTATCTCCAAATAATTGTAACAAGTTAATAAACAAGTTGATAAAGTCCATATAAAGAGTCAACGCACCCGATACTTCTGCGGCTGGACTAGTGTCTACACTCAATTCCTCACGGATCTGTTGTGTGTCGTATGCAGTCAAGCCCATAAAGATTACAATGGCTAATGCTGAGATGACCATTTGCATTACTGAGCTACCAATAAAGATATTGATGATGCTGGCGATCACAATAGCGATCAATCCAACAAGCATGAACTTGCCAAGACTGTCTAGACTGCGTTTGGTAAAGTAGCCGTACCCACTCATGACAGCAAACAAGATAGCCGCACCCATAAATGCTGACACAATTGACCCCATAGTGAATAGAGCAAAGATTGTGGCAAAGCTGAGTCCCATCAACGCCGCAAAACCATGTAAACATAACTGTGCTACACTTTTGCTGGGATTGTTACCCAGCACATAACCAACGCCAAAGATTGCCGCAAGCGGAGAAAAAATCACAATCCACTTCATCACACCTGTAAAAAAGAATGCCAACAACTCTGGGCTAGTACCAACAAAGTAGCTGACAATCATCGATACAACAACTGCCAGGCTCATGTGTCCATAGACACGTCCCATTGCTTCATTAATTTCACCAGCAGAACGATAATTTAACAAACCGTTACCTACATAATTTGCACCAAACATATTAGTCTCCTTAAATAAATTGTTTAAGATTGGGTGGCACCCAACCCACGGGCTTCAAAACTTTTCCATCGTCACGCTTACGAACCTTACCAGTTTCGTGATCTATCTTGGCAAAGTTAGTCTGCATGACTTCCTTCCATGCGCCTTCTGCATCACTACCCATGCTGTGAATAGCACCGATAGTCACTACCAAGATATCAACTAGTGCATCGAGTGTTTCTACTTGATCATGGTTATTAACAGCTTCGTTAAGTTCTTTATATTCTTCTTTGATTAGATTAAGATACAATTTAAACTGTTCTTGGTTAAAGCTCTCAACACTTTGGTCGCAAGCCTTCATAAATTTTTCTTGATCTCTAAACGGGTTTGTCATTATGCCATCCTATCTACATTTTGTCCCGGACGATTCATTCGTTGGTTCATTTCAATTCTTTTTTCTTCGTTATCTTTAAGATTTAGTCGAATCCGTTGTTCTTCTAATCGTAGTTCTTCATGTCGTTTATCTAGCTTTTTAATATCAAGTTGTCGGTACATCTCTGTAGTCTGTGCCGCTACTCTACTAACTTCGGTCATATTTTCTCTCCTGCTACAAATCCACGGAATCCTTTGAATCGGGGAAACCGCAAACTGTATGTGCCGTCTTGATTCTGTGTTACAGCATCTGCTCTAACTTCAACAATATTTCCGCTAAGACTATCACGGCTGCTCCAAAAACTATCACGATCAATATCTGTAAAGCCACTGCCAACGTTGACTCTGATTCGTTTCCCATCATCTTCTCCTTCGCATACTAGCGCACCAAGTTTACCTACATTTTTACCTGTACCTTCTTCTACTGCGACCACTGCTAGACTAACTTCAATGAATGGCTTTAACTTCAACCATGCCACACTACGCTTGCATTCATAACCGGCATCGGGATCTTTCAGCATAATACCTTCGTACCCGCCTGCAATGGCCTTGGCATTGATTTCTTTGTAGCGATCTTGACCCGCTTCAGTATCCAAATCAATCAGTTCATTTGCAACATAGGTTACATTAGGCAACAATGCTTGATTTTGTTCTACCCAAAACTTAACCATGCTACTACGTGTAGTTTGATCTTTATCGTAAATACCTTTTTCAAAATCCTCCAACGGCAGTACATCAAACAGGTTAAGAATAGCATCGCCTGCTTCCACATTATCCTTGCGGTGTACTTGCTTCATCAAGTCCTGAAAACTGGAGCTCATAATTTCTCCATCTAATACAACGTCCATACTCTTACTAGAACCTTTTAGTTGGATCACGTTTGAAATCTGTTGTGCTATATGAGGAAAGTTAGCAAGCTCTTTACCGTTACGACTGAACATGTCCACACGACCATCAGCACGAACGATAGTGATAACACGGACACCGTCAAGTTTGACTTCGATAAGTTTCTTGCCGGCGACTTTAGTTTCATGATTAGCACTGTCATGAGCAAGCTGACAACCAAATACGGGAATAGCGTAGTCAGCATATTTCTTCTCCACTACTTTGTTGATTGTTTTTTCGCTGGTACCACAGCGCAAGTCTTTGATAAGGATACGACGATACCACCCATTCCATTCTTTTTTGGTAGCTGACTTCATCATGGCCTGAATCATATCACGTGCTGTATTGCCGGTGATATTGCGAGTGACAAAGCCAGTAAGAGCGAGAGTAAAACTATCCCAAGGTAAGCCAGGGCCATCTTCATCTGTTTTCTCCGGAACTTGTTTAATACCAAAAGTTATCATAGGATCAAGAGCCAAGCGACAGCCTTCAAAGAATTCCTTATTACCTGATTGGGCAATAGCTTCAATGATAGCTTCTTTGTTTAGGCGAGAAGGGTGACTTTCCAAATCCCAAATATGACTGGCACAAACGCTCATTTCGACTCCAATAATTAACTGTTTAAGTGTATATTATACAGAGTAATTATCAGTATGTCAAGTGGTTTGTGGTCTTAAATGGTTTACCGTTAGCGGCATTTTCCAAATTACGCAGGATTAAATTTCTCATTCTGCGTATGATTGGATGGTTGTGATTCCACTCAAAAACTTTTAAGTAATCATTCCAAGTGGAGTTTTTATGTCTGCGACATTGATTAGAATCTAAGTAATGAGCAACAGCGGTAGGATCGTACCCGAATCTATCAACTAGCTCACACGCACAATTAAATGCGTGAGCACCCATTTCATCCCTGTCGCCGTAGTATTCTTGCTTTTTACGATCTTTGGCGTATTCTGCTGTACTTTGATAACCTGGGATATTTTTAAAATTTCTAGCTCGAAATTGACGTTGATGTACAATTTCATGTAGCACAACATCGGCAAATCTCACAGCCATGCGCTTAAATCGATGTTGGGTAAGTTTAAGTTTCTTGTCAGCAGGATTGTAATTAAAATTGACTTCTATAGCAGGCAATTTTTTTCGATCCAACTCGCTATAATATACCCCACCCATAAAAACAAAACCAGGAGTAGTGGGCGCATATAGGCATTTTTTAAGTTTAAGCGGCATGTGTGCTTTAACATGTCTAATAATGCGTTTTTGGATTTGACTAGGAGATAGTTCTTTGCCCACTATTTCACCGTTAAGCGAGTAGAACATAGAGTAGAGATTACTGCGGGTTAATTCCGACCAATCGTACGGCAGTTGGGCCATGACACACTCCTAGATGTAACTATTTATAGTATACTAGGGTGTCCAATTATCTACATACTTTATGGTGGATTAAATGCCTCTAATCCAGTATTTGTCCGGTACCCAATCTAAGTTTTTAGAATACTTGCTTCTTAGATGTGAATGGAATACTGTGTTTTTTAGGAGATCCTGAGCGACTCCTGCCCAGTCGGCATCTGGAATAATATCTAGTTTTGGTGCTAGATAAGTGCGCATATAATTATAGTGCGCCTCTGGAGTAGGATGCGGATCAACATAATCAACTATCTTGCCAGTTTGCGATTCCCACTCTTCGTTTTTACAAGTAAACTTAGGATATCGATTAATGAAGAAATTGTTTAACGGAGGAGACCACTTGTCTGTAGAAAATATAGATCTATATTTTTCTAGCTTTGGAAATTGATCGATTGATCCTGCTAGATCATTCATAGTAAACATCAGCCATTTACATGGCAATGTTTCTAACAGTGCAGTAGCTAGTTTAATAAAGTTAAATGAATGCATCATAAAACTTTCTTCTTGCCAATAATGCTCAACCCAGGATTTGGGATACTGTGGATTAAGTAATACACTACCACCACAGTTCCATCCGGTTGGTTCCCAATTTTTATTAGAGTGTATATCAAATCGGTGAAAGTCAGTCCACTGTACTACAATGGTGTCGTCTTGGGTAATCTCATTGGTAACGACTAGTTCAGTAAGCCTTTCTGCAATCGCACGATTACCTAGACCACTGTTACCCCAATTTTCAAAGTGATCATATTCTTTGCCAAGCATGTCAGCCCAAGTTGGCCAATGATACTTGGTAAAGCTACAACCTACAACAAACAGTCGCTTCATCGTTTGGTAATAATTTCGTCAATCAATCCAAAATCCAACGCTTCTTGGGCACTCATAAAGTTATCACGTTCCATACCTGCATGGAACTGTTCAAACGTCTTGCCCTTGCTGTTGTGGTTAACATAGATCTGTGTCAAGTTCTTTTTCATCTTGATGATTTCATTTACTTGAATTTCCATATCTGTAGCTTGTCCGCCGGCACCGCCCGAAGGTTGGTGAATCATGTGTCTAGCGTTTGGTAGCATTTTACGCTTGCCAGGCGCTCCAGCAGTGGCGAGCAAGGAGCCCATACTGCAAGCCTGACCCATAACCACTGTGCAAACGTCAGGTTTGATAAATTGCATTGTGTCGTAGATAGCCATGCCGGCAGTAACTACACCCCCAGGACTATTGATGAAAAAAGTAATGTCCTCATTTCCTTGACTTTCTAAAAATAGTAGCTGTGCTACCAGTAAGCTGGCGCTATGCTCATGCACTTCTGTATCCAACATCACAATACGATCTTTGAGTAGTCGACTGTAGATGTCATAACTGCGTTCTCCGCGAGCTTCTTGCTCGATTACCATGGGTACTAAATTTGGCATATTATCCTTTAAGGTATTTCATAACAGATTCTGGACTGGACATGCCATATGGATCCGGGTCAGTGTCACTGGCAGCTGGCTCGATGAACATGTGCTGTACTTGTCCGTTATCAATGATAGCGGCGTAGCGGCGACTGCGTTTGCCAAAGCCGATAGCACTCATGTCAACTGTCATGCCCATGCCTTCTGTGAACGCACCCGCACCGTCCGGAATCGGATGTACATTTTGAATATCTAATGCACGGGCCCATTCGTTCATGACAAATGCATCGTTAACTGAGATGCAATAGATATCATCGATACCCTGTGCCCTGAAGTCTTCATACTGCTCTTCAAATCCCGGTAGTTGATATGTGGAGCAGGTAGGTGTAAATGCACCGGGCAGGCTGAATACCACTACTCGTTTGTTGGCAAACAAGTCATCGGTTGTTTTAAAAACAAATTGGCCTCCGATTGGGCAACCACCGTCTTCTGGTGTTTCGTCGCCTTCGCGAAATGCGAATGTTACATTAGGTACTTGTGTCATATATTTCCTCTTCTAAATATCTTTTCAATTCTTTGTCTGTGGGTTCTACACTATAGTTGTGTTTGAAAAATATCTCGTAACTGTCACTACCATATTTTCCAATACCATACAGCATTGTAGCATCTTCACCATTCCAGGTCAAGTAGTCTTTACTCATTCGGACTAATCTTTCATATCGCACATTCATCATGCCAAGGGGTGCCAGTATGGTTTTGACAAAGTCCTCATCGGCCTTGAGTAGGGCATGCGGCGTAGGAAACCAATAAAGGAATTCGGGCAAGGTCAGCTTTACTGGTTTGCGACCAGTTTGGTTCAGCATGATCACCCCCACCATGTGTTCCCAGCTATTGCTGATCTGTTGTTGCACCATTAGGTCATCACGCAGGGGTTCAAAGAACTTCATCGCATAGCATCCATTGTTAATTCTTTTCCGTAAACATGCGCTACAGGTTTAAGCCAACCATTTTCATATGCTTGTGCTATAATTTTTTTATAGTTTGAAGGACAATCCTTAGAGATTTCTATACTAGCTCGTTGACACACTGTAAATGTATCTTTGAGTAAGAACTTTGGATCTCCAGGGCGGATAGTTCTAATATTAGATTCAGCTGTTGTGAACATTAGATGTGTCGTACGTTTTAAAAAAGATGTCTTTCTTAACCGGGCCGTAATCACCCGGGCCATGCCTAACAATATAGTCATTACCTTTAGTATATGCAAGGTCGCCCCATGTTGCATGGATAACACCGTCGTGATCTGCTAGTTTAGCATGTTTGTGGATCAGCTTGGGAGTACCAGTACCATCTTTGTTGTCATGATACTTGCTGTGGAAATTATCAGGATCCAACGGCCAAAATTCTCCTTTAGCGCCTGGCCCCATGATGTAATGGCCGACTTTGTGTGGCACTGGGCCTTCTAGTGTTTTAGTAACACCATCGCTATCAGCAATGGTATAAGGCACTGGATTGCTAAGTTTGTGGGTTTCAAAACTACCGTGAGCAAACCACTCATCGGTAATTCCTTTATCCATAGACTCTACAATGTTAATGTATTCTCTAATCATTGAGGTTTGTCCAATTCTTTAAATGCTTCTGGAGCACGACGAGCCATTTGTTCATTGAGCTTGGCCTGTTCTTTGGCCTTGCGTAGAATATTTGCATCACCTGTAGGCAATGCTACTAACACGTAAACACGGAAACGAGTTCCTTCTGCCACACGTTTAATTTCTTTGATTTCTACGCCTGTAAGATCAACACGATCGCAACTGGTACGCAATGCCATTTCTGACAATTCTGTACTGGCTCGCTCAGTATCTGCACGATAGATCTTTGTACGCTGACTTGCAGTACCGCCAGCCGCCATACAAATCTTGCCATATGCATCTGCTTTGGCTTTAATATCGGCCATGCTAAAGTCTGCACTAACAGCTGAGCCAGCTTCATAAATTGCACTGTTGCTTATAGGAACTTCGGTCATCCACTTGGGAGCCTTGTCAATTGCCTTTTCAACGTGGCGTTCTTGACGCTCACGTTCGTTATCAGCACGTTTTTGATACGGATCAGTTGTGCCACAGGCGGCTAAAATTGCCACGACAGGGATCAGCAATAGAGTTTTTTTCATGTTAGTTTCCTACTTTCTTAATGTAATTGCCAGCTTTGTTTAAATCTTCACCAGCGCCTGAAACTGCGCCACCAATTGTACCACAAGCGGTAAGTGTCATTACTACTAAAATCAAAATTACCTTTTTCATTTTGCCAACTCCTGACTCTGTGTTTTAACTGTGTCTACGCCCTTGTCCAACATTTTAGCGATGCCGGAGAATCCAACAGTTGCCAAAACAAGTCCAAAGACTGTACCTAAAATAAATGCCTTCATAACTGCCTCTCTGTGTGTTAATGTGTATGTATTGTAACTGACTATTGCTCAAATGTCAAGAATCAGTTTTGCCAATCAGCTATCTTTACGCAGACAAGCAATGTTAGCCTGTGTGTTAAAAGTTCCGCCAATATCTAACAGAAGATTTTTTCGAGCACGTTCACGAGCATAGTAGCAAAGGCTTTCTAGTTGCTCTAGCCCGGTCTCAGTTTCTTCCAAATGATGAACTTCGCCGTCTACAGTAATATCAAATCTTACTGTACACTCGCCCTTATTGCCCCAATCAAATTTATCTTTAACCAAATTAGTTATTGGACCAACTTTATGTTGGGTAACTAGTGTGCTAGATGTTTCCGTAACACACCCGTCTTGATCCGGTTTAATGTATTTGATCTGCGCAACAGATGAAATTGGCTCGGGCGTAGGACCGCACCCAACTAATAGTATAGCAAGCACCATTGGCAACGTTTTCATTTTAACTTTCTATCTTGTTACGATACAAGTATTATAAATGAATTACTGGTACTTGTCATCCAATGTGACGCTCGAAAGTGATGCAATGGTTTGAAACTTTTCCCAAGCCATTTTGGCTGAGGGGTTGGCTTCCAATTCACTATTTGGCAGAACTGCTTCCAACCAAATTTCCGGTCGGCGGCGGGGGTGAGCGCCAAATTGGCGAGGCTGGTGAATCTTGCCATCTTCATAGAGCATACAGCTCACACTACGGAATTTATCTTCGTCATCTTTACTGCGGAAATCGTAATGGCCCCATTCTGGATTACTTAATCCGCCTAAACAGTATCCTTCCCAAATACCTGCCCATTCTTCATCAACGGTGGGATTAAAATCTGTGCGAGTGATCAATACCAACACATCATCAATGTTTACTCGGCCTTCTACGATGTCCAAAATACAACGGCTATAGCTTAGTCCAATTTTCATATTATCTTCCCGTAGTTGTGCGGCTGACTGTAGGGCCAGCACTTTCAAAATCCATACCGGCACTACGACCCTCATAACACCGACCATTCCATTTCATACTAATTTTAATTGCTTTGTTAACAATTACATTGAGCAAAACTTTATCTTCAAATGCCTGCACAACTGCTTCAGTTAGCTGGGACGATTTGGTCATCTTAATTTTGCAAGTATCACTGTGTCTCAGTATTGTTGCCAACTTCTTCTCCTAGAGTAAAAGATACTTTTGTAACACTGTCCCAACGGAAACTTTTCCAAGCACTTGAATCCATATCGTAAACTGGCATTACGTCCTCATTGACCTTGCGATCCTTTTTGGATTCAAGAATCGCAGGGTCTTTGAACATGATGTATGTTGGATTAGTTGTGCATTTCATAATACGCTCTGTACCGTCCTTTTTTGTAAAGGTAACGGTAACAGGTCCGCTTATTAGATGTCCCCTAAGCCATTTTTTAAATAACTTAAATCCATCTTCACTTAACATCATCTGCGCTTTTTTCTAGTTCAGCAATACGTGCTTCGAGCGTTTCGATATGAGCAGCCATTTGATCCAACATCACCGTTAGGTTCTCTGCTGTGATACGGATCATCTCTGCCGCTGTTAATTGTTTTTCTTCTGCCATTTAAATCTCCAATAAAATGTTGGGGTTCCAACCGGTGTCTTCGCTGTAACCATCGTTTTCATAACCACGTGGGTTACACACAACCCTTGTGTTACCAATGGTATAATCAAACGGATGATGAGTGTGTCCATGTGTCCACAGGACAATCTGTGGGTGATCCAAAATGAACTCACTAAGGTCACTGTGGTATCCGCCGTTCATCAGTGTTTCATGCTTATACATTTCGTGAGCACTTTGAAAACTTGGCGTATGATGTCCAACTACCACACACCGTTTGTCTTTATTTTGTTCAAGAACAATCTTGATGTAAGCAAGAGTCTTATCGTGGCGTATGGCAACATCCAACGCACTCATAGTAGCATAGCTTCTAAAGTCATTGCGGATGATACGGAAGTCGTTCATCATGCCTTCAATGGCATGCATGGTGAGCGGGTCACGCTTGTTCATGTTGGTCCAAAGTGTCCCGCCCACAAATACCACATCGGAGACTTCGCCAGTTTCTTTATTACGATCTTGAATGGTGACAGTATCTTGCTCTAACATATGAATGTTAGGATACTTGGCACACTCTTCACGCATGTAATCGATACCAGCATAAAACTTGCCATTGTAGAATTCATGATTGCCCATGATGTAGATCACATGTGGAAACTGAAAACTGCAACGCTTGAAAAAATCCCGGAAACGCTGTGCTGTCAACTGCCTACGACCCAATCCAGTACCTGCCGCAATAGCGGCTTGATCTGCAGTATTGCCGGGCTCTGGATGGTCGTGGAGATCCTGGGCGATACAAATATCACCACCCAGTATCAAAACATCATAGTTTTGATCGTTAACAATATTAATGTCACTGAACTCCAAATGGAGATCAGACACTAGTTTAATCCTCATGGTCTTCTTTCTCTGTTTCAAACGGCCAAGCTGTTTCGCTTTCTAATACAAATTTTCGAGCATCTTCTTTGGTAAGACGACCAGCTTCTACTTCTTCAAGGGCGTATCGCAACGCTTCTTCAACAAACTCGTTAAAAGTCATGTCACGCTCGTGTGCCAGCTTCATGTATTGTAACAGTTCTGTATCTGAAAAGTCAACTGGAACTTTTATCCGTGTGTCGTAATCTTCTCCAGCACGTATAGCCAACGCTTTTTGGATAAAGTCGTCTACCACATCCAAATCAACATAGTCAACATCGTCCCAGGCTTCGTTTAGATTGACATCGCGGGCCTTGGCTTCTTTGCTGTGCTTTTTAACATAGTCGGGATTGATCATACGATAAGCACGATTGTTGGTATAGTCGCACATAGAAACTTCGTACACCTTTTGACTCTTGGTGCTAAACACAATACTGAAACTGTATCCACCTGTACCGTGAACGCCATTCCAGCTATCCAGCGAATAGCTATTTGGTCCGTAACATGCCCAACCATAGTCACTGCCTTCGGTGATCTTATAGTCGACTAATTCCATCCATTCTTTCATCGTAATCATTCTGCTTCCTTTGTTAAATATTCATCTTCCGGAGTATCAAAATCTTCACCACCATGCTCTACACACACTGTCTTGACCCAACCACCACCTGTTCTTGTACCAGGCTTACCGCAAGTTTCACAAGTTATACCTGACATTGATTCCGCCATACGCACCATGCCGTCAATAACATCATCACCGCCTGTGTAATAAAAACGCAGTGTGCCAAACTTTTCTTTAACTTGATCTAGGGTTACTTGCGGCACAACTTCTGCAGTTCGATTCTTCCAATCGATGTGATGTTGGATATTACCCATAAGCTGATTCAAGATTTGGAACCAACCATCTCCACATTCAAACCCCCAACACATACAAGTTTCCTGCATGGGCTTGTCGCGGTTCACCATCATCTTTGGATATGTCTTGCATAGGTATTCGTCATGTTCTTTTTTCATATAACCCGTCCTAGTCCTAACCAAATCAATTGATCTAATTCTGTTTGATAATCTTGTCCCAGTCTGCGTTTTTCGTAGATAGCCTGTAACACTTCCTTACCATCACCGTAGTCCATAACTGCCGATCCACGTGACTCTAATTCTTCAATTAGATCATCTGTATCAAAGTCACTGAGGTCCACATCCACTTCAACTTCTGTGTAAATTGTTTTATACATTACTGTGCCGCTTTCACGTAATTAAGTCTGGTAACATCGTTACCATGTTTCCAATGCTTCGTATGATCCTTAACTTTTGCTTTTACTATAACACAAGCACCTAAATTAAGAGAAGTTTTATTAAGCCATGAACACATTCTATTATTGATTATAGCAGAAATATTCCAGCCTTCAAAGTTTTTTGACTTAACTGACTCAAGTATTTCGCAATCTAAATCTTTCAATTGACTGCCAATCGCACCCAAATATCCTTCTTCAACTTGACGTGCAACTTTTTTGATTTTGTTTTGAGCACGATCTCTAACGTACACACTGGGCAAGCAGGCCACATAACCAAACTGGTTAGTTTTTACGAGATCCCCACTGAGTATGCTGTTGATGCTGGTTTGAAATTCGTTTTCACCTTCAATGGCCGCAAACAACAATCTCTTGAAATAAGTTTTGATTTCTTCTGCAAGTGCTGTATCTTCGGGCAACACTCGCAAAGGCATTGGAGCATCCTTTGGATCTGCGGTCCAGTTTGTAGGAACAAGTGTACAAAGCATAAGCATCTTGTTGGTCTTTTTAGAGTACATAAAGACACCATCATCGGCCCAAACATTTTCAGCTTCTTTAATATAGGCGCCATTAATTCGTTGTGCCGCACAAGCCAACTCTAATACCTGTTGTGTGGGAAACTCTTTGTTAGCCATTTCGCTCTCTGTGTGTAGTTGCTATAGTTTGTATTTTACATGAAAATAACATCAGTGTCAATCTTTTGTAATCGTACATAGACCTTTTTGGCTAGACGTTTTAGGATTAGTGTTCGGGCGGATTTAAATTGTCCAAAATAGGCCGCTAGGTTTGGACTCACATATCGATCGTTGAATTTAAGTTTGCATAGACTTTCGAATCTTTTCATGTATCGAAGTGCTCGATACTTTCCCAAACTTCGGCAAAGTTCTATAGCGATGCTGATTGCGTATGCATCTACCTCGTCCGGGTCAGCAAGATATTCGTCATACGGGGATTTGGTATGACCAAAGTATGTAATATGTTTTCTCTTAACACTTTGGCGTTGATGCTTGAATTCGTGTACAACTGCATCAAAAACTTGGACCAACAGTTCAGTGGTGTGCTGAGTATCCCACAGAACTGTTTTGTCAAAGTTGTGGTGTACAATTACTTCTATCGGAATCTCATTGTTTTGATCATCTTCGGAATCGTAGTATGCATTGACATAAAATTCTTCGAAGTTGAGTTTCTTATCTCGATCAGATTTTACTTTAAGTATTAACTCGTGTTCTCGAAATTCTCTGCGTAACATAGTCAGTAAGTTTTGGAAATTAACGCCATGCTTGCTTTTACGCCTAACTTGGTTGCAAACAGTGCAGACTGCTTCCATTATACTGTTCATATTACAACCTATAAGTTACACGGCCCTTAGTAAGATCGTACGGACTTACTTCTATCTTTACATTATCCCCGAGAATAATTCTGATTTTATGTTGTTTTAATTTTCCACTCATATAACACAGCAGTTGATTTGGCATGTTGTCTACTTTGACACGAAACATGTTTCCGGGTAGTACTTCTTCAACAGCGCCGGTTAATTCAATAATATCGTCTTTGGCCATTATACTTTGCTTATGACGATTGCACCGTCTTGTATTTCAACGTTCAGGGTGTCGCCGGTGTTCCATCCATTGCGTTCAAGTATCTCTGGAGGGATCTTCATGATAACATTGTCCGGATCTCCCGGAATGTCTTCGAATATATCTTCCACATTAAATATTAATTTTTCCATTGTGTATTTACTCTGTTATTCATCATCACTCCAAGGAACTGGTCTCCAACCCAAACGGTTCAAATCCAATTCAATTTCTTCCGTAACAACACCTTCTGGCACATAAGCACCTTGCTCTGGTTTGTTGCCTGCGAGACCGTAACCATCTTCACTATTACCAATGCCGCTACAGTACCAATCAATGTAGTCACCCTTTTCCTGCATGTCAGCAATGATACCACCTGCATGGCGCCAACTGCAACTCCAAGTTTCACCTTTCATCTCCTGCCAGAACTCTCTGCTTTGCCAAGTCATGTTACACATTGCGGCATACAAGTTTTGAGCATAGTTGTCACTGGCTTTGACTTTGTCGCACATTTCTTTTGAACTACGGAGATCATACTCCATGTTGTTCCGTTGCCAAACAGGATCTTTTAAATTTTCTTCATCCTGTTCTCGCCAAGTTTTGTACATGTCAACATAGTCGGGATTAGGCTCCTTGCCTTCTTCCTCACAGTGTTTGATGTACCCTTCTTTTTGAAAGGTATGACGCTCAGGGCTTGATGCTACTTTTTTCAATGAAAACTTCCTTGGAAACAATGACGGACTTCATGACCTAGTTGATGCATGGTTGTCTTAGCACCGGTAAAGATAGTACATTGCTTATCTACCCAAAAACTACAAGCATCGACACTAAATCCAAAACCGCCAAACCCACGCTTTTTACTTTCAGCGTCACAGGTGGCGTTAATGTTGGAAACAACGACCCATTTAATATTAGAAGAATCGACTATGTTATTTGAGGCTTTAAAACTTGCCTCGCCATTTTGCCAATTTGGATCCTTAACATCTGCAAATGTGTTCAAAGAGGTTAATACCAAAATTACTGCAAGTGCCTTTTTCATAAACTGCCTTTCTGTGCCTGTGTTTAAAATGGTATGGACGGTAGGATTCGAACCTACAAAGCCACCCTAAGGGCAAGGCCCTGGCCCAGCAAGCTGGAGGTATACCATGTTCCACTCACGTCCATATTTTGTATTATATAGTCTTTTAGAACTAAAGTCAATACCTTGTTAACCTATTGGCTTTCAGCATTAAATAGATCATATGCTAAGACACGTAGAAGATTTCTCCAAAAATTTTAACCAAACATTATGGGACGATTGCCAACGTACCATATCTTTGGATAACTCTCGTTTAAAGGACAACTATGTAGGATTGGATCCTAGACAGTTTGAGTGCTTTACTTGCCTCATAGAAAACAACCAAATTATATGTTTTAGTGCTCTACAACTTGCCCCGGATCGATGGGGGTCTGGCATTGGAAGAGTCAGTACTAGAATGTGGGTACATCCCACTTATAGAATCAATAGTCTGTCTAAATTCACAGGTGGCGACCGATTTTTAAATACAACCTACTGTTTACCAGTGCAACTTGAGCAGGCAAAAATAATTGATTTGGATACTGTTTTCATAAGTAGAGAAGAAAATCTTAAAGGGTTTGCATCATACATTGATCTAGTACAGGTCAATTGCAATTACAAGTTTGTTTTGGAAAATGAAAAATTTAACGTGTGCGGATCGTTAGATCCAGTACCCGAAAGTTGTAAACAGTGGGTAGCATATTTTCAATTTAAAAATTCCAGTGTTTGGCTAAAATTTAAAAATAAATTTTCATTAAATCTATAAGTTAATTTTTTCAAACTCGGTAACTTTATAGGGTTTTGTAAAAAAAGATTTGTATCCAAGTTTAACATTGTTATGTGTTATGCACAACTTTTCAGAGATTTGAGAAAGAGTCTCTGTATAGTATAAAGATTTCCAATCTTTAACATGGTGGGACAATTCAGTATGACTATACAGCCAATAATCTTTATCGTCTCGAATAGCACTCTGAGGTTTGTTTACTTGAAATTTATTTTTGTCAGTCCATGTTGTATAACAACTATCTCTGGCAGCTATTTGATTAATTTGTTGTTTAGCTAGAAACGTTGGTTTGCTCATCGAAACTAAATTATCATCTGACTTAAACATAAACTTCATGTGCCCAGCTCGAGCTTTAAACCAATTAGCAGTTTGATATGCCATTTCAAAAGCGATGATAGGCATATCCGGAGTCCAATAAAAGTATTCTGTGCCTTTTGGATTACATGGAGCAGGATGAGCAACAGTGGTAACACTATCATTGAATCGCATAACTACATCATTACCATCTAGACAAATCATAGGTTTATCTAGTCCCCATATAGTAGCGACTGTTTTACCTTCGTTGATCAATTTTTCTTCTGTTTTAGAAAACATTGTAGATCGAGTGATGTCTGCTAAGTTATGAAAATGATTTAAGTTATCAAATACACCATCATGAATAATCGAGCTCTGTTGTTTAAAAGGTTCAGCCCAATCTATTAATTCTATTTTTATTTCAGGATGCTCTTTTGTTAACCATTCTAAATCCGGTTTAGTGGCAAAATCCCACTCGCTCATAAAATTAGTAACTCTTTTATCTTTGTTGTTAGGAGTATATATTCCTTTATCAACAGCACTGAATGGCCAGCAAACCATAACTTGATCCAGCTTAATGTTGTTATCTAAAAATATTTTTAGTATATTCCAGCTATCACACCCACCTGAATAATTTAAAATAAGGTAATCATATTTGTCACGTAGTTGCTGAGCTCTTTCTTTGTACAGAGAATCTAGCGGTATTTTACCCAGTAAGCTATTATCAAAATTATTAAATGCGCTGTCAAACCAATGAAATGTTGGAGTAGAATCATACTTAGTAGCATACAGCAATGCTTCGTATTTGTTTATAAAATACTTTCCATTAACTAGATAATATCCTATCTGATTCGTAGTATAAAGTCCATCGAGATTCATTCTAGATATCCTATATCTGTTCTTACAGTAAAATCTCTTAGATTTTTAGTTGAAAGGTATCTGTATATATTATCAGATGCTGTTTGTCTAGTGTCTGCAATTGATAGTACAAATCCTCTTATATTAAACTTACTAAGCCATAGGCTGTTTTGTATATACTCTATATCTTCCGGAATATTATCAATAGTAGGCACAGCTGAATTGCATTTCATAACATTATTATAAATTGCATGGCGTATGCATACAACGCTACACGCATTGCTAGTTTGTGTGAATGGGATTAATTCATCGCCATTAGTTGCTGCCAGCATATTTTCTAAAAGATTAGAAGTGTTAATAGTATTCAAGATAGCCATAAATTCGGGATTGCCTACACGAGTGTTTAATTCTAATACTTGTGGAATCCCGTCATCGTCAATCATTATGCCAATATATAAAAACCCGTGGTAAAATATCCCTAAAGAATTTAGATGCGATACCAGTATATCTGCATAGTTGCAAACAACATTCTTTATATCATCAGTAAAGTATTCTACTGGGGAGTAGCAACCCATTCCGGCGGTGTTTATTCCTCGGTCACCGTCTTGTATTTTTTTGTAATCTCTGGCAGCCCCAATATAAGTTGTACTGACCCCGTTACATAAAAAATGTACAGAAACTTCTTTTCCCTTTACAAAATCCTCAACATAATATCTTTGAGATTCAGATGCAAGGCCTAATAAACTAGATAATATTTGTTTGTATTCGTGATCGCGAAACACCCATGATCCAAAGCCCATATGAGAAAATAACTTATCCATTTTAAATACTATAGGAAAAGATAGATTATCTAAGTCTTCTATAATTCTATCCTTATCTATAATCTTATAATCTGGCGTAGGTATCCCACAATCTAATAATAATTCTTTTGTGAATAATTTAGACTCTTCTAAATTTGATACTTCTTCATTGGGACAAAAGAATGGAATATTGAAGTTATGCCTGATATCGTTCAGTGGCTCCCATTTTTGAAAATCTACACCAGATGCTATCATAAAGTCGTAATCATTTTCGGCATTCTTCATGATCTCTAATAAATCGTCGTTAAGGCCATCGACTTTAGATTTACCAATATTATCTTTAGAAAGCACAGTACTGGAAGTTACAGGAAAACTAATGTTGATAGGATATGACTTGATATGTAAGTTAGGAACCGTTGACTGGAATTCTTCTGCGCATAGGACATCAAAATCAATCTCAGGATGCGACCTTGCCAAAACTGTTCCTAGGTAGACGTTTGAAGTTGACGATCCTACCACTAACACTTTGTTTTTTGTAAAATTAACCATACACTATTTAACATCAACTTATATGACAGCAGATTTTTCTTGGACAAATATATAACGGTAAATACAGTCTCAAAGGAAATCTATTATGACAGCAGATATTAAACAACTGTTTGAAACAAACGGCTGGATCGGCCCGCTAGAAATAATGAGTCAAGAAGAGTCTAAAAAATTTAAAAATTTAGTATTGTCTGTCGATGAAAAATTAGATCTTATGAACAGTGATTACAGATGCAAGAGTAATACTCTGTTTGACTGGGTAGATGAAATCAGTCGTAACTCTAAATTGATTTCTTATGTAGAACAAATTATCGGGCCCAACATACATTGCTGGGATACATTATTTTGGATTAAAAAACCCGGTGATGGAAAAGATGTTAGTTTTCATCAAGATGCCACATATTGGAATTTTACAAATAAACACAAAGCTGTTACTGTTTGGTTTGCATTTGATGATGTAACTCCGGAGCACGGTAGCCTAGAATATGTACAAGGGAGCCATCGAGTGTTTCAAAAACGTCATAAGGATGTTAAAACAGATTCAAATTTACTAATGCGTGGGCAGACTGTAGATGTTGATGTTCCTAAAACGAGAATCAAAACAGCAGTCCCCGCCGGGCATATACTAATTCATAGTCCTTATACAATTCATGGCAGCGGTAAAAATAATGCTACTACTCCTCGAATTGCAATGGGTATGATATTTGCTAGTACTGAATGTAAACCTGTATTAGAAATAAGCCCCGAAAGTACAGTGATGGTTGCAGGAACAGACTATTATAACTATATGCAACATGATCCTCGACCAACAGGCCAGTGGGATATCGATGTTATTAACTGGCAAGCGGCTTATGACCGGCAGCATTTAAACTATTATAAGATGGAGCAGACTCATAATTAAAATGTTCCCAAATTCCCACTTTCTGGGCCCATTCTTTATTATATAATCCGTCAATTCTAAGAGTCCACCCGTGGAATTCGTGTCCTTGGGATCCGTGATAATTTCTAATATCAAACACAGATACTGGCGAAGTTATATTGATTTTGTTCTTATCATCATCTAATAAGAATACCGTTTTTCTTTCTGGGTCAAGATTAATATGGATAAAATTATCAGGCCATCCTTGATAGGTATCTCTATGTATACTTCCCATCTCTCCCGGAGTATTGAGCCAAAATATTATTCTTCCAATTTGGTCAAATATTTTTAGTTGGTTGATCCATTCTTTTAAAGATGGAAAATTTTTATATAATACTGTATCACTACAGCCGTTTGTAAAAGATTTTAACCCAATGCTTAAATGTTTGTTAAGACTTCTGAGATATATTAATTGCCCTAAAGTTTGAACTTTTTTCATGTAGCGAACAAACATGGCACAATCTGTTCTGTTAAACCTGAGTTCTCGAAATTCATTATAAAATGGGCCGTTTTGATCCATTAACATTTCATCAGTTGTTTCGTGTAGCATCGAGGATCGAGACTGATCTAAACAGTTATATCTGTTTGCCGATGAATCGTGGAATCCCATTTTAGATTTTACTAAACCTAGAGCTATATCTTTTTCTATATTTTTTAACCCCTCAATATCTACATAGGGAGTAAGATCTAAATAGGGCAATCCGTTAATTTTATGCATGGTATATTTATCTTATAAATATCTGCGAGAGGAAAAATTCAATGTTTTTTAAAGATTGGAGACTATTAGATCAGTCACCTGTGGGGCTAACATTTGCCAAGGATCGAATTTATTATGTCCATAGCAGGGCTTGGGCTTTAAAAGGATGGCTCGGCGGAACACACTCATGGCTGACTTTTTGGTCTGACTATCACAATGCACAATTAGTAGTTGAACTAACTGATCCGGAAACAATTGCTGTACAGCATGCATCAATTCTATATAATTGGGCAGATACAGCATTTCAAGAACATGCTCCTACGATCAGTGACAGAGTAGCTGATGCTAAATGGTTCGGGTCAACTCCTATGATTGCTAGCTCTGCTCCGAATAGAACTACGTTTTTAAAAATACAACAGGCGTGTGAAGAGTATCCTATTAAAAAGTTTAGACTTATTAATCAAAATTGTAACACATTTGTATCTTATTTGAATTATAAATTAAATTTGAAATTAAAAAGGCCAATAAGATCTATTGGTTTTAAAAATTGGGAGAAATATGAATCAGTCTATCAAGCTAATAGCCATAAATGAAGATAAAACTGGCGCAAAGGTAACTGTCAAACACTGCAATAACTTGGCAGCATGTCCTGTAGAAGTGATGTCTTTTTATTACAAATACAAGTCCAAGTTGCTAGAAGATGGGTTCGGAACTTCTGCAATCGGGATAGGTCCTCAGCAACAGGCAATATATATTGAAATAGAAAATAAAGTAGTCGGACATATAATCTTTGAATATATTGATAAGCAAAAGCGTACCTGGATAGAATTAAGCGCAGTAGATATTGATTACAGACGCAGAGGCCTTTATAAAATCATGCACGGGCATTTTGAACAACTATCTAAAAAACTAGGAGCAGTTGAAATATCTAGTTTTATTCATATTGATAATCAAGATAGATTACGCAGTGCAGAAAGTGTTGGATTCCTGCCGAAGTTTTATAGAATGAGCAAGTATATATGATGTACGGGTCTCAAACCCAGCTAACTTAGTTAGATAAATATCTTAAAGGAGCTTACAATGCTAGCCAAATTAACATCAACTACAACAAACCCACAACAAGCCACATGGTTTAGTCGGGCGTTTCCTGAAACAATGACCGATCTTCGATCATGGTGGTACACGAATCCCGGACTAATCCATGTTTCCGGTCAGGAATTACATCCAACTACTTGGGAAAATATTTTCATTTTTGAAAATGAACAATATGCTAATGATTTTCTTGCAGCCGAAAATGAATATAAAACAGCTAGATCGTTATACAACGATGCAAATGGTATGACTACCGAACACATTATAACTATCATTTGAGATATATAAACTGATGTTTAAAATTATTAATTCAAAAACATCAGCAGTAGTTGAGTCATCAACTACAGATTTGTACCAATATAAAGTATATATTGGACAGCATATAATTAATACTAGCACTACCTCAAGCTATTGGTATATTGATGGAAATACTGCTATATCTAAAACAGGCGACGGGCTAGAGTTGACTTCGAATAAAATGTGTGTAGAACTTTATGGTTATACTCCTGAGACAAGGACTAGTAGTTTTGGTCGAGGTACTGATCTACCCTATATCAATGGTTGTAGTACAAAACAATTGGTCACCCCTGTACGTCCAGGAGATCCAACATTTCAAATGCTGTGTATACCACCGTATACATCTGAACAGGCACATCATATTCATGCTACAGCCCGAGTAGTTTATGTTTTTAAAGGACAGGGCATATCTGTTGTCGGTACTGCTGATTCGCAAGAAGAATATCCATTAAACTATGGCGATGTTATCCTACTTGGAAAAATGACTCCGCATCATTTTAAAACAACAGATTCTGAACTAATAGTATTACCTGTACATATCTTTAGCAGTACAGCATCAGCGGAATTTGATCACCCGATGTTTAACGGAACTCATAAAGTATAATCAAAATTAAGAAAGTTTTTACAAACTACTATTAGTATTTCTTAAATGTATTGTTAGGATTGTACCAATCAGCAGAAGTTATATCCATATGGTAGTTATAATCTTGATCAACGATGTCTGCTCCAAACTTATAGCCAAGCAATTTCCATAAACTTCCACGTTTGATTTTAGATTTATATTCCTCACCTTGCAAGAAATCTGCAACAAGATCTCGAGCATGCCACTTATAGTTTATAAAAGATCCTTTGTGTTTATGTGTGCGATCAACCATACTCCACTTCTGAAATTCGGACGAGCCGTAAAATTGGCAGTAGTAATTTTCTAGATAAGATTGATCTATATTAGTATATTCTCTTGCGTAGATTAAAATTCTAAAATATACACTAGACCATTTGCAACTGAAATTTATCCACCACCACCAATCTGCTACAGTATCAACTGGACAGGGCGCTTGTCGTAGGTGATTAGAAAATATATCAGCCCACATTTCAGCATTAGCCTGTGTGAGACCTCGTCGCAGATTATACTCAACCATTAAGGTTTGTGTCCAAGGTTGATCAAGAATATTGGAACGCCATCTTACAAGATCCCTATATATATCAGAACCCATCAACTGATCATTAAACTCTCCCCCCACTAGTATACGATCTGTGCCCCAGTCGCCAGAGTGTTTCTCTCCCGCTAGAAATTTAAAATTGCTTCTGCGTATAATCTTTTCCCACATCCATGGATTTTCTTCTATACTATCCATACTCATAACTAGTTGTATGCGTTTTTCGCATTCTGCTAGGCCGATCTCTTTAATAAAGCTCGCAAGGATGAGACTAGAATCTATCCCGCCCGAATACAGCAATCTAATAGGTACATCTAATTCCTGCTGTTTTTGCAAAATAGTGTGTGCTTGCTGTTGACAGCATTCCTCGTAGGTCATAGAAAAATTAGGATCGTATACAGGCATTTCCAATTGCGACGGAATACTTGTTCTTATAGGCATTTTAATATTGCCGGTTCTGTCTATAAAACTAATGTTAAAGTTTATCATTTGAAATAAGCTCGTCCAGCGTTCCATATCATTGCCGGGAATATTTTTAAAACGATTGGCATTATAGAAGTATGCGTTTGGTTTTAAATCCATGCATCCCTCCAGAATCTATTCATAATTTCTTCCATCAGCGGCTTAACTTGATCTTCTCGAGTAACTTTATTAATTTTCTCAGAAAATAAATTCATATTAGCAAAGCTTCGCATTTTTAAATTTATTAAAGTATCCATTTGTAGTTTTAATTCTCTATATGCCACAGCCGGGCTGACGCTGTGAATATGTGCGTATTCTAATAAGCTATCATGCCATACTTCAGTGTCTGGCGATGATTCAGTAATTATGTATTCTATAGTATTCTCAAAACCGTCCCATGGAGAAATTCTTGATTTGCCGGTAATAGCCCAGGTCCAATACATCATTCGCTCCATTAGATTGGCTCGAAGTTTAACTAGACGAATTCTTTCTAAATAAATCTCGTTTCTTGCCAATTCGGGTAGCTCAAAAACATCATTGTCTCTAGTCAATTGAAAATGCTGATTATTATTCAAAATATCATCTTTAGTTACTTTTTTGTAACCAGTACTCCAAGTTAGCATAATTCTCATTTCAACATCGACCAAACCCCTCTTTAGGTGATTAGCTACTGGTAAGCTATCCCCAACATACAAAATACCGTCGTTACTATAATCGTATAATATTGTTTTCATGTAGTACTTATATGAAATTTATCTGGCCGTAACAATAATCTATAAATAATTCAGCGATAGCGAGACTCTAATGCCAAAAATAAACAACTTCTTATATTACATACTATATCCTGTACATGCAATTGCCTGGTTAGGACTAATCCTATTCCACGTATTTTTTGAATTTGAATGGATCAATGTGTTATATTTTATTGTCGGCTGGATCTTGATAGAAGGTGTAGGAGTTGCTATTATATTGCATAGATACGTTAGCCATAAATCATTTGAAGCTAGACCTGGACTCGAACCTGTGTTACTATGGCTAGCATGTTTGAGTTTGCAAGGTAGTCCACTAGGCTGGGCCGCAATACACAGAGGTAGTCATCACAGATATAGCGATACAGAAAAGGACGCACATAGTCCTAGCAAAGGTAAATGGTATGCTTGGCATGCTTGGTTACATGATTGGGATGAATATTTTAATGCCAAGTATGCAATTGATTTACTTAGAGATGAAACACATGTCTGGATTGCTAAAAATTATAATTACATTGTACTAGGCACTTACATCATAGTTGGACTGATCAGCTGGCAATTGTTACTGTTTGGATTTATGATTCCAGCGGCTGTAAGTTTATATCAAGAAAGTAATGTAAATGTTTTCTGCCACGAAGCAGGCGGCTTCGGCTACAGAAATTTCGAAACTAAAGATAATAGCCGAAATGTACCTTTATTAGCATGGATCACTTGGGGTCAAGGTTGGCATAACAACCATCACCAGCGAGCTAGTTCATATGATTTCGGAACCGCAGTGAGTGGTAATCCTACAGAATTTGACATGTCTTTATTGCTGTTGCCCTTAGTTGCTACTAAAGCAAGCAGAGAGAAAATCTATAAAGATCGCAATGACAAACTTCACACACAATAATCATTTAGTTTATACTATAGGCGGCAGACCTTACTCGTTTAGAGAAACTCCTATAGAAAAATTTGAAGTACGGGTAGGCGCAGTTGATCCCGACCAGTACAGAACTAGTAGTTACGAAAACGAACTACGCAGAACTGCTGACACTGTTTGGCGGGAGTTTGGTAAAGATCTAGTTGTTTTTTTAAGCGGTGGCACTGATAGCGAAATCGTAATTAATAATTTTTTAAGCATCGGAATCAAACCCCGATGTGTTATGATAAAGTTTAAAGACGACTACAACATCGGTGATGTTTCGGAAGCTGAACGATTATCTACAGAACTAGACTTTAAATTAGAAACTATTGATTTTGATATCAAAGACTTTTATTATTCTGGACAAGCTACTGAGTTCGGCCAGCAATTAGACTGCCATCAAATAACATACAACATGGTATATTACAATATCTTTAAACTGGGAGCACCTAGTGTAATGGGTGGAGAAACACTGCTAACTAGAAAAGTTACACACAATGACAGTTACTGGTATTATACATTTAGAGAAAATGAAGATGCTAGTGCCATGCGATTTACAAATAAATTTAAGATTCCCTTGGTTAACGAGTGGTTTGCATATACCCCTGAACTTCTGTTATACTACCTAGAACACGAAGATATAAAAGAAATGATCGACGATCGTTTCAATTATAAATTAACCAGTGTATCCAGTAAAAATAAAATACTGCATAAATTGTGTCCGTATACTACACCAAAACGAAAAACTCACGGATTTGAAAGTTTAATGGCATTTAACTATGAAAGCTATAAAGCGATTGGTGCAGATCAAATACATCGATTAGAATCTAGTTTGGATGGTATTCCTTACAATGAAGTTATAAAACAACTTAGAGCTAACTTATGATTATTAAAAAATTAGATAAGTCACATACAGACGGGTTATTGCCGCTGTTCCAAGCGAAAAAATATATGGGTACAGACACTAGTAAATCTGACTTCTTTTTAAAAAAGATTATTGCTGTAGCATATCATGCAGGGTTTTGTACTACCTACTTAACTGATCTAAATAATTATCATGCATTTGGTGCATTTGACGACGAAGGTAATATTATCGGTGCTATTGCCTGTTACCAAAGTCCGGACGAACCTAGTTGGTATGGTACCCAGGTCCGAAATAACGGAGACCGGCAAGTGGCAAGAAATCTACTAGACCATATGATAAAGTTCAATGAAGAGAGCGGCAGATTAAAATTCTTTACATTGTGGAATGCTAAACACGCCAAGTTGCTAAGACGATTCACGTTCAGTGAATGGGCCGATGAACGTTACGATTATTTTGATGAAATAATTGTTCCTGCTAAGACAAAATGTCTTTATACTAATCATTGGCATGTGCTGTTTAACCGAATTCTACTACCAACAGACACTATAATTCGTTGCACATTTCTTAAACAAAAATATAGAACTGAAATTCCTATAGGGGGGAATATATAATGATAATTGCAGGTGAACTTGACTTGACCGTGCCAGCTATGGATATAGATGCTGTAAAGAATTTTATTCTTTTAACAAAAGAAATGCACGATAATTCAGTAGCGGCCGCTGAAGAAAAAATATACGTCGAAAGAAACCAACGCCCGTATCCCTGGGATCGTAGAATATTAGAAAGAGATAGTAAAACATATTGGAGATATAATCAGCTAGAGGTATTTAAACCAATCCTTCCTCTATTAGATCAATTACCGCTAAACACTGAACACAGAAGTATCATCATGATATACCAAGAAAATTATGTTGATTATGATTTTAACTATCATTTTGATAACGTTGCTGGTATTGGATTTAGGATCTGTTTTAATCTAGATACTGATAAGACCTTTGTACAATTATCTCAATTGAAAGAAGAATTTGTAAAACACGGAAGAACAAAGAATAAGATAGAAGATGATATGGTCGAGGGAGATGTTACTGATTTAGTGCCATCGAAACCAAATACTGTATTTTTTCTTAACGGTACAAACTTCCCACATCGAGTACCAGTGTTGCCCCATACTGGCCCTAGACTAGTACTAATCGTGATGGGATTGCCGACATTCAATTTTAACAATCTAAAATGGTTGCAAAAGTTTGAAAAAGATGTACTATAAATTATTAGCTTTAGATGACTGGCAAGTAGTTTCTAATAAATTAAATAGCTATGTTGATCAACACCCAGAATTAATCGCTGGTCGGAATAGTCCGTGGGTAAACTCTAATACACAAGAAGTATTAACTACTATTCCCGAACTGCAAGATCTATTTAGGCCGCTTGATTTAACCATAGCTAGGATTAGTTTTTTTATCATGTGGACTACCTCGTGTGAGATACATGTAGACGATACTATATGTAATGCTAGAATTAACTTGCCTGTGCGCAACTGTGCCAATACTTGGACACGATTTTTTACACCACCTACATCTTCTGTTAGGAAATATCAACCAAATGGCGTGTCCTACATACACATTGAAGGCCCGTTCACCGAAGTTGATAAATTTGAACTAATTGGCCCTGTTGTGTTTAAACCTAAAGAGCCGCATCAAGTAACAATAGAACACAACAATTTTCCCAGGATCTCAGTTACTATAGCGTTCAACGAAGATCCAGTATCACTTATTACCACCAAATAGCGTGGTCTTTATATTTCTCTAAACTTCTTGTAAGCAATTCTGCATATTTTACTGGATCTGTTTGACAGATAATAAAAGCAGTAATTCTAGTATCATTACTGTCCGGAACTGTTTCCACACCATGCGCGGCATGCGTAGTAGTTAAGTGGAATGGAAAGCACGGCTTAGGATAAGTTCCGTAAATACGTTCATCATCTACTATAGTGTTCCACGGTAGTTGTTTGTAACCATTAGGGCCGCTGATAATATTCAATAATCGCCCTTCAGTAGGTGCCTTTGCTTTTTGAAAGAATATTTTTGCATCGCTACGATTGACAAGATAGAATCTTAATCCAAACCAAATATCCGGATCAGTATGCAGGCCAACATCTGTATTTGCTTTTTGATTTAAAAAACTAATAGTATAAAAGTTTTTAATAGGTAATTGCTTAATATAGTTGCCTAGTTCAGGAAACCATTCAACAAACTCTGCCCAATATTCCCAACCATCTTGCTTGAAGTCACTACGCATCACATGGATCAATCTCCAAGGATATGTGTCTTTCTCTTTTGACCAGCTGGCGGTATACTTGAGCCACGGGCTATCAAGTGGGATAGGCCCAACCGCACCCGATACGCTCCCAGCTAATGTTCCTTTATCTCTCTCGGTGCGCATAGTAATGTATTCAAACATTTTTTCTTCGTCTATCGCAGGAGGATCGGGGAGATCTAAAGGACAGTAAATTAAACTTTTAAAAGGTTCTAGTTCTTTTGGAAATACACGAAGTAGGGAAGGATCTCTTATCATGAATTATTTATTGTTCTAGAAGCACAGGACAAAAAAACATCTCGATATAGGATTATCTTAAATTGTAAGTACTAATAATTGCCTGTAATACTGGAAACATTTGTTCAGCCCATAATCCGCAACCATCAGCAGTCATGTGTCCGGCAGGATATTTGGTTCCTGGCTGATCATATGTTCTATATTGTGCGTTAACGGGTACGCCCTTAGACCAGTTGCCGTAATAATGTGCGCCATAATGGGTTGCAAATGGCTCAGCTTCTTCGGGAGTTTGAATCGAATAGTTTGAAACATATATAGTCGGCATATTAATTGATTGCAAATAAGCAAGTATTTCTAAACTTGCATCTACACTAAATGTTTTATTCGCTTCATTTGGGCCTGGCTCAACAATTACTATCTTTGTTTCTTTATTGATATTTCTTTTTAATCGATTCAGCATCCATACAGGCTTATCGCCATTTATGCCACCGTTAATAACAGTTGCATCAATATTGTTCTGACGCAACAATTTATTAAGTCTGCCAGTAAATTCTTGCTCGCCCATTTTACAATTGGTGTTACTTGTGCCTAGTGCATAAATTTCAAAACCAAAAGCGGTTGACGAAACTAGTAGTAATGTAAAAAATAATATTTTTACTTTAAACATAGTTAGATCCTTTCTGTGTGTATGTGTATATTATAGCAAGGATTTTAGAAACTGTCAATCAAAAAAATAGGACCCGAAGGTCCTATTCTAATCTACTATTACATAGTAGGCCCGTTGCCGTTCCTAAATCCAACTGCTCCGCCCTCTTCCTCAATGCGCTTTAACACATCTTCAAATAAAATTGGAGCAAAGTCCGGAGTTTGTTCCACACAAACGCAATGATAGCGTGGATCGATCTCATCGCTGTATAAAACTTCGCCAGTTTTAGCATCTACTCCACGAGCCTTACGTACACGATTTGCATGAGTGTGTCCGTGAATGTTAACACCAAAACGTCCAAGACTTTCTGCATGGACTGGAATATGGCTAAGGATCATACCGTTCATAACGTGATAAGCTCTAAGTTCTCTAAAGTGAGCACGATAGTCCTCATCTTTAAAGATATCGTGGTTACCACGAATTAAAACTTTGTCCCCGTTAAGCCTGCGCATGATACTTAACGCTTTACGATTGATGACAACATCGCCCAAATGATAGACCTTGTCAGTGGGCTTTACCCGTTCGTTCCACGCCTTAACCATTGCCTCGTCCATTTCCTCAGCTGAGTCCCATGGACGAAGTTTTGTAACACCATCGTTACGTGTGAAGCGGCATACACCCATGTGTCCAAAGTGTGTATCGCTTACTAAGAATACACTTGGCATATTCGCCTCCTTTCTTTAATAAGTTTCTTTAATAATGTTGTACTCTGTGGCAGGCCACTTGGCCTTAAATTCATCGCTCTTTACATATTCATTAAATGCTTTAGCATCAAAAAACATTTTATGAAACTCTGTCTTCATCTCGCCTTTTTTGGTTACTGTTAAGTAAACCGATTTTGCTTTGCCAGCCATTGAGTACCTTTCTTGTTTAATAAGTTATTATACTACTTATTCAACAATCGGTCAACCAGTCAAATATCACCATCAGTTCGTGTGTTTCCGCCTTGTTGGTACAGATACGGACGATGCTTGATTTCTTCCTGCTCATCGTATGTCCACCCCAGCACTTTCATCATTCTGTGTTTGACCAGCAGATTAGGACTGCGCCATTTGCCCACATCGTCAAATCCCATCATGACTCCAAGTTCACACACTGCACCCGAGCGACAAATGCCAGCAAAGCAATGAACAACCACATTCATGCGATTAGCCAATGCATGTTGTAGCAAGCGAACAAGCTCAGCGGCCTGCTCCGGACTACAACGCATGGCTTCGTCCAAGGCAAAGTCTTTTTCTTCGATGTCCAAGAACTCAAAGTTATGACGCTCTTTGAATTGGTGCTTGGCTTCAGGGCGCCATGAGGCAGGGTCGGTAATACTGATCAGCATACTATTAGGGCCAGCCGCATGATGGAACCCAATTGGGATATCAGAGGCAGCTACATTTTCAATCCATGGCATCATGTTCTCCAAATTTCTTTAAAACCTTCTTCTTCGGTTGGATCTTCCCAACTGGCAATCATACTAGCAACAACATGTTCTGGTACAATTTTTCCAGACTCCCAACGACTTGCCAGTCTACGAACAAGTTCTGTATGCTCAGGTGTAGGAAATACTACCGCAATATGTTCATAGTCAGGCAACATTCGAAACTTCTTAGCACGACTAGCAATAGTAGTACTAGTTTGATCCCAAATTATAGTATGGTCGTGCTCACGTGCAAATACAACTTGTTCAGCCATAAGCTCAACTGCTCGGGGCATGTAGTCTGTAAATACTTCAGAATAAGTTTTACCCTGCTCTCTTGCATAGTCTTCTACAAACGAATCTGTGCTAACTACGGTCAAACCCAAAGCCCAAATTTGATCTTTGATCCAAGTACTTTTTCCAGCGCCTGGCACTCCAATTAGTTGGTAACACCTAGGCATTAATGCACCGCTTCTTTTGCGTCTACAGTACATTCAACGACCCAGTTATTAAACTGGGTAAACTTGTCGACTTCTACACCCAGTCCAACTGCTTCGTTTACAAAATGCTGTAATAGCGAATTGTACAATTCGTCAGGCATTGTATCTTTATCAAATTTAATCTTCATACACGTTCTTTCTTTACTCGACCAATCCGGCTCGATTTGTTCCAATCATAGGCAATGCCATCCGGGCACTTGCCATCCTTAATCGTGTCTACACCAAACATACCTACAATTTCAAAGTCTGGACCTTTGATGGTTACAAACTCGTCCATACTCTTAGCAACGTTCATTGCCTCGGCTAGTGTAAGTACTTTGAATGTTTCTTCTTTTCCTATTACTCTATACATCTATATTATACCTACGAACTTTGTTTTTCCAAACAGTCCAACGAGTAAAAAATAAACTTGGGCCCACAATTTCTTCTTCGTCACTGAACAAGTTTTCTAATACAACCATGTTGGTACGATTAACTTTAACAACAGTACCGACTATTTTTTCGGTATGGGGTTTATAGCCACGAGGCTTTCTACCAATACGGCGGTGTGTGTGCGTAAAGCACACTAATTCACCTTCTGAAATTTTTCTTACTTCTTTCATTTCCCACTCCTTACATCAAACCTACTAACCGAAAATAGTCATCATGTGGCACGTAGAAATCTGTTTTTGGATCCCAGTACTTGCCTTCTTTTGGATCGTAATACAGAATACGTCCTGCAACCAAAAATGGACCTTCAAGTTTAGGCAAAGGGCCATAGCCTTGATACAAGTCTGCTGTTCTTCCTAAAATTTTAAATGCCATTTTTCGCTCCTGTGTGTTTCTGTATGTGTTAATTATACTGCCTGTTGGCAGACACGTCAATCAATTGCTCTACGAAATATCAATTCTTGTTTACTGAATGCATCTATTTCCCAAGGTTGTTGCAAATACGCAACACTTCTTCCGTAGAATTTACCCTTCCATTTAAGTCCCTTGGGTGAAGGCTTTAGAATGCCTTTGGCAAACTGTGCTACGTGTGTCAATTCGTGCGCAAGTGTTACACCAAAATCTACTCGATTGCGAGTGGGTTTAAGCACGACAAGAATAGTGTCAATACCTAACAACGGAACTGTAGTTCCATTTTCTTCTAGCTCTTTGTCAATCTTGATATGTAAGAGTTTCTTACTTTTGGTTAACTTTAATTGAGCTAACATTGAGGGTAACAGTGCTTCAATGTATCTTTTGGTGCTAGAGCCAGCTTCAATATAAAATTCCATATCGCTCTCTGTTTGTTGCTATGTATGTATTATAGCAGGTATTAACAGAGCTGTCAATCACTAAATCCTTTAAGTTTACGCTGTTCACGTAAATGCTCAATAAAATCATCGTATGAGTATTGATCTTTGAATTGAGATTCTAGTTGGAATCTAAATTTATTGTAGGTGTCTCTAGTAATAAGAAATTCTTCAGGAGTTTTAAATTCATTCAAAGCCGCTTGCTTATTCAAAACTCCAACTCCGGCCATGATGTAACTCCAAAGCGGCCAGCCAGCATTACCCCAAAACTTTGTAAAGTCATTTGTACTGGGCAATCGTACTTTGGCAGTTTCTAGTATGTCAGTGACAAAATCAGTTTTAGTTGCACCAGTTGCGATATATCTCCAAAACTCACTGTCAGTACGTCCGCCCATATAGTGCATGACCAAGAAGTCTTTCAAGGTATCATACATCATAGCCATGCGACTATTATATAGATTCATTGAGCCTTGGTTCATTGTTTCGTCTAGAGTAGGTCTTAGATACTCATTTACAAATGCTTTGATTTGTAAAATACTTGTGTGGATACTAGTAGCTTCTAGCGGTTCTAAAAATGCATAGCTCAACCCAACGCATACGCAATTTTTAACCCAAGCATTTTCCTGCCTGCCTGATTCAAATTTTAAAATTTTGATAGGCTCAATTGGATGCCCTAGTAAGGTTTCAATTTCTTCCTGTGCCTTATCTACAGTAGTAAAGTTGTCATCAAAGATGTATCCGTTACCTGTGCGATCCATTAGAGTAGTTTGCCAAAGCCAGCCATTCTTTTGAGCCCACGCTAGCGAATAGGGCACAGGTTTTTCGCCCGGCTTGTATTTTTGTAAGAATGGCATACCTGTATTGACTGGCAAGTGTTTTTTGTAACTGGTCCACTTGCCCCCAACCTTATTCATCAGCACACGACTGAATCCCGAGCAATCAATAAAAAAGTCTGCGGCTAGTGTAGTGCCATTTGATAAACTTAATGAACTAATCAATCCTTGTTCATTTAGATTAATTTCTGTTATTTCACTATCAACGTGTGTAACGTTTGGTTTCTTTAAACAAAGTTTTTTAAAGTATTGACCTACCAGTTGGCCATTTACTTGTAGTGCATGAGTATGTTTTGTGAATCTTTTACCTCGAGCCCAATTACAAGTTCCTGCATCTATGATAGATCCGGTGTATGTTATTGATGTTAGTTTTTCTTTAGGTAGTTGTGTGAGTGCATAGGCAAACATTATATCAGGAGATTCATGGCTGGTAAAGCTACCGTCAATCGGACCAATATAATGTTCGTCTAGGTTAGGAGTCCAACCTTTATGTTTAATACCAAATTTAAGAGTGGAGCCTGTTTCAAGCATGAACTCATCGTGATTGGCTCCGAAGTCTTTACTTAGTTCATGCACAATAATGTCAGTAAAGAATCCTGTAGTAGCTTCGCCTACACCAATGATACCAAATTTACTGGATTCTAAAATGGTAACATTATGAGTTCCGGGATGTTTATTGATCAGCAATGAAGCTGCCAACCATCCTGCTGTACCACCACCGACAATGACTATATGCATATACTACACCTATTAATGGTAGGAAGTGCCGGGGTCGAACCGACGACATTCTGCGTGTAAGGCAGACGCTCTACCAACTGAGCTAACTTCCTATTTGAATTTTGCGCCGCGATCTACCATGTTGCGCGGTTCATTAAACTTCATCTTCTTGAGATATTCTATTCCAATCTTGCCTTCTTGGATTTCTTGCAGAGCAGTGATATTGCTGTGTACGTGTTCTCGCTGTTCGCTGGTGCTGTGTCCACGTTTAATTTCACGTGCTCGTGTAGCGGCAATCAATACTAGATTAAACCTATTACCACCTACTTGTGCAATACATTTTTCAGTATCAATTGATGGGCCACGACTAAGGTCAAGTGGTTTACGAGGTGCATTTAGTTTTATCATATCTACCCTATTAAAATTACATTATATAACAAAGTTACCTAGTTGTCAAGACATTTTCTAACCAAGGCTGGCAAGCCTCCCAGGTGCGGTAGATATGTGATTGTCCGCCTGCTCGAGCCCATTCTTCACAGTTGCTGACACGATCATCGATTAAGATATCACCGGGGGTGCAATGTTGCCACTTGTCCTGACTGTAAGGGCCTATCAGCATAGGGATACCCGGAAAATACTTGTCTGCCCAACGTACTTTATCGTACACGGCATACGGCACATCGTTGCCACGAGGCAGTGCTGTTAAGAAACGTAGATCACTGGCTAGACCGTTAGACAATGCACTACGACAGTATTCAACTAATTCAGTAGCACCCGCCTTTAATGGCAAATCACGATAGAATCGTTGTTTGGCCTTGACCTTGTTCCAATCCTCATCACTAACACGGTCACTGCCATAGGTCCAGTCTCTGTTTACTATAGCCTTAGCCTCCGGTATCCAGTCTGCCACTACATCATCCATATCTAGATAAATGATCGGCTTGTGTTCTGCCTGCATGCGGTCTTCAGTTGTAAATGTTGTCATTATTGATATTCTACGTCTGCGGCTAATATAAATCGATTCTTGTCACTCTGCGGAATTCCCGGTCTATGCCATAGTTTACTAGGATATATCAGCCAAGTAAAGTAACTTGGGCGAACAAAAAACTTACCGGGACCTTCGGGACCATTTGGTGCCATCTCAGTTCCGCAAGTATCCCAATCTTTAACATCATCGGGTATATGCAAATACATAATACCACTAATACTAGACCAATGATGTTTCTCGTGATGATGCCATTGATTAGCTCGATCTGTTTGTGTTGTCTGATTAGTTCTAAATGACCAAGCCATCATATTGCTAACTCTATGCTCTTTACCCAAGTACATAAACACACTGGCTAAAAATGTCATACGTAACTTTAACCAAATAGGTTCCTCCCTTTGAAACAAATTTTGATTTGTCTGATAGGGCGGACTATTCTTAAAGTAATGGCCGGCTTCGATTATACTCTCTATAGTGCTTATAGCAGTTTCGTTTTCAGTAGCTGTAATCAAGCTACTATAATCATACTTGCGGCAAAGATCGTTTTGATCTACAATGACATTCATTATATTAACCAGTACGGTGAATCAAATGATAACCAAACTGTGTTTGTACCGGCTGACTTATAGATCCGACAGGAGTTGCCAAAGTAGCATCTTCGAACGGCTTGACCATCTGTCCAGGATTAAATACACCCAGGTCACCGCCTGAGGCTTTACTTGGGCACTTGCTGTGTTGTTGTGCCAACTGTCCAAAATTCAATGCATTAGCTTCTGCCAAAATTGTTTCTGCTTGTGCAATAGTATCTACCAAAATGTGACTTGCTCTCATGTTTTTCCTTTATGTTGAGTAATTGATATTCATTACCACACGTCTAGCAGTTGTTGTTGGCAAAGTGCCTGTGTGATAATGCAATCCGTTAAACCATACTAGTTTGTTTTCTTCAGGTTGTATAGTAATTAGCGGAGTTAATGTATCTGCTAAAAATTTCTTACGATATGCTATTGCGTTTAGATTAGCCGATGAATCAAATTGTTCATTGTAAATAACAGTATCGCCGTCAGAGTCATTTAGATAAAGCAATGCCGTGTTATGCGGGAAATCAAAATCTACATGCTCACCGTTTAATCTTGCTTGATCGGATGCAGTGTTCAGCACCAGACGCACCCGGTGAATTGTTTTTATATTGTGGCCGGTTGTGTCTAGGGCATTTAGTATACCTAGTTCTAATGGCTCCCATAATCTGCCAACTGGTCTACCTTCATCAAACAACGTATGGCTCCATCCGTATAATGATGGATGTATGCTAGTATCCTCAGCGACTACCCTACCCCAAAACCAAGGAAAAGTCCAACCCATTACTTCTTTTTGTAATTTTTGAAAAACTAAAGGGGATAATGCGTTGTCAATAATTTTCATTGGTCTTCTCTAAATTGGTCGGAGTACAAGGATTCGAACCTTGGACCTCCTGGTCCCAAACCAGGCGCACTACCAGGCTGTGCTACACTCCGAAAATTCTGTGGAGCGGGATGGGGGAATCGAACCCCCGACCGAAGATTGGAAATCTGCTGTTTTACCATTAAACTAATCCCGCACACTTTAATCAAACACACTTATCACTTTCTCGTCGGAGGATGGTGTGAAGTCCTTGCAACCCGAACTATGTTCAGGCTAAATGTATTTGATAAAAGTGTCTAGCTACTCTCACCACAGGAGCCCTAGACTGAGCTGTTACTCTGTCCACGTATTTTTCTATCTAGACGGGTTTGCGTTCCTGCCTTTGTGATTTCTCAAGTCGCCGAAAAGGCCTTGCGGTAAGATCCAATGCACCGTGCTATTAACGTGTAAGCAATGACGCTCTTTATATACGCTAAAGAGTAAGCGGGGGTCTATAATGCTAGTAGTTTACTTATATAATTTTGCATCAGGTCTTTACGTTTTATTTTTAACAACTCGATATCAATCTGTTTACTAATTTCTTTTTTAAACAAACTAGGATCAATTCCATATTGTAGCATCATCATAATTTGCCAGCTACCATGAGGAGCGGATATTTCCTTCCACGTTGGGTTTATATCATTTTTAATAAATTCAGCAACTTGATTACTATTCCAGTAACTAGTTTCCCAATAGGTCGGATCTTCTTCACTTGGAAAACTATAACCATATTTTTCAGTATTTAGATCGAACTCACTAGGATGCCTATTAAGAGCCGCTTTATAAATTCCCAACATGTGAATTGCTTGATGATAAAGATCGTTGTCTTTAAACCATGACATGGTATCTAAAATTGATTCCTTAGTATCGCCTGGTAATCCCACAATAAAACTTAATGTTTGATGTACTTCGTCTTTCCAAATATCATGATATAATTTTGGTATGTATTCTCTTGCGCTTTTTCCAGCCCAGCCTTTGCCAATAATACTTGACGCTTCTCGTCCTAGACTTTCGATACCGTGGAACCCTGTAAACAGTCCGCTATCTTTTAACATATAGGGTACATCTGGAAACTTGTCTAATAAGTCAGCTCTTAGATATGCTGTATACTTAATTTTGAAAGGCAAGCTATTGATCATGTCATACCATGCTTTCATTTTATATTCGGTATCATTAAATGTATCGCAAATTATGTAATAGTTAGTAGTTCCCCACTTGGCATAGTTATGCAACATTTCTTCTTTTACTAATTCAAAATCTCTAAGATAGTCTAACTTTTTTCTACCTAAATTTAAATGGTTGCAAAATTTGCATTTAAAAATGCATCCTCTGCTGATCTCAATAGGCAAAGTTTCGTTTGCCAGTATGCAATCTTGATCTGTAAATTTAAAATTATCACACTCAATATTGTATACTGTATTAATTGCAGTTTTATATTCGTTAATTCTTCGATGTTTGTCAGTAAGATCAATGAACGGCTTAGTGCATCTTCCAAATTTCCAATTTAATAAATCTAAAAAGATGTCCTCTCCGTATCCTGGAATAATAGTTATATTTGGTTGTGAGATATATCGTACAAATACCTTTGAGCTCATTACACTGTATCCGCCTAGCACAATTTCTAATTTTGGATATAAGGTATTAAGACTGTTTATTATACTGATAAGATTAAGTGGCAGTACATGATCTTCAATTAAAAATGTAGTACTAATGCCTAAAATCTTTGTATCGGCATCTATAAATTTCATAGTGCATCGGAATAGATCTTCCCTAGACATTAGATTAACATGATCTATAACCTGAGCACTATATCCAGCCTGGCGTACAGTATGTGCAATTTTGTAGGATCCTAACGACCTATATGCTGTAAAGTCATTGGTCTTAGCTCCCGAGTTCCATAATACAACATCCATAAATATCCGCTTTTTATTTGGTGCCCCTTGTCCGACTCGAACAGACCACCTACTGATTACAAATCAGTTGCTCTACCAGATGAGCTAAAGGGGCATTAGATCTTTAATTAAAAGTTTCGACTACTCTAATTTTACCTACATGTAACTTCTTTTCAAGTATTTTAATACGATTTTGTATTTTTGCCTTGTCTTTTGGCTTGCTTGATTTTTCTAGTAGTTCTTTTAATTGAGCTAAATTCAACGGGCGCAGTTTTACTTTGCCGGTCTTTGTTAACGCAGGATTAGCCGACATATTATTCTCCTACACTAGTACTAGCAGTGCCAGTATCGTTAGTTTGATAACCAGTACGTCCACGTGGTGCGTTCTTGTCACGCGGTGCTGATTTAACTACAATTTCACTGCATAGCTGTGCATCAATCATTGCACGTTTCCACTCGTTACGCTTTTGCGGATCTGTAATAGATGCAAGCATAGTTTTTGTGGGCTTACTTAGCTTAAACGTCTTACCTGGTTTTAACATATTTTACCTTTTAAATTTTGGCGGAGCATGTAGGAATCGAACCTACTCACCCATTGCTGAATGACAGATTAGCAATCTGTTGCCTTAACCGGTCGGCCAATGCTCCATATTTTTTACACTTCTATAATACTGTCTGATAAATATTTACATGAATACCTACTCTATACCCCTTAACTTTGATTTACCTTTGTTTAACACTAGCCTAGTACCTGCACAATTTTTGAAAAGCCAATCAGCGTGGGCAGACAATGTTAAAACTAATCCTCGATTAGCTTGCCATTTTAAACTAAACTGGGAAACTGATCTAAGTAACCAACTAAAACAATTCTTCTTAGATCACGGACAAGAAATACGGTTATGTGAGATCTTTTATAGATACCCAAATACACTCAGCGGCATCCATAGCGATGACAAAGAAGTAGGTGACTATTCTAAGATGAATTGGATCTTAGGCGGCGAAGATAGTGAAATGCATTGGTATACTATCAACGAGTCTCACTATAATAAAATTGCATCTAAGCCAAAAAATGAAACTCCGATTAATTCTTATTCAATCCTATACCTGCCAGAAGATGTTACTGTAGCCTATAGTGAAAATGTTAGAGGACCTGCTATTGTACAAGTAGGTGTGCCACATAACATTAGGAACGGCAATCAAGAACGTTGGTGTGTTAGTATTGTATTTAGAGATCCTAATCTTGGACGTCGTCCTACAATGCTAGAAGCTAAAGAGATATTTAAACAATATCTAGTCTAATTTGGTGCGACTGGCCGGAATCGAACCGGCACACCCGAAAGCGAGAGATTTTAAGTCTCTTGTGTCTACCTATTTCACCACAGTCGCATTAGCTGGCGTACCCCCAGGGACTCGAACCCCGACCAACAGTTTTGGAGACTGCGATGCTGCCATTACACTAGGGATACATAAAAGGTACTCTCTGTGGCGCTTGAATCCACGGTAGCCCTACTCTTCATGGCCGGTCCTTGTACATGGTCGACATTGACAAGTATTTCGGTGTTCCATTGTAGCTACTCAGAAAGTATAATTTGGCGGAAACGGTGAGATTCGAACTCACGGTGCCTTTCGACACGACAGTTTTCAAGACTGTTGCAATAAACCGGACTCTGCCACATTTCCATATATAAACATACTAAGGTGTATAAAGAGTTATGACTATGTCAAAGAGCTCTACGGGATACCAAACCTGATCTTTTAACAGATTCTAGTACGTTTATATATGGTGCCCCAACCGAGACTCGAACTCGGACGCTTGCGCACTGGCTTCTAAGACCAGCGTGTCTACCAATTCCACCATCGGGGCAAAATACTTTTTAAATTTTAAAGAACGTTTTTACTAATTGCTTAGTATGTATCTATTATACAACATACCGTTCGTATAGTCAACTGAAATCTATCGAAACCATAGGATCATTTGGGCCAGTCTTACCGGACCAAAATGTGTTGAATGCTAGGCTACGTCTTTTAGTAGTAGGCTTGTCATGTACTACATAGTGATTGACAGTGGATAAGAATAAGACCATATGATTTTTTAAACTATTTTTAACCTCACCAAATCGTCCTGCAATGGTTCCTAAAGATAGGTATTGTTCTTTATCAAACAAATGAAAAGGTATAACTCTATTTGTAGTTTCTATAAAAAGATTTAGATTAGCAGGATGGTCGTCTAATAAGATTACACCACTAACTACACTAAAAGGATGATTGTGCGGATCTTGTCTATCAGTATTAGATCTAGTTATGTTTGCCCAACTAGAAGTCATTCGCAAGTGACTAAACTCTGTTGTGTTTTGTGCATACTTTAAATAGTTCTCACACTCGTTGACAATAGCATCTTGTTCTTGTTTAAGAGACTCTGCATTAAAAAATGCAAATTCTTTACTGATATTGTTAGTAGTGAGTCTACCATTTGTCATGAATTCTGTTTTATTAAATTCAAGATTTATTTTATCAAAATCTAACAGATCAGACATGTCTTTGATTAACAGTCCGTCGTTTGCAATATTAACTATTCTATCCATATATTACCTGGCCGGCCTTGCAGGAGTCGAACCCACGACTTTTGTTTCGAAGACAAAGATGATATCCATTTCACCAAAGACCGTTAAAAAATTGTTCTAGAGGAAATTTTCCAAATCCAATAGTTGCTGTTAATCTTGACTCAGTGCATGAAGGATTTGTAAATACACCATGCGGAGTTCTAGTACAAAACACCACAGGAGCAACAAGTTCAACAGCATCTATCTCTATCAACGGATTCTTTTTTTCGATAGTTAAAAAAGTGTCACCTTCGGCGCCCTTTGTTTCAATTAAGTTATTCCCATTCAAGTCAAAGAATTTTGTAAAAGATCCTTGACAATTTGCCACAGGCCATAATACACGATAATCATAATTACCCACATCGACATGTGCGCCACCGCTGGCGCCAGCAGGCCTATGCACTATAGAAATCATTGTAATTGGATGATCAATAATCTTTGAACAGGCCACTGCTAGTTCTGGAACAAATTGCAAAACTGCATCACGATCAAGTGTATTCCAGTCCCATTTCTTTTCCAGGATATCCGTCTTGTTAATTACATACTCGTAGAGCTTTTTAGAAATAAGCTCATGATTTTCAATAGATAAAAATTTATATGTTTTCATAATATGGAGCGGGTGATCGGAGTCGAACCGACGACAATCACGTTGGCAACGTGGCGCTCTACCAGCTGAGCTACACCCGCATTAATCCTTAAATGTTCCTCTATCAAACACTACATTAAAACTTAGGCTAATTCTGTCGTGGTCGGTAGTATTAGTAGTAGTTCCGTGTTCAATCCAGCCTGGTAGTAAGACAATCCTACCAACTACAGGCTCGTAGGATGTGCGACTAGGAATATGTTCAAAACAATGGCTACTTTCAATCAACGGATTTGGACTGTTCAAATATATGTTGCCATCTACTTGATTTGATTTAAAATAATACACCCCGGTTAGATCAGTTGATCCATGTGTATGGGGAGGAGCATACTGCCCATTGCTGGTCTTAGTCAACCAAGATTGCAAAATTTTAAAATTATGCACTTTGATTTTTGGTGCTTCGATTTCTATCATATAATTTCTTATATGACGATGTATTTCATCGTTGACCACTTTGAGTATCGGATCATCTAACAGATTGGAAGTAAACTGTGCATCTGTTATTAGATGTGTGTTTGGCTCAGCACGTTTATGCCTTTCAAACATACCAATATTTTCCATTCTTTCTACCATAACTGCTAGGGCCGCCTGTACTTCGCTAAACACAGGATCTTCAACCTGTGCATGATATACGGGTGTAAAAAATAATTGTTCAATTGCCATAATTTACCTTTTATTAGTAGAGGGCACTAAGAGTTTTGGTCCCTGTCAAGGAAAACATGGCTACCCGCGGCCTACAGTCGCGCTCTATTTGTCTAGCAAACATGGGGCAAATTTACTGCGCTAAGAATCTCCCAGACTGTAAGTCCTGATTCCCTAAATGCCAGCTCACATACAGTTTATAACTGTCCTTTCTCCGCAACTTTCCGAGTTACAAATACTTGTCTTTACAGAATGCTTATATGCCTTGTGCCCTCTACTAATAATTTTACTTAATACCAATTACCATAAATCGAGTAAAACTCCATTCGGGGTAATTAAAATCTAAACTGCCTTTATACTCAACACTTGTTAATTTATACAAATCTACAAAACTTTGCAAGTCTTTTGAATGAACATGATGATCATCATGCGGCATGTTATTGCCTTGCAATATTACTCTAGTGCCTTTAGGGATACGATCAAACCATTCCATGCTGTCAAAATGCTCAGTGCTGGTGTTAATAATCAAGTCACCAAATTGTCCTTGATAATTATTACAGTCTTGTGTAAAGGCTTTAAATTGCCATTCTTTAATAAGCCAGTTTTCGTTAATCATATCAGCAACAGGCTGACAAGTGGGATCTATATCCAAACTTCTGATCTTACTAACTTGAAACTTACCTCGACTTAGCAACAAGAAAGCAGTAATACCATACCACCCAGCATAGATGTAGGTTAAGTTACTGGTCCACCCTAGTCGTTCTAGTTCTTCACAAAGCCAAAGTTTACTACCGATTTGTCCGCTACTAAAAGCATCTTTATTAATCATCTAGTACTTATCTATGAATATGGCCCGGCTAGCAGGAATCGAACCCACATTTAGGGAGTAGAAATCCCCTGTATTATCCATTATACGATAGCCAGAAAGTGGGGAGAGATTGTTGTGTCGGGAACTCTCCCCAAAACCCCGGATACACAGCCCATCCCACATTTCGTGTATCGCGGATGCTGGATTCTCAGCCTAGGCTAAGGTGGGCCAGCAGTGTTTACAGAGCGTAACGATCACTCATCACAGTCTTAAGCATGATTCCTTCTGGAGTGAACTGATCCAAATCAGCGGCCAGCAAGCTGGTCATGATTGATGGGCTGAATCCACTTACCAATGCGGCACCACTCTTGTCTGACGCTACAGGTACGTTGTCTGAACTGTTTAGGTTCCAGAAAACAATCTGTGGCACAGAGTAACCTGCGTCTGCGAACTTGCGTTCTATCATTTGCATTGCGCTGTCGTCGTAACGAGCGCATTGGTTAAACTGCATGTCACTCAAGATCAGCAACATGCCAGGCATGTCACTTGCTGGTACTGAACCCTTAACTGCAACCGACAGGATCTTATCCATAGCGGCATGCAGATTAGTGCTCATGTCCCAGTTGCTCTTGCTCATTTGATCAACCTTTTCAACAATGTTACCCTTTAGAGTAACCAGTTGTGGCTTGTCTGAGAAAGTCAAGAATGTGTCCTTGAACACGCCCTTGTTCTTATCTGCTAGGTACAAGCCCAAGCTGATTGAAACGTCCATGCAAGTTACGTTGGTGTTCTTTCCTGCTGGGCAAGACATAGAACCCGATACGTCTACGATTGGCATGATGTTGGCATCTCCAACGTAGTTTGGCAAAGCATTCCATTGAGCAGTAATGTGATCCAGCTCTGTCTTAGACAAAGTCTTACGACCATATGCACTAACAAGTCCCTTAAGCACATCATGTGGAAAGATTGCGTTGGCATTAACCTTCACAGTCTTGTCACCTGCAACCAACTTAGCCACATATTCAGCGAATGCCGGTGTGTGACGACCAAATGCCTTCTTGTAGTTGCGTGAAGCAACACTTGGCACGTGACTGAAGTTGATGTTGTCCCAATCGCCTGCACACATTTGTGTTTCTACAACTGTGGTCATACCAACTAGGCTCTTACGGTATTGCTTCGGAGACATTCCGAAGAATGCTCGTACTTCAGCGGCAACTTGACCCTTACGAGGAGTCCACTTTGCAGCCAACCCGTTCTTAGCACGTAGGGCATCACCCAACATGGTATAAGCGGCTGACTTCAACACTGGTGATTGGAAGACAAAGATGTCATCCCAACGGCCCACTTCTGGAACCTTCTTCAACAGAGCCAAAGCGGCGTCTGGGTCACGCTTTTCTAGATGTACTAGAATGTCGCGGAACAGTTGACGTTCACCTGCACCACCACGGACATCACGTGCCCATTGTGCGATACGTAGTGCTACGTCCGAGTTTTCCACATAAGCGGCTGTGAAGTCGCCTGTGATGTTCTTACCACGGCTTGCGCCGATCTTGTAGAACAAGTCAACACAAGCTGATGCTGTTGACTTACGTGCCTTCATACCGTTGGCGGTACGGGCTTCTTGATTTGCTACTGCTGTTACAAATGCGTTCATTTTGATTACCTTTACAGAATGTATTTTATTTTCGATTATAGTTGAAATTTAAAGTTGCTGTTAACATTCTAAAACTTTAACAGGATGATCGTGCTAGTTTGTTTATTTTCTGGTCTGGCCAATTATAGCACCCAGACCCTAGCAACATTCATGTTGCCTATTACATGTTTTTCTGTATGTAAATCATACCTGGTGCTTTGCCAGTCTATCTATTTCTTGAGCGTCTATTGCTAGAACAGTATTTCTACTGTGTCCTTCGACCACCGTCTATAGCAGTTACGTTAGTATTTTAGGTTGCTGTAGTCATCCAAAATTAACAGGATCGTTTTCTACTTTTTGTTTTTATCGAGGAGACTTATCGAAACTCCTCTATCTAATCTCATTATTGCTAATAACCTTCAAAGCCCATACAGGCTCCAGCGATTAACATAAGATTAGCGTTCCATTTAATATGAAGTTGCTGTACCGATCCTAAAACTCTTTAGCTTGCATTATTGCTTGCTATGTATCTATTATAATGTCTTTGTTGTGTGTTGTCACTACATTTTGGCAAACTTGCTAAAATATATTTTGGTACCCTGCCCCCGACTCGAACGGGGACTTCACTCCTTTTGAGAGAGTTGCGTCTACCAATTGCGCCAGCAGGGCAAAATTTGGAGTGGGTGACAGGACTCGAACCTGCATGGAACGGATTTGCAATCCGGGGCCTAACCATTCAGCGGCACACCCACATTGGTTGGTACCAGCGGAGGGAATCGAACCCTCTCAAGAACGCTAATCTGGCGCTAAAAGTCTTATAAGGACTCTCTGACTACCAAGTCTCGCTGGCATTGTTTGGTGCTACCTCTAGGAATCGAACCTAGTTCAACGGTTCTTCAGACCGCCGCTATGACCACATCAGCTAAAGTAGCATTTGAATTAGTCCAGGTTGTTCGCCGCACAACTTGGAAAGCGGGGGTCTGTTGAATTTGTAAGTAGTTGCGTCCCTCATATCGCAACCATTTTCCCTTGTAATAAAGCCGGCAGGGTCAAGATACGTCACTTGGGATACCGGTCCAGCTTGCAACCTTTTGCCCTCAGACACTACGTGCCCGGGTGGGGATCGAACCCATTACCTTCTACTATATCAGTCCTTCGAAGAAACTTTTATAGCGTGACTTTCTCTTGCTGACACTTACAAAACTTGGTAGTTCCTAAAAGAATCGAACTTTTATCTGCGCGATGTCAACGCACTGTTCTTCCATTAAACTAAGGAACTAAAAATCTACTTAGGGGTGACCACTGGGAATTGAACCCAGATAAGCGGAATCACAATCCACGACTTTACCATTAAGTTATGGCCACACCTAAGTAGATTAAAATTGGTACCGCCAAAAGGAATCGAACCTCTATTCCCACGTTCGTAGCGTAGTGTATTATCCATTATACTATAGCGATAAATTTGGTGCTCTTAGAGGGAATCGAACCATCATTGCCTCCATACCAAGAAGGCATTCTACCATTAAATTATAAGAGCAAATTTGGCAGGCGCACTAGGGATCGAACCTAGACTAACAGAGTCAAAGTCTGTTGTGCTACCATTACACAATACGCCAACAATAAAACAGGATGCTTATTTTTCAATTAAAAGTTGAATTTTTGAATTTGCTGTTCGCATCCTAAAACTAATTATGAGCTTGTAGACCAAACTACAATTTACCGGTTTCTAGACGAACTCATAAACTTGGTGTCGTTGCTGGGATTCGAACCCAGATCTCTTCCTTGACATGGAATGTTGTAAATTGCTGACTGTATCCTTAACAGGATAACCTTTTATAAGCGTCCTACCATTAGACGACAACGACATAACTTGGTGCCCCATGACAGAATCGAACTGCCATTACCTGATTACAAAACAGGTGTTCTACCATTTAACTAATAGGGCAAATAAAACAGGATAGCATTTTTTGGCTTTTTTTCGAGAAAAGATTTTTAAATTTGCTGTTGCTATCCTAAACTTGGTCTCCCTGCAAGGATTCGAACCTTGACCACACGGCCCCAAACCGTGTACGCAACCAGATAACGCTTCAGAGAGATAAACTTGGTAGTAGCGGTGAGACTCGAACTCACGATAAACACCGTATGAAGGTGGTGCATTAGCCGCTATGCTACGCTACCATATGGAAACACACTCGCCCGAATGGACATTGTCACCTCCGCCTGCTGTCGGAAGTGTGTTTTCATATGGTAGGACTGCCCGGACTCGAACCGGGAATTGACGGATTAAAAGTCCGCTGTGATAACCATTTCACCACAATCCCATATTGGTCCACTCAGTCGGATTCGAACCGACACCTCATTGATTAAGAGTCAAGTGCGCTACCATTAACGCTACGAGTGGTTGGTCGTAATTAATTTGATTTAATGTGCCAACCAGGACCAATACGGGGTCAAGGTCGACACTAACGTTTACGTGAACGTTTCATGTCATTCTCCTTTGTTGATATGTTTCTTTTGTGCTTGACGTTCTGATTTCCAGAACACACGTTTCCAGTCCTTTAAGTGTTTCCACCATTGAGGACTTTTTGTAAGATTGCCTTGCTTTACATTTGCCATTGACAACTCCTAAACTTGGTACTGTCGACGGGTATCGATCCCGCTTCTCCACCTTGAAAGGGTAGCGTCCTAGCCACTAGACGACGACAGTGTAATAAACAGGATACATTTTCTTTTTACCAAAAAAATAAAAATTGCTGTTAGTATCCTAAACTTGGTTCCCAGAACAAGAATCGAACTTGTAATGACCGGTTATCAGCCGATTGTTATACCATTTAACTATCCGGGAAAAACATGGTGGACCGACGGGGGATCGAACCCCGACTAAAGCGTTGCAAACGCCCTGTGCTCCCATTATCACTATCAGCCCATTGTTTGGTTGCGGATGGCGGAATCGAACCACCAACTGAAGCTTATGAGACTTCTGAGATACCGTTTCTCTAATCCGCGATTGATTGGCTCCAGAGGCAGGGATCGAACCTACGACCAATTGATTAACAGTCAACTGCACTACCGCTGTGCTACTCTGGAATAAACTTGGAGACGCATAGGGGAATCGAACCCCTCTTGCCAGGATGAAAACCTAGTGTCCTAACCGATAGACGAATGCGTCAAAAATTGGCGGCTCCAAGGGGAATCGAACCCCTATTAATGGCGTGACAAGCCACCGTACTAACCATTATACTATGAAGCCTAAATCTGGTGGAGTATCCTGGGATCGAACCAGGCGTGCCATAAAGACGGCGGATTTACAGTCCACTGCATCACCATTGATGCTTCTACTCCATGTCTCTATTGTAACACTCTCCCGCTATGCTGTCAACCGCTGTGCAGGCGGAGGTAGAGAGTGTGTATTAAAGCATACTAATAACGCCTGCTATGCAGTACCATACTATGGGTTTGGCCGTCCCTATAATATGCTTTAATACGCTGTAGTTTTTCGCTCTAGAAGAAGAGTTTCATCGTACAGGCCGCCCGTTTGTCCCATGTTTTAAGTGCAGGACGTGGACCTCGTTTCCACATATTCACACTATTTCGAAAGTCTAAAAACAAAAAACCCCAGGAGTGTTAGTCCTAGGGTCCTTGGAGTTTGGGTAAACTTACGTTTACATCATGTCCTCCCGGACCCTGCTAATCTCTGGTGTACGATCTAATGAAGATAGACTTCCGCAATTAATCGCTGACCAATAAGAGGCTATAACGCCTACCTGTTTGGGCATCGTATTAAATTGATGTTGTCTAAAATTAGATTGCATTTTTGTTCTCGTTTAACTCTTCTTTAAAATTCGCTAGCATTATTGCTAACTAGTCTCTATTGTAGCACCTTGCTACAATGTTGTCAACACCTTTTGTAAAATTTCTTTGTTGTATATTTACAACATCTCTATTCTACATTGTTTGCTAACTAATCTCTAGTATATTGCCTTTCAGCAATCATGTCAACATGTTTTGGCTAACTTGCTAAAAAATATTTTTAGTCAGTTGCCTTGCCTGCTAACCTGTTTCTATTATAAGAGTATTTATATCTCTTGTCAAGAACCGTGTTGATATACGATTTTTTTATTTTTCTCTAGAAAATAAGTGATCAAAATCGTCAAAGGCCCTATGTGCGATCATTGTTGGATTAACTTTAAAACCTTTGATCAACTCTGCATAGCTATCTAGATTTTTATTAATCATTGATTTTTTTAAATCTTCACCAATGTTAAAATTCTCAGCAGTAAGTATACTATTGCTGTCAATACATCTAATTGACATAGCCACGCGGTGCCCTGTTATTTCTTGAGTTTTATGGATAGTGTCTTCTCTCATCAAAATCAAATCTCCAGGCAACACTGCCGGTGTTTCGCCTATATCGTTAAAGTTGACTGGTAGAATTTCCTCAGTACCAAGTTCATCGTTATACATCTTAGTAGTGCCATCTGTCTGGACTCCGAATCTTTTAGCGCCACGATTACGTACCTGAGTTTCTGCAACGTCGGGAACTATTGACTGTAGTATATCATATGGTATTATACCTATTCCGGATCTATCTGCTGATGGCTTTATTATTGGTATCCAGAAGTTTAGTGAATTATATGAGTTTTGCCAACGATAGTACGACTCGTGATCTTGGTGCCAACAAAATTCAACTAAACTATTATCAAAATATATCGTATTTCTGCTAACAGAATTTGCCGTTATGTTAGTAACAGCAGTAATCTCCTTCAGCAATGCTAATACTTCGGGTATGATCGCAGTACTAGATTTTTTTAAACTATAGTTTTTGTTAGAATATGTCTCGGGTAGTTGTTTGTAAATTTCTACACATTCTGCTAATTTTGCAGGCGTAAGGAAATTTGGGATTACTGTATATCCACGTGTTTCTAACTGTTTTAAATCATGCGATTCCATAGTATTTTATTTAATAAAAAAGGACCCGAAGGTCCTTTTATGTTAATGCTAAGTTAGCTTAGAATGAACGTGTGTAAAACACATTGTAACCATCTTGACGTGAATCACCTGTGATCTTGTCGAAACGGAAACCAACTGCATTCTCTTTGTTAATAGCGTATGCAACACCAACACGAACTGTTTGGGTTGTATCTTTGTTTACATTTGGATCGCTAACAGCGGTACGGAAACGGTAACCAACTTTTGCAGTTAAACCAGTATTACCAATTGGAGCTGAAACTCCTGGCTCTACGGAATAATACGAGAATTGACCGCTAGTACTGTACTTTTCGCCGAGTGCAACTTTAGTATAACCACTAACTGGGCCGTACAATGGTACTGTTGCTGTTCCACCAACTTCTAAACGTGTGCTGACTGCATTTGTGTTGTCAGTTTGTGTAGATGATAGTTGTGTGTGAACACTAAAAGTACTGTTGATTGACTCACTTAATGTGAAATTAGTATTTCTTTGATCATTACCGCCGATTGTGTTAATTGCGGCGCCTTCGATTGTAACTGATCCAGCAAATGCCATTCCGCTGAGTGCCAAGGCTACTAAGCCTGCTAAGATTTTCTTCATTGTTTTCTTCCTTTTGTTATGTGACCCTACGTCACGTTTGACTATTATATATGCCTAAGCAAGAACAGTCAATAATTATTTAAGCCAAATATTTACAAGTATTAACTACGTAGTTAACTTATATAGTCCCAGGGTCTTTTATGTCCAGTTGATCAAATCCCCAGGCCCGTTCGTTACAGCCGTTACAGTTCCTGCATCTGCTGATTTCATGTGCAGAACAACTATGCGTTAGATAAAATAATGCTGTTTGGTCTAATTGTACGCACAATTCAATAATATGGCTTTTGTCTAGGTCTGCAAATGGTGCTTTAAACTTGGGAGTTTGCTTGTATGGTATTGGCTGCCAATTGACCATGTGCTGTGGTAGTTGCTGTATTAGTCCAGTGTACGCTATATCAAACCCTCTTAGATATGATTCCAGTACTCCTGATTTAACTTGCTCTTCCTCTGGCAATGTGTTGTTGCCAACTATGGTTGCAGTAGCTGGTGCTAGGTTAAAATGATCTCGAACGTGTGCAACAACAATATTCGCAAAGTATTTTGATCCTTCTTTGCGTTGTACCATTAATGGTTGTATCTCATGTATGTTTCCTAAGTTTCTATTTTCGAGTAACAACAAATAATATAAAATTGCACTATCGACACCGCCACTAACAAACACTGCTAGTCGTTTAGGTTCTGATGGCAGAACAATTTCAAAGTCTCTACGATCGTGTTGTGGGCCACATGTAATTTTCATATTCTATTTAATCATAAGAAAAGCACCCGAAGGTGCTTTCTGGTTATGTTTGGTGACAAGGTCTTTCCTACCTCGCAAGTGCTGTTTCTTAGGCAGCTAATTCGAATGCTGATTCGTCATTCATTGCTGAAATGTCGAAGTCAACTTCAAAAAACTTGAATGTATTTGCGTTTGCATTTACGAGTTTTGCTTGATTTACAGTCATCGCCTACTGAGTTGCCGTCTCTATTATCTCACCCTGTCGAAACTGTGTCAGGCCCATCAAAAACAGTCTTGTATATGAATGCACTATGGACTTATAACATCTGACCCAAACTGCTTATGGTGGACCTGCCGGGCACTGCCCCCGGGTCCAGAATGCCTTCACTTTGAAGGGATTACAACTATCTCTTTAACCCAATTACTTGGGTTGAATATTTGCTGCCTGCAAGCCTTTTTGTCCCTGAACTACATCAAACGTTACTGCTTGATTCTCTTGCAGAACTTTGAATCCTGATGTTTGAATTGCCGAGTAGTGAGCGAAAAGTTCTTCGCCGCCACCGTCTGGAGTAATAAATCCAAAACCTTTGGTTTCATTAAACCATTTTACTTTACCTGTTGCCATTACTTAATTTCCTGTTAAAACACTATTATAGTGTCTTGTATTTAGTATAGCAAGTTGTTCGAGCTAAAAAACTATAAATATATTATATTACTCCGGGAGCGAATCGATGGCATTAATTGACTCAGTATTGAATTTAATCACCAAACAACCCAAAGATCCAGATGCACCAAAACCGCCTGCAGGATCACGTTCAGAGCGTGAAGCCAAACTCAAAGACAAAGCAGGCATGGTTATTTCCGTATTTGCACTGTTGCTGGCAGTTAATTCGTGGTACGGCGGCAAATTGAGTAGTATTACCCTTAACAACACCATTGCGGCCAATGACACTTGGGCATTTTATCAAGCTAAGGCAATCAAACAAACTCTAGCTGAACAGAGTCTAGATGATGCACAGTTCCGCAAAGATGCAGGCAAGATTGCTAAACTCGAGGCTAAAATTGCTCGATATGAAAGTGATCCTGCAACCGGCGAAGGTAAAAAAGAATTAATGGCAAAAGCTCATAAGCTAGAAGCTGAAAGAGATTACGCCAAGAAACAAAGTCCGTGGATTGGTTATGCCAGTACACTATATCAATTAAGCATAGTTGTGCTGTCAGCAAGTATCCTTGCTGTTAGTATGAGCATGTTCTGGGGGAGTTTCTTTGTTGCTGGACTAGGTTTATTGCTGTCGGCACAAGGTGTATTCCTCTTTATCTAAACACCCTTAGGACCGGTATTCAGTTACCGAAGGTGTAGGCGGCTGCTGCCTTGGACGGCCCGATTCGCTACCGGGAATCCTAAAGTGAGCTTTAATATAATTGCAATCTTTATATGCGCATATAAAGATAAATACTCGTACTAACACTAACTGTAGCGAGTAAACATGGCAAAAGTCCTATTCATCCTAAAGCGTCGTCCTGATTTTGATGCAAAAGTACACACACACGTTGGCTTGAGTACAGGTCTGTACAACAGTGCCAAGTTTATGAACGATATGTTAGTAGACCATGGCGTAGAAAGTCATCTTGAAGTAGTTGAAGACTATAATCGTATTGACAAGTATGTGACCCTACATCGCCCCACCCACTGTATCATAGAAGCAATTTGGGTCATTCCACAAAAGTTTGCAATTTTACAAAAACTACATCCCAATGTTAAATGGGTAATTCGTGTGCATAGTGAAATGCCATTTCTAGCAGGCGAAAGCATGGCTATGGATTGGATTGGTGATTACTCGGGATTTAAAAATATTATACTTGCTATCAATGCTCCCCGCATGATGGAAGATATTAAAATTTATCTACAACATCGTAACGGTTGGACTGATGAACAAACTAGTGAGAAAGTAATCTACTTGCCTAATTATTATCCACAAGCATATGTTAGTAAAAAATTAAACAAAGATAAAGACACTATAGACATCAGCTGTTTTGGTGCAATACGCCCACTGAAAAATCATGTGCTACAGGCAGTGGCAGCTATAGGATTTGCTAACGAGATAGGAAAAAAATTAAGATTCCATGTAAATGCAGGACGCATTGAAATGCAGGGTGGCCCGGTTATTAAAAATTTAAAAAGTTTGTTCCAACAAATTCACGGACTAGGACACGAGATGGTCAACCACCTGTGGCGACCCCGAGATAAATTTTTAGAATTGTGTGCCGAAATGGACATTGGCTTACAGTGTAATTTGAGCGAAACATTTAATATCGTGGGCGCCGATTTGATTAGTCAAGGAATACCATTGATTGGCAATAGTGATGAGATTCCTTGGGCTATTCCAGAATTTAGTGCGGATCCTAATAGTAGTAGAGATATTATTAAAAAATTACATTTAAGCTATCAGTATTCAGAGCTTAACGTGCAAACTCACCAATATGCATTGACCCATTATACAGATAACACTGCAAAACTGTGGACTAAATACTTCCAATAGGATAATATCATGACAAAACACCACGTAAAAAAACACCACTGGCACAACGGAATTCTTAAAACTGTTGAGCACTTTTTTGACACACTAGCAGAAGCATTAGATCATGCAAAAAGTAGCAATGCACATACTGTAAAAGTCTATAACGAAAGCAGTGAAATGGTATTTTCACATTCTACTGAATTAGTTGTAGATCAAAGCAATATTAGAGAAACATACGCCTAATAAGATGTCTCACAGAGTTAGAAAACACTACTGGAAAGCTGGAGTTCTTACTACTATAGAACACATCTTTGATAGCTTAGAAGAAGCAATTAAAAGTGCAGATGATGGGACAGCCCATTCTTCTAAAGTATATAGTGAAAGTGGTGAATTATTACATGCGTCTTCAGTGAATGCTACGGCAACATACGCCTAATGGATATAATTTTATACACTCTGGTAGTCACACATATCACGATAGTATGTGTGACTTTGTTTTTGCATCGAGGCCAAGCTCATAGAGGAATAAAATTCCATCCAGTGCTAGAACATTTCATGCGAAGCTGGTTATGGCTAACAACTGGGATGGTCACTAAACAATGGGTGGCAATACATCGTAAACATCACGCATTTAGCGATAAAGAAGGCGATCCGCACTCGCCGCATGTTTATGGCATTACTCGTGTGTTCTTTAAAGGTGCAGGCCTGTATCATGATGCCAGCAAAGACAAAGACATGATCAACAAGTTTGGAGTAGGTACTCCTGACGATTGGATAGAACGTGTCATTTATACACCCCATAGCCGCCTCGGTATTCTTCTAATGCTGGTCATAGACTGCCTGTTCTTTGGACCGTGGGGCCTAGTAGTGTGGGGTGTACAAATGATATGGATCCCTTTCTGGGCCGCCGGAGTTATCAACGGGCTAGGTCATTGGCTAGGATATCGCAATGGTGAGTCTCGTGATAAGAGTACTAATTTAGTTCCATGGGGAATTGTGGTTGGCGGTGAGGAACTGCATAATAATCATCACTTGTCGCCGGCTAGTGTTAAACTTAGTCGCAAGTGGTTTGAGTTTGACTTAGGATATGCATGGCTAAGAGTGTTTAGCCTACTAGGACTTGCTAGTATCGTAAGAACCGATCTAATATAAATTAGTTACTTAACCCTTTGAGTTTCAACATAGCATCTAGGCCATCGCCACCTGTTTGTAGTGCAGGCATTGATTTGATTGCCTGCTGTTGTACTTTTGCTAAATCTTGAGGCAGTATTGGTTTAGTTGGTGCTGTTGGTTTAGTCGGCACTGGATTTGTTAGTTTTTGCTTAGGTGCTGGATTTGCCCCTTGGCCCTGCTGTTTAGTAGTTGACTGTGCTAATTTTGTATCCGGGCGCAATTTATCTGGTAATTTACTAGCATATTGAGTAAATGCTGATTTACGTTCGCTAGCATGCTTCTTAGCATGATTAATAATCTTGGTTACTTGATCAGTTTTTGTAAAATCTTTTACATTTGGACGTATACGATTTAACCAAAAATCTACAGTAGCCTTAGCCGCTGTATCTGGTTTTTCTAATAACTCGGGATGGCTTACTACATCTATACCTGAATTCTGTGCAAACTGTTGATAGTTATACCGACCGGTTACCTGAATAAACCCACGCCCTAAGAATTTTTGTCCATCACCTCGTTCAGTATTACCTAGCATAGAAGCTGTCTTGCTAGGCGGCTCATAATGTTTTTGCCACTTGTTTGGCAATTCTTTAAGAGTTTGATATCCTATAGTCTCTACGTGACACTGGCCTAACAACTGTGCTAATTCTACTCCCATTATACCTGCGGCTTTGGCTGTTCGTTCTAATATACTGCCTAACGGATCTTGTGCAAGTGCGGGAGTAGGTGTATCTATTGATAGTGACGTCATAGACGCAAATTCTTTTAGTCTCATACACTATTTAGCTGGTCAACAAAGTCTAAAAGTAAATCATGCTTGCTGGCATATTTTCCCCGCATCCAAGTATAACCGTCATACCAGAAAGGTTCAGCCTCTGGATGGGCACCTATTAATCCTATGTTTTCCTGAATGATTGCCATTGAATCGCCATTCGCGTATGTAGAGATTCGATCGTACTGACCGTTACCAACCAAAGCACAACCATCGTAAAAAAACATTGTTGTATCAAGGTTATTCCATTTAATTTTGATATCTTTAGCATGTGGTCTCCTTGTGTCTGTATTTGGTCGTGTTATATACTGTACAGCATCTACATTATTTAATATATCAAAGTAGTGCTTGCCAGCCCAGTAAGCACCCATACAAATACCCAAGTATTTGCCGCCGTCACGGACAAAGTTTTTAATACGTTGTTTGTTGTGTTTAAATGCTCGATCAAATGATCCAGCATCTCCGAATCCGCCTGGCACAGCTACGATATCTACATCGTCAAAGAAGGTGTCTTCCAGTTCGTTAATGCTGAAAATTTTAAAATTGTAATAGTCTTGTAATGCGTGAATGACTCCATTGCCCGACTGTACGCTACATTTAGGATCATACAGGAAAAGAGCAATTGTGGGTTTCATGTTACAGCTTGTGTTCTGTTATAATCCATGTGACTAATAAAATTAGCCACAGGACTCTTAATATATTATCGACGATTCGTTCGTAGAGTTCAATCCACTTATTTTTCTTTGGATCGTTCATTTTTTGATTCTTCTTTACGCTCAATTGGCTGCGGAAAATAGGGTTCAATTACGTAGTGATTTGCACCCCACCAACCAAATGCTGTGAAGAATCCGTATACTACTACTTCTAGTATGCCCATGTGTGTCCTCTCATTAACTACTACTATTTAGTAGGAATTAAATTGTCGCGGAATATATCCCAGGCACGGTCCCAAGACCAACGTTGACTACCTTTGTAAACACGATCTCTGTTGAGTTGTAAGCAAGCAGTAACAGCATCCTCTAAATTTTCATTCATGAATCCTGTTTCAGCTTGATCAATTACATCTTCTGGGCCTTGGCACGGAAAAGCCGCAACTGGTGTACCGCAAGACATTGCTTCAATCATAACAATACCAAATGTTTCCCACTGGCTGGGAAATACAAATACTTCGGCATTGGCATAGTAACGTGCCAAATCTTTGCCAGTTTTGAAACCTGTAAAATGCACTGCTGGATAATGCTTCTTATACTTTTCCAGCATGGGACCATCGCCCACCATGATCTTTAGGTATCCTGGATAGTCCAGTTCAAAAAACTTTTCTAAATTCTTTTCTTTACTCACGCGGCTGACACATAACAAATATTTGGCTGGCGCATCTTCTCTAAGATCGGGAGTAAAGATCGCACGGTCAACACCACGAGTCCAGGAAATAACCTCACCATCAAACCCATGTGCTTGCAATTCTCGAACCATACTGTCTGTAGTGGTTAAAACTTTACCGCTATGCTTATGAAACCAGCGTACAAAGCGCCAAGTGATCCACTCAGGTATTCCAAACAGCTTCTTAAGTCCTTCTGGAAACTTAGTATGATAAGCGGTATTGTGAGGAACACCAGCCAATGAAAGATATGCTCTAGCCCACAGACCAAGAGGACCCTCTGTGGCGACATGGATATAATCCGGAGATATCTCCGCAATCTTCTTGCCCAGGTTCCGCGGATAGGCAATCTTGACTTCGTTGTAGCCAGGGCAATCAATGTAGCTGAACCACCCGGGATCCAACACCACAACGTTATAACCGTCACGAACAGCACAAATCTCAATATTTTTGTAGGTCGTAACAACACCATTGATTTGATCCTTAAGATTATCCGTTATTATCAGTATCGTCTTTGTCATTCTCTCGTGTCCATGTGATTATCTCCCACTTACCATCGTGGTGTTCAACCAAGGCCGTACAACTTTCAACCCAGTCACCATCATTCATGTATGTGACGCCGTCTATTTCTTTTATTTCAGCGTGATGTATATGTCCGCATATAACACCGTCAAAGCCGCGCTTTTTACAATAGCCTGCTAGATTCTTTTCAAATTGAAACATAAAGTCCGAGGCCTTCTTGACTTTGTGCTTGAGATATTTACTAAGACTCCAGTAACCAAAGCCTAACTTATGGCGTATCCAATTGAATCTACTGTTCCAATCTAATACTAAATCGTATAACTTGTCTCCCAAAAAAGCAAGCCACGGAGCAAGTCTAGTAATGCCATCAAACAAATCACCGTGTGTTACAAGATAGTGTTTGCCATCTGCACCTATGTGTTCTGTTTGATTGTGTATTTCAACAAGACCAAAACTAAAACCATATGGTATCATCGGGCGCAGGAATTCGTCATGATTTCCAGCCACGTATACAACCCTAGTGCCACGTTTGGCATGGCCAAGTACACGGCGAACAACATTTGTATGGCTTTGTTTCCATCGCCATTTGTTTTGTTGAATTTTCCATGCATCGATAATATCTCCTACAAGATATAATGTTTCGCATGTATTGTGTTTGAGAAAGTTGTTGAGCTTGGCAGCTTGTGAGTCACGTGTGCCAAGGTGTACGTCAGAAATAAAAATGCTACGATAAGTTTTCTGCATAGCAGTATTTATCGTAGCATGGTGTTACAAAGATTGCAGTTGTGTTACACGTTAAACTGCTGTGAATGTTGTTGTCAACGGAATCAACGTAATTGCTGAGGATATCTTGTTTGTGCTTCCATATTGGAAAATTGGTCCAGAGTATAATACCACATTGCCAGCCACTCCATTGATAGCACGATTGGTGGCCTGTGCGGCCGGTATGTTAAATGTACACACACCAAACTGCATGGTTGCTGAACCACTCATTGAGATACCGTATGTATTGGCACCTGTGCCAGTGTTGTTAAGAATAACTTCACCCATACCCCATTGTACTGAACCACTTAGAGTAACCACAGCACCAGTGTTGGCTTCTACCCCACTTCTTAGCATAGTACCGGTGGAATCGTTTGCTTGGTTAAGTACTTGTCCTATGCCATTGGTTTCAAGATTGTTTATGCTACAGAATCCACGTTGGATGTCTATTAGATATACGGAACCACTGGCTCTAGCCATGGTACAATCACCTATTTCCACTCTGCTGCCAGTGCCAGTATTATTGGCATAAACACAACTCTTGGTAGCATCGTTTTGGTAGGCATATACATCTTCTAGGTAAAGTTTTGATGAGTTGGCACCAGTCACTTGAATAGCATGATTTGCACTGTTAGTTTTGACAGCAACATTAAACAAACCAAATCTATTGACGTTTATGGCGTTGCCACTTGAGTCTGCCGGAGTAACAGTAATGTATCCGTTGATCCAGATGGGTACGTGTCCAGCATCTGGAGTATCACCTATAATAAAAATATTACCACGAGTTAGTGCCACATTTTCTGTAGTTGAACTCTTTAGAATAATGAACTGTGGGTTATCAACAACGGCGCCCGAAATGTTTAGGACCAAACTGCCGTCAGCAATTCTTGCTTCAATATAGACCAGTGCGGCAGTTATGCCGAGGAATGGATTTGAGTCGTTACCAGTTGCTGACACAGGATTTATGTCTGTTCTACTGGGGTCAACATACCAACGATTATCTGATAGGGTGGGTACGGTAGGCTGTGTAATTGCTACACCACCCGGCGATATGCCATCGGATAGTTTAAGTGCCCCTAGCACAGGGTCAAAGGATATTTCACCTGCTTGACCCACATACGCACCCACGGTGCCCGCTACTGCTTTACTTACGAGTTTTCTAATAGTCATGGTTTAGTCCTTGTTGGACATACAATGAGTTTGCGAAAAGCAGAGTATGTTTATATCGTGTATTTAGCCAAAAGAAAGGGCTACCTGAGTAGCCCTAGTGTGTGTTAAATCTGTACCAAAGTCCATTTGGTTGTAAATGGTTTGCCTTCGGCCTTGTGTTTCAAGATTTTGGCGAACTCTTTCAAGCGAAGTTCGTATTGTTTCTCGGCATCGTGGTCGACGCAAGCCCTGTACAACTTTTCAATTAATTTACGTTGCTTCATGGTTGAGTCTCCTTTTAGATAAAAAATGGAACTTGCGTTCCACTGTGGATTACGGGGTCCCACGGCACCCAATTTTGTGCCCGTACTTTATTTATCTTTTACTTGCCAGCCATTACCTTCCATAAGGCTGCTTCCCTAGCATCTTCTCTAGCACTTACTTCTCTTTCTGAAGCACTGATTGCTGTAGCACATCCATAAGCAAATACTGCTAAAATAACTGCGCATAATGTTCTTGTCATGTTAATTCCTTTTGAATTTATTAATTGATGCTTTTACCAAGCTGTCAATACTATTTATTAACGGAATTTCTTGGCAATGATATTCTCGTATCACCAGCGGAATTTCAGTACATCCTAGCACAACAGCATTGGCACCACGTTTAATTAGTGAACGAACCGCAGTCATCAACATGCCGTTGGCTGAAATGGGCTTGTTGGCTTTGATTAGATCGATTCCTGGTTGTACATAGTCTTCCATTTCTTTGCTTGTGGGCATTATGCACTGCCAACCTGCCGCATTTAATCTATCACTATACAAGCCTAACTTCATTGTAGCTCGTGTACCAAGTATTCCAATAGTGCCAGAGATATCTTGCGCACGTAATTCATCTGCTACACTGTCTACTATGTGTGTAATCGGAACACCCAGTTCCACTAGCCTTTCATACCAAAAATGTGCTGTGTTACAAGGAATAACAATGTGATCACATCCTGCGGCTTTTAAACCTTGTACTCCCTGTTTAAGTTTTTCCCAAGGCAAGTCATCTTTGTTGAGCAAGCTGGTACTACGGTCGGGTACAGTTGGATCGCTCCATAGTATCACTGGAATATGTTCTTGGTCGCAGGCGGCTGGAGTTTGATGAGTAAGGCGAACTAGGAATTCTGCACCTGCCGCTGGCCCCATACCACCAAGAACTCCTAAGCGTTTCATAATAATGCAATCAATAAGATAACAATTAGAATAAAACCAGCTATGACAGAAGGAAGTCTCATTTTTTATTATACAATAGACCGCTGGCCACAGTCATTACTGTTTGTTGTGTGTCGACAGGTTGTTTATCAGCAGGAACTTCTGTCCAGCCTACGGATATCTGTCCAATAAATATGCCAGGCTCAGCTGGAACACTAATACGACACATCCACTTGACACCTTTCTCAACATAGATGAAACCCATTAGACTCTGAGGTTTTTCATAAGTTTGGCAAGGTATCTTACCCGACATCATGGAAATCACATCGTTGTTGTTGTCGTAATTTTTAGTTAGCAAACCAACATCGGTGCCATACATGGTTTTGTCTTGACCGCCTTTGCGTGTAACAAAGTATACTAATTTTCTAGTGTTTAACAAAGTATTAACTTCAAATATAGCTATCAGTTCTGCTTGGCTGTTTTTAAGTATAAAGTTAGCGGCTTTTTCATACTCGCCGTTCATGCGTGGCAGTGATTGTTGGGCACGATAGCTGGCCATGAACGCATCTTTTTCCGTGTATGCAACCCATCCAATGAATGTTAGCAAGCACAGCAGTATTACTGTGAACAACCTGAATGGGCTTTCACCGATCCAGGTTAGTAAACTAAGTAGGAACTCTTTCAGCTTGTCCATCTGAATGTTCCTTATCGCAGACAAATGCTGTTACTGCTACATTACCATGTACATGACTTGCTGTGCGAATCATGTCCATTAAGGGATCTACTGCAATCAACAACACCAACACCGCTTCGCTGGGTAGTTTTAACAAGTCACATACCACTGCAACTGTTGCCACAGTTAAGATACCTGTTGTACCTGCTGATGCCAAGCCAGCTAGGATACTGCCAAACAGCACAACAAATAAGCCAGTAAAACCTAATGGAGCATCATAGATGTTGGCAATGAATACTGTGGCAATAGCATAGTAAACAATACTGCCAATACGATTAACTGTAAAACTTAGTGGAACAGTTAGTTCAACTCCGCCCTTGTCAAAATGTAGTTTGTGTAAGGCTTCTTGTGCGTATGGAATACAGGCTAACGAACTGCGTGAACTAATAGCAACAATTAATGTTTCTTTAGTTTCACGGATCACTGTCATTAGATCTAATCCCGAACGCTTCCAAATTACAATGGTGCCTAACACAATTACTAATAGTCCACCAACAAACTGTTGGAACACAAAGTCAAACATGGTCAAGAATATACCAACTCCGACTTTTCCAACTTGCGCAGAAATCATTGCTAGTAGTGCAATAGGTAAGAAGTAGTTTAAGAATTTAAAAATGCTGATGCTGGCCTGCTGTATGCTCTTTAGAACTTCTACCAGCATGCGCTGTCCTTCTGTTTTCAAATGTCCAAGGGCAACACCAAATATTAAACAGAAAATAACAATCTTTAAACTCTCACCATTGTTCAGTGTAGCAAAAATGTTTTCAGGAATAAACTTCTCAGCCATTTTACCTGCGCTGACTTCGGGCGCTTTTGTCATTGGTTCGTGTAGGGTAATGCTTAATTCAGTGCCAGTATCCTTATTGTTAACTAGTACACCAAATTCTGTTTTCTTTCCAGGTGTCATATCTGTGCCTGTGACCAGCACAGTGCCAACTCCGATAACTGCGGCCAAGAACATACTGCCCACAAAGCCAATGATAATTTTGCGTATCAGGGCCTCACTACCTTCTTTTTGTAGTAGTCCTATAATACCAACTAGAATAGTTGCTAACAAGAATGGCAGTACAACTACCTTGAGCAAGCTGATATAGATGCTGCCAATACTGTCGAGACCAATACTAAATGCAGGAGCATACACGCCACAGACTATACCTACGATGATTGATCCTAAAATAGTCCAAGGACTAACCAGGAAACTTTTTAAATGTGATGTTGTTATCATGATTTATCCTTATTTCTTTTCAGCTTTGTAGCGTTCCATTAACTTTTTAGTGTTAATGTCGCTGTATTCATTTTTAACAACATAGTTAACAACGCTTAATAATTGAATTGCTTTAGGATGCACTGCTATGGCAATATAATCCACACTGTCGCTGATTGTAATGGTCTTGGTGCTGATCGCGGCATCGGGCTTCTCAAACGAAATTTTCTTAATTTCAAATTCATCACGATAAGCGGCAGCGATATCTCCACGAGTAACTTTATCAATAATCACTTCCCACTTTTCTTCAGGAAGGTAAGTGGCATTGGGGAAATTAATACGAGCAAACGTGTCGTAACTGGAGTTCTTGACAAAACTTATCTTGCCATTAAAATCTCTGATAACTTGATATGTTTCTTTGCCTTGACTGTTTTGACTCAGCCATAAACGGTTAACAATCAAACTTTGTTTTAGTCGAACATAAGGATCGCTAAATCTAACAACTTGTAGTCTAGGACCTGTTACTGACAGTTTGCTAACAGCAATGTCAGCACGACCGTCACGCACCTGTTCCACAACTTCTGCAAAACTTTCTGCATCGCGTCTGAACTTGACAGGAACACCAAGTAAGACACCAATACGTTGAGCAATCTCAACGTCAAGACCGTGTAAGTTGTCACCTTCGCCGCTGAAAAACGGTGGAACATCTTTTTTAGTCATTGCCACAACAAGAACATTAGCTTTCTTAATTGCGGCAATATCTGCGGGTAGTGGTACTGTTGATGTGGCCAATTGAGCTTGGCTCAGAGCCGGAGTAGCTCCAAATGCAACCAGTACAAATAATAAAGTGAGTAGTTTTTTCATAGTTAAGTATTTATATAATAGGAAAGAGTTAAACAGTTACAATTATATTACTTCTTCCCACCACTGCTGGACATTTGTTTGTCTTTGTGCTTTTCCAACTCTTGAACACGCCATACTAGTGTGTCAAGGATTGCTTTGTTGGCACCGCTTCGGGCCATGGCTTCTTGATTGCCCTGCATGAAGTCTTGGCGCAGTTTTTCACGGGCCAGTTCAGCACCCATGTTTGGTGCTTGCTTGTTGTCTGATGTCACCACCAACTGCATCTTGCTTTCAAGAATGGTCAAGTTGTGATTAACAGCACTCAACGCATTCATCAAGTACACCACACAGGCAAACATGATTGGCAATACTGCAAATGTTACTTTTTCGATCAGTGCGCCTTTGCTGGCGTTGGCACTCATCTGCTCCTTCATTTGTTCTACATCCATGGTTGTCGCTCCTTTAACATAGTATTTAACCCGAATTTTACAAAAATAATACTATAGTGTTATAATTTTGACATGTAAAAATATCAACACCTAGCGCCCTATATATACCTGAGTTTCTGCTTCTTGGTGCCGTTGCTTTTCACTTTTAGGAAATAATCCAGTACCATATTGCGGATACTTTTGTTGACGATCGTAGGCCACCCACATCATCATTCCGCCCACAGCAAATATTATTATAACGACTATTACACCTATTATAAATTCGTCTCTAAGATGTTTCATGCGTGCCGCACGTCTTTTTTGTTGAACAGCTTCTCGTTGCATTTGTATGGCGATAAGAACTTTTTGTTCCTTGCCTAGTACCCTCATCATCTCTTCTACTTCCGTATAAAGCGCACCCAACTCTGGTGGACTCTGATATACCATGATCTCACGCAGTTCAGTGCCCATTTGTTCCAACTGCTTTTTCATTAACACACGTTGTAATGCACGTTTACCTAAGCTATCATCTCCAGTATAAACTTCAGTTTTACTTCTGCGTTCTTCTTCAGCAAAGATTGCCATGCACTTGTTTAGGTTGTCGTAGTACGCACCAAGGTGGTTGCCAATTTCTGTATAGATGCCCACAGTTTCGCCGCCCTTCTTGTTTAATTCTATTACCCGATTTTTTTCTTCTATGTAGGCGTTACGTTGCGTAACTGTAGCAGGCTTGTCTTTGTGATTGCTATTGAACTGCTCGTCAAGATCCTTGAGCACAGCTTTTACATCGCCCGCGGCACCTTTGATGTCCTTGTATAATTGACACCCTTTCTTAACAGCCGCAACGGCTGTGTTTGCTAGCGCAAATAAGGTGATAGGATCCACGGTTCGCTCCCGGTAATACTTTATATATTTACCGGGCGAATATTAGCTTTTATATGCTAACTCTTCCTCTGGGATATCAGTAGTGTTTACTGTAGGAGTTACTGGTGTTGTAGGTACTGCGGGAACTGGAGCAACAGGTTTGACTGGTTTAACGGCCTTAGTCGGAGGTACAGGTAACTTGCGCTCGCCATCATGCGGAAGTTCTTTTGTGTTGGCTTTTTTAGCTGGTTTCTTTTTCGCTAGCTTTTTAATTTCGCCATCAATTGGATCCCATCTACGTCCGCCAATGGGTTGTACTGATATCCTTGCTCCGGGAATACCAGCGTTATCTCTATCGCCCTTGTAAGAAATATTTAATACAGGATCAAAAGTACCGTCTGGAGTGATTCCATTTGGCCAAGTATTATCAGTACCGTAGATTTCAAATGTATCTTTATCTATTTTTTTAATTTGGATGTCGCCCGCCATTACTGCATCAACATTGCTAGGGCCTGGGTCACCTCCAAATTTCTTACCAAAAATAATTTGATTTTTTAAGGTTGTATCGTTTATTTCACGACCCATTGAGGTCGCTTTAGGAATTCCCTCTTTGCCAAACAGTATTTGCGATTGTGAGATAAAGTCTTGAATCTCAGGATGATGGACAACCGGAGGGTGTGTAATACCGCCCCAACCTGCAATGGCTTTGGGTCCAGGGCCGTCTTTCAGACTGATCCATGCAACCGGGTTACTTGCTCCATCAACAATTTGGGCATCTGCTTTGACTCCAGGAGTAGCTTTAAATACACCTCCGGCATCTACAATTCTGTTGCCTACTTTTAAGCTAATAGTTTTTGACCCAAGTTTACGTGCATTTTGTATTATATGCTGGTTGATTGACTCAATCTGTCCCTGTTCTACTCGCTCACGAGAAGCTAGTTCTTCACCGCCAAAATCTTTGTCTTTGGCTATTTTATTAAGAGAAACAACTGGATATTTTTTATTGCGTGTTGCCAGAATTAAATTACCGCTAGCCTGCTGAGCTGGATCATTTAACCAAGCAGAAACTCTTGCTACTTCTTCTGGGGAGTTGTCTAACTTAACTGGAGTTCTTACAATTTTACCGTCTACTTTTTCTTCAATTTCAACTGTGGCACCGTCGGCAACTTTCTTCAGTAAAACGTCGGCTCGCCACTTGGTACGAGGATCGAGCAATTGTGCTCTACTCAAAGTGGCCATTTCATTAATAATATCAATTACACGCATAGTGTAATATTTATGCTAGTTCCGGGAACAGGCATTCTTGTATGAATACTTGTACATCTTCCTCACTTAGTCCCAAACTAATCATAACACGCGGTGTGTGTGGGTTTTGCTTTTGATTTTCGCAGTAGTAATTTTGTTCTGCTGTAGTATCGTTAGCTGTATTATTAGTTTCAGCTACTGATTCTAAATAATGCGCTAGATTGTGCCTAGCCATGGCAAAAATTTGCTCTAATTCTGCTTCTTCACTAACATTACCAGCGGCAATCATGCTAGGGCTAAAAATACGTTCTGCCCAGTCAGGTAATTTTCGAGTTTTATTCCATTCTAGCTTTTGTGCTTCGTCTGCAAACCAGTCCATTAGCGGATGTTCAGGATCGCCAGCTTTTGAAAAGTCATGAAAGCAACCAGTCATTTTGTTCTTACCAGCTACTACATCAAACCCAAATATTGGCGCAGGATTATGCGTATGTGGGAAGATGCAACAGTGCATCATCCAGAGTCCTTTAGAATCTCGCGCATCAACCACATCAATATGAGCACGGCGATAGCGATCAGAAGTCCATACACGATTAACCCAACCAGGTTGGTTAAAACGATCCATTCCAGGCTCGAAAATTTCACTCCCAGTCCGGCCAAATTCGCTCTCCAATAGATGCTGAATTTCTATTAATGTATCCCATACTTTACTTGAAGTCATTGGCAATTTCTAGCATTTCTTTAAACATTTCTGTAGCAAATTCAAAACACACTTTTGCTTCGTCTGCCATATTGTCGTTAATTTTTGAACGAATAGTTGCCTTAAGTTCGTCCGGATTATTAAATTTATACATTTTGCCTTTGCCGGGCACCTTAGCGGCAATCATTTGTCCGCCAGCTAGGTCACCCATGTGGCGCACATAGATATGTGCCATTAATCGTTCAGGTTGATCTTTAATGCTCATGATGTAATCCATGTACTTCTGTACAGTGGGACACATATTTGGCATTTCTTTACTGTCAGAACCCCATAGTTCAATAAAATCGTCAAGTATTGCAGGTGCTCGACGAATCTCCGGCATATCACTTAGTAGCCCGTGCATCATTGCGCATACTTCTAAAATTTCATACTGTGGATGCTGATTTTTTAAAAATGTAGCATAGAGTTTAGGATTAATATTACCTGAAAACAATATTTTTACAAATTCTTGACGCTCAGCATTTTTATGCGCTTCATGAGTTAAATCTCGTAGGCTCATTCTTCCTCCAATTTAATTTGTAGTGGGTAACCTGCAGTTCGAGCTTGTTGTGTTGATTCAACAGCCTTGGCTTCAGCAATTTCAAAACTGTATAGACCAGCTACACCACTGCCAGTTTCATGAACCTGTAGCATAATTTCTTGGGACGTTTCATGAGTATGTTTAAAGATACTGATCAACAACGATATTACAAATTCCATAGGAGTCGAGTCGTCATTCAATAAGATAACTTTCCAACGCTTTGGCTCTGTAGCTTTAATTTTGATCTTCTCTTCGATCTGAATATCAGTGGACATTATTTTCTCTTTCTAAGAGGGGGAGTTTCCTCCCCCGGTTGATTATTTAACTACAATTTGTCGAGGCTTCAGTGCTTCTGGCATGATTCGCTCGATACGAACGATTAACATTCCATCTGTTACTTCAGCTTCTCTTACTTCCATGTATTCGGCAAGAGTCCAATTTTGTTCAAAGTTACGTGCGGCTAATCCTCTGTGCAGATACTCTTTAGTATCAGTATCTGCTTCTGACTTTACACCACGTACGACCAATTGATCTTGGTCTACTTCTACTGTGATTTCTTCTTTGCTGAATCCAGCTACTGCTACTTCAATAGCATAATCACTATCACTATACTTCACAATATTATGTGGAGGATAGTTTGAGTGTGTTCTAGTATTATTAAAATACTGATCAAACCCTACTAGGGCTCTGCTAATCTGTGCTAGGTCAGCTGGGTTAATAGTTCTAAGTTGCATTCCTGACATGTTATATCTCCTTATGTTAAGCAAGAACTTTACGGGGCCCTATCATAGGCGCCCCGGGTGTTTATTATATTACTTCTTTTCTTCTTTGTCAACTTCTGTAAAACTCGCATTAACAGTTTCACCTTCGGTTGCTTGTACAGGTTCTGCCGCTTTGGCAGATTCAGCTTCCTGTTTCTTAGTGATGAACGGCCCAGCTTGTTCAAACAAATTAGTAACTGCTTCAGTTATTTTTTCTTTGTCTTCACCAGCCACCGCTTCATCTAATGCAGTTCTAGCAGTTTCAAAATCAGTACGTTCTTGTTCAGTAACTTGATCTTTGAACTCGTCATAATCTTTGTTTAAAGAGTGACGAGTTGATTCTGCTTGATTACGTGCTTCGATTAACTCTTTTTGCTGTTTATCTGACTCTGCATTTTCTTCAGCTTCTTTAACCATACGTTGGATTTCAGCTTCAGTTAGGCCTGAGTCGGATTTAATAGTAATCTTATTTTCTTTGCCAGTGTTTTTATCTTTGGCACTTACATTAAGAATACCGTTAGCATCTAAGTCAAGTGTAACTTCAATTTGTGGAGTACCACGCATTGCTGGGGCAATACCTTCTAAGTTAAACTCACCTAGTGATTTGTTGTATCTAAACAAGTCACGCTCGCCCTGTGCAACTTTGATAGTTACAGCTGGTTGATTGTCTTCTGCTGTTGAGAAAGTCTGTGAGTGCTTAGTTGGAATTGTGGTGTTCTTGGCAATCAGCTTGGTAAACACTCCGCCCATTGTTTCAATACCTAGTGTCAACGGAGTAACGTCTAACAACAATACGTCTGTCTTATCGCCTGCTAGAACGGCACCCTGGATGGCGGCGCCGGCGGCAACTGCTTCGTCTGGGTTTACGTCTTTACGTGGAGCCTTGCCAAACAGTTTCTCAACTGCTTCCTGCACTTTAGGCATACGTGTTTGTCCACCAACTAGGATAACTTCGTCAATGTCTGCGGCTGTTACTTTAGCATCAGTCATAGCGATCTTACATGGCTCAATTGAACGAGCAATTAGCTTTTCAACCATTGACTCAAACTTGGCACGGCTGATAGTTACATTCATGTGTTTAGGACCTGTTGCATCTGCCGTGATGTAAGGCAAATTAACGCTTGTGCTTGCGGCACTGGATAGTTCAATCTTGGCCTTTTCTGCGGATTCTTTCAAACGTTGAAGAGCAAGTACATCCTGCTTCAGATCAACACCATTATCTTTCTTGAACTCGTCAACTAGGTAATCCATAATTACTTGGTCAAAGTCTTCGCCACCCAAGAAGGTGTCGCCATTTGTGGAGAGCACTTCAATTTGCTTATCGCCTTCCACATTGGCAATTTCAATAATGCTGATATCAAATGTACCACCGCCCAAGTCGTATACCGCAATCTTGCGATCCTTCTTGTCTGCTTTGTCCACACCATATGCCAGTGCGGCCGCTGTTGGTTCGTTGATAATACGCAATACTTCTAAGCCAGCGATACGACCTGCATCTTTAGTAGCTTGACGTTGGCTATCATTAAAGTACGCAGGTACAGTAATTACTGCCTGCGTTACTGCATAACCTAGATAGTCTTCAGCAGTCTTTTTCATTTTGCGAAGTACTTCAGCTGACACTTGTTGTGGTGCTAGCTTTTCGCCGTTGGCTTCGATCCAAGCGTCACCGTTGTCCGCTTTGACAATAGTATATGGCATCAAGTCAATGTCTTTTTGTACTTCTTTCTCGTCAAACTTACGTCCAATAAGACGTTTGCTGGCGTAGATTGTGTTCTTTGGGTTTGTGACTGCTTGTCGTTTTGCTGTTGCACCTACTAGGATCTCGTCTTTTGTATATGCAATGATTGATGGTGTTGTTCTAGCACCTTCGCTGTTTTCAATTACTTTAGCAATTCCGTTTTCTAGGATCGCTACACAGCTATTTGTTGTACCTAAATCGATACCGATGATTTTGCTCATAATAATCTCCTTTAATTAAGCAAGAAATTTGTAGACCCTCGCGGCGTTCTACAAATTTATTTATCTCAGATATTCTCTAAATTCTGAATATTTGACCATTTTTTTAGTTTTTCAATCTTAGCTTCTTGAGCACGTTCAATGTTAGTATAACTAACAATATCCATGCTGTGTAAGATATCAATCATAGCTAGCATATCGCCTAGCTCTTCTTCAAGATGTTCCCTATTGGTTTTGGGTTTTCCTGGCTTAAAATTATCAAGCCCAAAGCGGCTGATTTTACTTACTGCTTGAATAACTTCTGCACACTCTTCTTGAAGAATGTCCATTACTTCTTTAGTTTGGGAGTCCATTGTAGTTACCTTTGGAAAGTCTATTGGATTGTCTGTATTTGTATAGTGCATATTATCGTTGGTTGGCAAAGGGAGCGATGTAAGTGCCACCGCTAGTTGTGCTAGTTCTGAGAGTATTGTAGACATTTTGAATTCCTACTGCTTGGTTCCATGCATCTTCCAATGCATGGTGTGCTGTTACGGGAGGACGTTGTGGATTGATACCTAGATCAAATGCTGTACGCACGTCTCTGACTTCCCAAAACTTCCATGGAATAGCTTTATTGATTTTACGGAACACATGCTCACATATTATAACATCAAAGCACGACCCATTTGACCAAACACGTTTGGCACCCCAGCAGAATTTGTACAGTTGATTAAATGCATCAACAATATCAATTCTTCCTTCGGGATCAAAGGCAGCAGTTTGTGCCTCTTTACTTTGTTGTGCCCACCATTCAATAGTAGCATCACTGGTTGTTAGTCCAATTCGATCACAACTGTCTATATCTACTTTCACATAAAAACTATCCATTTTAGGTTCTTTAATTTCGGACCCAAAAGGATCAAATTTTACAGCACCAATTGTAAGGATAGTTGCGTCGGGAGTTGTATTTAGAGTCTCCAAATCTATCATAATGTCAGTATTCATACAAACATTATAACACTGTTAATGTATTATGTCAATAGAGTTTTGGTGGAAGTTGTTGATCTCTGAGCTTTTTATTCCAACGACTTTTGGCGGCACCTTTTTTACGTTTGCGTTCTGTAGTTGGCTTTTCGTAAAATTCTTTGGCACGTAATGTTTCCAAAGTGCCAGCATCTTCAATTTTACGTTTGAATCGGCGAAGACTTACATTGATGTTTTCGCCTTCCCGAACTGAGATACCAGTTCCCTTACTCTTCTGATGCATCTTCATCATCCTCAATATCGCCGTCTTCATGACTGGCTATCTGCTCAACAATCCAATTCAAATCATAAATTCGATTCTTACTTATTAGATTATATGGAGTGATTTCGTCATTTGTGATATAATGACTGTTAGGGTGCGCTAACAAGTATGTGACAAATTGACTGGTTACTCCATCACAGTTATCTATATCAATAATAATAACTTCTACTTGCTGTGATACACTTAATAACCAATCAATATCAACATCGTCTTGGTCAAATATAAACACATTTATATCGTCGATACTATGACTTAGAATAGTTTGAAATTGTTCTTTAACTGGATTAGATGGTTTCACTAACAGATAACTTAAACTCATATTGAAGAGTTTATCCGGCGGTGTTATCAGTGTTATTTTTCCTAAGTTCATATATACGCTCTTCAAAATATGTTATTTTTTCTTCTGGATAACCATAAAATCTTGGACCATTTGCTTTTATATCTTCTATAAATTCAAATAATTCGGGATCAGTGTCTTTATCAACATTTAGATCTTTAAATTGATCTTTAGAATATTCTATGTATAGTTGGTCTCTTGGTTTGATACCAGATACCCTTGCCCATAATGTGTTAGTAGTTTGTTCTTGATTTTGTATGTAGCCTATATTCGATTCTTTATCTGTATCTGCCCAGTTTCGTCCTTGGTCATGTATGTCTTTTTTTTAGATTCGTCTTCTCCGCCCATTATATCAGAAAACAAAATTGTCTTAGGCTGATCGGCTGGAGTTTCTACTGCCGGCACTTCTGCACCAGCTGTGTTGATATAAGTTTCACCCTTGGCTACACGTTCTTCAACAGTTGATTCTACAGCGATATGCTTTTCAGCTTCTTCGACCATTTTATTCCACTTGTCTAGTTCTGAATCTTCAATAGCAGGCGGAGGGGGCGTATCTATAACAGAAACCACATCACTGTATAGTTGTGTTGGCTCAGATGGTGATTCAATTTCTGTAACAGTAGCTTCATCAACTATATTGACTTTACTCTCCGTAGTCAGGCTGTTACCCTCTGCTGATTCTTCTTTGGGAATAAATTCTGTAGGCTGTGGTACAAAGTCATTGATACTTACAGGTGCTGGTTCAACTTCTTCTTTCTTCCAACCAAATGTCATCTGCGCGGCTAGTAGCATGATAACTGCTAGCGGATCAAACACAACAACAATCATTATGATGATCCATGTTACTGCTTTTTCCAGCATGTTTTCATCTGCGCCGTGGTCGCCATAGATGAATTTGGCTATGTATTTTATTGGCCCAACCTCGGCCTCCACCTTTCGAACCTCTGCCGCAATAGGTGCTCTCTCACTGTTAAGTGTAGCGATGATCTTTTGCGATTGAGCAATTTCTTGAGTAATACGACCGCGATCTTTTTGCTGGGCTTTACGAATTGCGACTGCTTTTTCGGCACCCTTTTCATCCGTTGAGCGACCCATAACTTGGTCCACTGCCTCATCAAGTTGTTTGAGAACTTTACGATTTGCATCTATATTTTCTTTTTCTGTTTTAAGTTTTTCATCATAGACAGCAATCTTACTTTGAACATCACCTGACACTAAGTTTTGATCATTGTGCGCTTTGCTCAGGAATCCAAAAATGCCCATGCTGGTAATCAGCATGAGAATTGCCACTGCTGATACCATGTAATACTTCATGTACGCAGGGGCTTTGTGCCAATTTTCTTTAAGCCAACTAGCACATACCAGTTTGCCTACTTCTAAAGCTGATCCCATAATAATAATTGGAATCACAGCCGCTGAAAAGATAGCGGTCAAACCTACTACTGAATAGTAGATTGCGACCGCTGAAATTGTTAAACCTGTAAGAAGAAGTAGGTATGCTAATATCATCCGTGTTGCTTAATCAAAAAGTGTTGATTCGTCAATTAATGTAACAGCCACAGTACCGTATGATTGGCTTGCAGTTGCACCTGTTGTTGTTACTGTGATACTTGCTTGAGTGTCGCCATTTGATGGATCATACACACGTTGAGTCGCTGTTGTAACATCACGGATACCTTGTGCGATTGCATTTTTAATAGCAATAGCTGTCGTTGAGATTGCCGTTGATCCGTCGATGGCAGTACCAGTGAGTGCGATAAATGCTGGACGCTCATAGTTCACTGTAAACTGTAAACTTGTAGCCTGTGCATCACCGTTAGCTTCTGTAATAGTAATATCACGTACTTGGCAATCGCCTAGACCTGTTAAACGGTTAACGATATTGCGAAAACGCATATTTCCTCTAGCACGGGCTTTTCCCAAAACTAGTGTAGTTGGCAGAGTAGCAAAGCTGTCTGAACTGTTTGGTGTAACACCGCCGTTATCGTTACCATCTGCGGTTGGGTAATAAGTGCTATTACTCATAGTAATAATCACTTTGTACATTTCAGCTTGTAGCTGATTTGCATCATTTTGAAATCCTGAGGCCATTATACCTACTCCTTGTATTATAAGATATTTATCAGTAAATTGCCCATTCCCTTATTATACAGTAAGGGCAATTTATTGCAATCTTATTGGTTATTTAAAAATAATCATGGCCATTAGAGCGGCCTGCACAAAGAACCCAAATCCAATGGTTACAATGTTCAAAAAGTCCTTTTGAATTGCGGCTTTGATAAAAAAGCAGAACAGTCCAGCCCATGCAAACAGAACCAAATCTACTGGAGGCATTTTTTCAGTTAAACCTGTCAAAACTGCCAAAAGTGTAGGAATTGTGGCCAAGTGCATGAGTATGACCGCAACCCATCCCATTGTTTCTGCGCTCATATGGGGAGCATGTTCTTTGATGTTTTTGACCAGCAAATCCAAATCAAAGAAATTGTGAATTGTTGACTTGACTGTGGTAATAATTGCTTGTGTGTTCATGGTAGTCCTTAATTATAAAATATGTGACGGCCGATCTTGGCCACTGGTTTCTTGTTCCACCCGGGTTTTACATAGTCCCCATGAAAGTACAGGGCATTCTTTAGGTCTGGAAGTCTAAATCCTTCAAGTAAGACTTTCTTTGCCACTTCCATACTTTCGGTATAGATAGGTCCATTCATTGGTTTCATGGCATTTGGACTTTGGCAATACCAGCTGAACTGGCACAGCACACGTTCGTAGACTATATTCTTTTGGTAGACTACTTGGCAGATGTCAGATGGAAATGCGCCACTTTCTGTTCTGTTGATTGTTACTTGAGCCACTGCCACTTTGCCTTCAAAAGGTTCCGAGCCTGCTTCATGGTAGATATTACGAGCTAGACAATCTAATTGTGTTTGTCTCATTTGCGCTGTAATTGGGCTTGCTGTTTCACGAGCTTCTTTAAGTTTGTTGAACTTAAATTGTACTGCTTGTTGAGCGGCCAATGCCACTGCTAGTACTACTGAAATATTTAAAATTGTTTTGATAATGCGTATCATTTTTTTCTCCTTTACGCTGGATGAGGTATCGCTAGTACCATCATTGTTAATTGCTTGGCTGTTTCCGTTTCTCCTTAAAAATAGGCCGTTGCCCACTAAACCTTTAGTGGGCAATATATAGTTATCCTTTGTTGACAGCGTTAAAATACTATTATTATGAGTGACCATGCTTTATCGCCTCATACGAGCGATATCAACTGCTTCCTCATCGCTAAAAATTGGCACTGCATTGCTTTTGTGCATGGTTGCGATGCCTTTGACTTTGGTTCCTGTATAAACTTTGGCTGGAGCCAAAGTAGCGTTACCACCAGTATCTATGCTTTTCAAATGTGCGGTTGTGTTGCGACCTTCGGGGATTGTCAAACTATAGTGTCCGCTCAAGCTGGGTGCAGTCATGGCTCGGGCACGTTTCTTAGCCTCTGCTTCAACGCCCCATTTTTTCTGGAGTTCTTTCCATGACTCGTCTAGATCTCTAGCTTTTCTAGCATGTTCTGCCGAAGCGAATTTTTGTTTGCCTTTCTTTTTGCCGGTGGTACTGAGCCACGGACCTTCTAAATGCATTGACATATCAGTTCCACTCCATTAGTTGCTTGCCTGATTGTGTTTCTGTTAATTTTGAAACAAGTCCACCAATTCGATTGTGTAAAGGGTCAGTTGATTTCATCTTGGTTGCATCAAACGGAAGTTGCATTTTAGAAAGCCAATGTTTAGTCATGCGAAGCAAATCAATATCATTCTGACATTGTTGCATTGATAAAAATACGCATCGATCAACTGTATCATGAAACTCGTTACTATCATCACCGTATCTTAACTTAGCATCTTGCATTAGATTACCCAATTCATCTGCCATAGTTTTAGGATCAAATTTAAGTACATTCCAAAAATGTTGCTGTTCTGGTGTCAAGTTAAACTCCAAAAGTTATACACTACTAGTATTATACTAGAATAGTCAAACTATGTCAAATGTGTTTACACTCGAAAACTTTCACCGCAACCGCATTCGCCTTTGGAATTTGGATTGGAAAATTCAAACCCTTCATTGAGACCATTGCGGACCCAATCCATTGTCAAGCCATTCAAGTATGCTAGACTTTTGGCATCTACCAACACACAAAAATCTGGTTGGGCAAAATTGGTAACACCAACTTCAGGTTCGTACTCGTCCACATATTCCAGTGTATAAGCCAATCCACTGCAACCTGTGGTCTTTACACCGATTCGTATGCCAACACCTCGGCCTCGGCGTTTAAGCTGTTGCTGTATCTTCTTTGATGCTGTTTCGGTTACGATAATCATTTACTGCCGCCTTGATAGCATCTTCTGCTAGTATTGAACAATGTATCTTGACCGGAGGTAGAGCCAACTCTTCAGCAATGTCGCTGTTCTTGATTGAGCTTGCTTGATCCAAACTCATGCCTTTGACCAATTCAGTGATAAGAGAACTACTAGCAATGGCCGAACCACAACCGTAAGTCTTGAATTTTGCATCTGTAATGATACCATCTGCGCCTACTTTTATTTGTAGTTTCATCACATCGCCACAAGCAGGTGCACCGACCATACCTGTGCCAACTGTGGGATCATCTTTTTCAAACGATCCCACGTTGCGTGGATTTTCGTAATGATCAATTACTTTATCCGAGTATGCCATTATTGTGTACAGGTCCTGGTACGAGTAACGGTACCATCAGAGTGTTGTGTTTCTGTCCATACCGTACAACTTGGTTGCGGTGTAACTGTATATACAGGTTGCTGTTGCACAATAATCGGCTGTTGCTGTACAACTACAGGTGGTTCATAATAGCGTGGACGATTAAGTTCATAACCAATTACACCACCGATAAGTGCTGGCCCAACCCAGTTGCCTCCAGCATAGAAGCCGCCGCCCCTATAGTAAGGACCATGATGATGCCATTGTGCATTAGCAGTACCTACTACTGCTAACATTGAAAGTGCTAATAATAACTGTTTCATAATAGTCTCCGGGCTATGCATATATAACGCCTTAGGCTAGTATTTAGTTGACTTATTTTGGTTCTTTACGTGCGTTTTTAACTGCGGTGACATCGTTGCGAGTTTCTTTGCACAACTTAGCCAAATCCTGACAGTGCTTTCGAACACGGGTACCAGCGGCACCTACTTCTTTGTCATAGAACTTTTCGAAGTCTGCTTCCATTGCTTCGACGATCTTTGTGAATTCTGCAAATTTATTTGTAGCCATTTTATTTCCTTTAATGTGAGTACAGAGTACTTATACCTATTGTACAGGTGTCGAAAATAAAGGTCTAGTTAATTGACTATCACATCCGGTGATCCGGCAGTGATTGCGCCACCGTCTGTTGAATCTCCTACTCGGGCAACACCAACGCCACCAACAAATACATTGCTCGAACCTGCGTTAATAACAGCGCCATGCGGTACACAGTTTCTGCCAGATCGTATTGTATGGGCCGCAGTTGGATTGCCGATACACTCTATCGCTATGCCGTTGGCAAACACTTTGGCTCCGGCACCGGTAGGGCCAGTCACAGTGGTTGTTCCGTCACAACTGTGTCCGGTTGTTGTTGGGTCTCCGTCTCGGGCTATTGCTGGCATAAAATTATTTATGCCAATTTGATACCAGTAGTCTGCTCAGTATATCGATCAGCGGCATCTTTTACCGTAGGGGCCAGCACCATAATTGCACTTCTGTTTATATTAACTTCGCCGTCTGGATCTGTGGTAAACAGAAATGGTACTAGGCCAATACCATCTTTGGTTGCTGTCAAGCACAATGGTTTCCTTACAGTAACAGCCATTGGGTTTTCGGATACCAGTTTGGCAACAATCTCTTCACCTGCTGTAGTTTTAATTGTGACTACTTCGCCAGCGGCGATACCTTTATTAATTAACATGTTATACCTTTTCGAAATGTTTTTTGAGTTCTGTGAACCCACCTATATAATTATCGTCTAAAAATATCTGTGGTAAAGTTCTGGCTGTAGGTACAGCTTCTAATAGTTGTTCTTTAGTCCATGTTGTTTCGACATTTCTTTCTTCGTATTCAATACCTTTCATTTCAAGTAGGGCTTTGGCCTGTACACAAAATGGGCAAGAATTCTTACTCCATACTACTGCTTTCATATTGTCCTTTTTCTTAAAAATATTGTCCCAATTACTGTCAAATGTCTTGTGATCAACACTGAAAGGTCTTGGAGTACTTCCTTTTCCTGACATGTTATCTCCTTGGTTTAAAGTGGAACACGCCCCCATTAGGTGCGTTGTTAGTATTATACATACTTATTAAGTCAAGTCCATACATTCCGGCTAACATGATTAATTTAGGATCCTTGTTAACTTCAATAATATAAAGATCTGCATCATCTGTTAAATGAGCGTTTATGTTTTTATAGAATTCTCTATGGATGGCAAAATCTTGATCTACTAGTATGCGTAGCATATTTGGATCTGGATAATCCTTGCTAGTAGCAGTTTCATCAAATGTCCATGGGGGATTTGCTACAACTAGATCCCAAATTTCTTCTTGGGGAATATATTCAATTGCAGGGCTTACATAGCCTGTAATTTTATCGGTTAGGTTATTATTGTGTGCGGTGCTGTAACAGTCTTTTATAGCTACATCATAGTAATCAGAGAACACCATATGATCGCATAGACCGGCGCCTAGTACTTCAAAACCAATAACTCCAAAACCAGCACACCATTCAAATCCGCGATTGTACTTTTCTTTGCCGGAATTTCTAATTGCTTTTATAATATCATTTTTGTATCTTAGCCCACCGCCGTCTAAATGGACAGGAGACGTAATCTTGATGCCGCTATCTAGAGTAACATCAAGAGGAGTCCAATCTTTCTCATAGTCTAATGACATTAATTTCATAGTGACGGCAGTGCTTCATAATCTATGCCCTCCCCCATGATGCCAATAACATAATTTGTCGACTCATTTTCTTGTAGTGCTGTTTGCTTCTTGCTAGTATCTACGTGTTTGTTAAACCAGGGAATTGGTGTTGACTTTGGAGAACTTACTTGATACTTGATTCCGATATCTTTGAGTGCGCTTACTGCGGTATAATCAACGAAATCTTTTAGAATGTTTGCGTTGAGACCAATCACAGGACCTTTCTTAAACAGGTATACTGCCCAATCTTTTTCTTCCTGTATAACATCCAAGTACATTTGGTATACTTCGGCCTCGCAATCAAGTTTTGCGTTGGCAAATCGAGGATCTTCCTTGACCACTTGATTGATAATGTAAGCAGTCCAGCCTTTATGTAACAACTCGTCTTGTAGTATCAAACTGATAATATTACCGTTACCAATAAAGATCTTGTTCTCTACCATGGCCAAACTAGTAGCAAATGATACCATGAATCGAAATGCCTCTAGGGCATAGCTGGCGTTGAGTGCCAACCATATAGCTCGTATATGTTCAACTTCGGAAACAAATTCTCCTGTTTCTTTGCGACAGTTAATCAAATGCAAATTGTCATAATACTTGCCTACACTTGCCGCCATGCTAACAATTTCTTCAGTGTCGTGAATGGTAGCAAATACATCCTTGGGCACATTGTAGATGTTGCGAATAATGTGGCTGTAGCTCTTTGAGTGAATGTTGGTTTCAAAGAATCCCCAGTTGTACATCAGTGCTTCTAATTCGGGAATACTACATACTGGAGTAAACACTTGTGTAGGGCCACGTCCTTGCAAACTATCTAATGCTGTTTGTCGTAGTAAGTTACTGGTAAAGATATGCTTAATGGCATCACTGGCATCTTTAAAGTCATTACTGTCTTTGCTTAGGCTAATCTCTTCGGGTTGCCAGAAGAAACCACGAGCCGTGGCATCGAAGTCTGCAATCTTCTTGTATTTAACTTCTTCGAAGCGTTGGATAGTCACTGGACCTGCTGGATCCAGAAACATCTTACGGCTTAGGTAGTCAGTTTTAGTGTGTAAGTTGTATTGTGCTTTGCTCATTAATATTTTCCTGATGCAAGTTGTTCATCCAGGTAGTTCATTGGTTATTAATTTCCCTGTGCTATAGTTATCTATTGCATCTCGTATCCAATTGAAAACAATTTCATTTCGTCCTTCCCCATCTAGATGATTCCATGCTGGATCACCTATTACTCCGCCAATAGTATTACCGTTAGATATACTTATTCTATCTAATGCTGGACGAATTTCTAATCCGTTAGTCCATCGATAATGATACTCCCCAGCCCAGCACCACATCTCATGGTAAGACCATAAATGAATAATTTTTGTCGATGGTGGGAATAAAGGTAAGATTGTATTGTCAAAATAATACATAGCTGATTTCATTTGAAAATCTACTAGTTCTGTATCGTACAGATATCTATAATATTGCTCGGCCGCCTTCCATACTGGCCCGGTTTCATTTCCGTGTATAATTTTTGTAAAAACTATGTCTCGAACATTTTTATGAAACAACCGATCTTTACTAGTCCAAACGAATATACATACATCGGGTATTGTTTGCTCTTGAATAAAAGGAGTAATTTGCATTAATATTGTATCATAGATAGAACTTCCCGCAAGTCCTATGTTGACGATCTCTGCTTGATAGTGATTTTGTAATTTTTTAATGTAGGTTTCATAGGTAGGCCATACACCGTTGGTAGCAAATCCGCCATGGCGCTTGTCTAGCACTGAACAAAAACTATCCCCAAAAAATCCTATTTTCATAACTTACAACTCTCACAATCTTCTTCATTATCAAAGTCAATTGGTTCTAACATCGCAGGCGCATCTTCTTGTACTGCTTTACTGCCCGCTTTGTTGATCAAACTGTAGTAGAATGTCTTTAGTCCCCATGCATGTGCTTGCATTAAGTTCTTAATAATTAAAGTAGTCGGTACTTTACGATCCGCCCAATGCGCAGGATTATAGAATGTGTTAGTGCTGATGCTTTGATCAACATAAGCGGCTAACACACTGGCTGTTTTCAAATAGCCGTCGCAGTCTTTTTGTTCCCACATGAGTTGATACTTGTTCTTGAGTTTATGATACTCTGGAACAACTTGAATAAAACTGCCTGCTTTACTTTCTTTAACACTGATTAAACTCATGGGTAACTCAATTCCATTAGTGCTGTTTATAACAACGCTTGAGCTTTCGACTGGGGCAATGGCCATCAATGTGGCATTGCGAACACCGTACTGTTTCATGTTGACTCGCAGTGTTTCCCAATCAAGTTCTGGGGCAAAGTTTGCTAGTTCATTAGCACCCTCTGCTCGTAATTCCCAAGGGAATATGCCTTGACCATATCGTGTCTTATCACTGTGGGTGCATGGCCCACGTTCTTTAGCTAGTTCTACTGTGGCTTCAGTCAAGTAAAAGGCTTGATGCTCCATCCAGCTCTTGACATCTTGTAGTGCATCCTTTTCACCATAACGTAGTCCACGTTTGGCATGCCAATAGGCCAAATTAGTTACGCCAATACCCAAGGGTTGGATTTCATCATTACTGAGTTTGCTTTGAATACTTAAAAAATCTTGGTAGTCAAGTATGTTGCACAGACTGCGCTGTAAAATGCGGCAAGCACGGCGCATGTCTTCTGGATTGCGGAAGGCTCCCCAGTTGATACTGCCGAGTGTGCAAAGAGCAATGCGGCCGTCCACATCATCAAGACGTTTAAAAGATTTAGTAGGTAAAAGTATTTCACAGCATAAGTTACTTTGATAAATGGTATGGTACTCAGGATCAAATGGTCCTTGATTCTGTACATTGTCGATGAACACAAGATAGATCCGACCAGTGTCGGTACGTTCTTTTAGTATGCCACTCTTGAATACTTCTTCAGCACTCATAGTTTTGGTACGTAGGTCTCGACGCTTTTCGTATTTTACATACAGTTCTTCAAATTCTGCTGTGTTACGATAAAAGGCTTCATATAGGTCTGGTACCTCATTCGGGTCAAAGAAGGTGATGTTCTCTTTGTTCTTGAACCGGCGCCAAAAGAATTTGCTAAGGACAACTCCGTAGTCCATGTGTCGAACTCTAGTTTCCTCTGTGCCTTGATTGTTTTTAAGAACAATAAGGTCATCAAACTGATGATGCCAAATGGGATAAAATACAGTAGCACTTGCATTGCGAATACCTCCTTGACTGCATGAGCGTAAATCTCCAAACCACTTCTTAAGGAATGGAACCATACCTGTGTGCATAATCTCACCTCCGCGGATGGGACTGCCCAAAGGACGTAGTCGTCCAATCTCTAAACCAATGCCAGCACGTTTGCTGGCATACTTGGCCATCATCTCACCAGACGCGAAAATACTGTCCAGATCATCATCTGATCTAATAAGAACGCAACTGCTAAATTGTTTCGTAGGAGTACCAAGCCCAGCAAGAACAGGAGTAGCAAGAGTAAATAACCCGTCACTAGCCGCTTGGTAGTACTCTTTGATGTAGCGCATTCTCGCTGAGTTGGGTTCTTCTTTGTGGAAGACAGTGGCAGCGGCAATAATATATCTAATCTGTGGTGTTTCATAAGTTTGTTTTGTTGCGCGATTCTTTACTAGATATTTTTCGATTAGCTGTTCAATAGCCGCATAACCATACTGTTCATCTTTTTCATGATCCAGCATGTCATTCATCCGGTTCCAGTCGTCTTCTGAGTACCATTCTAATAGTTCTGGAGTATACAGGCCTGTGGCCACATTCTTTTGTACAATAGAGAAAAGACTTGGGACTTGGTATTGTCCGTATACATCTTTACGCAAGATGCTGAGACGCTGTTTACCTGCTACATATTGATAATTGGTGTGGCCTACATCTGGATTTGATTCTACATCGATCAAATCTACGATAGCACGTAGGGTAATGTTGTCAATTTCGCTAGTGGTAATTCCATCATAGAAGTGCGGCTGACTCTTGATTTCAATCATACTTTGACTGACGTCTGCTATGCCTTGACAGACTTTGGTTATTTGAGCTTGCCATTTCTCAACTGCTAACGGCTCCCGGCTGCCGTTTCTCTTAATTACTGTTATCTTGCTCATTATTACCTATTCTAAATTGTTTATACTTTACTTAATTTGTTTGTTTAGAAAAGTATTTAGTGATGAGACATGGCCTTCTACATCTTATTCGTTATATTAACACGAATTATATACGCATTTATAGACAATGTCTACTCAATCGGTTACAGCGCAGTGAAGTAGGTATAATTGAAATATCCAGCATCGCCGGTTAATAGATTTTGATACTTAACTGAAATAGAATAAGGCACTTGGCCGGCCCCGCCTACATAATTACCGCCAGTTTGATCTAAAAAACTAGCTGAGAATGATAATAGAATTGAATTTTGGTTATTTGGATCTGTGCCGGCAAAATCGTATTCGTCACTCAATTGGATAACTCTGCTGTCAATGTTTGCTGAGATTGTTATTATGCCGCGACGTGTAAAATTATTAGAAATACTTTGATAGAAATATTCAATTTCATAATTTATACTGCCAATCGGAGTCCCGTTTTGATCAGTTGAAACAGGTAATCTAAATGCCATAACTGGATTAATCACCTGCCCCAACAATATTTGTTGTTGCCCAAATGATTTGTAGTAAGCGTGTCCTGCAACTTCTGGAACATATGGGTGTGATAAATTACTCGTAGACAGATCACCGGCTCGATCTGATTGATCGTTTAGAGAGGAGTTACCAAATGTGTTGAACCATACCTGCGGATATTGCGAAGCTGATGCATTGCTACCACCGTTGTTGCCCACATTGATATATTTGCAATTGGTAGTTGCATTACCAGTGCCCAAGTTTATAAACACAGCTTGGCGCTTGATATTAGAAAATTTACTGTTTGAAATAGTAGTTTGTCTTGGTCCGTATTGTTGACCAACTGTACTGCCATTAGCACCAATACCTAAACCAAATCCAGTATAACAATCACTAGTGTTTATGTTGTCAAATGTGTTGTTTAAAATATCTCCCTTGGCAAATACTCCGTAACTGAATCCGTCAAGTTTGATATTTTTAAATTTATTGCTGTCTGAAGTAACAATATTACTAACTGCATTTAATGTGATCCCGCAACTCTGTGCATTGAATGAACTGAAGGCAGTAGCACCTCGGAGATTTATATTTTCAAAAACACATTCCTTGGCAGCATCGAGTTGGATACAAGTATTAAGACCTGTGGTAACACGAATACTGAGATCACTAATTGTTATGCCTTTTGGCTGAGTAGTTCCTAATGTGTTACTTATACTACTAGGATTTCCAGCAGTGCTTGCATCGTTGACTAACTGGATAGCAGGCTGTGCTGGAGTCACTGTAAATGTGTTTAGAGTTGCGCCGGATGATACTGTTGCAGTCTTATTCAGTGTTATGCTAGCACCAGCAACCACTGACGACACCACTGTGTTGGCTGGGATTCCTGTTCCTACTACTGTTGCGCCTAACAAGTAGGCAGATGCAGATGTTGTTGACAATACAGCACTGTTGTTAATTGTACTACCTTGGATTGTAATTACTGGGTTATAATATATAAATGTTTTATCGGCACCTGCCCCAACAAGGGTAGCATAGCTTGGAATGTATAATGGACTTGTTGTTAAGTAAATTCCTGGAGGGATAGTCAGCGTTACTCTAGTTTTTGCGGCAGCAATAAGCGGAGTTCCATCAAGATTCGTTGCACTTGATTTCGTTACATTTAAAAATAATTGATTAATTGCACGTTGTAATGCTACTGTATCATTAGATACACCATTACCAGTAGCTCCAAACTCCGCAGTATTGACCTGATCGTCAAACCTTGCTTGTATAGAGCGAGTTATTTGGGAGTTTACATTAGGACCTGTGACGATAGTACTGTCTGTGGCCTTGTAGGCATACTGCACTAGCCCTAATAAATTCCCCTGAGCTGTTAGATCGTTTTGTGTAACAATCTTAGTATTACCAACAGCAGGAGCACCTTCAGCAACACTTCCGTTACCAATGTATAATTCTTGGGTGTCCACGGCCCATGCCATTTCTCCGCTGGCCAGTTGCGGTAACCCTGTGCCGGTCTGTGCTTGCCCGCGACGTATTTGTATTCTTGAAATTTGGACAACAGCCATGGAAATATCCCCTATATAGGATATTTATCACATCTGTTTGTAGTATTGTTCCACCTTGTCCCACCACTTAGCTTCCCAATAGCTAAAATCTTCAGGTTTTAATATAAATTCCTGATATACAGGATCTCCCCAAATTAATGGCTTGATTTCAGGCGGCTTAATACACATTAGCACGACACCTTTGCGTATATTACTTCCGTGTACTTTATTGTGGGCTAGCGCATAGGCAGTTAATTGCAGATAATAATCTTCAATCCACTCTTCTTTTTTAGCTTTATTTGTTTGCTTGTAATCTAGGATAGCTTCGTCATTTAGATGAAGCCCGCAGCCGTCAGTAGTTCCAGCATATATTCCGGGATAGTACAAGGGAACTTCCACACCCCAGACTTCGTTGACATTAGACAACCCTTGTTCAATAACAACCTTGGCCATCTTGTGACTTTGTATACTATAAGGATTTGTTCCAGGTTCGTTGATAGAGCCCTGTTTGACATAGTCCTCTAGGAACTTGTGCATACGTGTGCCACGACCGGCCGCTTCAGTTACGATTTCTTGTGCTTTAACTTCGCCGACACGTTTTTTCCAATTAGCAAGTGCTTGCTTCTTTTCTTCGCTTTTGGTTTTGTCTAGGATTGTAGTTACACTAGGAACTTTGCTACCATCTGGTAGTGCATACAGTCTCTTACCTTCTACGCTTTCTCTATTGATAGGTTCGTAGTTATACCGTTCTTTTAATAAAGTCATCAATAATTATACAACAATTTATAGTGTAAGTCAATCTTTATTGGCGATGCTAGTACTATCTTTGATACCAAGCAATGTCCCAACCTTTATTTTTTTTCCAAACTATAGTTCGTATATAATTTTCAAATTCATCAAAATACTCTGTTGGGATTAAATCGATTACAACATGCGTTCTAGAACTAGAACCATTATTAGCACCAAAATGTGTGACCATATTGTTAAACTCATATACTGATCCAATTTCCATACACATAGACATATTGCCACAAGTCATTATAGTGTCAGCATTAGTGGTAATAGGTACATGTACCCTCTTAGTCATAGTAAACCACCATACAGATCCGTCTTCATTATCTATATGAGGCTTAATTGCTGTTCCCGGAGCCATATAGTTTATGTCTGCGATATAGATGGAAAATCCTGGATTTAATTCTTCAACTCTAGTAAATATACCCTCGCATACATCGTATATTTCTGAAATTTCCTCAAAATACTTTGTTGTTAAAGCAGGGTGAAGTTTTTTAAATTTATGCGAGTATGTGCGAAAGAAGAATGGAAACTGATGCCAGTGTATACCTTTAAACTTTTCTGGAAAATGCTGTGTGCGTTCTTCTCTTAGGTTGCCTGCCACACAGGCGGCAAGAGGCTCTAGCATAGATTTATCAATATCGCCTAGTAATATTATAGGAGTATCTGGTTTAGTGTACCAATGTGTTGAAGGTGTGAGCATAGTTTTTTAAGGATAACGGCTTTATTTTGTCCACCATGATTTTCCTTGACTATTTCCTTTCCAAAATATGTTTACTATATAATTTTCAAATTCATCAAAATATTCAGTTGGAACAAGATCTAATACTATGTGGGTTCTCGGACTGGTGCCATTGTTGGCGCCAGAATGCATTACTATATTATTAAACTCATATACTGACCCAATTTCCATACACATAGACATATTGCCACAAGTCATCATAGTTTCAGCATTGGTAGTGATTGGCACATGCACTCTGCGAGTCATGTTTATCCACCAAAATTCTCCAGTGGAATTATCTACGTGAGCTTTAATGCAAGCCGCGGGCGACATGTAATTAACTTCGGCTAGATAGATACTGAATCCAGGATTTAGCTCTTCAACTCTAGCAAATATATCTTGAGATAACTCGTTTATTTTTACTATTTGATCGTACTTATTTTCGTTCGCAGGATTATCTAATAAGTGCATGTGATCTTGATATTTTCGAAAGAAAAAAGGAAACTGCATCCAATGTATTCCATCCCACCATTCTGGATATCTTCTTACTCGTTCTGCTTTTATGTTACCTAATATATAGGTTGCAAGTGGTTCAAGTATTGACCTTTCAATACTTCCTAGTAATATTATAGGAGTGTCAGGTTTTGTATACCAATGTGTTGAAGGTATGGGCATACGTTATTTCTTTAATGCTTTGCCTGTAGCTCTTTTAGCCATTTGGCTTATTTTGCTTTTCTTGTTGCCGCCATGCTTTTCAGGTTCGGCGGCATTGGTTTTGATTACTAAACCGTGCCCGTCAAAGCGATCAACGATCTGTTTAAGCATAGGATCATTTTCCCAACGTGCGGCAAACTGATCGTAACGGATCATCGGAGCACCTTGATTTTTACTAATGGAGTTTATTGCATCCCAGGTGTAAGAACCTTGGGCATTTTTGTTATTGGCATTAGCTTGGAGACTCATTAGTGTTGCCACTAATGGGTCGCCCATACTTTCAATTACTTTTTTTTTGAGTTCAGTAACATGCCTAGTCGACGACTGTAGTCGACACTTTCACGCTTTTCACGGCCAGCGTCTGGAGCTGGCATTGCGCCTGCTTCTTCTGGAGTGCCGCCCATTTCGCCGCCTGCTTCTGGAGCACCAACTGGAGGCATACCGCCGCCTGCTGGAGCACCGCCCATTGTTGGAGCCTCACCGCCTGATACTAGTGCCAATGCGCCTGACAAGCCTTGACGGCTTGTTTCTAATGCTGTATAAATTGCTTCAAGGGCTGGTTTTACTTGTTCTGTATATTGTTGCGCAACATCGCTGCCTAGGGTTTCTCTTATAGAGTCTGTTAATTCTAGTAGTTGTTCTGCTTTCATTGCAGCCACATCTTCTAGCCAGCCTGTGATACGGTCAACCATATCTTTTGTTGCCATGATAACTTCAGCTTTGTCTTCTTCGCCTTCTGCTAGGTATACAATATGATTAGCCACTGCTTCACTTAGATCATATCGTGTTGTTAATTCTGCTGTGAGTTCTTCTTCATCTGATTCGCCTAATTCAATGCGCTCAATAGCTGAATCAATCCATGACTCAGGAACTGAATGCTCCATAGCTTTTTCTTTTAATTTATCTGCGTGTACTTTTTTACGTAGTTCTGCTTTCTTCTCAGCCTTGTGTTCATGTTCTTCTTCATCGCACTCACATGGATTCTTGTTGCATGCATCACAACAATCTTCTCTTTCTAAAATTGCCTGGTTAACACAGTCTAACATTAGTCGTGTTTTTTGATATTCAGTGCTTTCTAGCATTCCGTCATAGCTTTCATTAACTTCAAGCTGACTAATTTTAGTACGTAGCTTATTGCGAGCGTCCTCTAGTTGGACATCGCTGAATTGTTCGAAATTAATAGTATAGCCAAATTTCTTTGCCATACTTTCATTTAAACGCTTGCTAGTAACAGGTTTTGATAAGTCTCTAATTTGCATGGTGGTATCCTAAGCTTCTATTGTATGTATTTATACGAACGACCACTTAAACATCTTGGAAATCCTGTCCTTGAATTGTTCAGTTAGTAATCTGCTGTGTTCTAATCTAGTTAATAATATTTGAAATCTTTCAAAATCTTTAGCTTTTTGTATATTATGTGCGTAAATTAAGGTGTCTGAGTAGTTTGCCCAGTATTGATTGTCGAGTTCTTTAATTTCAAAGAACTTTTCTAAAAATGTCTTGCTGTATGCTCTGGCCGCTAACAGGGCACTGGTTTTTAAGAAAAACTGTTCTATCAAATCTCGAGAGTTTATATTGTATAATCCCCAGTTGCCAGTGGCTTGTTGTCTGATCACAAATGTTTTATAAACAATACTGCCGTCGGGCTGTATTGCAATAGGCAGTTTAGCATTTAAGGTTTCCTCAAAATGCTGAGCCAGCTCTTTAATCATTTTAGATTTATTTTTAAGAGCAGGAGTTTTAGGTTTTGTATTTTTAGATTGTTTTTTCATTTGCAACTACAGTAGGATCTTTCATTCCACTCTTAGTTACCAAACTCTTACGTATGAGTGTCTGAATCCTGAATTGATCATGCTCACTCAGGTTGCTTAATTTAACAGGGGTCTTTAATCTGGACAGCAACTCTGCTTCTTCATTAGTTGTCCAGATTCCAAACTCACCTACTAATTCGTTTATTTTCATCGTAGACCTGCAATTCGCAACATGTGTTCTAATTCAGATTTAGCACCGAATGTATTGGCTCTTTCATTTACATGAGCATGACCTAACTCATCTTCAGGTTGTGCTAGGATATCAGCGATGTATGCATCTCCAGCATCTCGGCCTATTTCGCCATGATTTTCTTTTGTGGGCTCATTGCGGCTTGGAAACGGACTTTGTGCTTCGTCAACTCCCCCACCGTGGAATTTGTGTGTCAAATGGTGTGCATAATTTTCGATATCGCCTGGGTGGACTTTATCCGACAAGAAGTGTAGTGCCTTATTGAATACCATGTCATGGTCCCCACTATCATCGTCGTGCGGAGCATGCTCACTATTCATCCAATCGTGAAAATGTGCATGACTTGGATGCTCATGTTCATCTTCTTCGTAGTCTTCCGATGTCTGTACTACCTTGTCGCCTACTAGGTCGGATCCCGGTGTAGCCGGTACTTGTTGAGTAGTATCATCTTTGGCAACCATGTCTTTTGCCGGCATTGTTGTTGTTTTGCCATCGGGTGTTTTCATTTGAACATTACCGTCTGGTCCTGGAGGAGCTGTGATAGTACCTAGTTCCTTATCTTCCTCGTTCATGGGAGCTTCGGGTTTCTTGGGCTCAATTGTATTGATAGGTTTTTTAGTGTAGATTTTGGCTCTACGACCTTTAGCATGTTCTACGATATCACTGATCTTCATGGTGTTCTCCCAGGCTTAATTTAGCACTTGTTAATTTGTCAATGTGTTTACGAAACTTGTCAATTTTTCCACGAGCACGTAGTAGTTTAAAAGCTAGGTTTTCTACTGAATACTCGCCACCAGCTTGAAGTCCAGTTTGGCGCAGTCTACGAATATCCGACATTGTTTCTTCAGCTGTATTTAAGTCATTTGAGCGCATTGCTTGATTGATCTTACTGGCATAATTTCGAGCTTTGCTTTTAACTTCGGCATCTCGAATGTGTGGAATTTTGTGAGTAGGTTTAACTAACCAGTGATCGTTTAGTACAGAGTATATGCCTGCTGAATGATGCGGCTGTTGCACATCTTGCACATACAATTCTACATCAATACCTTTGATGTTGATGTCATATGTAAAGTTATACTGATTCTTTTTGGCAGTGTATAGTTCAGCTAGTTCTGGTTGATCTTTGGGCATGTCAACTACTAGATGCAGATCTAGGTCACTATGCGGGCCATACCCATACGCGGCATTTGATCCACTGATCGTGATATCTCTTAAGTTTAACTTTGTAACATTTAGAAACTTGGCAAAATGCAAAGCTATTGACATCAACTTGTATCGAACTGTGGTTTCTAAATGATTATTCTCCCACAGTAGGGGATTAAGTTCGCTGTTATAGGTAACAGGGGATATTGAGATCTCTTGAAAGTTCATACTGTATTTAACAGTATTATAAGCCTAAGAACTTTAATATGTGTGGAAAGTTAACAGCATTGATCCAACCTGTGCCTGCGGCAAATGCCAGACCAACCATGGCATACGTGGTGTACTTGTTTTTGACTTTTTCTAAGTCGCCAATTTTGCCAGCTAATTCATTGTGTTGTGCAGACTGTTGTTCATTTAAATGATTGGCATGCTCATAGTACTTTTCAGCATTACTACGATATTCATTGGTCATCTTGTCCAACTGTGCCAAGACTACATCACGAGTATTGTCAAGACATTCGTGCATGTCTTTAACATCGGCCTTGAGGTCGACGATCTGTTCTTTGAGTGATTCTACTTTGGTTTCAACTATGCCTACACGCTCTGGTAACATAGCTATTTGTGCTACAGCTTCTTTCGTGGCCATTCTGGGCTCTCCAATGTTATAAGTCAAGTGCTCGCTCCGAGCCATGTGCCTAATTTATGATTGAATGCCTATGTGCCTTTGTAGTATAGTAATTACACTGATAGTATTTATTAATATATGCGAGATATTATAGCACTAGTTTATTTTTTAAAGAAACTAATATTCTTACCAGGATCGTATGTGTTGAATACTGCGTACTCCTGTTCCATATCTTCGTCTAAGTTATTTATGTAGGGAACTAAATGAAAGTCCTGTAGCAACATACCAACTGGATCACCGTCGACCTCATAGTTAAAGTCAAGATCTGTGGACCAATCAAATCTCCAAACTCGTATAATCTTATCAGTATCAAACCCAACAAGTCTTCCGCATACTTCTGTTACGTCGGGCTTGTATGTCCACACAATATTAGATCGTATACCCAGTGTTTGTATAATTGTGTTAAAGTTTTGTTCTTTTTTGTGTGCAATTTCAGATCCCGGAACAGACCTATGCTGTCCAGTATGTGTAATATCAACAAGTGTGTAGAGTTTGTATTCCATCACATATTTAACAGTCGTAAAAAAGCCCCACTATAAAAGTGAGGCTTAGTCTTCCCATCCCTGAGAAATAAAGCTATTAAGCGAAAGCAACGCCTGTGGCATCAGTAGTCACGGTTGCGATAGTGCATGTAGATGAACCACCAAATCCTAGACTAGCTACAACGGCTGCTTCTAGATCACCGTATGATCCGTCTGCTGTGTTACCAGTTGTGTCGCTGTCATTAACTGTGTCTTCTGTAACAAGAACCAAGAAACCAGTTGTACCAGGTGTGAATACTTGGTAAATTTCAGCGCCAACTTGTAGTGCGCGAACTGCTTTAGAGAATGCGCTGTTTGAAGCTTGGTAACCTGTACCAACTACTGAGTAAGCGGCGCCGCCGGATAGACCTGTATCTTTTTGGAACGCTACTGCTGTTGAACCGTCGTTTCCTGTTGCTGTTACTTTCAATACACGTAATTGACGTGTTCCAAAGTTACTGAATAGTGAACCTACACCGTAACCTTGTTGTGGGACCATACGTCCGTAATTTGTTGCTACTGTTGTACCTAATAGTGATGGCATAATTTTTCTCCTAAATGTCCATAACTGCTCGAACTCTTCGAGCGGCTTATTAAAAAGCCTTTGTAATATTATTTACCACTTTGGGCAAAAACCGGGCTCAAAGAGACATTTTTTGGCGTATAGCTTTGAACCAATCTACGGTACCTTCTTGCAGATGCGGGTACTTTTTAGCCATATCTGCACGGAATTGTTCTAAGCGTGGGCTATTGATGCCGCCCACTCGAGCAATAATACTTTCTACATTGCCTAGATCTTCAGCAGTTGCTCCAGCACCTAGCGCAATTTCAGCTACTTTGTCTATGTCACGTGTGACTACTTCGCCAGTAGCACGATCTTGTAGTGCTCCACCAAAGCCGTTGTATTGGAATGTTTTAGGAGGATGTCCTGGGATAGTATTAATCACACTGGCCATGGCAAACTGTTGATCTTGTCCACCGTAGGGACTATCTTTAACAGAATAGTCGTGCTCATGATGTTTACCTATTTCATGTGCATGTTCCATGATCATTAGATCTATCTGAAAGTATGTGGGCAATCCTTCTATTTCGTGCCCGGTAGGATAGCCTATGTGTACATTCTTACCTATTTGCAGTGTGGGATAGTGCTGAGTCATGTGCTGTGCTACTGCTTTGCGTACACCAGCATCATCTGTACCAGGGTCTAGCTGTAATTTTTGTTTAATACTGACTGCGTCCATGAACACATCTACATCGCCGCTGTCAATTTTACTAGTACCTTTGTGTGCATACCTGTGTTCCGGATCAAACGAACCAGCACCGCCACTGCGCCAGAATCCAGAGTCGCCTATACTTTCTAACACAGGCTGTAGTCCGTTCTTTATTTCCATATACTGAGTTGGTGTTAGGCGAACCAGCACACCCTTAGTTGGACCGTTGGCTAGTATATCTATGCCTAGCTTTTTAAGTGCATTACCGCTCATTCTTTTGATTCCTGGATACGTTTGATACCACGTTTGAACTTGGTAGCATCACTAGTTCTAATGCTATTGATAAATCTACGCTCTAACTCAGCGGCAGTTTCTATGTCATAGTTTTCTCGAATCATAGTCAGTAGATTGATAGCACTTTGGATAATGTTTGAGCCGCGGCTCTCTATGACTAGATCCGAATTTCGGCTTAGACCAATGTCGTTTAACTCTTGTAAAATACTTCTAGTGCTTTTTCGCATGAATTTAGTTTCCAACTGTATTTATGGTATTATACACAACAATGATAAGAACATCAATCAAGTTGATTATTTGTGCAATGCCACGTATACTTGATAAATACTCAGTAGAAACCATGAGTATCTACTAACACCCACAGGAGTCACAAAATGACAACAATATCAAATAAAATGCTTTCTATATTAGAAAGACTGGCAGAAATGTTTCCTAAAGCAGGTTATCAAACGCACTTAGAGCAGTATATTAACAGCAAAAACCCAACTAATGCGGCAGAAGTAGACTACTGGCAACGCCAATACGATTCAGAAGCCAAATACTGGAGCCGTGGACTATGAAAACCATTCTTAACTCAATTTGGACAATCTTAGTCTCAGTAGGCGAAGCTCGTCATGCGGCGTGGCTCGCACGTCAAGGCCGAGTAGAAGAAGCCAAGGCAGTATATGGCAACTAAAGTATTTGAAGCTGTTCAACACTTTGAACACAAGTACGGTGAACGAGCCGCGACATGGGCCATTGCGGCCATTGTTGTGTACTTGGTAATAGCACAGTAAACTACCGATAAATATTGGCATGAACTTAGTGTATATTCACGGGGCAAATGCCACCAGCGAGAGCTTCAACTATATTAAAAGTAAACTGGGCACAGGACTAGACATTAACTACGATAGTCGCAACGGGTTTGAAAACAACTTCAAAGATATGCAGACTGCGTTGCAGGATCATAAGGACATAGTGTTTGTTGCGCATAGTCTTGGTGGTATATACGCATTGCACTTGGCCAACAGCATGCCTAATATAGTTAAGGGTGCTGTGACACTAAGCACTCCATATGGTGGTGCTGAAGTAGCGGACTATGCTCAATACTTCTTGCCATTCAGCAGACTGATGCGTGATATTGGACCCAGTTCGTGGGTAATGAAGCAGGCTAAACGTATCAAGATACAGCATCCGTGGACCAACATTGTTACGGTGAAAGGGCAAAGCCCATTTATGCATGAGCCTAACGATGGCGTTGTAACTATTGCCAGTCAACGGCATCATGCGGATATGGAACTAGTAGAAGTGGACTGCAACCACTATGAAGTTGTGCTGAGTGATGCTGTTGTTAGACTTGTTAAAGAAAGAGTAAACAAGTTTAAAAAATAAGTCATTCAGCTTTACACACAGTCTTGTACACTGTATAATAAATACATGGACAGCAAAGTTGCTGTCAATACAGACATTAAACACACAGGAGATTATTATGTCACAATTTGAAACACCAAAACTACCAGAAGTTAAATTCAGCAAGAACGGCTACGAAATCCGTACTGACATCTTGGGCATGGCCAAAAGCCTAGTACAAGACGACTTCCACGCCAAATTCCAAGGCTGGGAAATGACCACTGCCAAAGATCCAGCTACAGGCAAGTTGGTTACCACAGTGGGTATGCCTGAGTTTCCAGGACTTGACAAAGTGTTGGAAACAGCTGAAAAGATGTATAGCTTTGTGAACCAAGGCGTTGCAAAGAAGTAATACATTAGCATAGCTAGTTCGCCAGAATAGCGTAACATTCACTAGCACCTTCGGGTGCTTTTCTTTTGGCTAAAATACTTGTCAACGGATGTGCAGGCTATGGCGTTATATATATGTAGGGGTAGAAATTCCTACTTAACCAAAA
>Ga0209084_1000041_pt1 | contig 123933 bp, 115 predicted proteins | sample C_130820_MF_Meta_FD_187309 | JGI IMG/M metagenome (GOLD analysis project Ga0209084, IMG submission 187309) | Freshwater microbial communities from Lake Croche, Canada to study carbon cycling - C_130820_MF_MetaG (SPAdes) (version 2) | ecosystem: Environmental > Aquatic > Freshwater > Lake... | reverse complement strand
GTAGCTACTTTAGTCAAATCCTGCCCTGGCGCTTGGGCCTGCTGTCCGGTAGTGACTTTCGCTGATTCCGATCCCGTCGCCGGGACCTGCTGCCCAGTAGCAACTTTTGCCGCCTCCGACCCCGAAGCTTGAGCCTGTTGCTCAGTAGCGACTTTTGCCGCCTCCGAACCCGACGATTGGCTCTGTTGCCCGGTAGCAACTTTAATCGAATCCTGACCCGACCCTTGTGCCTGCTGCCCAGTAGCGACTTTCGCTGATTCCAATCCCGTCGCCGGGACCTGCTGCCCAGTAGCAACCTTTGAAGCCTCCGACCCCGAAGCTTGAGCCTGAAGTTTTCCCTGAGCGTCAGATTCTTGCTTGTTTCGTGCCTGTTCGGTTAGTAATAGCGCTTTCGATTCCAAACTAGCTTCTTCCAACAGGACAATCAACTGGTCGATTTTGTCTTTCTGGGCGTTGTCCGGTACCAATTTCTGGTAGTTCCGGTAGTCTTCCAACGAGTGGTCGAAATCTCTAAGCTCGAGGCGCAAGTTCGCGCGGTTGAGGATGGCCTCTCCAATGGTAGGATTCTCAGCTATCAGAGTGCTATAGACTTTCTCAGCCCCTAAAAAGTCTTTTGCCCGGGCTTTAGCGACACCCAAGTTGAACAGGAAATCACCCCGGGCCGGCCCTAAAAGATCGGCACCGGCCTGGAAGGATTTCTGTGCCGACTCGTTCATTCCAAGGCTTACGTAGGTTAAACCCAGCCCCAGATAGAGCTTTTCGGTTGCGTTGCCCTGAGCCAGGGCAGCCTCCAGAAAGGTGAGAGCTTTCTTAGGATTATTCAGACTCAGTTGCTTCTCGCCCTCGGCTAAAAAATCCACAGCGAGTAAAGGTCCACCGAGCGACAGCAATGCCAAGGTGAAACCTATCTTTATCAGCCCCGCAAACTTAGCTTTGTTTGACAAGGAATTACCAATACCATAGTGTAGGTTGAAGGTTTCTATGGATATACTCATCGTTGTTCTTATTATTCTCGGCGCAGTGATTGCCTTCGTGATTTTTTTTGCTGTGAAGTCTGCCGTAGCTCCCAAAAAAATCTCCTCGTTGCAAGATCTGGTCAAGGCAGGCAAAAACAGTCAGGCGATTAAGATGGCCAAAGCCATTCTCCTCAAGGATCCAAGGAACCCGGAAGCCCACTACTTTCTTGGGTTAGCCTATCAGGAAGATTCAAAAGCCGAGCTCGCCCTCATGGAGTACAAGACCGTCAACCAACTTGGTCTCTTTCAGGGCCTTCTGGATGAAAAAGACTTCCGGCGAAGAATTGCTGAGCTCTTCAGCCGATTCGGCCAGTATGAAGAGGCTCTCAAAGAATATATTCTCCTGGTCAAACTTGACCCTGAAAATGCCGAGCACTTCTTCAAAGCCGGAGTGCTGTTTGAGGACCGCGGCAAACCTGATAATGCCTTCAAGTACTACAAAAAGGCCGTAGAACTAGATCCGCTGCATCCCCAGGCTCACTTGCGTCTCGGGATGTTATTCTTCCGGGCAAGCCGCCCTCAGGAGGCGCGTGAGGAACTTGACTTAGCTCTCAGGCTTGCTCCTGAGAACTACAATGCTTACTTCTATCTTGGCCGCATCCTTAAGGAGGGCCAAGACCTCAATGGAGCCCTAGCCGCTTTTGAAAAGGCAGTGAAAGATCCCGTACTGAAAGTGAAGGCTTTGGTGGAACGGGGTAGTTGCTATATGACACAGAAAAACTATGACCGAGCCATCATCGAGTTGGAGCGAGCGATCAAACTTTCGACCGACGATGCCGAAAAGGATGTGCTTTATGCCCGTTACTTTCTGGCCCACTGTTACGAGAAGAACCGATTGATCGACCAAGCCGTGACTGAATGGGAAAAAATCTACTCCAAGAAGCCAAGTTTCAAGGATGTTGCCGAAAAACTGAGTGCCTATCAAGAACTACGCGTGGATGACCATATCAAGGATTATGTGACCAGCGCCAAACCCCAATTCTTGGCGTTGTGCGAGGGCATCACGCGGGCTTTGAGCTTTTCGGTCCAAAGCAGTGCGGAGTTGCCCAATGGTGTTGTGAAAATTATCTCCACCGAAAACGAGAATGACGAGAAGTTCCGCAACGTCAAAATCATGCCCAAACTTATGCTGTTCCACCGGACAAGTTCCAACATAGACGAGGCTCCGCTTCGGGAAGTGACCGAAGAAGTCCGCAAGTTGGGCGCCAGTAAGTGCTATATTTTTACCAACACGTCGTTCACAAGGGCGGCGCAGGCTTTCGCCGAAACTCGGCCATTTGAACTCGTTTCCAAGGATCAACTTCAGGAGCTCCTCAAAAAGGTATCTTTGTGAGGCTGGCATGAAGATTCTGTGCGTAGCCGACCACGTGGACCCGCTGGTTTATAGTACCACCATGAAGGCTAGGTTCGCACAGGTCGATTTGGTGCTTGGAGCCGGAGACCTTCCCCTCGAGTACTATAGCTTTATTGTCAGCATGCTCAATGTTCCGCTGCTGTTTGTCTTTGGCAATCACAACCTTTCGGGGCTGGCAGACTACAAGGGGAAGAACCAAGGTGCAGACCCCAGGGTCGGTATTGAGCCTTTTCACAACGCCCTCGCCGTAGGCGCGACTTTTGTGGAGGATCGGTCCTATCGGCACGGAAAGCTGCTCGTGGCCGGTTTGGGCGGGTCAATTCGCTACAATGATGGTGGCAATCAGTTTACAGAGTTCCAAATGATGTCCCGCATTCTTGCCCTTGCTCCGCAGTTATGGTGGAACAAATTGCGTTACGGGCGCTATCTGGATATTCTTCTCACCCATGCGCCTCCAAGGGGCATTCATGACCGCCCCGACAAGACGCACTGGGGATTCAAGGCCTTTCTGTCTTTCATGCGGTGGTTTGAACCCCGCTATCTCATCCATGGTCACATTCATTTGTATCAGCTCAACGAAGTGCGCAAGTCAGAATACGGCAAAACCACAGTTTTAAACTGCTACGACCACCTCGTATTGGAGGTCGACCATCTATAGTACTGGTACAGTCAATGTTCAGGCGCAATCTGACTTTAATAAGGCTCGTTCCCGAGAGTTTTTCTCCCGTGTACTTCATGTTCTGACGCCGCACAAGAATCGGCTTCTCAGCTTCAATGAAATCCGCTCCCTCCTTCGGCCACAAGGTGAAATCTACCGGGGCATGCAGGTGGTTCCGATTGAAAAAATCATTGGTAGCGAAGGCCGGTATCGGGACTTTAATGCCGCCTTCCTCCCTAAGAAGGAACACACACGCAAGCGCTGGGAGTCCATAGACAAGGCGCATCTTCAAGACATCATTCTGCCTCCGATCAAACTCTACAAAGTTGGTGAGTATTTCTTTGTAAGAGACGGAAATCATCGGGTTTCAGTAGCCAGAATGCAGGGCGTATTCGCCATTGACGCCGAAGTAACGGAGCTTAAAACAAAGTACAAGCTTGATGCTGGCAAGAGTCAGGAAGAACTGGCCGCCCAACTCATCGTTTACGAACTGCAGAGGTTTATCGATCAAACACACCTTGACCAGATTATCCCCATGGACTACTTGGAGTTTAGCGATGCCGGACGCTTCGATGAGATTCTGCAGCATATTGAGGGCCATAAGTACTACTTGAACCAAAATATTGAAGGTGAGATGAACTTCAGCGATGCGGCGCTTTCGTGGTACTACAACGTCTTCCTCCCTATCATCGAACAAATCAGCAACGATGGTGTCATCAGCCGTTTTCCGGGACGCACCAAGGCCGATCTCTACATCTGGATTGTCAAATACTGGGACGAACTAAAGGGGACCTACGGCGAGAAGGTGACTCTCAGGGACGCCACCCGCGATTTCTCGCTTGCTCGGGGAAAGAGCTTGTGGCAACAGTTTCTGGCCCTGTTAAAACACTAGTCAGGGAGCCCTAGGGTCAGTCCGGTATCAAGAAAAACTATATCTTCGGGCCGGGCAATCACGTCCTTTCGGCCAAGAATCTGAGCCACTTGAAGACTGTCTTTTCCCGCGAGCTGGCGTAGTTCTTCCGAAGAGAACTTTGTGACCAGCTTCACCGCCTCGTTAACCAGCACGACTGAACCCTTATCGAACTCTCCGTCAACAGCGGTGACCCCCCGGGGCAAAAGGCTCTTGTGGCGCAATAGGGCCTCTAAGGCTCCGTCGTCGATAGTAAGCCTTCCTTGGGGCAGGCTGTTGAGAATCCATCGGAGTCGGTTCTTCATGCGCGGTTTTGCAAGAAAGACCGTGCCGAGTTCCTCACCCGACAGGATGCGGGTAACCACCTCAGGTTCACGTCCGTGGGCCAGAACGGTGGTACAACCTCCTTTCTCAGCGATGAGGACCGCACGGATTTTTGTCCTCATTCCACCTGTGCTGAAGGTCGATCCTGCCGCACCGGCACCCTCTAGAATCTCGGGAGTGATCTTCTCGACGATAGAAATCTTTCGGGCATCGGGAAACTTACGCGGATCCTTATCGTAGAGCGCATCGATATCACTCAGAATAACCAAAAGATCGGCGTCGACCTTGCTGGCGACAAGAGCAGACAGACGGTCATTGTCGCCGAACGCTTTACTGATCTCGGCAATGCTAATGGTATCGTTTTCGTTAAAAACAGGAATACCACCGAGGCCGAGCAGGGTTTCGACGGTCTGTCGAAGGTTTAAATACCCAGCCCTATCGGATAGAACGTCATTGGTGAGCAGGATTTGCCCTACAGGCACGCCATGGGCTCCGAAAGCCCTCTTGTATTCATGCATCAAGACCGGTTGACCAATGGCGGCGCACGCCTGTCGCATCCGAATGTCGGAAGGCCGCTCGGTGAGACCCAGTTCCCCGGCGCCCAGTCCGATGGCACCCGAAGTGACCAGAAGCACCTGACATCCCCGTTTCCGGAGGCCTACCAGCTGTTCGGCAAGAGCCGCGACATAATCGCGGTCGATACCGGCACCCTTGGCAAGGGTTGCTGTGCCAACTTTGACCACAACGCGCCGAACCTTCGAGAAATCGCGGCTCATTGGTTCACTGACCTCGGTAACTCCCGGTGCGTGAACGGTCGCGCCCCCTCGCCTGCATACGGCGCAACAATCTGCCCATTTCCGTAGAGCTTCCACTTGTAGGTGACCAAACCTTCCAGACCTACCGGTCCACGAGCATGCAGTTTAGAGGTGCTGACCCCGACTTCAGCCCCCAGGCCATAGCGGAAGCCGTCGGCAAAACGTGTGCTACAGTTCCAAAACGCGTTGGCGGTATCGACGGCATTGAGGAAGCCCTCTGCTGTTGCACGATTTTCTGTGATGATCCCATCGGTATGGCGACTGCCGTACATATTGATATGAGCCACGGCCTCATCAACGCTTTCAACAACTTTAATGGAGAGGATGTAGTCGAGATACTCGGTCTCCCAGTCTTGCTCGAAGGCCTCTTTCGCCGAAGGAATAAACTTACGGGTCGCAGGGTCGCCGCGGACTTCTACCGTCAGCTCATCGAAGGCCTGTTTGAGTGGCGGGAGGATATAGGGCGCAATATCACGATGAACAAGCAGGGTCTCGACCGCATTGCAAACGGCGACATATTGGGTCTTTGAGTCAAGGATGATCGGGATAGCTTTCTGCAGGTTGGCAGCGCCGTCGACATAGAGATGGCAAAGGCCGTCGGCATGACCAAGCACCGGAATTGTTGTGGCACGCATAATGTGCTGTACGAAAGCATTGCTACCCCTGGGAATGATGAGGTCGATACTATCATTCAGATCGAGCAAAGCTTGGACGTCTTCACGCGATTCTGCCAAATGCATCCACCCCGGTGGCAGCCCAGCGGTGACTCCCGCCACATGGAGAAGTTCGGCAAGGGCACGGTTGGATTCTAAGGCTTCCACGCCGCCTTTGAGGATGACAGCATTTCCACTCTTCAGCGCGAGGCCAACCATTTGCACCAGCGCATCGGGCCGGCTTTCGAAGATCATCGCGACAACACCTATGGGGCAAGTTACCTGATACAACTCAAGACCGGTGTCGAGTTCTCGGGCACTGAGCGTTCTACCAACCGGGTCCGGCAGACGAACTACACTTTCCAAGCCTTCTGCGGCTTGAGCGATTTTGACGCCTTGAAACTTAAGCCTAGCCAGAAGTGGAGCGGCCAGACCTGAAGCCTCAGCCGCTGAGAGGTCCTTCTGATTGGCAGCGGCGATTCCGAGTGCGCCGGTTCGCAGCGCATCTGCCAAAGCCTGAAGCGCTTTGTTTTTGGCCTCGGTACTCAGCGCGGACAATTTTGGGCATAGGGCTTTGAGGCGACGGACAGCAGCAGGGATTGCGGACGAAACAGGGGTGCTCATGAGGGGCAAACTACCACAAACGGGTACCTTTCTTGAAGGGGCTTGATTGTTCCCGTATTTTCATCATTGTTATAGCGTTATGGAAAAACATGTCCTGGTCATCGTGGAGTCGCCTACCAAGGCGAAAACTATCAAGAAGTTTCTCCCTTCACGGTTTCAGGTCGAAGCGAGCGTAGGCCACATAAGGGACCTTCCCCAGACGGCCGCAGAGATTCCGGCAGCCGTGAAAGGCCAGGAGTGGAGTCGTCTAGGGATCGACGTTGAACGCGACTTCCGCCCTCTTTACGTTGTTCCAAAAGACAAGACAGCCCTCGTCCGATCGCTGAAAACGCTGGTGAAAGAAGCCTCCGAAATCTACCTGGCAACAGACGAGGACCGTGAAGGTGAGAGCATTTCGTGGCACTTGCTGGACGTGCTTTCGCCCAAAGTCCCGGTAAAACGCATGGTTTTTCATGAGATCACCGAGCGAGCTATTCGCGAGGCCCTCGAAAACACCCGTGAAATTGACATGAACCTGGTCAACGCCCAAGAGACCAGACGAATTCTCGACCGCTTATACGGTTACACTCTGAGCCCTTTGATCTGGAAGAAGATTGCTTATGGCCTTTCCGCGGGCAGGGTACAGAGTCCGGGACTCCGGCTCATCGTGGAACGCGAGTTAGCCCGATGCCGATTCAAGGCAGCCGAATACTGGGATCTTCGGGTCCAACTGACCAAGGCGAACAACAAAGGAAGTTTCGAAGCCAAACTCATCGAAGTCAAAAGTGGCAAGGTGGCCACCGGCAAGGATTTTGACCCTGAAACTGGTCTGATGTCGGCAAAGTCTCAAGCGGTCCTCCTCGACTACGAACAAGCCGCGCGTCTACAGGCTTCTGTGACTGAGGCCCATTGGAAAGTTACCGAAGTACAAAAGAAGGAAACCCGTCAGAAGCCGGCGGAACCGTTCACCACTTCTACTCTTCAGCAGGAGTCCAACCGAAAGCTTGGGTATTCAGCCCGAGACACGATGCGGGTGGCCCAGAAGCTCTATGAAGAGGGTTACATTACCTACATGCGTACCGACAGCCCAAACCTGAGCCAGGAGGCGTTGGCGGAAGCCCGTCAAACGGTAGCACAGTTGTTCGGTGCTGAGTTTCTTCCTCCCGACTCGCGTCAATATGCAGCCAAATCAGGCTCAGCGCAGGAGGCTCATGAAGCCATCCGGCCGTCGATTCCGTTCCGCAATCCGGAAGCAGCGGGCCTGTCGGGACGGGAACGCGCGCTCTATGAACTAATTTGGAAACGAACCCTTGCCAGCCAGATGGCGGATGCCCGCAAGAACACGGTCAATGTGAGAATCAGTGCCGGTGAGGCCATTTTTGGAGCTAGTGGGGTAAACATCGTGTTTCCGGGATTCTTGCGAGCCTACGTGGAAGGATCCGATGACCCTGAAGCTGCCCTCGACAATCTCGAGGTTTTTCTGCCCGCTCTTGTCCCCGAGGAAATCCTGACGCAAACCAAGCTCGAGACCGAACGTCACCTTACCAAAGCCCCTTCGCGTTTTACCGAGGCCGCTCTGGTTCAGCGTCTCGAAAAAGAAGGTATAGGACGTCCTTCGACCTATGCCACCATTATTGCGACCCTGCAGGATCGAGGATACGTGTTCCGCAAAGAGCAGGCCTTGGTGCCAACCTTTACAGGTATGGCCGTCACAGCGGTACTCGAGACGAACTTCCCCCAGCTGGTCGACTATGAGTTCACCTCCAAAATGGAAGAACGGCTCGACGAGATAGCCATGGGGCACCAAGACCGGCTCGAGTATCTGAAAGGGTTCTACTCTGGTCCGGCCGGACTGGGTGAGGTCGTCAAGAGCACCGAGAAAAGCATCGACGCCAACCTCAGCCGTTCGTTGCGGCTCCCCCAACTTCCCGAAACCCACGTCATCAAAATCGGTCGTTTTGGTCCTTACCTCATTCAGGCCAAAGAAGACGGCACCGAAGCCAAGATTTCCCTTCCCGAAGACACCGCACCGGCTGATCTTCAAGTCAGCGACGTGGAATCACTAATTGACCGGCAGGAAAGCGGTCCACGGTCGCTGGGGACAGAACCGGAAAGCGGTAAACCCATTTATGCTCTCACGGGACGTTACGGGCCCCATCTTCAGGTGGGAGACAAGCCGACTGATACTGCCGACAAAACCTCGAAGCCCCGGACCGTTAGCCTTCCCAAAGGAGTCGAAGTTGAGCAGGTTACACTTGAATTGGCTCTGAAACTGCTTTCCTTGCCAAGGAACTTGGGAAACCATCCTGAAACCAGGGAACCGATTACCGCCAACAACGGGCGCTTTGGTCCCTACATTGCTCACATGGGAGAGTTCCGCTCTCTCAAGAAAGACGACGACCTTTTCGCCGTCACTCTCGAGCGAGCCTTGGAACTACTAGCGGAAGAAAAGAAGTCAAAGGCTGGAGTCAGCGTGATCAAAGAGTTTCTCCCCGGCGAAGGCGGCTTGAAAAAGAAAGTGACGGTCATAGCCGGCAAGTGGGGGGCCTACCTCAAATCAGGGGTAACCAACATCAGCCTCCCGGAAGACCGCAAGTCGCCAGAGGCTGCCGCCGGTCTAACGGCCGAGGAAGTGCTTATGTTGGTGCAGAAACCCAAGCGCAAAGCGTAAAAGTTCTGTCATGGAGGGATATGAACCCTACATGGAATCCAGCGTTGAGCGCTTTGGGCGTCGAATACCTTTTTCCCTATCAAGAGCTGGTCGTTTCCCGTATACTCGAGTCAGAAAGCCTCAGGCAAGGTGTGGTTTTACCCACTGGTGCCGGAAAGAGCCTTTGTTTCCAGTTGCCTGCTCTTCTATTTCCCCACCCCACTTTGGTGATTTACCCCCTGCGTTCGCTTATGTCCGATCAGAAGCGCCGCTGTGATGAGGCCGGCCTATTGACGGTCATCTTGCAAGGAGGCCAAACCAAGCAGCAGCGCGATGAGGTATGGCATGTGCTTGCCTCAAGCAAGGTACACATGGTGTTGACTAACCCCGAAACGCTGCTTTTGCCCAGTGTCATCGAGAGACTGAACAAGGTGCGTTTCTCCCATGTCGTTTACGATGAGGCGCACTGTATGACGCTGTGGGGAAAAGACTTCCGTCCAAAGTACCGGGAGCTTCCTCGCGCGCTCGAATCCCTCAAAATTCCTCGAACCACCGCATTTACGGCCACGGCTTCCCAAGCCGTGACTTCTGACTGGGAGGAGCATCTTTTTCGAGGTGAGCCTTGGACGCTAATCAGGGCATCGGCTGACAGGCCCAACATCGAGTTCTCCCGAGAGCCCTACCTCTCGCTTCGCTGGTCTCTGACAAGGGCTGTCTTGCGCGAAAAACGACCAGCCGCCGTGTTCTGCAGAAGCCGCGACGGGGTACGCCAATGGGCGCATCATCTTCACCGCGAGACCGGTCTGGATGTGCGCCACTACCATGCAGGCCTGACGAGGGAAGAAAAAACTGGAATCGAATCTTGGTTCCACGGGAGCCGTGACGGAGTTCTGGTTTGCACGAACGCTTTCGGTATGGGCGTTGACAAACCCGACATCCGTACGGTGATTCACTTGGATTGGCCCGCCCGAACCGAAGACTACCTGCAGGAGGCCGGTCGAGCAGGCCGTGACGGAAAAGCAAGCCTTGCTCTCCTGATGTTCAGAAGTACAGCCGACGCACCCTTGGTGGCGGGATGTTGGCGGAAAAAGCTCCTCCACGTTTTTGGAGAAACTCCGGAGAACTGCAGTGGCTGCGATTACTGCAGGGGTCTATGGAGTGGCCTTCCGCCGGAGCTGACCCGGGCTTGCGGCGTTTTGGCCAAGCATGTTCGGAGGCTAGATCGTCTGGAATGCCAAGCCCTGTTGCGTGGGCGTAGCGGTGGGCAGTGGAAAGGACTGGAAAACCTTTATGGCTGGGGGCTTTGGAAGAACTTGGACGACCTTACATTTCGTGATGCATGGCAGTCGCTGGAAGCTGGTGGTTGGGTTGTGTTCCGGGGTCACTCCGCCCCAGGTCTGCTCGAGGTCAGTCGCGCAATTTGACAGCATACTACTCAACGTTTAAACTCCGGCAATGGCCAAGATACTTATAGCAGATGATTCCTGGGTAGCTCGTTTGGGTATGAAAAAACTGTTGACCTCATTAGGTCATGAGATTCTCGAAGCGACAAACGGAAATCAAGCCTTGGAATTGATGCAGCAGAATCCGATCACTTTCCTTTTTCTCGACCTCTTGATGCCTGAACTCGACGGATTCGGTGTCCTTGAGTTTATACAGGGAATGGAGAACAGACCCAAGGTTTATGTTCTGTCTGCGGACTTCCAGGAAGAAACTAAAATGCGTTGTGAGGATCTCGGTGTTGACGGGTTCCTCAGCAAACCGCCGTCTCGGGCCGAGATTGAACTAGCTCTCGGGACGGTTTCTTGATCGCTGAGAAATTCCAGGAAACGACTAGGGAATTGCCGTGTGCCGTAGCTTTTTTGGGCAACCCGGGCCGTGAGTTTACTGCTTCGCGCCACAATTTTGGGTTCCAGCTTGCCTCAGTTTGGCAATTGACATCTCAACTTGTCTGGCAGTCAAAGTTCAAGGGACTTTGGGCTCAGGCTACACTGGAGGAGGGCAAAGTCTTCCTGCTTCAACCACAGACCTTCATGAATCTTGCTGGCGAGAGTCTAAGAGCAGCGGGTGAGTTCTTTAAACTCCCTGCCGATGGGTGGATTGTTGTCCATGATGACCTTGAACTTGGTTTTGGGGAAATCAGGATGCAACGAGGTGGTGGTTTGGGGGGTCATAATGGCCTGCGATCGGTGAAACAGCACTTGGGGACCGATCAGTTCTACCGACTGCGGCTCGGCATTGGTCGTCCGACCCGAGGCGATGTGGCCGCCTTTGTTCTGGGAAACTTCTCCCGGGAAGAGGTATTTGAGATTCCCCGGGTTCTCGCTCGGGCTGGCATGCTTCTGGAGTCGACCCTGAGAGAGGGATTCCCAAGCCAATCTGCATCTGTTCGGAAGCCAAGTTCTTAAGCCTCTTGTCTTTCTTGTATGAAACTTTCATTGTATGAACAACCTGTCTCCCGACTTCTCCCCAGGGAAAAACTGCAGTCTACCGGCGCCACCGGACTTTCGGACCGTGAACTTCTTCAACTGGTCCTAGGAAGCGGCAACCGTGGACTCCCTGTTGAGCATCTGGCTACAAGGGTTCTTGACCTTTTAGACCGCTGGGGACCAGATCTGGATGAGGGACTTCTGGGCACAGTTGAAGGTATTGGCCCCGCGAAACAGGCTCAGCTAACGGCCGTCTTGGAGCTAGTTCGGCGTTGGGGACGCCCGCCCACCTTGAGAATACATGCCCCGGCAGACCTCTATCCGCGCTTGGTACATCTTGCTGATCGTCCGCAAGAAGTTTTCGTCGCAGCGACTCTCAATGGTGCCCATGAATTGCTGACTATCCACACGGTAACCATCGGGCTGTTGAACCGAACCCTCGTTCATCCGCGTGAAGTGTTCGCTCCTGCTCTAGCCGACCGGGCCGCCAGTGTTGTTCTCGCTCATTCCCATCCGAGCGGCAACCATGAACCAAGCCGAGAAGATCGCGAGGCAACCAACCGACTCTGCCGAGCCGGCAAACTGTTGGGCATAGAAGTGCTGGACCACCTGATTTTTTCCCTACAGGGTTATTTGAGCTTTCGTGAACAAGGTCTACTTGTCCCGTAACTTAATGGGTGTTCGAACTTTTGCTGGCAACAAACCCAGTTTTCCTGTAGTATACCTCATCTTATGAATATCCCCCCTACTTTCGCCGACCTCGGTTTGTCGGCAGACGTCCTGGAAGCCCTTTCCAAGAAAGGATTTGAGGAACCTACCCCTATTCAGGCGCTGGTGATTCCTGAGCTTCTGAATGCGGACGTGGATTTGATCGGACAGGCTCAGACGGGCACCGGAAAAACCGCTGCTTTTGCCCTTCCACTCTTGGAACGGCTTGTGCCTGGTGCCGGATTCGTCCAGGCGCTTGTCCTTGCTCCCACTCGAGAACTTGCAGTGCAGATTTGCGAGGAAATCTCTTCGTTGCGGGGAACTAAAGCTTTCTCTGTCGCTCCTGTCTATGGTGGACAGTCGTACACCGAACAATTCCGACGCTTCAAAATGGGCGTGGACATCCTGGTGGGCACCCCGGGTCGTATTCTTGACCACTTGGAGCGCGGAAGCCTCAAGCTGGACAAGACACAATTCGTCATCCTTGACGAGGCAGACGAGATGCTCGACATGGGGTTCTCCGAAGATATCGAAACTCTGCTCGAACAGGTTAACCCAGCCCGCAGAATGTTGCTGTTTTCCGCCACAATGCCCGACAGAATCCGGATCATAGCCAACAAGCACATGAAAAATCCCAAGACCCTTTCGGTCAAGGGACAAGCGATGACCGCAGAAAACACAGAACAGATCTATTTCGAGGTCAACGAGGGAGACAAGTTTGAATCGTTGTGCCGGATTCTCGACCTCGAAGAAGATTTCTACGGCATTGTGTTTTGCCGCACGAAATTGCAGACCGATGAAATCAGCCACCGTCTCGCCGATCGGGGCTATGGTGCCGAAGCCATACACGGCGATTTGACGCAGGGACAACGGGAAGCCGTCTTGCGGAAGTTCAAATCGAAACGCCTCAATATCCTCTGTGCCACTGATGTTGCCGCGCGCGGAATCGACGTCGAGAACCTCACCCATGTGATCAATTACAGCCTTCCTCAGGACCCCGAAGCGTATGTACACCGTATTGGGCGAACAGGTCGTGCGGGCAAAGAAGGGACTGCCGTTACTTTCATCACCGCTGAAGAATACCGCAAGATGGCCTTCATCGAGCGGGTTTCAAAAACGCGAATCCGCAAGGAACGCGTGCCGGGGGTAAGCGAGATCATTACCCTCAAAAAAAACCGACTTGCAGGAAAAGTGCAAGAAGCGCTGGAGAAGCCAGTTTTGCCCGCTATCGGTGAACTCGCTAAGGAGCTTCTACAGGACAGAGATGCCACTGAGGTGCTTGCGGCCGTGCTTCAGCAGTATGCATCGGGCGAGTTCGACGAAAAGACTTACGCCCCCATTCGCGACCTTTTTGACCGCCCCAAACGAGAGAGAGCAAGCTTCAGTTCTACTACCGGTTTTCCGGGTTCAGGTGGTGGCTATGGCTCTGAGCGACCTTTCGACAATGGTCCCGGTCCTTCCGGAAAGGCCAGGCTGTTTATTGCCATGGGACGTACAGATGGTATTTCACCTCGCAAGATTGTTGATCTACTCGAAAGCCAGGGAGGTATTCCCAGCCGTTTCATCGATGATGCCGTCGTGATGGAGGAGTTTTCTTTTGTGACCGTCCCCTTTCGTGATGCCGAACGTTTGATACAAACATTCCGTTCCCAGGGGCACCAAGGCAAGCCGCTGATTAAACTTGCCCGTCCCGAGGACGGAGAGGGCGGTGCTCCGCGTCGAGCCTTTAACGGACCGCCGGGGAAGTTTGGCCCACCTAAGTACGGAAAACCTCGGAAGTACTAGTTTGTTGGAATCGATGGCCCCTGCCGATGGTCACGATCTCCTGAAGGGACTCCTCGAAGCCGAGGGGCTGATCTTTCTAGGTGTTGCTTCTGTGAGTGCTGAGACCAGCGAAGCCAAAGCGCGCTACCGCAGGATGCTGGAAGAAGGTCGCCACGGTACCATGGAATGGATGGAACGTCACGAGGCCCTGAAATACGCTCCTGCGGTTGTGGTGCCCGGCACAAGGAGTCTGGTGCTCGCCGGCTTGAATTATTACCAACCGAGAAGCGAGACGAAAAATCAAGGGCAGATAGCTCGCTACGCTTGGGGCCGAGATTATCACAAGGTCATGCTGAAAAAGCTCAAGCACGTGGCGGTTCAACTTGCCATAGCGTTTCCAGGCAACAAGTTCAGAGCCTTTACTGATACCTCGCCCATCGACGAACGGTTTTGGGCACAGGAAGCTGGTGCCGCCTTTACAGCACGTAACACCCTGTCGATTCGTGCAGGATTAGGAAGCTGGTTCCTCCTCGGAGAGATATTTTCTTCGGTGCCCTTCAAAGCCTCCCCGAAAGCAGCCCACACCCATGGTTCCTGTCCGTCCTCCTGTCACCGTTGTGCGTCGGCCTGCCCTACCGGTGCGCTAGAGCCTAACGGAAGAATCGATGCTCGCAAGTGCATTTCCTATCTGACTATAGAGCATAAGGGCTCAATCGCTTTGGAATTGCGGCCCTTAATGGGAAAATGGCTTTTTGGATGCGATTTGTGTCAGGAGGTCTGCCCCTTCAATCTGAAAGCTGAAACCACGCGGGAGCCTGAGTTTTTGTCTTGGAAAGCTGGAAGCACCTTGGACCTAAAAGAAATCCTCGATCTGGCGGATGAAGAGGCCTTCACACGGCGCTTTGGAGGGTCCCCGGTGCACAGGGCCGGTTTTCAGGGACTCAGGCGAAACGCGTGCATTGCAGCGGGAAATGGGCTTCACACTGAACTCACATCGACCCTGACGCGCCTGGCTTGTGGTAGCGATGAAGTAGTCGCGGAGGCCGCCCATTGGGCGCTCGAGCGCTTTCGAGACAACTAGTGAACCGTAGTCTTATAGCACTGGTGTTTTGCACCTTGACCACTGGGTGTTGGGCAATTGGGTTTTCAGAAGACCCGGGCGAACTCGTCAAACGGGATTTCAACCTGTTTCCTTTTACCCACCTCAGTCTTAGGGGTGAAGTGACTGCTGAGATTCGAAAAGGTGACCGCTATTCGGTTACGGTGCGCACGACCCGTGCTCTCTTCGACCAACTGAGTGTTTTCAGCTTCTTTGGAAATGCTTGGCTTGCAGTTGAAACCGGCCTGAGGGGTCCCCGAGAAGTTGGACCGGTTGAGATTTCTATAACAGTTCCACGGCTCGAGAGCCTCACCGTTCTCGATAACAGCACGGCGATGGTAGAGTGGCCTTCCGAAGCCGCCCACCTCAAGCTCCAGGATGCGAGCTTCGTCGACCTAAAGTTCAATGGGACGGTGCTTTTTATCGAGGGAAACTACCGCTCTACCTATGTCATTTCTGGGTCGGCGGAGTCCCTAAAAGTTTACTTGAGGAACGGTAGCAGCGTGGATGCGCGAAACCTGAGTAGCAAAAAGGCAAATCTGGATCTCAACGAGGCTTCACGCCTACAACTCGGCCCAACGGGGAGTTGGGAAGGAACCCTGAGTCACGGTTCGACCACAGAGGTTTCCACGCCTCCACCCGAGGGTAACGTCAGGAGACTATGAAATCTACAGCGACGGCGTTGTCGTAGAGGGGAGCCAAGAAAGCTTTGACCGGCCGATGAAGCTCGTGATCGTTGTAAACCATTAACGCCTGTTCGTCCTTGAGAGTCACCACCAGGCCGAGATCGTAAGACCGGCCAGAATGTACAACGTCCTCCCCTACATACAAACTCAGAACCTCAGGAATGGAGCGTCCCATTGCCTGTAACTGTGCCTTCGCTTCACTCAAATGGACCTTGGCCTCAGGCCTGAAGTGGAAAGACACCATGTGAATCAACATCAGAAATGTCCACTGCATTTACGTTGATCCAATTGCTTACCATCTGACTTGAGAAAAGCTAGGATTTCCGCTCGGTTCGACACTTGTTAACTACCCCCATTCCCAAAAAAACGTAGATCCCCAATGGCAACGCACAGGAAACGGCAGGTGTTGGAGATAACCTGCCGTTTCCTAGTTCACCAATCCTCCTGCTCACCGCAAGTCTGGAAAACATTAGCGGTGTGCCGATGCCTAAAGAAGGTCGAAGCGGTCTAGGTGCATGACTTTTACCCAGGCGTTCACGAAGTCGAGTACAAACTTGCGCTTACCATCGGCGCTTGCGTAGACCTCCGCATAACTGCGCAAAACGGAGTTCGACCCAAAGATCAGATCGTTGCGTGTGCAGGTGTACTTGACTTTGCCACTTTTGAGCTCCCGGCCCTCAAAGACCTCGGACTCGGCGTCGATAGCCTTCCATTGGGTTCCCATATCAAGCAAGTTCACAAAGAAGTCATTACTGAGCACACCGATGGCGTCGGTTAACACACCGTTCATGCTCTGGTCGTGGTTGGCGCCTAATACGCGCAGTCCGCCTACGAGCACCGTCATTTCTGGTCCGGTCAAGGTCAGCTGTTGCGCCCGGTCTATTAACAAAGCTTCGGTCGGCGCTCCAATTTTGCCACTTCTGTAGTTTCGAAACCCATCGGCTATGGGCTCAAGCACGGAAAAAAGTTCCACATCGGTATGCTCTTGTGTGGCGTCCACCCGACCCGGAACAAACTGCACCTCTACCATCACGCCAGCGGCCTTGGCCGCCTTCTCAACGCCTACGTTTCCAGCCAACACGATCAGGTCAGCGAGAGACAATTTTGGTGAGGACTTTTGCACCTCGATAAGGTGATGCAATGCCTTTACCACGCCCTTATTGACAGCCCAGTCTTTTTGGGGGGCCAAGGCGAGCCGAGCGCCATTGGCTCCACCGCGCTTGTCACCACCGCGGAAAGTGGAGGCAGAAGCCCACGCGACAGCGACAAGTTCGCCGACCGTCAAGCCAGAACCGTCAATTTTGGACTTCGCTTCGGCGATATCGCTGGCGCTTGGTCTTTTGCTGGCCGGAGGTAAGGGATCCTGCCAGATCAGATCTTGCTTCGGTACTTCGGGACCAAGATAGCGCGCCTTCGGGCCCATGTCGCGGTGGGTCAACTTAAACCAAGCTCGGGCAAAAGCCTCGGCAAAAGCCTGAGGGTTTTCCAAAAAATGCCGAGAGATTTTACCGAATTGCGGGTCAAAGCGCATGGTAAGGTCGGTCGTGAGCATGGTAGGCGGGTGCATTTTTCCAGGCACATGAGCATCGGGGATAATCGAAGGAGCGTTCTTTGCCACCCATTGTTTCGCCCCTGCAGGAGAAGAAGTCAGTTCCCAGTCGTACTGAAACAGGTTCTCGAAGTAGTTATTGCTCCACATGGCAGGAGTCTTGGTCCAAGTGACTTCTAAACCGCTGGAAATTGTATCTTTTGCATTTCCTAGACCATGGTTACTGATCCAGCCCAACCCCTGGGCTTCGATGGATGCACCTTCAGGCTCGCTACCCTTGTGGGATTGCGCAGCCGCACCGTGGGCCTTTCCAAAAGAATGACCACCGGCAATCAGGGCTACAATTTCCTCGTCGTTCATGGCCATTCGTCCAAACGTCGAACGGATGTCTTTGGCTGCGGCCAAGTAATCGCCACTTGCATTGGGACCCTCCGGGTTGACGTAGATGAGACCCATGTGGGTTGCAGCGAGGTTATGGTCCAACTCGCGATCTTCGTGGAACCTTTTGTCGTCCCCTAACCACTTTGACTCTGCGCCCCAGTTCACGTCCATATCGGGTTCCCAAGTGTCTTCACGTCCGCCGGCGAATCCAAAGGTGTGGAAACCCATCGTTTCAAGGGCAACGTTGCCAGCAAGAATAAACAGATCCGCCCAGGATATCTGCTGACCGTACTTCTGCTTGATAGGCCAAAGGAGGCGGCGCGACTTGTCGATATTCACGTTATCGGGCCAAGAGTTGAGCGGCGCAAAGCGCTGCTGGCCCCTGCCACCTCCTCCCCTCCCGTCGAGAAGACGGTAGGTACCGGCTGAGTGCCACGCCATACGGATGAATTGTGGCCCATAGTGCCCAAAGTCGGCAGGCCACCACTGCTGACTATCGGTCATCATTTTAACTAGGTCGTTCTTCAGGGCCTTGTAGTCGAGTTTCTTGAACTCACTGGCATAGTTGAAGTTCTCACCTAGTGGGTTCGATTTGTGGGAGTGCTGATTCAGCAGATCCACGCGCAAATGGTTTGGCCACCATTGCTGATTGGAAGTTCCAGCTCCTGCAACATGATGAACAGGGCATTTAGATTGGTTTGACATTTAGTACCTCCTGTACTCTCTCTTCCTGAGTTAACAAAGCGCAGGAAAACAGAGCCATCATTCTCCACTCAGAGCGACGTAGGCTGAGACACCTCTTCGCACGGTGGGAAAATAGCCCTTCACTTTGATGTGAATAAAATCTGACTATTTCAGGAAAATGTCAAAGGTTGCTTTTTTTTGTATATTCAACGCTATGGGACAAAATGCGACGATTCCCCTGTTTCCGCTCAACATTGTTTTGTTTCCGCAGCAACCCCTACCTCTTCACATTTTCGAACCCCGATACAAGCAAATGGTAGCCGATTGCCTGGCTGAACAGAGAGATTTTGGAGTCGTGTTGGTTCACCAAGGGCAACTGTACCAAAATGGCACCTGCGCGCGTATCGAGAACATTCTCGAGCGCTTTGACGACGGCCGCTTAAAGATTCTCACTTTGGGCAAGGGGCGTTTCCGGGTCCGAAAAGTGCTCGAGGGCAAACCCTATTTGGAAGGTGATGTAGAGTTTTGGGACGACAAAGAATCGCCTTCGAATGGAGTCGAATTGCTCTTCCGCCAGTTACACCAACTCATCAAAGAGTACACCTTTCTGACCGGGAAACTTGCCGACCCAAGCCTCATCGAAGACTACACACCCTATGGTTTCTCGTTTCTGCTTGCAGAAATCAACATGTACAGCCTCACCCGGCAACAGGAAATCCTCGAGATGACCTCTGCCGAGGAGCGGCTGATCCAAGGTCTCCAAAGTTTGACTCAACTGATTCAAAGGCTCAAACTTGATCAGAAGCTTCAGAAAATTCTCGGTAGTCGCAACAGTTTCTTCAACATCTGCAATTAAAGGTTGCCTTGACAGGGTGTGGCTTTTTAGTTAGGATTGGAAACCGTTCTGGAGGGTACTATGGGTTCTGACACCAAAAAGACAAACACGCGCCGGCGAATGAAAGCAACCAAACGCGCTGCCAACCGGGCTAAGGCTGCAAACCGTGCTCTCGTGCGGCTTAAAGCCAAGGGCTTTAACAAGCCGCTAACTGTCTAGATAATGTGACCTGAAGACCGGCTCTTGTGGCCGGCTTTTTTTTGCCTTCAGGGGGACTCGGACTCACCGCCCATGAAAAGGCTGACAAGTCGGAAGTTGATCAGGATGCGACTTAGGTCATCGCCAACCAAAACTTAGTTGGGTACGTCTGGAAACGGCAAGTCAAGGGAGCTTTTAAGGGCGGCCTCGTTGGCTGCTTGGATTTCAAGCGCCACTTCTTGCCGATAAACCTTGACCTCTTTCGGAGCTTTGATTCCTAGTTTGACGGTATCGCCTCGAAGATCCACAACCCAGATTTCTATTCCTTCGCCAATGAGAATCTTCTGGTCTTTTTTTCGAGAGAGAATTAACATTTCATTCCCTCCGTGAAGCCATTTCTTCCAGAATATCGTGCTTAGTGCGGTACTCGTCGTGGGGGCTGATGCACTGCGCCCCTTTGCCGGTCTTCTTGTTGATCACCAGCGGTCCCTGCAGGTTGGCTGTCATCGGGCCGGATTCAGGTATTGTTACGATGGCAAACACGAGCAGATCTGTCGGTTCCGGGTTTTCAAGTTCTTCCAAGTCTTCTCGGCTCAATCCGGGATCGTAGTCATCGCGAAAAACTGAGGGCTTGATCAAAATGAAGGCGATGCGGACCTCATCCATGCTTTGCAGCCAGAAGAAGGGTTTCTTGTGTGCATCTATCAACGCAAATCGCCGATACTCCTCGAAGCCAAGCAATCCACGGGAGAACTCGAGCACTTGCTTGTCCTCAATATCGACGGGGCCATAGGCCTTGGTTTCCAGCTTCATGTTTACCTCAGGAAGTCCATCAGGGTGACAGGCAATATCTTTGAGGCCGCTTTCAACGCAGCCTGGTGAGTATAGTCAAGCATCTTCATGGTGGTGATGCCCTGAGTCAGGTCGAGGTCGAGTAGGTTGGAAGTCTTTTCCTGCACCTTGGGAATCTCTTCCTGCAACCGCTTACTGGTGTCGGTCATGCGCGCATCACGGGAACCCAATTCTGCCAAAGCAGTCTGTACGTTCTTCAATGAGGCCTGAACGCCCGCAAGACCTTGCCCACCAATGAACTCCTTGTTTCCAGAAAGCAGATTGTCCCGCAGGCGAATCACCGCATCAAACATGGATCCGCCGAAGGCACGGGCATCTTCATGAAGGTTCTGCGGCGGTTGAAGGCCCGGGCGGTCTGAAACGATTCCTAAATCACGAAGAACGTTGCTGCCAGCCTTGTCTTCCAGAAACAATTGGTGCGGCTGGGTTGTCTCGAGGACCAATCCATTGGTCACAGGGTCGAGCGAGGCCTTTACGGCAACAGGAGCAGCGTTGATTCGGGCAACTATGGAGTAGATATTGTCGCCTGCTTTAAGCTCTATCTGCTTGCCGTCAAGTTGAAATGAGGTATCGGCCTGCACCTGATATTTCTGGGAGTCGACAGCGGAATAAACCTTTTGCTGGTCGGCCCAGAACACTTTATTGCCGGCGAAACCGGTGGCTATGGAAGTTTCTTCCCCGATGGCCGCTTGATTGCTGTTGATGGAACCCATGTATTCCACATGGGTGATGACTTGTCCTTGCCCCCCATCGACATGCCCCTTGAGCGTCCTGAAGGCTTCTGCGTCGATTTTTGTGCCCGCAAAGAGAGACTGCCCATCAGGCCCTTTGGCATTTCCAATCGAGACCAGCTCGTTAAGGTACTCATTGACCTCATTGCCCATCGTTTGAAGGTCACTTTTGGCATAGGAGCCGTTGGCTCCCTGAATACTTAGCTCGTTGAGTCGTTGCAAAATATCCTGAGTTTGTGTGATATGACTCTCTTGGATGCGGAAGTTTGACTGCGCTTCAAGTGCATTAGCATCATAGCGCTCGAGTCTGGCTTGCCAGCTCTGGTATCGCGTTGCGTGTGCGGCAGCCAACGGGTCATCGCGAAGGTTCTGGATCCGGGTTTGACTTGCCATCTGGTTCTGCGTCTGGTTCATGTGGAACTCCTGGCTGCGCAGAGAATAGTTCATGTCGTTGTTGGTCATGTTCGAGCTGATGCGCTGCATGGCTAGACTCCCATTCGGTTGATAATTGTATCGAGCATGTCGTTCCAATTCGTGATGAATCGAGCGGCAGCGTTGTAGCCGTGCTGAAACTTCAGCAGGTTAGACATCTCTTCGTCAATGTTGACGCCCGAAATGCTGTCTCGCATGCTTTTCAGGTCTTTCATAACTTTGCTCTGAGTCTCGAGGCTAATTTTGGCGGCTTCGCCCTTGAGGCCGATGTTGGCGACTGAGTGGGCAAAATAGTCATCGAAGGTTTTTGATTCGCCCACCATGACCTGGCTGCCGCGAAGGCTAGCAATAGCCAGGGCTCCGCTACCGTCACCGACCTCGGCCGGTCGCCCGTTCGTTCCTAGGCCAGCAGCGAGTTTTGAGGGATCAGCCTTAAGCTCTTCGTTGATACCGACCCACGCTGACGGATGCGCCAAAGGCGCCAGTGCGAACTGCGAGCCTCCTCCGGCTAAAGCAGAAACTGCTTGAGGAGCGTTCCAGTCATAGGCGCCAGCAGGGCCCTTGCCTGCAAGGATGCCAGCATAACCGACGAGAAACTGCCCCGAGTCCTCAACATGCCGCAAAACAAAGGGAGGATTAGCGGCGTCCTGACTTGGAATAGCCTTCAGTTGAAGCTTTCCTTCACGGTCGAGTCGGGCACTGACTTCGGCACCTGAATTGTTGATGCGGGCAATCACATCGTGAACGGTGTCTGCTGCGTTGTAGGGCAACGAAATGTTCCCGGTTTTTCCAGGCAAGGTCATGGTTCCGGCTAGGCCGATCTGCTGCTGGGAATCGAGCGAGTTCTTTCCCGAGATTCGGAACACGTAAGTGGAATCTAGAACCCCGTCTCCGTTCTTGTCGTAGCTCCCATCGGCATTCAAAACGGCGTGGTATTGCGTGAAGAAGTTTTTTCCAGTGTCTCCGTTGATGCCAAAACCGGCCGAATGGACTTCATTGACCAGGTCGCTAAAATGCACAGTCATGAGGTCGAGGCTCTGAATTTCCTTGCGTGTGTCGACGTCTCGCAGTTCAAGCAGAGACCCGAGCTTACCACCGGTCACGTTGGCCGATTCCTTGGTGTCGGGCCTAATCACTTTCCAGTAGCCTTCGTTGTTGGGGTCGCCGGATAGCTCCAAGGGGCTGGCGAGTTTACCCTGGACGAGATGGACCCCGTTCATGTGGATGAGGAACTCGTCAGGGTCGCGTTTATTCTCTACCGTTATCGGAAGCAGCTGGGATAGTTTATTGGTCAAGAGATCGCGCTGGTCGAGGAGGTCATTGGGATTATCACCAATACCTTTCCCCTTCTGTATCTGAAGGTTGAGGGCAGAGATATTTTTGAGGTACCCGTTGATTTCGGTGACAGTTCCAGACACATCGTCGTTGAGCTGCACTGCGACGTCGGTCAGGTTCTTGTTCTTGAAATGGATGGCGTCCATCAGCGTCTGGCCCCTCTCGAGAACAGCCACACGGCTACCCATCTCGTCAGGGTGGTTTGCCAGATCCTGCCAACCTTCCCAGAACTTATCCATGCGGCTACGGACCGAAGTTTCCGCAGGCTCATTCTGAATCTTTTCTAGTTGCAGGATGTATTGATCTCGGGCTGTCCAGTAACCTTCGCCCGAACCAGTGCTGTTGATGCGCATTTCCAACAGGTCATCGTGAACGCGGTTGACCGATTGGGTCATCACACCTTGACCAAGCTGGCCAGGCACCATCGCTCGGTTTAGTCCTGGGTCGTCTAAGGGCGGCGATGCAGTCAATTCGACCCGCTGGCGAGAATAGCCTTCGGTTCCCGCGTTGGACAAGTTGTGTCCGGTGGTCTGCATAGCCTCGGTGTGCGCTGCTAGAGCGCGTTTTCCCATTTCGATTCCTGCAAAAGCTGAACTCATCGTGGACCTCTCTCAATAGTGCGCGTTTAGGACCAGGGGTTGGGCTTCTCCGCCACGGATAAATCCGCTGCGAGAGTACATCCGACCCTTGAGCGTAGGATTCATTTCGTGGATCACGGCCTTGACCAGTGCTCCTGCTGTTTGAACGTAAGTCGCGATTCCTAAACCCAAGCCTTTGAGCCTGAGACTGCGGAGCTTCAAGTCGCGAAACAGGGCTGCCATTGGTTCCCGCCAGGGTTCTGGAAGCCGGGGCAGAGTCTCGTAAAACTTAGCCTCCCGGCCTAAGACCTGTTGCTGGATTCGTGTCCACAGTTCATGGCGTCGTTCTTCAAGGCAACGAAGGCCTTCCGACTGGAAATCTAGCGACAGAAGGCTTCGTTCGAGAGCAGGCCATGACTTGGTCTCAAGGGCGGCCTTGGCAGCGAGCTGGGTATCTTGGAATTGGTCCATGCCTTGAATCTGCAATTCCATCAGTGATTTGAGATCCAAGAGATTACGGTCGAGTTTTTCCATGATCCGACTCCTTCCTTTCGATTGTCGGAAGGACTAGGTTTTTCCTGAGTCTTTTACCAGATTCCTACACGTAGCCCGGTACTAAACGAAGGCACGACCGTTGCCTGCACTTCCGAAGAGATAAACCACGTCGTGAGTTCACCGTACCAGCTGTAGGTCCTGAAAAAGGTCTGGTTGCGGAGGGTGATCTTGGCTAGTTCCCATTGAACCAGAAGAGAACCCAAAAAGACCGATGGAGCCTCCTTACCGGAAAAGTCAAGGAAGGTCGTGGTGTTGGAAAAAAGCGAGAAGTCGGCACCGAGTGCCACAGTTTGGGAGAGCCAGTCCCAGTCGGGACCAAAGAAGTACTGGAAAGGAATGTTAGCTACCGTGGCTATGAGTTTGATTCCTGCAATGGTTCCTGAGAACCGGGAATCTGGAGGCGCTTGTCCAATCTGTGCTTGCAACTTAACTGCTTCGTTTGAAAACGAGAAGCCTACAGCTTGTTCCCACCACGTGGCACCCCATAGGTGGGTATCCATATAAAGTCCCTGAATAAATGTAGGAGCGCCGTAGTTTGCTTTGTCGCCTTCACGCAGGGCAATCTCGACCTTGCTTTGTCCTGTAGGGTCGCTGGTGTAACCAGAAAGTTCCACCTTGCCGTACACCCTGGTGTTTTCCAAGGATTTTGTCATATTGACCGTGGTTGCGGTCTGTCTAACGTTGACAATCATCCTTTGCAAAGCAGCAGAACCGTCGGCAAAGCGGGCGCGAAACACCAGCGGGAGGGCCCCGTCGGGCAGTTCGAGAGACTCGAGTCGGTACTTCCAGTTGGCCGTTCCAACGGCGGTGGTGAAGCTCTTTCCGTTGTCGAGTGATACCTCGACGCTGGTAATCGCGTGGGTCGGATCGAGCTTGTTCACATCCTGAAGAGTTTCAACGGCCATCCATCCCGCTACCCCTTCGATGTAGGGCCGATTTGTGACGAACGCACCGTTCTTGGTGCTGGTCACTTGAACATACGGCCCTTCGGCCTCAAAGATTACCTTGCGTGGTTCACTGCTTAGCTTGACAGCAGCATTGAGCTGAACTACGGCTTGGATGACGTGCTCACCCGATTCGACGAGATCTCCAAACACTTCCAACTGGAAATACCCTTTTTCGTCGATATCAACCAAAGTCTTGCTCTTTCCGTCGATCAAGATGCTTGCTTTTTCAACTTTGTTGTGGCTTGTGACTTTGCCGGCAATAAGGAACATGCCATTTCGGGTCTCTCCCGAAAGGGGGTAAAGAACTTCTACTTTGTCGAAGGTCGCAGCAGACCCAATTTGCACGTTACGTGCAATATAGGTTGTGTTGCCCGCGGCATCCCGGCCTTCAAGACGCAAGTTGTACCAACCCGGTGTCAGCGTATCTAGCGGAAACTCCTGGTTGAAGACGGGGGTAACCGGCAAGTCGTACACCTGAACTGTGTTGGAACTTACCGAAACAGAGCTCGCAACTCCAGAAACCGTTGCTGTTGCTTCAATGAGTCTTAGCATTGCCTTAAGGCTTTGAAGGTTTACGTTGTCGCTACTACGGCCTTCCAGTTTTAAGGCATCGAGCAGGGGTTGACCATCGGTTGGTGAGTTGAGTGTTAATTGCGGAAAAGTATTGTCAAGGTTGAGGAGACTCGTATAGATGGATTCAGAGTCGTAGGCATCTGTCGTTCGGATTAACACCGAATAGGTTCCGTCTTTCAGTGTCTTGGTATCAAAACGCCACTCCCATTCCCGACGTTCCTTAGGAAGAAACTCTTTCACCTGCGGATCAGCGCCAGGGGACAGTACGAGGTCTTCTTTTGGCCTAAACTCTGCCCGGTTCCAACTCAGACCGTTGTCGAGTGAGATGGCTACGGACTTAATGCCGTTGCGGTCTAAGCCGGCTCCAATAAGGCTCACCACACCATTTGCGGTTTTCTGTATCTCAGGAGCTAAGAGCACAGACACAGGAGGAGCGAGCGACACCCGGAATGTCGAGGTGAAAACATTGCTTTTCGTCCCGTAGATATCTTCTGCCTGCATTTCAATTCGATGCTCGTTATCTTTTAAAGTCGATAGGGCTTGCGCAATGGAGAAACTCGTCACGTTATCCAATTTGGTCCATGGACCTCCATCGATCCGCCACGAAACTGATTTTACGCCGTCATCATCGAATACCATACCAGTGATTTTGAAGTCGGAGCGGACGACTTCTCCGTTGGCTGGAGTTTGAATCTGAACCACGGGTTTGTCGGCCTCTTGGTCCACAGCGAAGGCGACGGGTGTGACGGAAACGTTACCTGCAAGGTCGGTAGCCCGTATAGACCATTTTTCGGGGAGTTTTGCATAGGATGCAAAATCAAGCTGAAATTGGAATGTATCGGTGCCATTGGCCAACTTGTAGGTTTTTCCGTCGTCACTGAACTCGATCTTCCCTATTCCCCCCAGATCAGTCGCGGTCCCCACGATGGTGGTCAACCCGTTGACTTTGAGTCCTTCGGGAGGAGTTACAATGGCAATAGCGGGTCCTCCCCCATCATTGGTGACCCACCGGTCCAACGAACTGACATGACCACCACGGTCGGTGGCACGGAGACGGATGCCTACCAGACCATCCGGTCCGGTGACAGGTAATTTCACGCTGAAAACACCCTTGTTGACCACCAATTTGGACCAAGTTTGCCCAGAATCGACCGAAACCTCTGAACTCACCAAACCAGATGGCTCGGTAATTTTTCCCTCCACCTGAACGGAACCCCGAATCCAGTCGCCTGTTTGGGGAGTCGAAACATCGATGGACGGTCCGCCACCGTCAAAAAATAAGGTGAAGGTTTGGGAAGAATATTTCTCGTTGTCGACCGTAAGCGCCGAAACCGTGAAAGGACCGTAGAGGCCTTCTTCCTTCGCCGACAAAAGGATGCGGTCGCCAGAGAGCTGGAGGTCAAGGCCTGCAACCGGGGGCACCAGAGTTACCGACTTCAGCGCACTGCCCCGGAAGGTACCGGAGAAGGTCGCACCCGGAAGAAGCTCAACTTTTCCGTTTTCTCCAATACGGTTATCTGCAAACAGGATTCCCTCTCTCTCGTACACCTGGGCAGCGTCCTTTGGCCAGATTCGATGAAAGAGCGTCCTTCCCTCCACCAACTGCCCTAGGGAGTCCTCCCCCCTCACGACAACTGCGATTCGGGCGTAGGGCAAGTCTAGGGGTGTGGGGATTTCAAAGTTCCAGGTATTTTCGGTGACTTTGTCCTTCACCGGTAAAAGCGGCAGAAAAGGACCGTTGAGCCAATCGGGCTGCGAAAAATCGGCGATCCGGTATTCGAGTCGCTTCCAACTGTTAGGCGAAGGGACCTTCCCCTGTATGCGAGTGTCCTTAGTTACGGCGACTGCGGCCCCAAAGGTCATTCCGCTGAACTGCACCGGTCCTGACATCGAGGTCGAGGTAAACTCGACGGAGATTGGTTTTCCCTCTTTACCGCCCGCGTCGAGAGGAAAAACGGTCAACTTGTGAGATCCAAGAGGGGGCACTCCAAGATCGACAAGGAAGCTACCAAGCGGCGGCTTAGCGGGATCGGGGGTTGTGGTCACCTTCGGGTTACCATCGAGTTGGCTGCTCCAACTCACGACGCCGCGGTCGTCGCCGATCCAGCCCGAGGCCGTCACGTTGCCTGTGAGGACCAATTTCTCGGTTCGAGGAAGGAACCTTGCCACCGGCAAGTCGGAAGCATCATCATAGGGAACCTTGAAGGTAAGCGTTGCAGTCTGCTTGTTGCTGTTGGATGCCGTGAAGATCAAACTCCGATCTTTCCATGCGCTGACATCCACGTCTACTGTAAAGTAGCCAGCGTCTGTGAGGGTCAATGGCTTCTGCGCGAGCCCTTCTCCCCTCACGTTCAGTTGCGGCACAGCGTCAAAGCCTATGATTCGTCCAGTGATCGGCAAAGTTCCATTGAGACCCTTACGCTCTGGTGTTGGGAACAAGATCTGCAAGGCCGGGATAGGAGCTGCAGCCGTGGATGCACTGGGCGCGGGTGGAGTCTCCAGCGATAACTGCAGAAGCTTCTCAGCTTGGTTGCCCGCCACATCAAACACGCGGATCTTCACCGGAGTCGAAAGATAAGTTGCGAGATCTAGGTTCAGGGTAAAGGGTCGGTCAATGGGAAGTGCAACCACCTTTCTGTCGAGCTGAACTTCTGCCCGAGCAACGGCCCCTTCGTCCGTAAATCGACCAGAAACCAAGACGGTACCTTTGCTTTTTGAATCGAGCAAAGGTACCGCCAGGTCGATCTCGGGCGCTTGCGTGTCCCTTCGAACTACGGTCAGCACTCTTGCCTCACGGCCGGCTTTGTCGGTGGCCCTCAGCAGTAGGTTAACAACATCGTCGGGGCCGGGAAGAGTGATGGTGCGGGAAAAGGTGCTCGTGTTACCCACGGGAAGGTCCAGTTGTGCCCAGGTGACCCCATTGTCGACCGACCACTCAAACTTGGCAAGCCCACCCGAGTCGCTCACCTGTCCATCAATTTTCAACAGACCGTTTGACCAGGCACCGGGCAAAGGCGAGGAAAGTCCCACCGCAGGAGGGGCGACGTCACTAAGTATGCTCCCAAAGTCGGTATCGAAAACCCTGCCCTTGTCGGTAACGATGTGAAGTTTGGCTCCATCGATTCGTCCGTCTTTCAAGGCCTTGAGGGTAATGACCTGGCCATCGAAGGAAACCCCTACCGGCACCGTGGCGACAGCGCGGGAGGGGATGAGAATTTCAATGGTACGTATGTTTCCCCCGCTGAAGTAGCCCAGAAGGGGTGTCTCCGGCGTGAGAAATAGAGGATTGCTCCCTATTCTCGCATCCACGAATGCCAGACCTTCAGGTCCCTGCGGTTTTGAGTAATTCAAAACATTGATAAAACTTGAGGCCGTGAAAACCTGCCCGTAAACGTCTGCAGCGGTGACTTTGACCGCGACGACTCCAAAGGGAGGATCAGCAGGAAAAATCAGATCTGCTGAAAAGCCCGATTTCGCAGCAACAGGAATCAGTTTCATCGGTTCGCCGTCCGCGAGGCTCCAGGTGAGTTCCTTGAGCTGGTTTGGCGAAGTGAGACTGACGCGGATACGGTTCTTTTTCTCCGGAGCCACCTTCATGCCAGCAGTAAACGGAATCTCCATGTCGTTGGCGAACAGACTCACAAGAGAGATCTCAGGCTTGGGCAGAATGCCAGTGAAGGTATAACTCGCCGTGCTCCCGCGTTTTTGGGTTTGGTCGACAGGAGTCAGTGTCAGTTTGTTGGTTCCCGAAAGCATACCGGGCAGGAGAAAGGAAAAGGAAGCCCCAACAGACTGAAGTTTTTCAGGGCCACCATTAAGACTCCAAGCGACCGCTGAAGGACCATCAGGTGCCCGCAAAGTCCCTGTGATAGTCATCGGGTCGTTAAAGGTCGACTTGTCTATCTCCTGCTTGAGGATCAGTGTGGGCAGAGACGTTTCCAGTTCCAATTTGCGGCGAACGGTGAGAAAACCTTTGGCACCCGCCGTGTCGGTTGCTTCGAAAGTTACAGCAACTTCTGGGCCTACCTCCTTAGAAAGATCAAGGTCTACCGACCAGAAAGGATTCCCAGCCAAAACAGGAATTTTGACCGCTGTATTCTTTCCAATCTGGGCCGTGAGACTGGCAATACCGAGCTTTTTGGTCACTTTGCCTGCAAAACGGACAATCCCATGCACTCCTGCCTCTTCCTTGGGTGATAAGACTTCTAGAATCGGAGGGGTATTGTCGGCTAACAGTAAGAACGCCAACCGTGATTCACTGCCCTGCCGGTCGATGCCCTTAAACCAGAGAACTACCGGACCGTCTGGGAACAAGCGGGAGTTGAGGTGTACCTGCCAGTCGCGAGATTTGGCTGTCGGGTCAGATGGCATCTCAATAGGTTTCCAGGTGGCAGCGCCGTCGGTGCTCCATGACATCGACGCGAGCCCATTTCCGTCGGTCAGGGTACCCTTGAGGTCGAGCTCACCGCTGACTCTCTCTCCGGATGGGTGACTGACAACCGTCAAGCCGGGTTTGAACTGATCGGTGATGAAAGGCACCCTTTGTGTGCGACCTTCGAGGTTATGGACATCGAAGCCCCTGACTTCGACTTCATGCGGGCCGTCCGCATAGGTCGAGAGATCCAACTTGTAGGACCAGAATGCCTTTCCGCTCGCAACTTTCCAATCACCACCATCGATGCGAACCTCGACACGCCCCACACCTTCGGTAGCGGTCGCAGCACCTACGATGTTTACCGATGATCTGATTCTTTGATTGGGTTCAGGAGTTGCCAAGGTCACGACAGGGAGTGCGCTATCAGGATCGTTGATGATATTGAAAGGCGTAGAATACGTGACATTGCCGGCTTGGTCGGTGGTCTTGATCACGACGTTATAGGTGCCGGCTTTCTGATCCGTGAGGTCGATAGTTCCCGAAAAGGTTTGAGATCCTTTAGCTTCTTTGTAGGTTGCTTCTTTGTTTCCGTTTGCCCACACAGCTGGAGTCAGCCCCCAGAGGAGAAAAAGGAGTATGACGTGCCACCGGGACCGCCACAACGCAAAAGCCTGCATACACTCCAAAATATCCATTTTCTCAAAAACTTCCAACTGCACTTTTTTAAAATATCTTGCTATTTCTTGCACTATCGGCACTTTAGTGCGGGAACTTCATCCGACGAGGCTTGGAAAAGGACAACAGACTCCAAGAACACGGGAATATCACTAGTGGCTAGTTAGTTCCATATCATGCAAGTTCACTAAGCTCGTGTTGATAGGCTTCAAGCCGAGTCAAAGTGCCTTGGGCCTCAACCAGCTTATTGCGTTCCCCATCCACGACTTCTGCCGGAGCACTGTTCACGAAGGCCTGATTGGAAAGTTTCCTTTCAACACTGGAAATGTAGTCCTTGGATCTTTCAATGGACTTTGCCAACTTGATTAGCTCTTTAGGAAGATCAACCACGTCGCGTACCAGAACCCAACTCTCGCTTCCCCGATTGACAATGGTGACCGCCCCCGCGGGCTTCTGCTCGCCCTCAGAGAACCTCAGGCGCTCTGAGCCCGAAAACTGAGCTAACAAATCTCGGTTTTCTCGCAGGAAACTGGCATGGACGAAGTTTTTCTCAACGGACACAACAACCTCGATGTCTCGCGCAGGATCGATGGCAAACTCGCTGCGCACCCTGCGAATACCAGCAACAAGATTTTGTAACGCGCCGAAGGCGGCCTCGGCCTCGGGATGGTCGCGATCCGGGTGGGCCACGGGGTAAGGTGCAATGACCAAGCTCAGTGCGTGCCCCGGCAGTTTCTGGTAGATTTCCTCTGTGATAAAACTCAAAAACGGATGCATCAGACGCAGGGATTCTTCGAGCAAATGGACGAGCTTGCTGGCAGCCTGCCGTCTGCGGCTTGGTTGTTCGGAATACAACTCCAATTTGGTAGACTCGATGTACCAATCGCAAAAATCATTCCAAAAGAACTCGTACACGGTATGGCCCATGTCGTTGTACCGATAGGCCAGCATGGCCGAGTCGACGGCACGTATGGCCGCATTAAGGCGACTTTCGATCCATAAATCGGCTCCGTTTTTGGTCAGCTGATCCGGCGGTAACACCCCCTGTTCGGGTATGTTCATGAGCAGGTAGCGACTGGCATTCCAAACTTTGTTGGCGAACTTGGAGCCAAGTTTGAAGCCATCTTTATCCAGGTTGATATCTTGGCCCTGGCTGGACAAATACACCATGGTAAACTTAAGCGCATCGGCGCCGAACTCCTCCACGACCTCCAGAGGATCGATTCCATTTCCCAGGCTTTTCGACATCTTCCTTCCCTTGGCATCGCGAACCAAAGGAGTCATGTAGATGTCGCGGAAGGGCGCTTTTCCTGTGAACTCCATTCCAGCCATCACCATGCGCGCCACCCAAAAGAAAATGATGTCGTAGGCGGTAACGACGGCGGTTGTCGGATAGAACTTTTCGAAATCGAGGGTTTTCTCTGGCCATCCCAACGTACTGAACGGCCACAGCCACGAGCTGAACCAGGTGTCGAGCACATCCTCATCTTGAGTCAGTTTGCTTGCGGAGCAATGCTCGCAGTTTGTAGGCGCTTCCATTTTCACGTGGACGTGGCCACAACTGTCGCAGGTCCAGACCGGAATTTGGTGCCCCCACCACAACTGCCGACTGATGCACCAGTCGCGGATGCCCTCCATCCAAGTCGTATAGGTACTTTCGTAACGCTTAGGGTAAAAGCGAATTTGGTCAGTTTTCAGGGCATGCATGGCCTTTTCGGCCAGCGGTTTCATGCGCACGAACCACTGTTCGGATAGATAGGGTTCTACGATCGACCCGGATCGCTGGGCGTGCCCCACTTGGTGTTTATGCGGAACTGCATCGACAAACAGTCCCAATTCGGTGAGTTCGGCGACAATTTTCTCGCGTGCCACCTTGGCGGTTAGGCCGAAATAGCGGGCCGGAACGTTCGGCCCGAGCGTCCCATCCGGATTCAGGATGTTGATTTGCTGAAGGTTATGACGTCGTCCCATTTCGAAGTCATTGGGGTCGTGCGCCGGGGTGATTTTGACCGCACCGGTGCCAAAGTCCTTATCCACAAACGGATCGGCGAGTAGGGGAACTTCACGGTCGGCGATAGGGAGCTTGAGAAGCTTGCCGATTAAGCCCGAATACCGTTGATCTGTCGGGTGAACTGCGACGGCCACATCGCCAAGAAGGGTTTCCGGCCGAGTTGTGGCAAGCTCGACAAACCCGCTACCGTCAGCAAAAGGATAGCGGATATGGTAGAGAGTCCCCTGGACTTCCTTGTATTCTACCTCATCGTCACTAATAGCAGTTTGGGCCTCGGGATCCCAATTGACCAGGTAACGACCCTTGTAAATTAGCCCCCGCTCATACAAGGTGACAAACACTTGCCGCACCGCGCGATTGAGTCCTTCATCCATGGTGAAACGCTCTCGTTTCCAGTCGAGGCTAGCTCCGATCTTTCTCAACTGCTGGCTGATAATCCTGTGGTGTTCCTCTTTCACTTTCCAGGTCCGATCAACAAAGGCAGAGCGCCCTAAATCGTGTCGCGACTTGCCCTCTTTGCGAAGCTGATTCTCCACCACCTGCTGTGTGGCTATTCCGGCGTGGTCGGTCCCTGGTACCCAAAGCGTTGGGCGTCCTTTCATCCGCCAGTATCGGATCAACGCATCCTGAAGAGAATTGTTCAGCCCGTGCCCCATGTGGAGCACCCCCGTGACGTTGGGAGGTGGAATGGCAACGACAAAGGGTTCACCGTCGCCTCGAGGCGCGAACAGGTCGTTGTCTTGCCAAAACTGGTAAAGACGGTCTTCAAAGTCTGCAGGATTATAGGCTTTTGGGAGTTCGATCTGGCTCATTGAACGCGATTATAGAGGAAGCCCCAAACAAGAATCAACAAGACAGGGATACCACCAGGAAAGCTTTGAAACTAGGTACGGGACTTGGACTCTGCTCGGCTTTTGTTCATGCGGTCCATTTTGCGGAAATACTTCGCCTGACGTTCAACCTCGGACATATCTGCAACCACAATCTTGTTCTCCACGAGCTTAAAACCTTGAGCAGCCATCATTTCCTTGACAAAGAGGTTACCCTCCGCACTGGAGAAACCCACCATGTTGAGGAGATCTTTCGGGCCGAAGGGAAAGGTATAGGGAACTCCAGGCTTCATAGCTACCCTCGCTTTTTCCATTTGCAAGTACAGTGCATCGTAAAGGCGCCCCACCGGGCTGTCCAGTGTCGCGTTGGAAAGCTGACGGTAGAGGGACCAGATGCGCTCGGCAAGCAGTGTCGTCAGCCGAGTAATGATCTGAGGCTGTGTCGTGACCATGCGTTGAAAGTTGGCCCGATTGACGGCGAGCAAGACCGCTTCCTCGTAGGCATCGGCTGATGCTGACCTAGGCTTATTCTCGATCAGAGACATTTCGCCGAAGATGTCGCCAGGCTTGAGAATAGCCAAGAGTACTTCCTTGTCACCCACGATCTTCGAGATTTTTACCTGACCCTTCTGCAGGATGTACATTTCTTGACCGGACTGCCCCTCAGCAAAAATCATGGTGTCTTTGGGATAGGTACGGGTAAAGACGTCTTCTGGCGGTTCCAAGTAAGCAACTTTCGCATAGGGCTTAATCTTTCCCATGCGGTCCTTGGCAACGGCCGCTTGCGCCCCCTGGGGATTGTTCCTGATGTACTGGTAATACGCAAAGAAAGCCTGATTGTACTTGCTCTGCTTGGCATAGTACTCCGCGACGCTGAACAGGTGCTCTGCGTCGCCGTCGACAGAGTTCTTGAAGGTCAGTTTTGTGAGGGCCTCATCGAGGTAACGAACTTTTTTTGAGAAGCCCTGAATAATCTTCATGGCAACAGGCGCATTGCGTTCAATCAAGACACCATATTGATCTCGATGCACCTGAATCAAGGAAACATCGGTAAGGGCTTGGGTGGTCTCGATATGAGAGTGGGAACTCATCGTTGACACGACGCCAAAGAAGTCACCGGGTTGAAGCGGACCTGAGTCCTCCTCTTCCACAACCTCAACTTCCTTGCTGATCCGGACCTTGCCCGACCGAAGGATATAAAAGTAGTCAGAGTTAGACTTCCCTTCAACAATGATGTAAGCGTCTTTTTTGAAACTGACAAGCTGGAGCTGTAAAGGATTATCCATAAATGCTGTGGCGCCCCACCTTCGGAAACAGTATAGGTACCCCTTGCGACACTGTCAACAAACTCAGGGCGCCGCGGATGCTTCAAGTACGGGTGTTCCCCAACTTACGCTACCCAACTCCAAGGAATCCGTGACTTCTGCCAACAAAGTTTGCGTCGTGAAGGGAAGCACACCTGAAACCGGTCGTGAGCTCGGCGCGAGCCGAACTGGATAAACCTTATCAGTCGCCCACGGCAAGTGACGGTTATCAAAACCCCCAACTTCCGCATCGACAGAACCTTCAGCCGAATCGAGCACGAGCCACGGATCGATATCAATCCAGGATGCGCCCGAAATCCAAACCCGCACCCAGACGTGCGCCGTCAAGTTCCCTGATTCTCCAAGGTAGAAGCCACGGACTAAACGCACTACCAAACCCGCCTGTTTCCCCACTACAGCGGATAAGGTGGCGGCTTCCCAGGGGTTGAGCATGCGTGAACTTAGCAGCGAAGCCGCATTGGTTCGGTTGGGCGTTCCCATCGCCGCACGGTGAAAGCCGGCCCGAAGCGCTGTGAGAAGATGCTTTGTTCTCAGGAAATCGTCGGGAGCATCGAGGCCCCAATTTTGACTGAGGGTCTTCAACGAGCCAGGAACTGAGGTCCAGAGATTCTCCGGCAAGGCAGGTCCTGGCGGAATTGGAAGATCCAGCGGTATTTCCACTCCCGCTTTCCATCCCTGCCATCGTCGGGAGGCCACGGTCATGGTGAGCCTCCAGTGCGTCGAAAGGCTCTGAGAAACCGAAGTAAACTGTAACGGGTCCGCTTGCGGTTTTGCCGACAGGTTCAGCCCCCCTTGGGGCAGAGGCGGCAGTATGGTGAGGTTGCCAGAGCCTGCGTTTACCGTTATTTCTAAGGGAAAATTGAGATGATAGGTTCGCAAGGACTCGAGAACAACGGGCGTGGAAGGATTCAGTGCAAGAGGGGTCGAAAAACCCTTGGCATTGTGAACAGTGCTCACGGTCTTATCACCCCAGCCCGAGGGAAGGTAGAACTGGATGCTTTGGTCAGACCAACTGATTGTCTGGTATGGACTAATGTCTTGGGAAATCGTTTCTCCTGATGGCATCGGAGCCGTTAGGGTGAGCCATGAGCCGTTGTCTGCCCGCCCAAAGCCGCGGCCTCCAAGGGTCACTAATTGTCCGGGAACTGGTGAGCTAGGAAGCACATAAGTGATTTCCAGTTCGGGCGTTTCAGGGCGAGATTTTAGAACGGTAGGTACGCTGAAGGAGTTCGTGAAAAGTACGCTGGAGCTGATTCCTTGGGAATTGGAAACCGTAACCAGCCCCGAAGGGGCATCTGAGGGCACTTGAAAGACAATCCTCTGGTCACTCCATTCCGTTATTACCGAAGGAGGCGGCGTCAGGCCCGATATCGTAAGTTGTCCCTCTCGGGCTGTGCGGCCAAAATAATCGCCGATCAATGTCACGGTATCGCCAGGGGCAGCAATCGAAGGATGAATGTCGGAAATTACGGGTGCTTTTCGTGAAAAGAGCATCATCATCGAGAAAACTATTGCCAAGAAGACCAGGGCTGCCAATGGCCATTGCCGGCGCAGGGTTGAACGGTCCCAGGCTTTCAAGGGAGCACCGCCTCAACATGCAACTCCACAAGCATCTGGTGTTTGGCGCCTCTTCGCTCCCTGCCCAAAGGGAAGTAAACCACCCGTTCACCGGCAGGAACTATCAAAGACTGCACGGAAGTCCTCCAATTCCGCCCTGCGACTTCGCCTTGTCTAACAAATCCCTGCACTACAATAAGATAACTCAAATCTGGGGCCGAATAACAGGTAATGGTGAGCCTGACACTGGTCGAGCCTACCTCGAGGTTGACCACTACTGGTCTTCCGGCCACTGTGTCCTGAATCAGAGTTTGTTCCCAAATCACCTGCACGGCATCATTGAGGATGCGAGGCACGACGGTGAGGTGGAGCAGGGGCTCTTCCTGTGCCGGTAGATCGGCCAGAGCAAACCCGATAGTCAGGAAAAGCGCCACAGTCCGGACGTGTTTCAGGGCGCTCCCCCTTCCATAGTCGAGACTTTGAGAAGCTGGCCGTCGCCACTGAGCTGCAGGCTATACTGCCCGGGAACCTGAACCTTCAGTTCTGCCAGGTTTTGGCTCGCAGGAGCCGAGTGTGTGCCGAGCCAGAAACCTGACCCCAACACAAAGGCCAAAACCGCGGCCACGGCAGGGTAGCTCCACCACGGCAGAAAGGTGGTTGGTTTGACCAGCGCTTCGCGCGGAGCAAGCGCCTGAAGCCTCGACCAAACAGCAATCTGGGAATCCTCGATCGCAGGCCAAGGTGCCTCAGCCAGTTGGTGTTTGACTTTGTGGTGAAGTTGGGCTTCGGCCTCCATTTCCCGGTCTTGGCGAATCAACTCATCGACGCGAGTGGCCCAGGGCTCTTCGACTTCGTGATCGACGTGCGCCGATATCAGCATCTTGGGATTCAAAGGACCTCCTTCAGCAGCTTCGCTAGCTGGGCCCTGGCGCGAAACACCCGGACCTTCACATTTCCTTCGGTAATCAAAAGCATTTTCCCGATCTCCGCGTAGGAAAAATCAGTATATTCTTTCAAGACAAGGACTTCTCTCATTTTTACAGGGAGAACCAGTAGTGCACGCTGAACAGCTTCTTTGTCTTCCTGACCCACTATCAACTCCAATGCGCCAGCTTGTTGCTGTATTGCCGGTTCGTGAAAAACCCTTTCCAGCGCCCGCCGCTCCCTACCCCGGCGCTTTTCGTGGTTTAGGGTTAGATTCCTCACGACCCTGATCAGCCAATACTTCAGGCCGTCATCGGTCGGCAACTGCTCCCGTCGCTCGTAGTATTTGATGAAGGCTTCCTGAACCAGTTCCTCGGCCACTTCCCGCTTCCCCACCATGCGGTAGACGATGCGGAACAGCAGGGGAAACCAATCTTCATACGCCTTATGAAAAGCCTGTGAGGGGTTGACTTCACCTGACATGGAAAACAGCAAGAAGGTCTTCACGTTACAAGGGACCCCTAAAGTTTGTTGAGCCGAGGCCCGGAAGGCGTATCGACAACGGTCCAGCCCTTCGCCTTGAGTTCATCTCTGATCTCATCAGAGCGCGCAAAGTTTTTGGCCCGCCGGACTTCGGTGCGTTCGGTGGCCAACCTGAGCACCTCATCGGGTACTACCGGGGAGCTAGGCGCCTCAAAATCTGCGAGGCCAAGTCCCAAAACTTCGTCCATACGGTAGAGGCAAGAGAGCTTCTCCCCTGGGCTGACTTTGGGGTCTTTCACTAGTGCCCAGAGCGAAGCTAGGGCCGAAGGGGACGCGAGGTCATTGGCCAGAGCTGCGAGCCAGTTGTCGATATGATGTTGCGATGCTGCGCTCACCGCTGAAAGACTTCCCATCGCTTTCCACTCAGCGACTTTATCGGTGAGGTTCCTCCGGGCGTTTCGGGCGCCATCCAGAGCCTCCCAGCTGAAGGAAAGGGCGCTGCGGTAGTGGGCACCAAAACAGAAGTACCGGTAATCCAGTGGGTCATAGCCTTTGTCGGAAAGAAGCTGTATCGTCAGAAAATCACCGCTGGATTTTGACATTTTGTCCTTGCCGGTAAGTAGAAACTCGTTGTGCAGCCAATAGTTGACCCAAGAATGGCCCAGTGCTCCCTCACTCTGTGCTATCTCATTGGTGTGGTGAACTGGAATGTGGTCGATTCCCCCGCAATGGATATCGAACCTTTCTCCTAGGTGATGAATGCTCATTGCCGAGCATTCAATATGCCAACCCGGGTAGCCCCGCCCCCAAGGGGAGTCCCAGACCATTGTCTGGCCGCCAAACTTGGAAGAGGTGAACCAGAGAACAAAATCACGTGGATTTTTCTTGCCTGCGTCAAGGTCTACTCTGCTTACGGCAGGAGCCTCTTGACGGTCTAGCAGGGCCATCTTGCCATAAGCGGGGAACCGTGAAGTGTCGAAATAAACATTACCACCGGCTTGGTAGGTCATTCCTCGATCTTGCAGACGCTCGATCAGCCTGATCATCTGGGGAATGTGTTCCGTTGCATGGGCCACTGTGCCGGGGCGCAGGATGTTCAGGCGTTTGGAATCGCTGAAAAAGGCTTCGGTAAAAAAGCGAGCAATATCCCAAACGGTCTTACCCTGCTCCCGGGCGCCTTTTTCCATCTTGTCTTCGCCGTCATCGCCATCTCCCGACAAGTGACCTACATCAGTAACATTCATGACGTGAGTCACGGCAAAACCGAGTTGGGCCAGCGTCCGGCGCAACACGTCTTCAAACAGGTAGGCTCGAAAGTTCCCTATGTGAGCATAGTTGTACACGGTTGGCCCGCAGCAGTACATCGACACCTTCCCGGCCACGAGAGGAACGAAATCCTCAATACGGCGTGTTGCGGAATTATACAGTTTCATGGACAAGGAAAGGCCCCCGAGGCTAGGATGGTCGCATGGCGCAACACCCGTCCAAGATAGGCAATCTGCTTACGAAATGCAACCTGAAAGGGACGTGGCAGGCCGATGCACCGATGTCTGGCCATACCACCTTTCGTGTGGGCGGGCCGGCCGACTTTCTGGTATTTCCTCGGAGTTTTGAGGATGTGCAGGTTGTACGCGAGCTGGCGCGAAACCAAGGAATCCCTCTGACCATTGTGGGCCGTGGGGCTAACCTCTTGGTCGCAGATCAAGGAATTAGGGGAATCACGCTGGCCATGAGTAGCCTTGTCGGCTTCCAATGGAAACAGAGTTTGCTCACCGTTTCGGCGGGTACCGACGTCAGCGACGCAGCCCGCGCAGGTCTGGATGGAGGCTTCAGCTGCCTAGAGTTCCTGAATGCCATGCCCAGTACCGTGGGAGGAGCCATATGGATGAATGCCCGATGCTACGGCTGGGAAATTGCCGACGTGTTGTCTTCGGTCACCGTGCTAGATGAAAGTAACCGGACAGTGATCGTACCCTTTGCAGCAAAGGACTGGTCGTATAAAAAATCCCCTTTCCAAGGGAGAGACTGGTTGATTCTGGAGGCCAGCTTTCGCACAAGTCCGGCGACGCGGGAGGCCGTCGAGGCAGTGATGGTGGCCAACGAGGCGGACCGCACGGCCAAAGGGCATTTTAGGGCACCCTGTGCCGGAAGTGTGTTCAAGAACAACCATGCCTTCGGAGCAGCCAGCGGGGTCCTTATCGACCGCTGCGGGCTCAAGGGCTTAAGGTGCGGAAAAGCGGTCGTTTCGGACTGGCATGCAAACATCATCATCAACGAAGGGGGCGCCTTGGCCTCCGACATCCGGCAACTCATCAACGCCGTCAAGCAAAAAGTTCATAGTAAGATGGGATTCTTATTGGAGGAGGAAGTGGTTTACTGCGGTGATTGGTCCTTAAGCGAGGTAGATATCAACAAAGTGGTGTGATTCTCGGGCCCAAACCATTGAGCCACTAAGTGGGGAGCCTCCATCTTAAGTTCGGCCCTCCAAGGACCTTGAACCTGGGCCCAGCCCAGAGTCAACGTGGCCCCCACCTCCTCAGAGGTTGTCATTTTCCAACTTGCACGGCCAGACCATTGCGTACTGTTAGCCCGGAAACTGCCAAAGGCAGAGACTTCCCGCAGGCAGCCAGTAAAAGGAAAACTGCCGGATAAACCCACAGACCAACCGACCTGGTCAAGGGAAAGGTGGAACTTTCCGGACCATTCCCGGGTTGACCGCATCACAGCCACACCGACAGCTCCTTGTTTTCCCTCAAACGACCAACCGGCCTCACCCACTGCAGCTTCTCGATCTTCCCAAAGCACCTCAGCCTTGGTCGAAACTCCCCACACGCTAGCCAAAGTTCGCCACAGCACCTTGCCGGTTTCAAGACGCTCCAAACCCGTGCCAAGTTCGATCCCAGGCGGGTGTACCCTGAGGTCTGTCCGCCCTGTCAACGTTGGGAGCTCACCGGCAGTAGACACCTGCTCAGCTCGAACCCCTACCTCCCAGAGATCGGACTTCCAAAGGGCCAAGCCCCGCAAACAGTCGCTTTCGTCCGGCCAGGAGCGTTGGTAAGCAACACCGCTGCGAAAAGTCGCGAGCCTAAATAAGGCCTGGCCCCCTACCCGCGTTTCGGCGGGTTCCTGAATCAACCATGCTGAGCCCCAAGGCATCTGGAAAACACCACCCCAGGTTCCCGGACGCGCCAGCGGGTCGGGAGCCCAAACCCAGGGGGCCGATTCAGACCAAGCTGCCCTAAGGGGCCCCATTAAAAACGGCTCGGCCTTAAGGCTCCCGCTCAGCCAACCCCCATCGCGACCCCACGCCCTTGCTTCGAAGGTCTTCAGTGGGCTCCACTGACCCTGCCAGCGAAGCAGGTGCCCGTCTTGGAGTTCCAAAGAAAGATCTATGGCCGTGAGCCAGCTTGGCAAAAGAGCCACAATCGCTCCCACACAAAACGCCATTTTTCGTTTTTTCATAGCCATAAAGACAGCGGAATGCGCCATTTTGCTTGAAGTTGCCGAAAGCTTCGTGGCACACTTTGGCTGTGGCGACACCGATAGGAGGGTCTTAAGCCCATGGTCATTTTGACATTGAATTGCGGCAGTTCGTCCGTGAAGTACCAAGTCTACAACTGGGAGGCGAAAGAGGTCTTGGCCCGGGGTCTTGTAGAACGTGTTGGCACCGCAGACTCCGTTCTAGAGCACACAACCCATCGCAATGAGACCCTGACGATCAATCGGGAAATACCTGACCACGAGACGGCGATTCAGATGATCCTGGAAACGGTGGCCGACAGCAGGGTCGGCGTTGTAAAAAAAATTGAGGAAATCAAGGCCGTCGGACACAGGGTTCTGCACGGTGGTCAGAAGTTCAACAAATCCGCCATGATTACTCCCGAGTCACTTCAGACCTTCCGGGAACTGGTCGATTTGGGACCCCTTCACCTACCGGCCAATATCTCAGGCATTGAAGCGGCTCAGAGGGTGTTGCCTCAGATTCCCCAGGTAGCGGTGCTCGACACGGCCTGGCATCAAACTATGCCTGCTTTCGCCTACATTTATGCGGTACCTTACAACTGGTACACCTACTATGGGGTGCGCCGGTACGGTTTCCACGGGACCTCCTTCCTCTATACCGCTAAACGTGCATCGGCTCTCTTGGGAAAACACCCGATGGAGACAAATCTCATCATTGCCCACGTAGGCAACGGAGCTTCGATGAGTGCCGTCAAGAACGGTTGCGCGTTTGACACTTCCATGGGCCTTACTCCTTTGGAAGGTCTGGTGATGGGCACGCGCTCAGGCGACATCGACCCCGCGATCATCAACTATATTTGCCGGCGCACCGGAATGACGAGCCTACAGGTTGAAAATGATCTGAACAAGAAATCGGGTTTACTGGGTGTAACCGGGCGCTTTTCGGACCGGCGTGACGTCAATCAGGCCGCAGAAAACGGAGATTCCCAGTCCTTACTCGCCAAACAGATCGAGGGATACCGCCTCAAGAAATATATTGGTGCTTATATGGCCGGCTTGGAAAGGGTAGATGCCATCGTATTTACCGCCGGCGTCGGTGAGATGAGCCCGGCAACACGGGAAGAGGCTCTTAAGGGCCTCGATAACTTGGGAATCATACTCGACCCCGATAAGAATAAACTCAGCCGCACTCGCAACGCCGAAACCTGCATCAGCTCCGACCACTCGCCGATAAAGATTTTTGTCATCCCCACCGACGAGGAGCTTGTCATCACCGAGGATGCCTATGCCATCAGTATCGGTACCTACGACATCCACACCAATTTCCGTTATTCTTTCGAGGACAAAGCGTATGTCAATAAGGAACGAGCCAAAGGTCTTGAAAGGGAATTGAAGAAAAACCCTGCTTTGCAGGACATTTTGGCCTAGCAGGCCAGGAGATTTCCGCGCGCTAGTGGCCCCGCTCGATCTGAGGGAATACTTCCAGCTTGTCGAGCAGTTCAGCCACCAAGTCGCGGCTTTCCGGAGTCAACCGCTCGGGAACATCGTCAGGTCCGTGCATCGTTTTCCAAGCGGCGGGAAGTTCACCCGGCTCTTTTCCATCGAGATCACCCGGAATCTTGCGGCGCTTGCGGTATTCGAGAGCCTGTCGGCGTGGCAAGAGGCTAATCTGCACGGCGGGGATTCCGCCTAGGAAAAGCCCCAAGTCGTCAGAAAATGGGGTGTTGACTTCCAGCGTGTCGCCTGCACCACAAGTCGCGAGCCACCGCAATGCCCCCAGACGCAGGCGCGCGTAGGCATCGAGTCCTGTGGGAGGCCCTTTTTGACGGGTCTGGCGAATCAGATGCTCGCCCAAATGCCCCAGGACCACGGTGTCGCCTATACCCGTCATGTCCATCACGACGGGGAATAGGCCCTCAATTGGCCCCCATAAACGGGCCAACGCATAGGCACCCTGGTTGCTAGCGCTGCCACCAGTGGACAATTCCTCACCATCTGTAAAGACCACCCTCATTGCCAGTCCTTTCCTAGAACGGCACAAGTAGTCCACGAGGGCTAAAACGCTAGCTCCATTGTCATTCGCTCCCGGGGTCCCAGCCACTCGATCGTAGTGGGCAATGACAATCTTTTCGCCCGGTTCGGGCACCATAGGCCGTCCTGAGCGCAGCTGCACATGCCGGAAGGGGCCCACCCTGACCAATTCAAGGGGGAGATCCAAACTCTTGAGCGCCCTTACCAACACCGAAAAACGGTCGGCACTCGGTGTGCAAAACTCATGGAACCAGGGCGGCAAAGTTTTGTCGGCGAGGGACATGGGGCGTTTATATCATGGGGAACCCAGATTGTCTTAGAGGTTTACCTTGACCGCAACCCGTCCCTTAGTTAAGGTGGGGTTTCGCATGCGAGTTCTCGTCTTTTTCATAGTGTTGCTCCTCAGTGGGGTTCCTGCCTGGGTTCAGGACCTTGTTCCCTCGGTTCCCGGGGCCATTCTCATGGACTTCACTACGGGTAGGTTGCTTTTTCAAAAAAATCCAGACTGGGAAGATCCCCCGGCGTCGCTGACTAAGTTGATGACCCTACACTTAGCTTGGAAGGCCCTCGAAGCAGGTCGGCTTTCATCGGCAACTCCTGTTCCAATTAGGAAAGAGGTTTTAGGCTTGGTTCCTCCTGGATCGTCGCTGATGTTTCTCGAGGTCGGTCAAAGGGTTACGGTGAAAGACCTTATGCTCGGTCTGGCAGTTGACAGTGGCAATGATGCAGGTTTGGTTCTTGCGGATTTTCTCGCCGGCAGCCAAGAAAAGTTCGTCGCCCAAATGAATGCCGAGGCGCAGGCGCTTGGTATGACTCGTACGCGGTTCCAAGATGCGTACGGATTCAGCCAGGCCAACACTACGACAGTCTTGGAGTGGTCCAGCTTCTGCCGTTTTTACCTGCAAAAACACTCGCAGGCTATTGAGAACTTGCACAGCGTACGGCAGTTTGCCTTTCCGCTGCCTGAAAACTTTCCACCCGGTGTGAGCCGCTCGCAGACGATAACTCAGAAAAACCGGAACTCACTTCTGGAAAGCTACCCTGGAGCCGATGGTCTCAAAACTGGTTATATTGCCGAATCAGGTTATAATCTTGCGGCTACGGCACTACGCGGAAGGCAACGGCTAATTGCCGTTCTTATGGGGATACAGGGAAAAGACGTGAACGAAGGAAGTGCGAAAAGGTCGGCAGCGGCGAGCAAACTACTGGACTTCGGGTTTAACACTTATCCTTTGAGGCCACTGCCGGTGCCTGTGATCCCACCGGTGAAGGTTTGGTATAGCCAAGAGGGTCGAGTCGATGTTCTTGTCGTTCAGGAAGCAGTTTATCCACTTTCTGAGGCCGAGTTTCGCAAAGTTGAGGTTTCGGTGATTATGGCACCCGCATTTTTGGGCCCATTCTCGGTGCACACGATCTTAGGCCACCTTGAATGGACCAGAGAAGGCAAAGAGTTCTATCGACTCGCGTTAGTTTCGGCTCGCGAGCTCCACAGGGCTCCCTGGTGGGAAGCCCTGAGCGACGCGTTAACGCTGTTTTTTCAGGGGTTATTTGGGAGCAAGTCTCCCATTCATCCGGCTATCTTGCCCAATAGCTGATGCGAAAGTCGGAGGCCTCACCAAAACCCAGTTCAAAGTAGAGATTCAGGGCGGCGAGGTTTTGTTTTTTTACAAACAGGCAGGCGCCCTGCCCTTGCTTCGAGAGCTGGTTTAGCAAGGTAACTAGCAAGGCTTTTTGCAACCCCTTACGACGATGCGAGGGTGTTGTGTACACCCCGCCCAATTGAGCCCACTCGCCGGCCCGGGCGTTTGTCCTGGCCATGGCTACCGGTTGCTCCCTGTCCCAAGCCACGAGAACCAATTGCTCCCTGAGGGTTTTCTGCAACGCTATCCAGCTCAGTACCGGTTGGAACTCCTCGGGAGAAAAAAGCACCTCCTCTTTTTCGTAGCCTTCTTGAAGAGAAAAAAGCTTCAGGGCATCCCTTGGCCTAGCCTGGGTCACCGCAATCGAGCCACCCGATAACGATTCTTGACGCGCCCGAATCAAAAGATCGTAATCGACGCTGCGTAACCTGCGGGCAGGCTCAAGCGCCGACTCAGCGAAATTAACCCAGTCCGAGGGTCCCATCAAACAAAAGTTTTCGTGGAGGCGGGAAAGGTGAAAGACGCGAACTAGCTGTTGTCGCGTTATCGGTGCGTACGGAAGCACTGGGTAGACCACAGACCGGTCGCGCACACCGAAGACGGCTCTGAGGCCCGAATCATCGGATTCTGCGAAGAGTTTCAACCCCCTTTGGGCCAACATGCCAGTAGTTTGGGGACCGAACCTAGATAACCAAGTCCGAACACTCGCATGGTCGGCAACAGTTACTTGTTTCATGGCATTCCCGTTGCCAAACCCGGAAACTTCAGTGGCAGGCGACCCCTGGGGGTAAAGTCACCCGCAAGCGCCGCAGTAGCAACCTCAAAAGCAGCGGGATTGGTTCCAAAGACCGCGATTGCGTTACGGACCCAGGGCACCTCCCTTAGGTACACTGGCGAAAGCAGCGAAATAACTGCCAGACGGTCTTTCCAAGGCTCAAGTGCCTTTAAATAGGCAACCCCGCCCGGGACAGCTAAAACAAACACGATGCGGGACGCCGACCGGGCCTGCTCGACCAGGGTGTCGCGGAAGACTGAGTCGTACCCCGAAAACCGATATTCGTATTCCAAGCTACGGGTCCCCGGAAACCGGATACCTACGGCAGCTGTAGCCCCTTGGTAGGGGGTCACCAAAAGAAGTGGCCCGGGTTTCCACGGCAGATCCTGACCCGCCATCAGGACAGCAGCACGAGCTGTTGACTGAAAAAAGAACTCGTTGGCCCCGGTTGCTGGCAACTTCAGGCGGGTAGGATCAGGTTCCAGCGGTATCGCTCCCTTGCCTTTCAGGTAGGCTAGCTTGAGCCTCACCACCCGCGTCGCAGCCTCCCTCAATCGCGCCAAAAAGGCAGGATCGGCCGCTTTTGCCACCAGTTCTTCTCGGGTTTCCGTCTGCGCAGCGGCGGGCTTCGATATCAGGAGCAGGTCATTCCCTGCGGCTAGCGCTTTGACGGCAGCTTGCGGAATTGTCATGCTATCGGGTCTGGCACCGTCCATGAGCAGGTCGTCCGTTATCACCACACCTGAAAACCCGAGATCCTTTCTCAGCAGTCCACCGATCAACTCAGGCGATAGGGACGCAGGAAGCTCATTTCCACTGACCTGGGGAAAGGCCAGATGTCCGCTCATGATGGCCGGCAAGCCCTCCGCTATCATCATCCGGTAGGGAACTAATTCCCGCTTCAACAGCATATCCCTCGTGTCATTGAGAATGGGAAGCCGCCCGTGGCTATCGTCGGGCGTGTTACCATGACCAGGAAAGTGTTTTGCCGTGGCAATCACGCCCGCCTCGGCAAGTCCCCGCTGAAAAGCAGCTCCTAAAACACCAGACTGAATCGGATCCGAAGAAAAGGAGCGAGGTCCGATCACGGTGGTATTGGCATTAATGTATAGGTCTACTGAGGGGGCGAAGTTCATGTTCACCCCCAACTGGCGCAGTTCGGTGCCGAGAAACCATCCAGTCTGCCAGGCATCGTGAGGGAGACCCGCTGAGCCAAGGGCCAGATTTCCGGGACTAGTGCTGGTAGTGCCTTTGATGTGCCTCACCCAGCCACCTTCCTGATCGGTTGCAACCAGAAGGGGAATCCGACCCTTGGCCCGTTGGCTGGCAGCTTGAAGTGTCTGCACGGCCTTAGCAACCGACTCCGGGCTTCCTGCGTTCCAGCCGAAGAACTTCACCCCTCCCAAAGGTCCACTTGACGCCCATTGCAGGATGAATGAGTCCGGCTCTGAATCCGGAAAGGCCAGCATCAGGACCTGGCTTGACAGTTCTCGGGGCGACATTCCCGCTACTAGCTGCGCGGCCAATTCCGCGTCTGGACGTTGATCCCAGAAATCAACGGCATCGGAAGGCAAGCTTAAACAAAGGAAGACTAGCAGGGCGGCGCAACGTGCAACCATACCGATTCTTACCTTATCGGCGCCGAAAAATCCAGCGGGATGGTTTAAACTGGTTCTATGCGCTCGTTTTTCCTTGGATTGCTTGGCTTATTGGTGTTTGTTGGTGCCTACCTCGACGCGTCGGAACCGTTGCGTTTTCGACCTCAACCCGAAATCGTGGCTCTCGCTGCGGCCCCGAGTTTCAGCCTCGACAACCAGCTCGATGTGGCACTTCTTTTTTCGGGGGTTGCTCCTGCCGATACCCTTTCGTGGCACAACCGATTCTCGTCGTGGATGTCTGATCTGGCCTCACGACTGCCACCGGGACTTTCCGATGAAAAGAAAGGTGAGTTTGTGCTCGAATACCTCCATAAGCACCATCTCGCCCGGTATCAGACTTTTCAGACCAGGCTCGATACGATGATCCTCAACGGGAGCTTCAACTGCGTATCTTCGGCAGTCGCCTACCTTCTGCTCGGTCGAAGCGTCGGCCTCGAGGTTCAAGCCGTAGCCACGAGTTCACACGCCTTTTGTCTGGTAAAGCTTCCCGATGGTCGAGAGATGGACGTGGAGACAACATCCGTTTATGGGTTCAACCCCGGAACTAAAACCGAGTTCAAGGACAGTTTCGGAGCGACAGGTTTGGCTTACGTTCCACCGGGCAAGTATTCAGACCGCAAGAAGATCACCGACCGGGGGTTACTGGGCCTGATTGTGCAAAACCGAATGGCCGCTTGGCAGGCCCAGGGCAACCTCAATCCCTGCGTCGGTGCTGCGATCGACCGGTGGACCCTCGACCCCTCTCCAGAAAGTCGGGAGACCCTCGTCGAGGGGTTTGTGAATCTTGCGGCGGAGTACAACACCCACAAAATGTATCTTGCGGGTCTGAGCCTTGCGGAAACGCTTCTCGGGTATCTCGGTCCGGTGACCGAAGTGAAAAACCTTGTGAACGCGCTCCTCAACAACCATATCAACACCCTTCTTGACCGCTCCGACTATTCGGGGGCCCTGGCGTTGGCAGCCCAGTGGAAAAACCGGGAGTGCCTCAAAGAGGAGCAGTTCGCACAGGTTTCCATGGTCATTTTGTCGGCCAGACTGGTCTCAGATGTCAAAACGCTCGGCTACCTCGAAGCCGCTAGAAACGTAGAAAACGTGTTTTCCCAGGGTGGAATCACCGCAGCGCGAAGGCAAGAGCTCCTAGGAGTGGTTTATTCGCAGGAAATCCAAAAGCGAGCCACCAATGGGGGTGCTCTGGCCGGCTGGCAGTTCATCGATACACTTCCGGATGAAATCCGGCGACAATCTTCTGTGGTCAAGGCTCGCGAAATCTATGTTTACAACTGGACCGTCGATATTCACAACCAGTTTGCAAGCTTATGGAACAAAGGGCAGAAAGACTCTGCCCGCAAGCTCCTTTCCGAGGCAATTCCCTTGCAACCCGAAAGCTCTGTGCTCAAGAAAGACTTGCTTCTCAGCCAAGGCAAGTGAACTATTTTTGCAACTTTATGCAAACTTATTGCATAACATTGCACTCTCTGTTAATTTGTCCTTGTGAAGACGAGAGATGACCGCCTTAAAGCCATTTCCAAGACTATTGTCTCTCATGCTGTTGCCAGCCAGGAGGAATTGCTCAGACTACTGACTGAACAGGGCCATGAGGTTACACAGGCAACGTTGAGCCGGGACCTCAAGGTTCTCCGCGTGGGTAAGGTCAGTTCTCCCCACGGGGGGTATATCTATTCCCTTCCAGAGGAATCCAACCGAAACCTCGAGGAATTGGTGCGCGATTTTCAGCGGGGTTATCTGAGCATGGAAAGTTCGCAGAACTTGGTTGTTCTCAAGACTCTGCCTGGCCATGCGCAGTCGGTCGCCTGGGCACTGGATAATCTGGAACTACCCGCAGTCCTCGGTACTGTCGCAGGAGACGATACAATTCTGCTCATCCTACGTACGGGCAACACCTTTGACGCCCTGCAACAGAATCTGGCAAAGTTGATGCCAGACTGGGAGGCCTGAAATGAAAGTTGCCGTTCTAGGAGCTACAGGGTATACCGGCATGGTACTTCTGCGCCTGCTGGAAAACCATCCTAAAGTCACCGATATTTTCGCTGTTTCCAGTTCTAAACCGGGTAGCAAGATCTCGAGCGAGGATTTTGGACTGGGTTTAGTTGAAAAATACGAAGCGTCTGAAGGTTTATTCTTGACGGTTGAACAGACGGTGGCCAAAAAACCCGATGTGGTCTTTGCCGCCTTGCCACACCTTGCCAGTGCGAGCGTATGCTCACCCTTTTTTGGGTCTACCGTTGTTATCGACCTCTCGGCAGATTTCCGGATCAAGGACCACGCCGCGTTCGAGAAGGCGTACGGGCAGAAGCCACCGAGACCCGATTTGCTGGCCACGGCAGTCTACGGGATTGCGGAATGGCACACCCAAGCTCTGCGCAGCGCAGACTTGATAGCCAACCCGGGTTGCTACACAACCTGTTCGTTGCTGCCGCTGCTTCCTTTGTATCGAGACCACATCATTATCGGTCGAACCATCATTAGCGCCGTCAGTGGCATCTCGGGTGCAGGCAAAAAACCAGACCTCAAGTACAGTTTGAACGAACGTGCTGAAAGCGTGCTCCTCTATTCACCGGGCCACGCCCACCGACACAGCCAAGAAATCGAGGCAGAGCTGAATTATGCAGCCCCAGGTGCCAGCATTCTCTTTAACCCGCATCTGGTGCCCATGAAACGGGGCATGGAAGCCACTTTGGTGGTAGATTTTGCTCCAGGAAAATCGCTCACGGATGCTGAGGTTTCTTGGCAGGATGCGTATGGTGGCCGACCTTTTGTCCGTTACACCGGAAACCGAATGCCCGCCACCGGGGAAGTTTGGGGCTCGAATCGCTGCGACTTCGGAGCAGTGCAAGATGGCGCTAGCCTGATCATCAGCAGCGTGCTCGACAACTTGGTCAAGGGTGCTTCGGGGCAGGCCATTCAGAATATGAATCTGAGGTTCGGTTTCGAAGAAACTCTGGGCCTTCCGCTCAGCAATCAGGTGTAGGAGAGCTCGATGAATGTCATCGTGATCAAGATCGGGGGACTGGTGGCCCAGAATTCCGACGTGCTTGAAAAGCTTCTTTCCGAACTAGCGTCCTCGTCGCAGGGAACGGCAGTGAGCCCCGATTTTGTTCTTGTTCACGGCGGTGGTAAGGAAGTTACAGCCGTGAGCCAGAGGTTTGGTTTTGAGGCGGAGTTCCGGGAAGGAATCCGCATCACCAGCCCCGGTGAGCTCGAGATTGTGGATATGGTTCTCGGGGGCAAACTGAATATCGATCTGGTGCGTCGAGCACAGACCGCAGGCCTGGATGCTGTGGGCCTTGGTGGGCAGGATGGTAGCACGTTCACAGGTGAGGTCCTCAAAGTCGCCGATAAACCTGACAGCCGCACAGGCAGGGTTACGGCAACGGATCCCAGGCTCCTGAAAACACTGCTGGAGGCGGGTTTTCTTCCAATTCTCAACTCCACCTCCATGGATGGTAGGGGCCAAGGACTCAACATCAACGCCGACGAAGTGGCTCAAGAGGTGGCGATAGCCCTCCTCGCCCGTAGTCTGATTTACATTTCCGATATCCCGGGTGTGCTCAAAAACGACGCTGTAGTTCCCACTCTCGATGAAAAGGCCATCGACGCCGAAATCAGGGCAGGAGTTATTTCTGGCGGAATGATCCCCAAGGTGAGGAACGCCCTTTACGCTTGCAGCCGTGGCGTGGGGGAAGTGCTTATTGGTGGTTATGGGGCCGAAGGCGATTTGGCCCGGCTTTTGGATCATCAAACAGGAACATCCATAACCGAATAGTTTCTACGGAGGATACCTATGCTGAACATTGACCCGATGGCCCACAAACCCCCTTTTCCTCAAAACTACGCGCAGGATTTCCTTGTTCTCGACCACGGCAAAGGCACAGTGGTGTGGGACAGGTCGGGCAAACGCTACCTCGACTTTACGGGTGGCATCGCCGTAAGCGCTCTCGGACACGGGCGCAGGGACCTAGCCAAAATCGCGGGCACGCAAATGCAGAAACTCACGCATGTGAGCAACCTGTTCACCACCGAACCTGCCCTAAAGTTGGCTTCCAAACTCGTCAACACCGGCAACCCGGGTCAATTTGCTGCCGTCCACTTCGGTAATTCTGGAACCGAGGCCAACGAAGCCGCTCTCAAATACGCCCGGGTTTATGCGTTGCGCACCAAGGGCGAGGGCCACCACAAGTTCCTGAGTTTCACAGGTGCTTTTCACGGGCGCACTCTAGGCGCGCTGAGCCTGACCCCCACGGAAAAATACCAAAAACCCTACTATCCCCTCCTTCCCGGCTGTGAATCGGTCGCCTACAACGACATCGATGCCCTTTCCCGCCTCGACCGCACCTACGCAGCTGTGCTCATCGAACCGCTTCAAGGCGAGGGCGGCCTAGACAAGGTAAGCCCAAAGTTTGTAGAGGCCTTGCAAGTCCGTTGCCGGCAACACGACATCCTGATCATCGCCGACGAAGTTCAAGCCGGTTATGGACGCACAGGAACTTTTTACTCCTGGCAACAATTAGGCCTCATCCCCGATATTGTGACCCTCTCAAAGCCAATGGCAGGTGGATTGCCTCTTTCTGCCACCCTGATTCCTGCGCGGGTCAATGAGCAAATCCACATTGGCGACCATGGGACGACCTTTGGTGGAGGCCCGGTCACTTCGGCCGTAGCGAACCGGGTGTTCGACGTCATCAACGAGCCTAAGTTTCTTGACACAGTAGCTGAGCGCGGAAAGAGCTTTGAAAGCTTATTGGACGGCCTCAAAAAGGACTTTACGTTTGCCAAGGATGTCAAAGGAATGGGGTTACTTCGTGGTTTGCCACTGGCCTTTAACCCCGAGAAAACGACCTTAATGGCCGAAATAATCTCTTCCTGCCAGTACAGAGGCTTGCTGGTCCTTCGCGCCGGCACCAATATCCTTCGTTTCGCCCCTCCCCTCACGGTCAGCCGGAAAGAGCTCGACCAGGCGGTGGAGATTCTCCGTGAAGTGCTCACCCTGAAGGCCAAGGAGTTTGTTTGAAAATCATCCTCGAGTTTGACGACGCCACCGTAACCCAGCTGCTGAAAACCGTGTTCTTTGGTGCGTGGATGAAGAATGCCACCAAGACCGCCGAGGAACGGGACCCCAATATGGATAGTTTTGTCCAATACGTGCTCGGAAGGCTCTGGAACTCTGGCGAAAAGACCCGCGTTTGCGTGAACGGTGAAGGACTCTTCGCTTTTGCACCTGAGTTCGAGGAGGTTCTTTTTGAGCAGGTGGACGAATACGATCAGGATATTTTTTGGGACGAACTGACCGACCAACTGGCGCGTCGGGATTACTACCAAAAAAATCCCTCAAGAATCGGCAAAGTTCCTGAAGGCAAGGCCGCTGAAGATCTGGTGACTGCCATCGAACGGGAGAAAGAAAAGTTTGACAAAGAGTTCGAAGAGCGTGGCGTGGAGAGGCTGAGAATTGTCCGTTGAGATTCCGCACCGGCTTCGAGGCCATGACCCCAAGGGATATTCGAAGGAGTGAACCCATGAAGAAGACCTACAAGAAAATCGCGCTGGCCTATTCCGGCGGGCTCGACACGAGCATCATCATCCCCTGGCTGAAAGAGAACTACGGCGGCGCCGAGATCATCGGTGTCTCCGTTGATGTGGGACAAAAAGAGGACTGGGAAGCGGTGCAAAAGAAGGGTGAGGCCAGCGGCGCCAGCAAATTGTTCATCGTTGACGCCAAAGAGGAGTTCGCCCAAGAGTATTTGTTTCCCATGCTTCGAGCGGGGGCCCTGTATGAAGGGAAATACCTTCTAGGAACCGCAATAGCACGTCCGGTGACGGCCAAATACCAGGTGCATTACGCCCTGCAGGAAGGCTGCGATGCCGTTGCGCATGGTTGCACCGGCAAGGGCAACGATCAAGTCAGATTCGAGATGACCTACAAGGCCCTGGCCCCCCATTTGGGCATCATAGCCCCCTGGAGAGAGTGGGACATCACCAGCCGTGAACAAGCCATCGACTACGCCCAAGCCCGGAACATACCGTTGGGCAATATCACCAAGCAAAACATTTACAGCCGCGATTGGAACGTGTGGCACATGAGCCACGAAGGCGCCGAGCTCGAGGACCCCCTTCAGCGCCCGCTGGAGCCCATGTTCCAGCTGACCAAGAGTCCCAAGGACGCCCCCGACGCCGAGACCGAGGTCAGCATCGACTTCGAGAAGGGCGTGCCCGTCGCCGTCAACGGAACGAAGCTGTCGGGCATCGCGCTCCTCGATCTGCTGAACAAACTCGGGGCCGAGAACGGCATCGGCCGCGCCGACCTCGTGGAAACCCGTACCGTGGGCATGAAGAGCCGCGGAGTGTACGAAACCCCGGCAGGTACCATTCTCTATACGGCCCTGAGGGAATTGGAGATGCTCTGCCTGGACGGTGAGACCCTCGAAATGAAGAAGAATCTCGCCAATACCTACGCCCGCCTGGTGTACACCGGAAAATGGTTCACCGCATTTCGGGTCAATCTGGACGCGTTTTTTACCAGTTCCAGCCGCTACCTTACCGGGGAAGTAAACCTCGTACTCTACAAGGGCAACGTGCTGATCTCAGGAAGGCAAAGTAAGTATTCTCTCTACAGCGAGGATTTGGCGAGCTTTGGCAAGAGCAACTACGACCACCATGACGCGACGGGTTTCCTGAAGCTCTATAGCCTGGCCACAGGCGTCCAGGCCAGCGTGCAGAAGGACTGGAATAAAGCATGACCGAGTTTGATCCCGCCTGGGGCGTAGGGCTGAGCTTCCTGTTCGTGTTCAGTATTCTGGGCATTGGGCTCGGTTTATTTCATTTCAAGATTGTCGACAGTTTTGTCAGTCGCAAGCTCATTCATATCGGGGTCGGGCACTGGTGGTTCTTTCACCTTTTTCTGATCAAGGACCCCGCGTGGGGTCTCGTTGGTCCGTTCTTTTTCCTTGGGTTTAACTTTTTGGCCCGTCAGTTCGGTTTTTTGAAGGCCATGGAACCGGGAAAAGGGGAATCCAACCTCGGGACGATCTACTTTCCGATGAGCTTAATCGCTTTGGTTGCATGGTGCGGATGGGGCGGGCTACCCCTCTGGGTGGCCGGTGTAGGGATTATGGTGCTCAGCTGGGGTGATGGCTTGGCGGCACTCATGGGAAGGGCCTGGGGCCGCCATCCGATCCCCGTCGCTTGGACCCGGAAGTCTTGGGAAGGTACCATGGCACTGTTAGTCGCCTCATTCTTGGTCATTCTCGTATGCCTGTTCGTTTTTGCCGCGCCTTTGGCCACATATCCACTCTGGTGGGTTACCGCCGTCGGAAAAGCAGTTGCCATTGCTCTTGCCGTGGCCCTAGTTGAGGCCCTGACCCCCTTTGGGATCGACAATCTTCTCTTGCCTGTGGTTGTCTGCGGGTTACTCCAACTGCTCGTATGAACGAAGTTCCGTGGTCGGCCTTCACCGGGCTGTGGCTAGCTAGGTTGCCTTGGGCCCTTCTTGCCACCGCCATTCTCGCCATCTCAGCTTGGGTACGTGGCTCCGTGAGCGGTTCGGGTGTGGCCGGCGGTGTTGTCGTTGGTTTGATCTTCTATCTCGCTGGTGACTGGTCTCTCTGGTCCCTTTTGGCTGTCTTTTTTGTCAGTTCCAGCCTCGTTGGAATACCAGCCAAGAGACTGCGACCACAGTTGGAACACAGGCATCAACGAGGAGCTAGGCGCTCTTGGCAACAAGTTGCTGCCAACACCGCGCCTATGGTTGTGGCCTCGCTGGCCCTTCCCTGGGCGCAACTTTCAGGCAACCCAGTCCTAGTCAACACACTACTGGTGGCCATTTGCGCTGGATTTGCCGCAGCCGCCAGCGATACTTGGGCCGGAGAAATTGGTGTGTTATCGAGACATTCACCGAGGCTCCTTTGGGGTCTGAGGAAAGCGGAAGCCGGTCAGTCTGGCGGAGTCAGCTGGTTGGGTATCCTCGGTGCTCTCGCTGGTGCTCTTGCCATGTCCGTCACGGGTTTCCTCACAGGCCTCGGCGTAATGGCATTCCTAGTGGCGACTAGTTGGGGGTTTTTGTCCTCCTTGCTCGACTCGCTTCTTGGAGCCACCGTCCAGGCCCTCTACGTGAACTCAGAAGGACAATGGACCGAAAAACCACACGATCCGCAGGGAAATCCCCATACTCTCGTTCGTGGTTGGCGCTGGATAAACAATGACGTAGTAAACCTCGTATCGGTGGCGATGGCGGTTACAGGAGCCGGAGTTTCGGCCGTTGTAATTGGTTCACCGCTGTAGGCAACGCAACTTGCCAAACCCCTGATGCTTCAGCCGAGGTAAAAGACGCCCTGCTCAGAGAATTGGCCAGTGCAGCCACCAAAGATACCATAAAGTACCTTGATCGACTGCACAGCGACTGAAACCCGGGCCGCGCACAGTTTATGGTCCAACTAACCGGTCGATAGCCATCGAGCGCAAACCCTTTAGCCTTAGATGGCCATTCTAGCCGCTTGTCTGAAACTTAAAAGTCGTTGCGAGCTTTCGTCCCATAAGTGAAGGAACATTCCCTTCAGGCTCGCGCGAATGGTTAGGGGGTTAAGTACCTGCAACTCTTGGACTGCGAGGTAGCATTCCTCGAGCCGGTAATTTGCAATTCGGGGTCGAAGATGATGAATGTGGTGAAAACCAATATTGCCTGAAAACCACTGCAACAACCGGGGCAGTTTGTAGTAGGAAGATCCTTGGAGTGCGGCGTCAAACAGATTCCACCGCTCCTCGCGCTCCCAATAAGCAGGGTCAAACTGATGTTGCACATAAAACATCCAAACCCCACCCAACGTGGCTACATAAACCATGGGCAGGCCAAAAAGGAGGACAAAGTCCCAGCCGGCAGCAAATCCGAGCACAATGACCCAGAAGCTCGAACCGAGAGTCGTGGAAAGGCTTCCGAGCAGTTCCGCGCGGCTTGCACCTTTTTCGGGAAGACGGTGCAACACCAGGAACAGCAGCGGTGGAGAAACAAGAAACATGAATACTGGATTACGGTACAACCGGTAGAGGGCCCTTTTGAGCTTTCCTGCCGCTCGATACTCAGTCAGAGTCATCGTCCAGACGTCCCCAATACCTCGTTTGTCGAGATTGCCGTTGTGAGCATGGTGAATACCGTGGCTTTTGCGCCAGCTCCTGTAGGGAGTAAAGGTTAGGATCCCTGTTACTGCACCCCAGAAAAAGTTTGCCTTTCGGCTCGACCAGAATGATTGGTGGGTGCAATCATGAAAGATAATAAAAGCCCGCACTTGAAACAGGCCAGCAACAATAGCTGCCAGAAGTACCAAGAACCACGGGGCACCGTAGCTCCATAAGACTGCCGAGGTTAAGACAAGTCCTAACCAGGGCAGGAGTGTATTCACGAGTTGACCAATTGCCTTGCGTCGCAAGGGAGTCTCGAAGACCTTTGTGCCCGGGTACCACGATGGCACTCGACCTGACTTTGCTGCAGTTTGCATACGATAGTTTAATAAAAAAACAACACTTGGCGTAAATAAACTTTAGGATGCCTTCGCGGCGACCGAACGCAGTACCATTAAGCCGTGGCTGGCGGCACCGCCTAAAATAAACAGGTGAAACAGTTCATGGAAACCGAAAACCCCTGGCTTCAAGTTAGGCCTCCTCACCGCATAGATTATGGCCCCAACAGTGTACCAAAGACCACCCCACAGCATATCCAAGAAGACCGCAGACGGCATATTTTGGTACAAAGGTATCAGGTTAACAACGGCCACCCAGCCCATCAAAACGTAGAGAAGCGGATCCACCCAGCGGGGAGCTTTGGGTACAAGCAACTTGAACAGGAGACCAGCCAAGGTGATCGACCACTGAAACAGCAGTGTGGGTATCCTCCACGCCGGATCGAACCATATCCAAACAACCGGCGTGTAAGATGCGGCAATCATAACAAAAATGGCAAAGTGATCCATCGTGCGCCAGAACGAACGCTCGTTTTCTGCCTGCTTGAATCTGTGGTAGGTAGAACTGCAAAAAAAAAGAAACATCGCCCCTAGGCCGTACACCAACGCCACAACCACCAAATCGGGATGCGAGTGCGAGAGGTCCACCCGAAACTCTGTGGGAACCAAAGACGGCAACAAGATGACCAGCCCCATCGAAACGGCCATCAAGGCGAGGGTAAAGGGAATCCAAGCGATAAAACCGAAGAAATGCGTCCAGAAGTTGATGCGCTCGGACTTCAAAAGGGTAATCATGGCTGTCATGGTAATCACCTTGTCCGTTTCCCGCAAGGAAGATATCCTAGCTTCATGGAACAACCCGATGCCATTAAGATCTTCGCTGGAAGTTCCGGCAAAGCCTTCGCTGAAAGTATGTGCCGATATTTAGGTATTGAGTTGGGCATCTCTGACGTTCGAAAGTTCTCTGATGGAAACCTGTTTGTGCGGGTCGGTGAAACCGTAAGGTCTCAGGATGTCTACCTCGTTCTGCCAATGGCCCTCAATCCGAACGATGAGTTCACTGAGCTCCTGTTTTGGATGGACGCCTTCAAACGGGCCAGTGCACGTACTGTGACGGCAATTCTGCCGTATTTCGGCTATGCGAAAGGCGACAAAAAGGACGAACCCAGAGTTTCTATCCGGGCCAGAGTCTGTGCCGAAAGCATTGAACTGGCAGGTGCCGATCGCATTGTCTGTTTTGACTTGCACAGCCCTCAGATTCAAGGTTTTTTTAAAAAGCCCGTCGACCACATCTACGCCATGCCGATTTTGGCAGCCTACCTACGACGCCAAAGCTTTCATAACCCAATTCTTGTGAGTCCCGATCTTGGGTTTCTGAAGCAGACTCGTAAGTTCGCCCAGGAACTGGGCTGGTCGCTTGCAGTCGGGGAAAAAATCCGTCGTGGCCATGACGAAAAGGCAGAGGTCGTGGAAATCATGGGCGAGGTGCGCGACCGAGATTGCCTCATTGTCGACGATTTTACGATTTCCGGAGGCACCCTCACCAACCTCTCCCGTGGGCTTAAAGAGCGCGGAGCCCGACGAATCGTGGCAGTGCTCAGCCACTGCCTGATTCGTCCTGAGGGAATTGCCAAGCTCGAAGCCAGCCCGATCGAGCAGATCATCACAACCAACAGCGTGGCAAACCCTTACTCTTCCTGTCACCCGAAGTTCGTCACGTTGTCGGCCTCACCACTTTTTGCTGAGACTATTCGCCGTATCCACGGCGGGCAATCGGTGAGCCCCATGTTTGACTCTCCCGACGACCCGGTGATTCGTAGTTGTCTCGATTACTCAGAAAGTTGTTGAACCGCCTCGGGAACATCAAGTCCAAGCTGTTGGGACCAGATTTTCAACGCCGAGCAGGCCGAGCGGGAAAGTAAGACGCCGTTCAGAAGACCCTCTTCGGAGGCACGGCGGCTGCGTTCGCCGGGGAGGCGTTGGTTCTCGGCCATAGCTTGGGCACGTTGCTTGAGAGAGGCCACGCGGGCTTCAACTGCCTCACGGCCACCAAAAGCCTCGAGGTCAAACGCAAGTACCATTTGATTGTGGGTGTTTAGGCCTCCGCCGGTGGCAATTTGATCGAGAGTCGGCCCATCGGCCAACACTCCGGTCAGGAGTTCACCCAACAGGGCCAGGGAGAGTCCCTTCGGTCCACCAATCGGGCCCACGGCGCCCGCAAGAAGTTCCTGCGCTGAAGTCGTCGGCTCTCCCCGGTCGTTTCTGCCCCAATGGACCGGAGCCTCCGCGCCTGTAGCCTCCAAAGTGTTGAGGTTACCAAGCGAAGAATAGGCTAGGCAAAGATCAGCCGAAAGACCAGAAGTTCCCACCCCAACTCCAAAGCCCAGGGGGTTATTGCCTATTTGTCTTGTGTGACTTCCCGGAAAGGCCATTCCCGCATCAGTATTAGACCAAACAACTACCAGAGCCCCTTCGCGGGCCCCGATGCTCGCATAGGGTGATGCTGCCAAGAAATGATTGGAATTGCGAACCACGGCGTATCCCACCCCTTGACTCCGCGCTAGGCTCAAGGCTCGATGGGTGACGTGGTGACAAACAACCTCTCCCAAGCCACCGTCACCCTCCCAAACTTCGGTGCCACCTGTCTGTGACACTAGCCTCAAGTCAGGTTGAGGATTGACGAGTTTGTCGCGAAGCCACCCAAGCCTCTGAGGAAGGTAGGAAAGGTCATGATGACCCAAACCTCTGAGAGAAGCCAGGGTGAACACCTCGGCTGCATTTTCTGCCTGCGGTTCGGGAACTCCGCTGGCAAAAAGAAGCTTCGTTGTCCAGCTCAGGACCTCCCTGAAGGGTAAAGTGATGGTCAATTGATCTTGATGGTCAGGTTGGCGGACAGAGCAGCAGCCTGTTCTACCAAGATATCTGACACAACCTTTTGTACAATATCGCTCACTGAAACTTCTACTTTATCCGAACGGGTATCAACCTGAGCCGAGAACTGTTCGCCAAGTTGATCCAACACTCCGCCACCACCACCACCGCCCCCGCTAGCTGCAAACTCTTGTTTTTCCTGCTCTACAACCTTTTCCTCGTTGACCGTTCCGTCTTGGTTGAGCACGGGCGCAGAAGGGGGTTTGACGGCGATCGGAGCCGCCACGGAAGCCCCCGAACTGGTCTTAGTGAACTCGCCACCCTGCACTGACCGGCTGATTCCAAACGCGTTGACGAACTCAACAGAACCGTGGCTAACGAAGATCGATTCGCCGTCGGTATCGAGTCCCGTTCCTCGCACCGAGGCCGTCGCGTTGGGGCCCTTAACTTCAAACTGCTGGCTGTTTTCCTCGGATTGAGGCCTAACTTCAGCCTTGACCTTTCCCGATAGGAGCTTCAGCGTCGTCTTTGAACCCGAACCACTGTTCACCAATTCTTCGAGACTTAGCCGGGTCAAGGGCTTGAGCGAAATCACAGATCCTAGGACAGACAAACTCGCCGTAGCTTTAAAGCCCGTTGAGATGAGTGTCCCAGCGGGAACGGTATCCCCTACCTTGGCAGCAACCCAGTCCTTTCCCGGAAGTTGAAACTCAACCTTTCCTTTCACGTCCTTGAACACAGCCTCCTGGGCTCCAAGGGCATTAACAATCAGCAACAGAAAAAACAAGACGGAGATTTTCATGGTTTCCTCACAGTTCCAAGGTGGCCGTCAACACGGCAAGATAGGTCGGGGAAGTATCGCTGGTAAAAGAGCTAGGGGTTGGAAAAAAAGCCGCGAGGTTCCAGCCTAACGCGAGTTCGCTGGTAGTGCTCCAGCTTCCGTAGATAGCGGCCTCTTCGCCGAGCAGGAAATCGGTAGATGTGGAAAGCACTCCTGCCAACGACGGCTGGCGACCGGACAGGGGTCGAAGCAGAGCGTCGACTTTGAGTCCAGTGCTCATTCGGCGAATGGGGCTGAACGAGTAGTCGATAACCACTGCGGCCGCGTTGGCTGCAGTGTAAGACGCTACCAGCCCTACTCCCTTGCCGGAAACCGGCACAAAACTGTCCGACTCTCCCAATCCTTGGCTCCAAGTGCCATTAAGCACCAAGCGACCCACCGCTAGATTGGAACTCCATTCTGTGGAGGCCAAAACTCCGTAGGAGGGTACCCAGTCGGTGATCAAAGCACTCACGGTTGCCGTTGTCGTTTGGCGGAAGCCAAAGAGGAACGGACCCGCAATCGAGACGGTGCTGTAGGCCGAATGCGTTGTCTCTCCGGAAGTCCTTAGGTCATATTGAGCTATATTATCCCACTGCAAGTCCTGACGCAAAAACGTTTCATTCCAACCCAAGTTAATGCCGGCAATGGCCCGGCGAGGGGCAAAGGAGTCGGTGGATTTCGGATCCAAGGTACCGAGACTAACCCGGCTGTTTTTGCTCAGGACTAGGCCGGTGTACCATCCTTGTAGGTCCAAATGGAACTTACCGCTGTAATACGAAACCTTTCCTCCGTCCGCTTTGCCCCCTAGGACCCAGCCTCCCGACTGGTCGAGAAAGTTAAGGCGTCCGAAGGCAAAATCTAAGGCGCCGGCAGAGTTTCCGTCGGTTCCCGTAGCTAACGGAATCAGAAAACCCAGGCGGGCCCCTCCCAAATCAAAGCGCGGATCGGTCCACTTGAGCGCACTGGAGGCGTAGGTTCCTCCTAGATCTGCAACTCCCTCGATTCTGAAATCCGCAAAACCCATCGGCACGTTTAGGTAAGCCGTGGTCTTCAGGCTTTCGGTGAAGATGGGAGAGGAAACTTTGGGAAGAAGAATCACAGAAGCCGAAGTTGCAGTTATTCCCAAATCAAAGGCAGACAGGTTTAGCCCCATAAGAGTAACGCACAAGCCTGCCAAGAGCTTATTGGGTCTAAGGAACATTATTTGGCTCCCAGAGCGGGATTGGCATCCATCACTTTACCCAACATGCGGATAGCCTCTGCTCCGCTGACGTCGGCACCGGGATCACTACCTCCAGGAAGATAACCTTGAAACTTGAACTCCCTGAACGCGTATCGTGGTGAAGGAAGCGCGGTGTAAAAGTATCCGCCTTTTACCGACCAGATACGGGCAAGCAAGTAACTGTAGTCGGAAAGGTTGATATGAGAATCTGGCCCCGTGAAGAAAGGGATCCATCCCAATTGGGAGAGCTGTTCGAACCCCTGCTGGGGCGAAGCCGACTCTGCCAACTGGCCAGATCCAACGAGGGCAAGATACGCTCCTTGCGACCAACTGATCGACTTATTTTCAATTATTTCATCCAAAACCGACGACGACTGTGCCCAAAGTCCAGAAGCAGAAAGCAAAAGCCATACCGCGACACACGTTTTTTTCATCGAGAACGACCTTTTCATCCAATGACCTTACTACTATACTTACTTTTTATCATCATTTCCTGTTTCTACGGAGTTTTTTATGGCAACACCGATTAAGAAAATTTCACCGGCCCTCTTGGTCCCGGGAATTGTCAGTGTCGCCATCATGGCTCTCGGCTTATTTTCGGCAGTGAGGGCCGTCGACAACAACCTGTATGATGTGTATTTACATTTGAAACCTGCTATTCCCGAGTCGCCCCAGATCTTGCTGATGGATGTGGACGACACTGCAATTTCGAGTCTCGGTCAGTGGCCTTGGCCCCGCAACATCATGGCCGACGGGTTGATCACCATGAAGGAACTGGGCCTTGGCACCGCGGTGTTCGACATTGAGTACCTCGAGCATAGTCCGCCAGGAATAGACCGCCACTACATGGAAAACGACCTCAAGACCAGCTTTAATCGAAGTTTCGGCGAACTCGGAAGCAACTTCGCCGACCTTTTCTCGGCCATCCGTAACCAGCAGATGTCCCTTCGAGACGCCGCACCTTACGTGAATGAGTTGCTCGCCCAAACACAAACTACGGGCACCGAATTGTACCAGTCTTCCACCAAGGTGGCGCGCAACAACGATTTATACCTAGGGCAGGCCATGGCCTTTCTGGAAAACACTTTCATTACTCTCAATCGCCTTGAGCAGCCCGAAAACGCGGCCGATAGCCCTCTGGTGAAGCTCTCTCAGGAGAGGTTTCCCGTCATCATCGAGGGTCAGGAGGGCCGGATCCCCAAATATGTCGATTTCAAGATTCCCCTTGAGGAGTTGGTGGTTCGGGCCAAGGGTGCGGGACTCACCAACGTGCAGATTGACAACGACGGAAAGCGCCGGCGCATCCGCCTTTTGGAAAACATCGGTGGAAAGTGGTATCCGCAGCTCGTATTTGGTCCCCTTCTTCAGGTGCTTGGGCATCCAAAGGTGATTCTGAGTTCGAGCCATCTTCGCCTCGAAGGCGCACACTTTCCCGATGGAACCACACAGGACGTTGTTATTCCGTTGGATGAAGACGGCATGATGCTCATCAACTGGAGCCCGGCGACGTTTCTGGGAAGTTTCCAACACGAATCGTTTGCCAGCCTCGTCAACCTCAACAAGGACGAAGACATCGTGGTGTCCCGGTTGTTCGACCTAGCACAGCGGGATATCTGGAAGGCGACCGACGGCAGCAATGTGGCTCAGGATCTGCTGACGGCCCATGAGTCGCTCCTTCCTCTCAAGGATGCGGCCCTTGCTTCAGGAAAGGCGACAGATATTCAGGCTTGGCTTGAGGCAAAAACCTCGTGGCGTAAGGCTCTAGGCGAGTTTATGCAACCGGAAACTTTGGCTTCACTCGAGCAGTTTGCCGACCACCAGATCGCAGGTTCTAAGGGTACCGACAGGGAGCTTTGGACCACCGAAAAGGCGCAGACCAAAGACGTCTTTAATCGTCTCGAAGCGGAGAATAAAAATTACGAGACTCTCCACGAGACGCTGACAAAGAAGGTGGGCGGCAAATTGGCCATCATCGGCTACACCGGAACGGGAACTTCCGACATCGGCGTCAACCCGTTTCATTCCCAATATGTTAACGTAGGGACCCACTCTTCTTTGGCCAATACCGTTCTCCAGCGCCAGTTCCTTTCGGAAACTCCTGGGTGGCTTAGCTTGCTTTTAGTGGCCCCTTTGGCCTTCGGCCTGATCTTTGTACTTCGCAACTTGAAGCCTCTTCAGCAGAACCTTGCCGGATTCGGGATTGTCCTGGGCCTGCTGGCGGTAGGAGTCCTGTTTTTCCTACTCACGGGTATCTTCGTGCCGCTGTCCGGGCCGCTGCTGGCGATGTTCTTATCGTTTGTCGCGTATTCGCTGGTACGTTTCTTTGGCAGCGAGCAAGAAAAAGCTTTTATCACCAAGGCTTTTAGCACGTACTTGTCTCCCGACGTCATCGATCAAATCGTGCTTGACCCAAGCAAACTCAAACTAGGCGGAGAGGAAAAGTGGATGACCGCCATGTTCACCGACGTCAAGGGCTTCTCAACCATCAGCGAGAAACTCACGGCCTCCGAGCTTGTGGCTTTGCTTAATGAGTATCTGTCGGGAATGAGCGACATCGTGCTCGGTGAAAAAGGAACGATAGATAAGTTCGAGGGAGACGCCATCATTGCGTTTTACGGAGCGCCTTTGGATATCCCCGACCACGCCTCTCGGGCCTGTATGTCTGCTTTGCGGATGCGGCAGCTTGAGCAGACCCTCAACGTCCATTTCCTGGAAGCCAAGATGACCCCCACTCCGCTTATGACCCGCATCGGCATCAACTCCGGGCAAATGGTTGTGGGCAACATGGGCACCAATGCCAAGATGAACTACACCATTATGGGCAGTGCCGTGAACCTGTCCGCTCGGCTCGAGGGTGTCAACAAGCAATATGGAACTTGGATCCTCACGACTCAGGACACTGCCAAAGATACCGGCGAAACCTTTTTGTTCAGGCGGCTCGACAGCGTCCGGGTGGTTGGTATTAACACACCAGTACTGTTGCAAAACCTGTTGGGCGTCAGGGCTGAGCTTCCACCCGAAACGTTCCAGATGGTGGAAAGATTTCATCAGGGAATGGATGCCTTCGAGAGTCGCGACTGGAAAAAGGCCAATGACGTTTTCACTCAACTGGAAAAAGACTTTCCTGAGGACGGCCCTTCCAAACTGTACGCGAAGCGAAGTGCGGAATATTTGGCTAAGCCACCAGCCGACGATTGGGATGGGGTTTTCAATCTCACAGAAAAATAGTAGTATCTCTGCCCAATGTCGCACACCTTTTACATAGAGAATCTCGGCTGTTTCAAGAACCAAGTAGACGCCGAGTACATGATTACCTCGTTGCAGGACAAGGGTTATACCCGGGCTGAAACCGCTCAGAACGCAGACCTTATTTTGGTCAATTCCTGTACCTTCATCGAGTCGGCAAAAAAGGAATCGATCGAAGCCTTCTTCCAGCTCCGACAAGCTCGCAAGGATGCAAAAATTGTCATGACGGGCTGTATGGCGGAACGCTACGGGAAAGAACTTCTTGAGTTGATTCCCGAGGCCGACGGGATTTTTGGCAACCGGGACCCCCAAAAAATCGCAGAGATTGCCGATAAAATTATGCAGGGAGAGAAACCTCTCTACTTTCCGCCAAACATGCGTCTTGCGCCCCGGAGAAAGCACTTCCTAAGCCTGAAAAACAGCGTCTACGTGAAGATTTCCGAAGGTTGCTCAAACGCGTGCACCTTTTGCGCCATTCCCAAGTTTCGTGGCACTTTGAACTCACGCAATTTTGAGGATGTTGCCTCCGAAATCGAGGGTCTCATTGATGATGGGGTCAAGGAAATCAACTTGATCGCACAGGACCTTGCCAGCTTCGGGCTCGATCGGGGCCAGAGCGAGTTCATGGCGCTTTTGGAACGAGTTCTCAAAAAACCTGGAGACTACTGGGTGAGAATGCTCTACCTCTACCCTGACCGCTTTCCGGAGGAAGTGCTCGAGCTCTGCAGAAGAGACAAACGTTTGCTGCCCTACTTTGATCTTCCCTTTCAACACGCTTCGGGCAGACTTCTGAAACTCATGGGTCGCCAAGGAAACTCACAACAATACCTAGACTTGATTGAAAGGATCCGTCGGGAGGTCCCGGATGCCGTCATCCGATCGACCTTCATTGTCGGCTTCCCTGGCGAGAGGAACTCCGACTTCGAGGAACTGGTTGAGTTTCAAAAAAAAGCAAAGATAGACTGGATGGGTGTGTTCACCTACTCCCACGAAGAGGGAACCCCCAGTTACCGAATGATTACAGAAGACGCTTTTGAACTATTTCGGCCCAAAGCTGAGGAGCGCAAGTTGCTGCTCGAGGATAGGCAGAGCGAAATCACCGCTGCGAATCTCGACCGTTGGGTGGGGCGTGAGCTGACCGTTCTCATCGAGGAACCCATACAAAAGACTGAGATGGCCCTCGGACGAAGTTTCCTACAGGCCCAAGAAGTGGATGGCCTTATCGTGGTCCGAGGGGAAGGACTTCAACCAGGTCAGGTGGTTCGCACCCGCATATTGAAGCGCAATGGAGTCGACTTGGAAGCCCAGGTAATGGCTTGAACCCTGAGACCAGGCGGGGCTTCGTTTTCGGGTTCTTGGCCTACGCAATGTGGGGATTGCTTCCGCTCTACTGGAAAGCGCTTTCGGCTTTCTCGGCAGAAATCATTCTGGCCCACCGCATCCTTTGGGCTCTAGTCCTGACGGCTGGTTTTGTTGTGGCGCTTCGACTCGGGAAGGAAACCTGGTCGGTGGTATCCAACCCGCGCAAGCTTTTGGCGATGATCGGTGCCGCAATTCTGATCAGCATCAACTGGTGGCTCTACATTTGGGCAGTAGGCAACGGTTTCCTCGTGGAATCAGCACTAGGCTATTTCATCAACCCCCTAGTCAGCGTCGTCTTGGGCATCGTCTTTCTCAGGGAGAAGTTGTCCGGCTGGCAAGGAGCAGCTTTTTCCCTCGCAGCTTCCGGTGTCCTGGTGATGGGCTGGGGGATCGGCCATGTGCCTTGGATTGCGCTGGGACTGGCGTTCAGTTTCGGATTTTATGGCTTGCTTAAGAAACAGGCCCCTGTATCATCGCTTGCGAGCTTGCAATTAGAAACCCTTTTTTCTTCTCCCCTGATCTTCTTATTCCTGATCCCGACCGGAACTTTCTGGGGAACTACCAACCCGGAAGGGTGGCAGATTGCGATGTTGGTAGTGGCAGGTCCTGTGACTGTGTTACCCCTGTTGCTCTTTGGCTCGGCCGCACGAAAAATCACGCTTGCCCAGATTGGATTTCTGCAATACATCAGCCCTACCCTCAATCTGAGTCTCGGAATCTTTGTGTTCCACGAACATTTTGACGCCAACAAGGCGGTCGCCTTCGCGCTCATCTGGTGCGCTTTGGCCCTTTTCAGCATTGGAGAATGGCGGGGTCGAAACTTGGTTGCGCAATGACAAATAATGACATCCTGCGCCGTGTCCGTTTCGCTTTGAACATTCCTGATGCGCTTATGATACCGCTGATCGGCGCTGGAGGTCAGACGGTGACGCCGGCGGAGCTGGAACCATGGTACCTCAAGGACGAAGAACCGGGCTTCATCGCCTGCCCTGCAGCGGTGCTAAATGCCTTTCTCGACGGGTTGATCCTCGAATGGCGGGGTCCAAGGTCAGCCGAAGGTCCTGCCCCCGTTTCACGCGTCAACAACAACCTGGTTCTCAAGAAACTGCGGATAGCCCTCAACCTTCAAGAAGCCGATTGTCTGGCCGTGCTGGCCAAAGGCGGCATGGTGGTCTCCAAGAATGAACTTTCGGCCCTGTTCCGTAAGCCGGGCACCACGAACTTCAAGCCTTGTGGCGACCAGTTGTTGCGGAACTTCCTTACGGGTTTAATTGGACGCACTAGGCCAATGACAACGCCCGATTGACGCCACTGAGTATTGCCTTGATGGACGCCGTTACAGTGTTGCGGTCAATGCCTACTCCCCATACGACCGGCCCGCTTTCTCCCAACCGCAGCTCAAGGAAAGCTACCGCTTGACTAGCCGCACCGCTCCCTCCCAGAGAATATTCGCTGTAGTCCATGATTTTGACCTCTTCCGGTAGAGCCTTCACCACAGCTTCGATGGGGCCCTCTCCGACACCATGGAACGTACGGAAGGTACCCTCTCGTTCTGCCTCGAGAGTAAACCGTACTGCGTGGTCGCCAGCCGGGTCGTCGCTGAGGTGGTGGCTTTTGTACCTGTAAGGGGTCTGAGCCTCGAAATACTCTTTGGTGAAGATTTCGTATAAGTGGGTTGCAGTGACTTCTTTCCCGGTTGTATCGGTGTGCTGCTGAACGACTTTACTAAACTCAATAGACAGCCTACGAGGAAGCACTAGGCCGTATTCCTTCTCAAGCAGATAACTGATACCGCCCTTTCCGCTCTGACTATTGACGCGTATCACGGCGTCGTAGCTGCGTCCCAAATCCTTGGGATCGAGAGGCAGGTAGGGTACGTTCCAAAGGTTTGAAGGCATTTGCGCCGAGAAACCCTTCTTGATTGCGTCTTGATGGCTCCCACTGAAAGCGGTAAACACCAGATCGCCCGCGTAGGGGTGCCTGGGATGGACCGGCATCTGGGTACTTTCCTCGTAGAAGCGGCGAATCTCATCAATGTCGGCAAACCTCAGGCCAGGATCGACTCCCTGTGTGTACAGGTTCAATGCCAAGGTGATCAGATCGACGTTGCCGGTACGCTCTCCATTTCCGAATAAGCAACCTTCGACCCGATCGGCTCCAGCCAAGAGTCCCAGTTCAGTGGCTGCGACCGCAGCTCCTCTGTCATTATGACAGTGTAGGCTAATGAGCACGCTGTCGCGGCGGGTCAAGTTGCGGCTGAACCACTCGATCTGGTCCGCGTAAATGTTAGGGGTTGCCACCTCCACTGTTGCTGGGAGATTGAGAATCACTTTCTTCTCGGGAGTCGGCAACCAGACATCGAGCACCGCATTGCAAACCTGTAGAGAAAAATCCAATTCAGTGGCGCTGAAGGTTTCGGGGGAATATTCGAACCTCCAGTTTGTTGCCGGAGCCGCTGACGCCAAGTCGCGAACGATGGTGGCCGCCTTTACGGCCAGAGCAATGGTGGCTGTTTGGTCGTTCTGGAAGACGACTTCTCGGAACAAGGGGCTCGTTGCATTGTAGAAGTGGAGAATGACGTTTTTGGCTCCCTTGACGGCCTCGAAAGTTCTCACGATCAAATCTTCGCGGGCTTGAACCAATACTTGTATCCACACTTCATCGGGAATCAGCTTCTCCTCGATGAGTTCCCTGACAAACTGGAAATCCGTCTGGCTTGCGGCTGGGAAAGCCACCTCAATTTCCTTGAAGCCAATAGAAGTTAGCACCTGGAAAAGGTTTTTCTTACGCCCCGAATCCATGGGCTCAATCAGAGCCTGATTTCCATCCCTCAGGTCTGAACTACACCAAATTGGCGGCGAGGTGAGAGTCCGGTCGGGCCAAGTCCGGTCCTTGAGACCGATTGGTGCAAAGGGTTTGTACTTGGTATTGGATTGTTTCAGCATCTTTTTCTCCTAGGCATAAAAAAAGCCGTCCTTCCGGGGGAAGAACGGCCTTCTCAAAGGTGAAGTTTCTTCCGTCAACAAAGAGAATGTAGTGGAAGGAGAAGGCCGGCGCAGCGCGTTATTCCGTGATCGACTGTCATGTGTGGGAGCTTATTCTGCGTTCTAAAGACTGTCAAGATCTGTTTCCTTCTTCGTTGCTTGACAAGAGCGGAGCCAAGCTTCAAAGTGCTAGAGGGAAGCAAGAGGAGTACTCTGTGGGAATCAAGATCCTGATTGTGGAAGACGATAAAAATTTGAACATGATGCTGAAACTGATCCTCAAGTCGAAGAATCTCGATTGGGAGTTGCATACTGCTCACTCAGGTGACGAGGCTATCAATTTGCTCAAGACGTTCAAACCGGAGGCGGTGGTTCTCGATATCATGATGCCTGGAATGGATGGAATCGAACTCGCTAGGAAGATCCGGGGTGACGCAAAACATAGCCGCGTAAAAATTGCCGCCCTTTCCGCCTTGAGCGATGGCGACACCAAAAATAGAGCTACTGCAGCTGGGGTCGACGCCTATTGGACCAAGCCCATCATCCCTGACACGCTTGTGGGGAATATCTTTCAACTTCTTAAATAGGGTGGCCTGACTGCGGGCCCTTCTTACGCTCTTCGTTTTCCTGCACGCACCTTTAAATTGTGAGTCTTTTGCGTGGGTCACAGACAGCAAGCTGGCCCTGCCTGCAACCGAAGCTGGGGGCAAGTTGCTGTTGCTTTACTGGGTGGCCGGTTCCGGTGCTCCGACCTTCGCACAGGAAATGGACAAGGCGTTTGCCCCTTGGCCACAATGGAGGCGTGAGCTATCGACAGCGGTGACAACGCTGCGGCTTCGAAGTTGGGAGACTCGATTGCCACAAGGCCTTCCCCCGCTTCCAGGCAACGGGATCTCGAGTGTGTTGGCTCTAGGCCGCACCGGTGATCCTGACTGGCTGGTAGCTTGGACAGAAGTTCCACCTGTCCTTGAGCTCTCTCACGCTTTAGAGTTGGCAGGACTGAGTTTGACGGAGCCGTACAGTTTGGATGTTACCGAGTTTGACCTTCAAGGGCTCAGCGGGCCGTCTTTCCAGCGGAACTTTGTGAGGCAAAGCAAGGGCCCCTATTGGATAGAAACCCTTGTCGACGGTACGCGCACCTGGAAAGAGGAGGGTCCTGTAGGATCGCTTTTGATTTTGCGTGACTCGAGTTCATCTCTTAAAGTTGCTTTTCCGCTGCTAGATGATTGGAGCTTTCTGTATAACCCTGTCGCCCAGAGTTGGAGCCCGTGGAGTCGAGTTCTGGTCAAACACCGCTGATTGGCGCATACTGCCACTATGGATCCTCATCAACTTCCCGTCTATCGTGAAAAAGAGCGCATTTTGGCCGTTCTTGCCGAGCATCCGGTAGTCGTGATCGAGAGTCCCACCGGTTCGGGTAAAACAACTCAGCTACCCCTGATTCTTTATGAAGCTCAATACGCGTCGCGCGGGGTCATAGGGGTTACACAACCGCGCCGAATCGCCGCCGTAAGTGTTAGTGATTACATTGCCCGCCAACTTGGAACCAAGATTCCCGGTTTGGTGGGCTATAAGATGCGGTTCGAGGATAGAACGACTTTTGAGACCCGCATGAAGGTCATGACCGACGGAACCCTTCTTCAGGAAATCAAAGCCGATCCGATGCTGACCGCCTATTCTGTGTTGATGGTCGACGAGGCCCATGAGCGGAGCCTAAACATCGATTTCATCCTAGGCCTGCTGAAGACTATCCTCAAAACCCGGCGCGACTTCAAGGTGATCATCAGCTCGGCAACTATCAATGCCCAGGCTTTTGCAGACTACTTCGACGGAGCCCCCGTTGTTCATATCGAAACCCAACCCTTTCCTGTGGAAATCTTCCATGAGCCGCCAGCAGTTGCCGGCGATGAAGAAGCAATAGTTCTGAAGATTGCCGATATCGTAGGCCGGGTGGTAAACCGGGGCCTTCCTGGCGACGTTTTGGTGTTTCTACCGGGTGAAAAGATGATCAAGGAATCGGCGCTGATGCTTGCGTCTCAGCCGTGGGCGAAAAAACTCTGGGTAATCCCTCTCTATGGTCGCTTGTCGGGTGAAGAGCAAGAACGAGTGTTTCTTGCTACCCCTGAGGGGAAAACAAAGGTCGTACTTTCCACCAACATTGCCGAGACCTCGGTGACAATTGAAGGCATTACGACAGTTGTGGATACGGGACTGGCCAAAATGAACTTCTATAATCCCAAAACTTTCACCGCCGCCCTCATCGAGAGTCCGGTCAGTAGAGCCGGGGCCAACCAGCGTAAGGGTCGCGCGGGGAGGACAGCCCCTGGAACTTGCTTCAGGCTTTATTCAAAAGAGGATTTTGAAGGACGGCCTTTGTACACGTTGGAAGAAATCTACCGGACGGACTTGAGTGAGGTCGTGCTTCGCATGGCAGAATTGGGTATTCGCGATTTTGAAAGTTTTGATTTCCTGTCGCCACCGGGCAAACAAGGGATTCATGGTGCTGTCGAAGCTCTGAACTTACTGGAAGCTCTGGAGCCAGACCATTCGCTTTCGGCCACCGGAAAAATGATGGTAAAGTTTCCCCTGCTTCCGAGACATAGCCGCATGATCGTCGAGGCTATACTTCGCTACCCTGAGGTTCTGCGCGAAGTGACGATTGCGGCGACCTTCCTTTCAACCGATTCGCCGTTTCTCCTGCCTCAAGGCGAAGAAATTGAGGCACGAAGGGCCCATCATCAGTTTCGAGACCCGTTGGGCGACTTTGTGAGCTACCTGCGCATCTTTGAACAGTTTACCAAAGCTGCCAACCAAGAGCGTTTCTGCCAGAACGCCTACCTCGATTACAAGACAATGCTGGAACTTGTGAATATTCAAGGCCAGCTCGAAGAGATCGTGGGTAAAATGGGCATTCCGGTCACCTCCGGAGGAAACAACGACGATTATCTTTGCGCCGTTGGCAAAGGACTCATACAGTTTGTGTGCGTCCATACGGGGCGAGGCATTTACAGGTCGCTCACCGCTGAAAAAATCGGGATTCATCCAGGGTCAGTGATGTTCAAGGAAACGCCACCCTTCCTCGTGGCCGGCGAAATTGTGAAGACAAGCCGGATGTACGCCCGCTCGGTGTCTCCGATTCGCAAGGAATGGCTCAGCCGTATTCATCCCACTCTTGCCAGTGCCCTTTTGGGCACCGAAAAGGGCCTTACCCGCCAAGTTGCCGTGCCCCTACGACGGGAAACACTGTCGACCCGCGGGGCAGCATCGGGCTCGGAAGCAGAAATCAGACTTGGGAGTGAAGTCTTTCCTGTCCGGACTGAAAAAGGCAAGAACAAGGTTGTTGTATTTGCCTGGGAAGCTCTCGCCCGGTTATTGGGCTCCACGAAAGCTACAAGTTGGTCGGAACTTAAGAACGTCAAGGGAGAGTTGAGGGTCGAAGGGTTCACCGTCCTTTCGGGAATCAAAGCCAACAAAATCATCGAAATCTGTCGCAAGATCGACCCGCAGGCTGAGAGGCTTCAACATTGGCCGCAAGGGGTTACCTTTAGCACCGCCAACCGACTCAAAGGTCTTGTCAACATTTTGGAAGACCTAATGAAGCTGGCAGAACTAAAGCCTGGCTCACGGGTACTTGGCTTTCTGGCGTTGCTCACCGACAACCGGGGACAATACTGGGTTCGAGTAGAAAAAGGGTTCCCCGAGGCCCTAGGCGATTGCCTTGCCAGTCTCGAAGCTTTGGCCGACGACGCAGCTGAGTATCTGGACAAAGCAGATTTCAAGGAAGTTAACGCCGTCTGGAGACGGCTGAACAAGCTACTTTAGTTCGCTCTATGGACTAACCATCGACTCATAGGTTTTTTTGTCGAGCGGGTAGAATTGCAGAATCAACGCAGCTAGCAGAAACATCACAACTGGTATGGGACTCACTAACAGCACGATGACACTCAATGCCCCTTCAGACTGTGCTTGGTTGGCAATATAGCCGGCGGCGCTCAGTAGTGTGCCAATAAACCAGTTAGCCAAGGATTGTCCGAGTTTGGTGCTAAACGTCATGAGGCCGTAGTAGGATCCTTCCTCGCGGAAACCCGTACGCCGTGCCTCGACCTCGATGGTATCGGGCACGAGGGCAAAAGGCGGTGCATAGGCGAAGCCCATACCGATGCCGGCAAACACCATAATTCCTAAGACACCTCCGCTACCCCATGACGGACCAACCAAGCCTATCATCCCGCAGGCTGCTGCCAATAGGATCATGGCCATCTGGTAGGTACGGATCTTCCCGATTTTTCCCGAGAGCCAAACGCTAACGGGAATGAAGGCCGCCGCCACCAAGAGGAGAATTGCTAGGGCCCCGGTGGTTCCTGCTGGATCATGAAGTACGTACTCGAAATAGTAAGCCAGCATGGCCGAAACAAACGTGATTCCAAGGATATTGACCACATAGCCCACAATGACAATGACAAACGGTCGGTTCGCGAGCACTTTGCCCCAAGCCCCGAAGGCGGAACCTGAAACTTCGACCGGCAACATAGGTTCTCGAACGGAAAACGCAGTGATGAGCGTACTGGCAGCAAAAACACTGCCGAAAACTAAACCGGCGACGAAGAATCCTCGGGGCGAATCTCCCGGAAAGGCTTGGGCCACAATGCCAAAGGCAACCGCTCCTAGGATGGTTCCTACCACAGCAAAACCCATCCGGTAGCCACCGAGGCTCATGCGCTCGTCGTAATCGGTTGTCAGTTCGGGTGTAAGGGAACTATAGGGGATGTTCACCACGGAAAACGCGAGGTTGAGCACCACCAGTGTTATGGTTGCCCACCAGAAAAGAAAGTTTTGGTCTTGCGATCCAGGAACCATGAAGAAAAAGACAAACACGGCCGCCACAGGGAGAGCACCAAACAAAAGGTAAGGCCTGCGGCGTCCCCAGCGCGTGCGTGTCCGGTCGGACAAAATACCCAACATCGGATCCAAGACAGCGTCCAGAAGGCGACCGGCCCCCATGGCTAACCCCGCCGCGGCGCCTGCCAAAAGAACGGAGTCGGTGAGGTACTTAAGCCCCCAGAAACTGAGAACAGTAAAGAAAAGGTTCCCTCCAATGTCCCCTACCCCGAAGCCGAGTTTGGTCGATACCGGAACTTTAGCCATGTACACCTCCTCGATGCCTTCTCAGGATCATGCAGTATTCCTCTGGGGTCAAGCACAATTCGCAGTTGCAAGCCGGTCAACGTGGTTGTAAAGTATTGGTATGAATCTTCTGATGACTCGCTTGCGCTCTCTCATCTGGTCCTTGGTTGCCTTTTCCTGCGTCCTTATCCAGTGGTTTACCTTCGACCGTGGAACTACAACAGAGGAAATCCTCACCTCACTGTCCAATTTCCTAAGCTACTTCACGATCGAGGTCAACTGCATGTTGGGCGTGTGGTATCTGCTCAGAGGCCTCCATCCCCGGCACGATTGGGGAGGAGGGAATCCTGCTGTCCGGTTATCGTTGAGCACCTATGGTCTGGTCACGATCATCGTTTATTGGTTGTTGCTATCGTCCACCGAGCATCCCGAAGGGATCCGGTTCTATGCCAATTTAGGCCTGCACCTCGTGGTGCCCTTGGCCATTACCGTAGAATGGTGGTTCGACCGGCCTGTCCAACGAGCGACTTGGGGTTCATGGGCCTGGGCCTTGGCTGTACCCGTAATTTACTGTGGCTATTCCTTGATCCGTGGGTCCATCACCGGATGGTTTCCTTACTTTTTTGTGGACTACCCCAAGCAGGGTGTGGGTCTCACCGTGGCCTACATTGCAGGTTTGTTTTCGTTCTTTTTGTTGTTGGCAGCAGGACTAGGAGTCGTGTGGAACCGCCTGGCTCAACCTTCTAGCCAAGCAACACCAACATAGCCTTCATCGTGACTCAGGCTGAGGGTTCCGGCCAATGCACGGCCGGATCTACTAAGCGCGACGGGAGGAACACCCTCAATTTTGGCCTCAGGCATTCCTAGCGAGGACAACAAAGTTCTTGCCAGCTCGCGGGCTGCTAGAGACTCCTCGCCTTCTGCTTTTGACACATTACGGTATACCCTAGACAAAGAGGCTTCATCGGTAGAGACCCAGGCATGCACCCATTCAGAATTGTGCTCCCATGCCAAGGCCCAACGGGCGCCGTCAAAGCATACTTCCGGTGTTCCGTGCTCGAGATTCACTTCAAAACGGCAAGGCGAGAATACGGTGGGATTATCGCGGGATAAAGCCTTAAATGCGGCCTCCTTTGCAGCCCAAAAAGTCCATAGGCCCAAAAGGGTGCTCCCTTGGGATACCCAGAACCGCTTCTCAGCCGGACAGAGAATGCGCTCTACAAACCTTAAGTCGGTGTTGTGGTCTCTGTTCGATACGGCGGACCAAGCAACGAGGTCGTTTCCGACCACAGGCCTGCTCACACCGTTCAGGCCAGAGTCCACCGGTTGAGGTAGGATTGTTCCATTTCAGCCAGCTTGCGGATGATCTGTTGCGACAAGTCGCGCTGGGCTCGAAGGCCTTGCGAGGCGGTCTGGGGGTCAAGAGCTTCGACTTCGACAAAGAAGTGCTCACCACGCTTGGGAATCCAACTCTTGGCTCTTTGCTGGCGACCACGAAGGTACATCACCAGCACATTGGCTTTTAGACCATCTTGGCGAACATCTTGCAGGATTTTACCGACTCCGTAAGAGTAGTTTTCGGTGTCAACTCTGCCGCTACGGCTTCTCGTACCCTCGGGAAACATCATCAGGCTCTGTTTCCGAGACATCAGATCACGCAACTTCTCAAGAAAACGGCGGGTCTGATCGGCCGTACCCTGACGGATCACCGGTAGACACTTGCCCAGGTAACAGAAGAAACGCAGTACCGGAACATGGGAGAAGTTCCGCTTTTCCGGTGTGTTCCAAGGAAACATCCTCGGCTTTGCGAGCGCCTTCCAAGTTGGAGTCATGGCCCAAACCAAAATCAAAGAGTCAATCATGGTCAGATGATTAGGACAAACAATGACGGGACCGTGTTTTTCCTTAATTAACTCTGCAACCTTCTGACGAAAGGCGCGAAGGTTTTCAATGCGGTAGCCCAACAATCCTTTCATCAAAAGGATCGAAACACCAAAGGTAAAGGGCACAGAGAGCTGAGCAACCCAGTTCTGCACGGTAAGGCCTAGGCGTTTGAACATTCGTGTTTACTTGCCCTTCAGAACGAGAATCTGGTCTACGGCATCGCCAAGGGTACGGATCTTGTCCGCCGTGTCGTCGTCGATGGCAATATTAAACTCGTCTTCAAAGGCTAGGATGATGTCCACCAAGCGCGCAGAATTGACACCCAGATCGCTAAGGATCTTGGTCTCAGGAGTTGCGGCCTTGAGGGCGTCGGTGTTCTTTGCAAAGGGGCCGATGATGGCCACCACTTTCTCCATAGCTTCGGTCTTGGTCATAAACTCTCCTTTAGGTCGGGTTCTAGCTCTCTAGTACTTCTGGAACAGGACACAGCCGTTCACGTCACCGAACCCGAAACTGGCCTTCGCCAGAATCTTGAACGGTTTGTCAATCGTCTTGCGAACGATGCGGGATGCATAGGGCTCGAGGGCCGGATGCAGGTCTTCGCAATTGATAGAACCATGGATGAAGCCTTTTTTCAACTGGAGGACCGCCGCCACGCATTCAATGCCACCAGCTGCGCCCAGAGCGTGCCCAATCATGGACTTGGTCCCATTGATGAGAGGAATCTGGTGGGCTTCAACGCCGAGGGCAATTTTCCAGTTTTCTACCTCCAGTGGATCCGCCATGGTTCCGGTGAGGTGACCGTTGATCACATCGATCTGAGATCCATCGATTTTGGCATTGGCCATTGCCGCTTGAATGCACTTTCGCACGCCAATCGGATTGGGTGCTGTCATGCTTCCCTTGCCTCGTTGGCCTCCCGAATTGACATGCCCTCCGAGAATCTCACCATAAATCTTGGCACCACGGTCTTTTGCGCTTTTTAGTGACTCCAACATCAGAATCCCTGCACCCGAGCCCGGAATAAATCCGCCGGTGGATGCGCTCATCGGACGGCTGGCTTTTTCCGGTGTGTCGTTGTGCCCCTTGCCCAAGACTCGCATTGCATCAAAGCCCGCCCAGGTGTAGGGCGAAGAGCCCTCTGCTCCCCCGGCAAGCATTCGTTGCGCCCTACCCTCCTTGATATGGAAGTAGGCGTTGATGACGGCTTCGGTTCCCGTAGTGCAGGCCGAGGAGTTCGTATACACCTGGCCTCCGAGGCCAAGAAGTCCACCGATGCGGGCGCTGACCGCCGAAGCCATAGCTTGCTCCACCATGGTGCTTCCCAAACGGCGAACGTTGCCTGCATCAGTGCCGGGAGCGACCTTGCCGCAGAGAGTGTCGGCCCCACCGATACCGGTTCCCACGATGGCCCCGGTGTCCCAGTCGACGGAGCTCTCGTCCGCCGAAGGCTCGGGAAGGCCAGCATCCCGCCAGCAGTCGAGAGCCGCTATACCGGCATACAACATGGACTCGTTCATAGCCAGAAGAAGGTCTTCACTAAAGTACTGTTTTTTGAGCTCCTCAAGGTTCTCGGGAATACCACCAACTTGACAGGCAAACTTTAATTCCTGCAACTTTGGGACAAAGCGGATACCCGACTTCCCGTCCCTCAAAGCGGCCTCAAAGGCTTCCAGGCCATGACCATTGGGGGCGATCACCCCGAGGCCCGTAATAACAACGCGAATAGAATCAGACATTTCGAACTCCTATGCCAGAGGCGGTCGCTGTGGCGGCCAAGGTTCCGTCGGCAAGATGCATGGTGACACGGGCCTTGAGCTTCTTGCGGCGCCAAAACTCGAGGTCACCGCGCACAGTGACTGTTTCGCCGGGAAGAACCGACTTGAGGAACTCAACCTCGGCGTCAGAAAACAGCGTCAACCAGTCGTGGTGCTCCTCGGGAGGTAGCTCGAGGCCGACAAGGTAGATTCCTTGAAGCACCACCCCGATTTGACACATGCATTCCAAGAGGATCACACCGGGGGTCACAGGGTGACCGGGGAAATGGCCGGAGTAGAAAAACTCGTCGTGCCGGAAGGTGTATTTGCCTACAATGTGATGGGAACTGACGTCTGTGATTTCGTCTACAAAGCGAAAAGGCTTCTGCTGAGGGAGTAATTTAAGAAGCTCGGGTAAACTCAATGCGGAGTATGGATCAGCCAAGGTACATTCCCCCATTCACATGCAGGACCGTACCCGTGCAGTAACTGGCATCCACAGCAAGGTACCTGACGGCTTTCGCAATCTCTTCAGGCCGCCCCATTCGACCCAGCGGAATCCGGCTGAAGATGCCGGCTTTGATTTCGTCGGATAATTCGGCCGTCATGCGTGTCTCGATGAAGCCTGGTGCGACGGCGTTGACAAGTATGTTATAACCGGCGAGCTCCAAGGCGGCCGTTTTGGTAAAGTTGTCGATCGCTGCCTTGGTCATGCCATAAACCGACTGCGTGACATTGCCAGTAAAGCCGACCACACTGGAAATGTTGATCACCCTTCCTTCTTTGGCGCGAATCATCAGCCGGGTCAGTTTTTTGGTCAGATACCAGGTCGATCGCATGTTTGTTGCCACCACCTTGTCGAAGTCTTCGAGCTTCGCGCTGAAGATCGGGGCGTCTATGGCCAGGCCGGCGTTGTTGACCAGCACCGCAAGTTGGCCTTTGCCCTTAAGAGCGTCTGCCACAGCGTCGACTCCGGCTTCCGTGGAAATATCGGCCTCGATGAGGAAGCTGCCCGGCAATTCCCCGGCAAGCGCCTGAGCCGCTACCGAACTACTGTTGTAATGAATCCCTACGGTGAAACCAGCTTGGGCGAGAACGCGGCAACAGGCAGCACCTATGCCAGTAGCACCGCCGGTCACCAAAGCGATTTTCGGATCTTGGGTCATCGTTGCATCACTCCCCCGACGGAGTTCTCGGAAGGATGAGGGTAATCAGGGTAGCGAATGTTCCGAAACACCCCGACTTTAGCGTCCGTAAGCGTATAGATGGCCTCACCGTCTACGAGAACCTTGGCGCTGCCGATTGCCAAGGCACTGTTGGACGTCGGAAGGTCCGCAAACCGCCGGATATCGACCTCGTATCGGACGACTTTGTTGAAAGGCCGAATCTGACCGAGAAACTCAACCGAACCGACGCCTAGCGCTCTCCCGGCCCCCTGAGCACCGCGCAAGCCGGCATAGAGGCCAATGAGCTGCCACACGGCATCCACACCCAGACAACCAGGCTGTACCGGGTCATTTCTAAAGTGGCAATGGAAAAACCAGGCATCGACGAGCACATCCTGTTCTGCCACAATTCGTCCCCGATTGCCATTATGACTAATCTCCGTAATCCGGTCGAACATGAGCATTGGGGGTGCAGGAAGGGAGGCAAATCCGCCCTCGGGCTCGTCTTCTACCAGATTTCCATAGGCCAACGCCAGAATCTGGTGTTTGTCGAGAGAAGAACTTTTCAGGTAGTCGGCGTATTTCATCTTTTCCTCACAGGACGTTCAGGACCACTCCGCCCCAGGTCAGACCCGAACCCACGACGACCAAGGCAATTTCGTCACCTTTCGAAAAGTCGTCCCATCGTTGCGAAACTACCGACGGTGCTCCGGCGGCACCGCAGTTCCCGAACTCATTCACATTGTACAGGTGCCGCCTATCAGGAATCCCGGCCCGGTCACAGATGGATTGCAGCATCAAAAGGTTAGCCTGGTGGCCCACATAAAAGTGGCTTTCGGCATGGACGTGCTGACGCAGGGCTTTAAGCATTTCACCAGACTTACGGATGCCAAAGGCCTGCACTGCAGAACCATTCTGTTGGAAAAAGCCGCCTGTGGGAATAGCAACCTTCTCCCAGCCTAAAGGGTCGGAAACTAAGGTCGTCCATTTAACACCCAAGGGTCCCTTCTTCCTCGGAGAGACAATTGTCGCCGTCGTGCCATCGCCCCAGAGCACCGCTGTGCTTCGGTCGTTATAGTCGACGGTTCTCGTGGTATTTTCCGCGTTAACGATCAGGATGTAGTCGGGAAGGGTTTCGGGTTTCGTGTTTCGCAGAACGTTTAACTGGGCGGCAAAACTCGAACAAGCGGACACGATATCGTAGCCAGGAGCTTCGATTCCCAGCTCGGCGGCAATCACGCAGGCTTCGGCGGGTATGGTGTGCTGGGGGGAACACCCTCCGGCGACGACTAAGCCGATATCCGAAGGTTGCAGACCAGCCCTGTTGAGGGCCATCTTGGCGGCGTTTGCACCCGTCTGGGCGTTGGTATAGCCAGAGGCTGCGGCGGCCAGACGCGGGTCAGAGTTATGGCTGGTCACAATGTAGTCGAGTTTTAGCACGGTACGACGACGAAGGATACCAGTTCGCTCTACAATCCAATCGTCGTTGGTGCCAATATCAAGTTTTGTCAGAAAAGCGTTATCTATGACATTTTCAGGATGAAAATGACCCATTCCCAAAACATGGAGTTCGTAGTCGTTCGGGTTACCCGGCAATACGTTCCCCACCATCGACCCGAATCAGGGTACCGTTCACCCAAGCCGCCTCATCTTGGCTGAGGAGAAAAACCATGCCGGCTACGTCTTCAGGCAGAGTGAGCCTCTTGAACGGATTGATCCGACGCGCATGGGCTTTCATTTCATCATTGCCGGGAATTTTTCGGAGCGCCGGAGTGTCGGTGACACCCGCCTGTAAGATATTGCTCCGTATTCCGTAGGGGGCGTACTCCACGGCTATGGAGCGCGATACAGCTTCTAGTGCGGTTTTGGCAGCACTTACGGCTGCATAGCCACGCCATGCTACCTCGTTTCCCTCGCTCGTCATGCCGAAAACCCTGGCATCCGAGGCAAACATGCCTGCGCGGAAAAGACCCTGAGTCCAAGTAAGTAGACTCGTTCCCATGCTATAGATCGTTCGCGCCATATCCTCGTCTTCGATGAGAGCGTCGCCGTAGATTTCCTTCAATTCAGGGGTATTTACGGGAGCAATGGGCTTTAGGTTGCCAAAGGCAATGGAATGCATCAAAGTGCGCACCCGCCCTTGTTCACCCATGGCGAGCTTAAGGGCTGACAAAGTTTCTTGGAGTCCTTCAGGGCTCAAGGCATCGAGATTCAGGGCTAGGAATCCGTTTCCCAGCTTCGCTATGGAATCAAACTCCGGTTGGATAGTGTCCATGCTACCTTTGCGGTCCCTATGGACCACACAGACTCCCATTCCTTCTTTGCTCAACTTTTTGGCTGTCGCCAAGCCGAAGCCGCTGGAACCACCCAGGATCAGGGCCCATTGGACCTTCTGGAAAACTGACATGCGTTCGCTCCTCGCCGGCCGGGGCCGCAACTTTACGCAAGACCTTAAAATACCACGGGGTCTCTGTCAAGCCTGAGTCATTTCTTGGGATAGATGACTTCATTGTCCCCCAACGCGGAAGTCACCAGAATTCCGCGCTCCACGAGAGTCTTCAGGAACTCAGGAATGACGCGTTCTGGTACCCCTAAGTGTTGCCCGGCCCACGCCGAAAACGCTGGTACCGAGATGCGGATACCCTTGATCGTGTCGGTGCCGTTAGATTGCGCCCATGCGATGAGGCCTTCTTGAATCACCTTAATGGTGTTTCCCGCCAGAGCCTGTTCAATGAGTTTATTCGCACCCCGCAGGCGCTGGGCAAGGTTGCGGATCATTTTGGAGGCAAACTCAGGGTTGCCTGCTATATACGAGTCAAGCAGGTCATCGCTCATCACTAACAGCTTGCAGGGGACCGAGGCGATGGCCGTTGCAGACCTTGGCCGATCATCGATCAGGGCCATCTCTCCGAAGAACTCCCCCTTGCCCACCGAGGTCAGCACTTTGGAACTTCCCCCTTGTGCTTCTTTGAGGATCTCAACGACTCCCTCGAGAATAATGTACATCTTGTCCCCCGGGTCATTTTCCCGGAAGATGACCTGTCCGGCCGCAGCCTGAATGAGGGTTTTTTGTGGGCTTGTCGTTCTGGATTCCATTATATGCCTCCGGCAAGAGTTGCTAGCACCTGAGCGTCGTCGGCAGTTGTCTGCAAGCACTGGCCAAAGCCTGTTTGCAGTACAAAACGGACGTGTCCATTGTACTTCTTTTTATCGTGCTTGAGTGCAGATAACAAGGCCCCAGCATCTTTATGCGGTGCACGCAAAACAAATCCATAGGACAAAAGGAGGGACTCAACCTCCCTCTGGTAACCTCGTGGAGTCAACCCAAGACGGACTCCTAGGTCGAGGGCACGACCTATACCCCAACAGACAGCCTCACCGTGAGTCCACGAGCCATCGAATCCTGCCACCGCTTCGAGAGCATGGCCGAAGGTGTGGCCGAGATTTAAGAAAGCCCGCTCTCCCTTTTCACGAAAATCCCTTTCCACGAACCCGACCTTGACCATGATGGCCTTGTAGATCAGTTCCTCCAGGACATCCGGTTCGCGAGCCAAGATTGCCTGGCGTTGGTTGACAAGCAGGCCATGAAGGTCAGATTCGCCCAACAGGGCGTGTTTAATTACCTCAGCGAGGCCGCTACGAAAGTCACGTTCCGGGAGATTCTGCAAAAAGCCAGGCCAGATCCGCAGTTCCGCCGCAGGGTAAAAACTGCCCACCAGATTCTTGTAGCCGTTGTAATCGATGCCGGTTTTGCCGCCGAGTGCCGCGTCAACCATAGCCAGGAGGGTCGTGGGAACCAGAACCAGTTTGCAGCCCCTCATGTACAGGCTAGCTGCGAACGCAGCCATGTCCGTTACGACACCACCACCGACACCGGCAAGAACGCCGTCGCGTCCAAGCTCCAACTCCAGCGCTTTCGAAAGTGCCGAATCGATTTGAGCCCACGACTTTGAGGATTCGCCGGCAGGCCAAACCACCTCAGGGCCGCTCCACGAACCCAGTAGCGGACGAGTGTTTGTGTCAAAAAGCGCGAGTTGTACGCCCTCGAGAGCTTGGGTGGGGTCGCTCAAAAACCGGATGCTTGTGGAGAACTCGCCGGCGGAGAAACGAACATCATCGAGCATAGAACCAGATTAAACCGGAACCGCAACCTTGAGAAAGTCCTGCACCATTCGTCGGACCATGGAATCTTCTATATGGTACAGTCGCTTGTTCCCCATCACGGTGCTTCCCACGATGTTTTTTTCCCGAAGTACCGACAAGTGCTGGCTGACCACCGGTTGGGGTTGTTCCAAACACTTCCAGAGCTCCGTGACGCAAGCCGCCTGCCGTTCGATCAGGCATAAGATCTTCAGGCGGGTGGGGTGTCCGCAGACCCGAAGTTTACCCGACCATTGGTCCAGCAATTCGGGCGAATAATCCAACTTTTCCTTCATAGTTACCATATAGCACTGATTCTATATAGGATCAAGGACGTTTACCGGCGCTTTACAGGGTTTAGGCTTCTGACTAAACTCGGCCACATGGATTCTTTTATTGAGCCCCAAGTTCTCAAGGGCTTCCGTGACTCGCTCCCTCAGCAAGAGATACCCAAAAGAGCGCTTATGGCCCGACTGGAGACTGTCTTTGAGTCTTTCGGGTTTGTTCCTATCGATACCCCGGTTCTCGAGTACACGGAAGTTTTGCTTGGCAAGGGTGGAGGTGAAACCGACAAACAGGTTTACCGCTTTGAGGACCATGGTGGAAGAGACGTCAGCATGCGCTTTGATCTCACAGTCCCCTTTGCGAGGTTTATGGCGGCCCACGCGGGAACACTGGCCCTGCCCTTCAAGCGCTACCATATGGCCAAGGTATGGCGGGGAGAAAATACCCAACGTGGTCGCTACCGAGAGTTCGTGCAGTGCGATTTTGACATAGTGGGAGCCGATACCGCCGCGATTGACTTGGAAATCCTGCTGATGATGACATGTTCCATGGATGTGCTGGTAGGCGGAAATGCCACCATCCGACTCAGCCACCGCGGGGTCTTCAACCGATTTCTTGACAAGTTGGGGGCGAAAGCCCATTCGGTAGCCATCCTTAGAGCCGTCGATAAACTCGCGAAAATCGGCCCGGTAGAGGTGACCAAGCTGCTCGAGGAAATTGTACCGACTCAGTCTGCCCAACAAATCCTGACTTACATCGCGGCCAAGGGTTCTTTCTTGGACGTGCTTTCCAAGCTCGAATCCTTGGCGGGTGGCGAGGCCGACGATACCCGGCGCCTGAAAGAGTTGTATGCACTCATCTCGGAGCTCGATATCAGCTCCCGTTTTGTGCTCGATCCTTCCATAACGCGGGGTTTGGATTATTACACGGGCATCGTTTACGAAACCTTTCTTGATGACCTTCCCGGGCTTGGGTCTGTCATGTCTGGCGGCCGCTACAACAATCTGGCCGACCTGTACACCCGGGAGAAACTTCCAGGAGTGGGAGCCAGCGTTGGCCTCGACCGCTTGCTTGCTGGTTTGGAAGAACTAGGGCTGTTGCAGTCTTCGGCGGGCAAAAGCCATGTTTTGGTGCTTGGCGGTGGATCAGTTGCCTCAGGCGCTGGTGCGTCACAGAAGCTGGCACAAAGCCTCAGGGGCCTTGGCCTCAATGCAGAAGTCTATCTGAACGACAAAAAGACGGCCCAACAATACAAGTATGCCGAGGCAAAAGGAATCCGCTATGTTTTGCAGGTATCTTCGGAAGGAATCGTGTGCAAGGACACCACGACTGGCGATTCCCGCAGTGGCCTAGGTCCTGCGGAGGTGGCTGCTTGGATCAACCAAAGGTAAACGCGTAGATCTGTACCCGTCCCGAGAACTCGAGTTCCAGCAGGCCGCTGTTTTTTCCGGGTTGGTCTACGATCTGGTAAAGCCGGTCTGCATCTAGAGTAAGTTTGCCATCTGTGACTTCGCCTCCCGTGTACGGTTTGCCGTCCAACGACACCCCAATAGCTTTGGCTTGGCCTTCCAACGCATGGATGACCAGGTAAACCCTTTCTCCCTGAAACCTCAGCCTCAGTCGGCTTCCCGCAGAAGAGGCGGAAAACTCTTCGCCAATGGTCCAGTTGCCTTCCAGGGCCCAAGTATCGGTTTTAAGGTTGGTAGGGAAAGAGTACAGCGAAGGCTGATCAGAAACGACGTCTTCAATACTGGCAAACCGAGCTCCGTGTCCAAAGCCAAGATAAGTCTCGGGAGTCTTTTCCCCTTCGAGGACGGGGACAACTCCTGCCACGTTTCCGCTTGGCATGAACGGTACTCCGAGGGCTGCTGCGATAGCCTTCTCGGTCTGGGCATAGTTTCCTTCTCCAAAATGAGTTTCCAACAGCGAACCGTCGCGTCCATAGAGGTAATGGGCAGGCCAGTACTGGTTTTCGTAAGCTTTCCAGATACCAAAAGCGTTGTCCTGGACTACAGGCCAGCTAACTTCCAGCTCAGACATGGCGCGAAGAACGTTGGAGGCGCGACGTTCGAAAGCAAACTCGGGACTATGAACCCCGATTATCACAAATCCGAGGTCTTTGTACTTGGCATACCAAGTCTTCAGATAGGGTAAGGTGCGGACGCAGTTGATACAGCTGTAGGTCCAAAAATCGACCAAGACAACTTTTCCCTTGAGGCTGGCCAGGGACAGTGGCGTGGAATTGAGCCACGGACTAACACCATCGCCTTGGCCCGAGGCGAGTTTGTCGGCAGTGGTGGCAGGAGGAACCTGCGAGCTGGCAAGCAGGTTGCGTCGATTCTGTAGTGCGGCTTTCACATCATCCTGATTTTCGATCGACGTCAGCCCGGATCCATAGCCCGGAAAAACCGACAGCAGCCAAGTGGAAAACGTGCGGTCGAGTCCCGAAAAAAGCGCGAGCGACGTGAGCAGCATCAGAGCTCCGAAAACCCGTTGGATTCCCGAAGTGTTGCGGGTAAGCCAAGGTAGCCTCGCCAGGAGCGAACGTCCGCCGAGCATGAGGCCCATCATCGGAAGCGAAGTGCCTAGGGTGTAGCACAGGGTGATAAGCACGCTCGCCGAATCAAGGGAACTGGTGAGTGCCAGAGCTATAACACTGGCCATGATGGGCCCCACGCAAGGGGTCCAAACTAGGCCCAACCCAAGACCCAAGAGGAGCCCGGGCCAGTAGCCGGCCACAGGTTTAACGATCGCGGAGGGCGAACGGCGAACCGCGAAAGAGGAGGTCCATACCAGGAAGCCGTTCTTCAGGGCCGGAACCACCAGAATCAGACCGAAAAGAAGAATTACCACGGCGGCAAGAGTGCGCAGTAGCTCGGAGTCGAGCCCCAGGTTCTGAACCAGAGTCGACAAAGTGAGGGTGAACACGGTGAAACTGAGGGTAAACCCGGAAATTACACCCCAGGGCCTGCCTCTGCCACCCGCGATTCCACCCGCCAGTACCGGCAATACGGGCAAAATACAAGGAGAGAGCACGGTGACCACGCCAGCGAGAAAAGCAAACCCGAAAAGAAGCATGCCCTAGTCTAGCACAGGCTGTTAACGGCGACTCTCCAGAACGGCAAGACGCTTTCCATCTTCGGCAAAGGCGTCTTCTAGGATTTCTTTGCGGCTGAGCAGGTAAAGCTCCTCAAACTTGAGAGCTTCGCCGACAACTTCGGGACGACTAAACAGAAGCGAACCAGGTATGACGACTTTTCGGGTTTCAAAATGGCTCACATGAGCGCAAATGCCCGGGCGTTGGGCTAGAACGCCAATGCTCTTCTGGCTGAGGCTTCCACCCATCCACACCTCCCAGCCGCGTCCGGAGGCCTTGAGCGCTACTTGCTCAACAAGGTCAAGGAGAAAACTGCTGTCTGGAGTAACAAAGGGATCAAAGTATGACCCCGAAAGATCGCTGCGACCGATGGTGAACCCATCAAGCTTCCCCAAACCGTACTCGAGGATGCCATCAAGGTTCTCGACGCAGCTTTTGGTTTCCACATTGAAGGCCAGCCGGGGTCGACGGCCGGTACGAAACACCTTGTTGACCGCTTCCCAAAACTTCGAAAGAGCGAATGCACTCTCGATCATGGGCGACACGATCGCATCGGCCCCGAGTTCCAGAGCATCGCGCAGATCGCGGACCGACTCGCAGCCACCAATCTTGATCAACAGTCCCAATCCGGCGCTGGCCGTCAGACGGCGAAGACGCACGATATCGCGAAAACTTGAGCCTTCGGCCTCGAACTCTGCTTTGATCCAACGGATACCAAAATCTACCTTGAGGAGCGTTAACTGGTGAAACAGGTCTTCTTCCAAGCCGTACATGGATTACCTCTCCTTTTGAGTATCGGCGTGGCAAATAAAAACTAGATTCCTAGGCGTTTCATCCCTGTCTCGTCGTAGCGGGTTCCTGCCACAGACCCCTGCGGCACCAGCTCGGACAGATGGCTAAGTTCGTCGTCGGTGAGAAGGATCTCTGCCGCCGCCAAGTTTTCTTGAAGGTACTTGAGCCGCCGGGTACCAGGAATGGGCACGATGTCGGTGCCTTGCGCCAGAACCCAAGCTAGAGCCAACTGGGCGGTGGTAACACCCTTTTCCCTGGCCATGACTTCCACCGAGCGCACCAGCTTCAGGTTATGTTCAAAGTTTTCCCCCGACATGCGCGGATTTACCGCCCGGAAGTCGCCAGGGGCAAAGTCGCTTGGCTGAGAGATGGCGCCAGTTAGAAAGCCTCTTCCCAGCGGACTGTAAGCCACAAATCCGATGCCAAGCTCGCGGGTGGTGGCCAAAATATCGCCTTGGGCGTCGCGCGTCCAAAGGGAAAGTTCGGTCTGCAGGGCGGTGATGGGATGGACCTTGTGAGCCCTGCGGATGGTCGAGGCACCAGCTTCCGAAAGCCCTAGAAAGCGAACCTTGCCGGCTTTCACCAGTTCCGCCATGGCTCCCACTGTTTCTTCGATGGGGACGGTGGGGTCAACCCGGTGCTGGTAGTAAAGGTCGATGGTTTCAACCCCCAAGCGCTTGAGGCTCTGTTCGCAGGCGGCCAGGACGTACTCGGGCCGGCCGTTGACGCCTAAGTGGGCGCCGTCGAGCCGACGCATGTTGCCAAACTTGGTAGCCAAAAACACCTGGCTGCGCACCTTTCGGAGGGCAAAACCCACCAAGGACTCGTTGGCCCCGACCCCATACATGTCTGCGGTGTCGAAGAACGTGACCCCCATTTCTACTGCGTCCTTGAGGAGTTTCAGCGACGACTTGTTGTCGGAGGGACCATAAAAGTCAGAAATGCCCATACAACCAAGACCGATGGCCGAAACCTGCGGTCCGTTTTTTCCTAGTGTTCTCGTTTGCATCTTCGCAAAGTACGACCCTTTGACGGGCCAGTCAAACCACGAACCTCTTTCTCCGACTCAAGTGGTGGCATCAGCGGATGAAAGTGCCGTCGCTTAGCTCTTTCAGAGCGTGCCGGATTTCAGTCTGTGTGTTCATGACGATTGGTCCGTGCCAAGCGACGGGCTCACCTAGCGGAGAACCCGTCGCCAGAAGAAACCGCAGGCCTGCGGTTTCTTGACCACCCTTAGCGTCGCTGGAGGCGGTGACGACGATCTCATCACCTTGATCAAAGAGCACAAGGTGGCGATTCTCGACAGGACGGGAACGGGTGACAATGTCGGTCGCCAGGTCCTCGGTGAGAACTCCCTTGGGCTCGGAGGCATCATGAAAAAAACCCTTTCCCTCGAAGACGTAAGCAAAAGCGTGCCGGTCTACCCCGACTGGAAGGCGTTTTGTAAGCCCTGCAGGCACAAAGATATCCAGATAAGTCGGGTCGGCGGCAATGCCCTCCACAGGGCCAGATTTTCCCCAGAAGTGACCGGCCAAGACCCTTACGATGGTGCCGTCGTCTTCGTGGATTTCCGCTACGGCGGCGGTAGGAATATCTTGGTAGCGCGGTGGCGCCATTTTGAGTCGGGAAGGCAAGTTCGCCCAGAGCTGAAAACCGTGCATCCTGCCGTGTGAATCACCTTCGGGCATCTCCTGATGGATGATTCCCCTCCCGGCTGTCATCCATTGGAGGTCGCCTGGTCCCATCATACCGTGGTTGCCTAAGCTGTCACGGTGCTCAACAACCCCGGCGAGAACGTACGTGATGGTCTCAATGCCACGGTGAGGGTGCCACGGGAAGCCAGCTCGGTAATCCTCGGGCCGGTCGCCACGGAAATCGTCAAAAAGCAAGAAGGGATCAAACTCATCGGTTTTGCCGAAGCCGAAACCACGTCGAAGTCTGACACCGGCACCTTCCATGGTGGGCTGAGAAGCAGAAACTGAACGGATTCCTCGTACCGACATCGACTAACTCCTAGGGTCCTATGGGCACCTTGGAATAATGTCCGTCATTTTCGGCAATACGGCAATCCCAACTAACGGCGTGGCAGATTGACCGGGTCGAACGGTTGCCAGAAAAGATTGCGATGGCCCCTTCGGTGTTTGGGCAGAGTGTCGCGCTGAGGGGGAAGTTTGTAGGGCTGGCGGCGGTAACCGTGTCGCTCAGGGTCGCTGGCACAGGCGATCTGGTAATCCTGCATCTGGCGAAAGACACGAGGCAATTGCAAAGGATCGGGATACACATCCAACCCGAAGGATTCCAGAGCCAGAAGAAACTGGTGGGTCGCCTCGAGGGTGCTGAGGCAAAACTCGTGGGGTTGGCGCTTGATGACAAACTGGCTTTTTTCGGTAGGCGTGAACATCAACTTCTCTAGCCGTTGCAGGCTGGGGCTGAGGGTCAGCATTTTTTTTGCACAGGCCCAGGTGCCGTCAAGCAGAAAGACCACCAGCCTCCGGCCCGCTAAATCGTCTGGTGTCAAACCGCCTTCGGACACATTGCGGGCGCCAGCGGCGGGATACAGGAGAACCGGATAATTGGCAGGATCAGAAATCAGACCCTGAACAACCCGATTGTCGTCGAAGGCGATTCCCATCTCGATCTGGCTGTCGGCCAAGGCCAAGGCCGTCAGGCGTCCTGTGCCGTTTTTTTCCTGTTTGAACTCTTTGGGATGCATGAGGAAGACAAACCTCGTGAGAACCGGCATGCTCGTAATCTCGCCGCACCAGCAGCGTTCCTTAGGCCAAAAGCAGCGCCAGCAGAATGCCCGACCGGTCAATCCTCACCCTCAACCACGGTAATGAGTTCGGCCTCGGAGCGTGCCGAAGCCAGCGAGAGTTTATAAATCGTGGCTAGGGCGTGCCAAAGTTTTTCGGTTCGCAGGCCCGCCCGATGCAAAATCTGGAACATCCACTCGATGTCGACATACACCCCCGTAGGGTCCGCGGCATCGCTTTCGTGCCATACCAATTCTGGGGCCTCATGGCTCCCCTTGATGCGACCGTCTTCCAACAAATAGTTCCATGCCGTCTCGATGCCTACCCCGACCTCGGAGGCACTGGTTGCAAGAGCGTAGGACGGCTGTTTACCATCGGCAAGAGTACGGGTATAGAACCAGAACTGCAGGTCCTCTTTTTGTTCGTCGGTCATGGTGGATTCACCTTGTCACCGGCCCCTGTTCTTGTCAACCTCGCGCAACGCAAGTCTTGACCAGAGACCATCTTCTCCCGTTTAATATTGGCCTATGTACAAGCCTGTTGATCCCAAGGTCCACTTCCCAACCATGGAAGAAGCCGTGCTCGCCTTCTGGGACCAGAAGCAGATTTTCCAGCGTTCGATGGAGCAGCGCCACGGCCGTGAGGAGTTCGTATTTTACGATGGCCCGCCCTTTGCCACGGGATTGCCACACTACGGACATATTGTTCCTGGCACTATTAAGGATATCATTCCCCGGTATCAGACCATGAAAGGCAAGTTCGTCGAAAGGCGTTTCGGCTGGGACTGCCACGGCCTTCCGGTTGAGAACATTGTGGAGAAAGAACTTGGCCTCAACAGCCGGCACGAGATAGAGGAATATGGCATTGCCAAGTTCAACGAAGCCTGCCGCAGTGCCGTTCTCCGCTACACCGAGCAATGGCGTCAGATCATGTCCCGGGCCGGGCGTTGGGTCGACTTTGACAATGATTACAAGACCATGGATCCCGACTACATGGAATCCATCTGGTGGGTGATGAAAGAACTATGGACCAAGGAATTACTCTACGAGGGCCACTACATCCTTCCCTACTGTCCCCGTTGTGCCACGGTGCTCAGCCTCCACGAGCTCAATCTTGGGGGCTACAAAGACGTCCACGACCCTGCAGTCACCATTAAGTTCCGACTGCAAGATGAGCCACACACCAGCTTCCTAGCTTGGACGACTACCCCTTGGACACTTCCCTCCAATCTTGCATTATGTCTCGGTCCTCAAATAGATTACGTCAAGATTCAAGACGGTGATGAATACTTCATTTTGGCCAAGGGGCGCTTGGGAAGTTATTACAAGGACGCTGACGCAGTCCAGATTCTGTGGACCAAAAAGGGCTCCGAACTAGGCAACATTTCCTATCAACCCCTGTTCTCCTACTTTGCCTCCGAAGCCGGTAACGGGGCCTTTCGCACTTTCGTAGGCGACCACGTCACCGATTCGGATGGAACGGGGATTGTACACACCGCGCCTGGTTTCGGTGAAGATGACTACCGTATTCTCAAAAACACCGCAATTACGGTGTTAAGTCCTATCGATGCCGAATGCCGGTTCACCGACGAGGTGCCCGACTTTACGGGACGCTTTGTCAAAGACTGCGACAAAGACATTCTTGATCGTCTCAAGGGTGAGGGTAAGCTATTCAAGCGGGACCAGATTTTGCATGCTTACCCCCACTGCTGGCGCTGCTCGAGCCCGCTCATTTACCGGGCTATCTCGAGCTGGTTTGTGAGCGTTGAAAAAATCAAACCTCGCATGCTGACGCACAATAATTCCATCAACTGGGTGCCCAGCCACATTCAACAGGGGCGCTTCGGAAAGTGGCTAGAAAATGCACGCGATTGGGCAATTAGCCGTAACCGCTTCTGGGGTAATCCTTTACCAATTTGGCGGTGCGATGAGGAAGGCTGTGACCAAGAGATCTGTGTGGGAAGTCGTGACGAACTGAAGGAACTCAGCGGAACCCGGCCGGATGATCTGCATAAACACTTTGTCGACCAAATCAGTTGGAACTGCTCCTGCGGAAAAGGGACCATGCGCCGCATCCCGGAAGTACTCGACTGCTGGTTCGAGTCTGGGGCCATGCCCTACGGCCAGGTGCACTACCCGTTTGAAAACAAGAAGAAGTTTGACGCTCATTTTCCGGCCGATTTCATTAACGAGGGCCTCGACCAGACGAGGGGATGGTTCTACACCCTTCACATCCTAGGTTCGGCGCTCATGGACCGGCCGGCTTTCCAGAACTGCATCGTTTCAGGATTGGTTCTCGCCACGGACGGAAAGAAAATGTCCAAGAGCCTGCGAAACTATAGCGACCCCTATGAGGTGATGAAGAAGCACGGAGCCGATGCCTTGAGGCTTTTTCTCATGTCCGGACCGGTAACCAAGGCAGACGACCTTCGCTATAGCGACGACGGTGTTCAGGCCGTTCTGCGCGACGTTCTGCTGCCTTTGTGGAACAGCTACAGTTTCTATGTGACCTATGCCAACCTTGACAAGGCCGACCCTTCGGGAACTTTGGCAAACCCGCACAACCCTCTTGACGGGTGGATTCTTTCCGAGGCTGAACGGGTAACCGCATCGGTAACCGAGTTGCTGGACAGTTATGAAATCAGCCGTGCCATAGACTCGCTTACCGGTTTTCTCGATCTGCTCAACAACTGGTACATCCGGCGTTCCCGACGGCGTTTTTGGAAGGGTGATACCGACACCGACAAACGGGAAGCCTACGACACACTGTATCAGGTACTTCGGCGATTTGTGGTCCTTGCCGCCCCTTTTATTCCCTTCATCACTGATGAAATCTGGCAGAATCTGCGGAAGGATTCCGATCCTGTGTCGGTACATTTGGCCGATTGGCCTCAGGCCGATTCCAGGAGAAGGCGCACAGACCTCGAGACCAAAATGACCATAGCCCGGCGCGCTGTTGTCCTCGGTCGCTCCCTTCGCAACAGTCACAACCTCAAGAATCGGCAGCCTCTCAAGACGGTCTACTTGGTTACTCGTAATGCCGAGGAGAAACGGATGCTGAGGGAAATGGAAGACCTTATACGTGAAGAGCTCAACGTCAAGGAAGTTCTGGTTCAGGACAACGAAGAAGCCCTGGTGGAATACAGCGCCAAGGCCAATTTTAAGGTGCTGGGAAAACTCTTGGGCGGGTCAATGAAGACTGCAGCGGCGCGCATTGAAACCCTTCATGCTTCAGAAATTGTCTCGTTGCTTGAAGGCAACAACCTTCACATCGAGGTGGACGGTCGCGCGGTCGAACTCAACCAAGAATCCGTGTTGGTTGCCCGGAAAGAAAAAGCCAGCCTTAAAGTCATTAACGAGGGGAGCCTGACGCTGGCCCTTGATGGTGAAGTGACGCCTGAGTTAAAGCTCGAAGGCCACATGCGCGATATGGTCCGGGCCGTGCAAAATGCGCGCAAAGAACGCGGCTTGGAGGTAAGCGACCGCATCCTGCTCGTCGTTTCCGGTGGGGAGGTAATCCGCGATACCCTCGAGGCATTCGGCTCTGTATTGGCCGTAGAAACTTTGGCTGCGAAGGCCGAGTTCCGCAGGCTGGACTTTCCCTCCCCGGGGGTTCAGGAGGCAGAATCCGGTGATGAGCGCTTCATTTTTCGCATCGAGAAAGCCTGACTCCAGCGCGACCTTTTTTTTCGAGGCGATTTTTATCGTCTTTTGTTTCACTTCTTGTGTCACAGCACCGCCAGCACCTGCTTTTTCGGTTCCAGCCTGGGTGAGTTCGGGGCAAACTGTGGTACTGAGAGTCGAAGCTACTCAATTGGAAGCGTTTTCAGCACTGTCGAAGGAGTTTCCTGCATTGACTCCCGCTCTAGCCCGAACCCAGGTGGTGTGGTTGAGCTGGTCGCCAAAAAACTCTGTCAGAATCGCCCTCGACGGTGATTTTCCCCCCTTAGTCACAGCCTGGATTCTATTCTGGAACCGACCGCCCCTGCCTTGGGTAGTCACCCAACCCACCAAAGGAGTGGTGATTGCACAGGCGTCCAACCCCGACTTTTCGCCCGGATATTCGTCTGAAGACGGGAAGTTTTGGCCCGAGGGTGCACTGAGGGTTGTCGTTTCTGACCCTGTAAACCTCGTGCTTGGCGATTCAGTTGGCAAACTCCTGCCTGCCAAGCGTATTGTGGTCAGCCTTGAAAATCAGGATTCCACTCTCCGGGGAGAAGTTCAACTGGAAATGCCCGATTCCCGTTCAGCCGCCATGGGCCTGATCCTCCTCAAACTCGGCAAAGACTTCATCAACGAAAAACTGGGCCAGAACCTCACTTGGCGGGCCGAGGGCGAGCTTCTTGTGGGTGAGCCATTTATATTGTTGCAGGCTGACCTGTTGCCTTGGGTCTACCAAAGGCTAAGCCTGCTTCAGAAAACGCCGAAGGAAACACGCTGATGACGGGTATTTTGGATTACGATGCAGGCAATCTGACGAGCGTTCAAAACGCTTTAGATTATCTGGGTGAGCGCTGGTTAGTGTCTCGCCACCCCTCGGAGTTGCAAGACGCGGACCGGCTCATCGTACCAGGCGACGGACATGCTTCGACCTGCATGGCAAATCTTCGCATGCTGGGACTAGACCTCTTGCTCGGCGATTTCTTGGCGCGGGGTCGACCAGTGCTAGGCATTTGCGTTGGCAGTCAGATTGTGCTGGAATCCAGTGATGAGGGTGGAACACACTGCCTTGGCTTGGTACCCGGATACTGCCATCTTTTGCCCGGTGGAGGTGGCCTCAAGGTTCCTCACATGGGTTGGAATACCGTCACCTTTCCTGAGAAAAATCACCCGCTGGTCAGGGGCGTTACCTCGGGTTCTTCGTTTTACTTCGTGCATTCCTACTACACTTCCCCAGCAGAAGGTGTGCGGGTTCTGGGATCCACGGTCCACGGCCTTGAGTTCACCGTCGGGTTTGTACAGGGGAGCCTCGCAACCTGGCAGTTTCACCCTGAAAAGTCGGGGGCCTCGGGCCTTCGTCTTTTGGGCAATTTCCTCGCGTGGAGGCCCTGAATGCTTCAAAAGCGTGTCATTGTCTGCCTCGATGTTCGCGACGGAAAGACGGTTAAAAGCGTCAAGTTCGTCGACACCAAGGAGCTAGGAGATCCGGTTGAAATGGCTGCCGAATACTACCGGCAAGGAGTAGATGAACTGGTTTTCTACGACATCACGGCCAGCGCAGAACAACGGGGAATCCTGATTGATGTGGTCCGAAGGGTTGCCCAGCGCATCTTCATCCCCTTCTGTGTCGGAGGAGGAATCAAGACGGCCGAGGACATCCGCCAAGTCATCCTCGCTGGCGCAGAAAAAGTCAGCCTCAACAGTCAGGCCGTACGAAATCCGCAACTGATCAGCATCGGTGCACGACTTTACGGGAGCCAAAGTATGGTACTCGCCATCGATGCCTTGGCAGATGCAAGCTTTCCAAGCGGCTACAGGGTTGTCATCGACGGAGGGCGGACACCTACGGGCCTTGATGTTCTGGCTTGGGCCCAACAGGGTCACGCTTTGGGCGCTGGGGAACTGGTACTCAACAGCATTGACGCCGACGGTACAAAGACAGGCTACGACCTGAAACTGACCAGCATGCTTTCTCAGGCTTTGCCAATACCCGTGGTAGCCTCTGGCGGTGCAGGTACACCCGAGCATCTGCGTGCGGTCCTGCAGGAAGGTAAAGCGGATGCAGCACTTGTTGCCAGCATGGTGCATTACGGCACCTACACCGTTCCCATGATCAAGGAGTTCCTTTTAAAAAAAGGAGTTCCCGTTAGGGTACCGGAGCCTCTCGATGGATAGACTCACTTGGTCAAAGTTTCGAAACGGGCTTGTCCATTTTGCTTCCGACTACACCTGGACGTTTGTCGTAGTCTTGATTATCACAGTCGTGAGTACCGCTTTCTCTATCCAGTATCTCACCGCCATCGAATCCCGCCTCCAGGACGTCTTCGAGAACGATGTTCGAGGGGGAGATGGAGTCCAAGCTGCCTTGACCGCCCTCGTGTGCATCGAAAGCGCCGCCAAGGACCTCGCACTCAGCACCTCTGCCTCAGAACACTCGCAAGCCGTAGAAGACTTAGGCGATTCCACCAACCGCCTCAAGAGTTTCGTCCGCAATTCGGCCCCCCGGTTCTACACGCCCAAAGCAAAAGCAGCCCTGAGCTCAACACAAAGCTCTCTGAAGCAATTCCTAGAGGTGGAAGCCCGACTGCTGGAAGCTGGAGCCAAGACCCCCGATGGCGAGGGGCTGGCGGAACTCAAGGCCAGTGCTGCTAAACTCCGCAAAGGCTTGGAGTTGCTGGTTTCCAACCGGATTGCCAATAGTACCAAAGGAGTCGATGGGCTTCTCGATCAGCTCAAAACTACGTTGATTTTTACGATTGTCCTTCTGGTATTGACGGTACTGGTCAGAATTGTGCTGTATTGGGCGGGACACCCCCGACGTCAGGCCGACTCGTAACCAATGTGCGCGGCAAAGCGTGCAGGAACGTGAATTTCCCCTTCGGCCTTCGTCATCGTGACGAGTTCGGTTGTAACATGCTTAACCTGAAAGCGTGCGCCGGGTTTGACACCATTCGTCTGGCAAAACGGCAACATGTCTGGAATGCCCTCTCCTTCTTCGGTAATCCTCAAAATTAAAAGGTTGTCTCCCACCTGACAATGGTTCAGCCTCGTGGCGGCAAGAAGCTTTTTCTCGATAACGGCTCCAGGCATTGGATTCCCGTGGGGGCAAGTCTGGGGATGACCAAGCTTGGCGTCAAGGTGCTCGGCTAGATCGTCGCTGATCTGATTTTGGAGCACTTTGGCTTCGTCATCTGACTTGTCCCACGCAAAGTCTAGGGTACGAACCAGCAGATGTTCCAAAAGAAAGTGCCTCTTGAGGACTTTGAGGGCCAACAGACGTCCTGGTTCCGTCAGATGTACGTGCTCGTAACGTTCCTGCTCCACCAACCCCTGTTTCTTCAGGCGACCAAGCGCTTGGGTCACGGCAGAGGTGGAAACTCCCATCCAATCGGCCAACCTGTGGTTGGCAGCAAACCCATAATCTCGGCAAATCAAATGGATACTCGACAGGTATTCCGCTGCTGCGGGGAACGCTTTAAGGATAGCTGTATCGTTGCTCATGTGAAAAAGTTAAGCCGGAACAACAATACTGTCAAGCAGAGAAATTAGGTTGATGAGTAATTTAGTCATAAAGCGGGAAGCAGTGAAGGCCCTTGTCGAGACTCCCTCCGAATGGTATTTTTCTGCAACGAGGGATACCATGCCGACCTACGATTACGTTTGCCAGGAATGTGGCCATGAGCTCGAAACATTTCATTCCATGCAAGATGAGCCCCTTTCGGTATGCCCGAGTTGCCGTGGACGGCTGAAGCGCAAGGTAGGCGGTGGCTCAGGGGTCATTTTTAAAGGTAGCGGCTTCTACGTCAATGACTCCCGAAAGACCGATCCGGCCAAGGTGGAGACCAAAGCGGTCGAGCCGGCCACCAAAGCGTCTGAATAAGTTTGCAGGAGTTTTCCATGCACGGTCCCGAAGGCGAAGACAAGCTAGCCCAGATGATGCGCCTTCGGGCAAACATGGCGAAGATCAAGCACAAGATTGTGGTCCTGTCGGGCAAGGGCGGAGTGGGGAAGTCTACGGTGAGCGTAAACCTCGCTCTCGGTCTGTCCCTTAGGGGCCATCGCGTGGGCCTTCTCGATACTGATATTCATGGCCCTAATCTCGCCCACATGCTTGGGCTCGATAAGATGCAGATGAAGGTTTCTGGAACAACGATCGAACCTTTGGAAGCGCGGCCCGGCCTATTTATCGTATCGGTCGCCTTGACGGGTAAGCCGGCCGATACGGCCTATATCTGGCGCGGACCAATCAAGATTGCCCTTATTAACCAACTTTTGGCCGACGTCGCTTGGCCAGAGCTGGACTATCTGGTTGTCGATTCGCCACCCGGTACCGGCGATGAACCTCTTACTGTGGCTCAATCACTAAACTCGTCGCCGAGTCGGGGAAGCATCATCGTCACCACTCCGCAGTCGGTTTCTGTGCTCGATGCCCGCCGTACGATAGACTTCAGCAAACAGCTCAAAATGCCGTTGCTCGGCCTCCTGGAAAATATGGCTGGCTACCTGAATCCCACCGACGGCACTTTGCTGCCCCTGTTCGGGCAGGGAGGTGGCAAGCAAGCCTGCGAAGAACTTGATGTCCCATTTCTTGGGTCGATAGCTATGGATCCTCGAGCGGTTGATCTGTGCGAAGCCGGGAAGGCGATTCTCGAAGGAGAAACCAGTCTGAAACCAGCTTATGAAGCGCTCCTAAACCACATTGAGGCGGCCATGCCATGCTGATCCGCTACATCAAGAATGCACAGGGCAAGGCAGTTAAGTCGGCGGACATCTACACCAAAGAGGAGCACGGTCTTAAACTTGAGGACATTGATCCGGATGCGCTATTCATAACGCGTAAACTCAGATCAGCAGGTTTCGAGGCCTATGTGGTCGGTGGAGCGGTGCGCGACTTGTTGTTAGGGCGTAAACCGAAAGACTTCGATATCGCCACGGATGCTCACCCACGGATGATCAAAAAAGTGCTTCCTTTCAGCCGCATCATAGGAAAGCGGTTCCGTTTGGTGCACGTGTACTTCGCACAGAACAAGATCATCGAAGTAGCTACCTTCCGGAGTAATGTTGAAGGCGACAACAATGTCTTCGGGACTCTCGAAGAGGATGCTAAGCGTCGCGACTTTAGTTTCAACACCCTATTTTATGACCCCAAAGACCAGTACATCGTGGACCTTTGCGGTGGAGTGAAAGACATCCGGGCTCGTTGTCTCAAAAACGTGATTCCCCTCGAGGTGATTTTCGATGAGGATCCGGTTCGGATGATTCGTGCAGCTAAATATGCCACGACCAGCGCTTTCCATATTCCCGGAAACATCCGGGCCAAAATCCGCCAAAAAGCTCACCTACTGAAAAGCATTTCACCTTCCCGTCTCACAGAGGAGTTCTATAAAGTGCTTTTTTCCGGCCAGGCGCAACCTATCTTCGCGGCTATGGAGAAGCTCCACGTTCTCGCAGCTTTTGTGCCCAAGCTGGCCGAGTCCTTGCACCGAACAATTTTTGGCTACAGGTCTGCGCAACTCCATCAGGCTCTTGCGCTCCTTGATGCCGAGGTCAACTCCGGTAAGGAACCAGACCGCTCAGAGGCCGTGAGTTTCTTGGTTGCTCCGCTACTGGAGTCTTTAGGTTGGCCCACGAGAGCGACCCTGGAAAACTTTGAGGAGGTCCTGCAGATCCTTAAGGACTGGTTCAAGCCCATCATCCCGTCTAACCTGGAGCTCGAGACGGCTTTGCGCACCTTATACCGTGTCTGGGCCGTCCGGGCCCCTCGCAAACGTCCTCCTCGGCAGCGCCATAGGCGGGGAAATGGTTCGTCGACAACGGGTATCCATCACAAGCCCGAGGCGCCCTCGCTGTGAGCGACGAAGAACCTGTGGTCTTGCCGCTCGGTCGCGAGTTTGACCTGCATACGTTCCGGCAGAACGAGATTCCCTTGGCGACTAGAGAATACTTGGAAGAAGCCCGGCGGCTGGGATTCCTGCAGGTCAGAATCATTCACGGAAAAGGTACAGGCTACCAGCGAGAGGTCGTTCGTAGCATTTTGTCGCAGACGCCCTTTGTGGAGAGTTTTGGCGATGACATGAACGGAAATCGCGGAGCAACTTGGGCTTCTTTGAAAGCGCCATAAAAAAGCCGCCTGATTCGGCGGCTTTCTAGCAGGCAGCGCAGGTCACTTCTTGATATTGTATTTCTTGTTGAAACGCTCGACACGCCCTGCAGTGTCGACCAGCTGTTGCTGGCCAGTGAAAAACGGGTGTGAATCGGCAGAAATTTCCACCGTGACGAGCGGGTATTCCTTTCCGTCGCTGTGCTTAACCTTATCCTTACTGCTCATGGTTGAACGGGAAAGGAAGGTGGTTCCTGTCAGGCCGTCTTTAAAAACGACGAACTGGTAGTTGGGGTGAATTCCTTCTTTCATATGTGCCTCCTTGCCTAGACTGCCTTTCATCTCGAACACAGTCCGGGTTGTTACCGTAGGGCAAATCTCACATTGGGTCAAGACGTTGACGGGGCTGGAAACTCGTCAGGGTTTCGGGCAAAATGTCAGCCATGATAACGATCAACGAAAATTACCTTAAGCTTCAGGCTTCGTACTTGTTCACAACCATCAGCCGCAAGGTAGAGGCCTATCAGAAGGCGAATCCAGACAAAAAGATTATCCGTCTAGGCATCGGCGACGTTACACTCCCCCTGAGCCAGAGCATTGTAGCGGCCTTTCATAGGGGAGTCGACGAGATGTCGCATGCGGAAACCTTCCGTGGTTATGGACCGGAACAGGGTTATGGATTTCTGCGAGAAGCGATCGCAACCGTAGACTTTCAAGCCCGCGGTGCCGCGGTTCAGGCTCATGAAATTGTGGTCTCGGATGGTTCCAAGTGCGATACCGGCAACTTCCAAGAACTTTTGGGAAATCAATTGCGCATAGGAATCCCCGACCCGGTGTACCCGGTCTACGTGGACACGAATGTGATGGCCGGAAGAACCGGAGTAGCCATTGACGGTCGCTACGAGGGAATTCACTACCTAGAGGGCAACCATGCGAACGGCTTTGTGCCCTCACCGCCAGAGTTTCCCCTCGACTTAGTCTACCTTTGCTTCCCCAACAATCCAACTGGGGCCGTGGCTACTAGACGGCAGTTGCAGGCTTGGGTCGACTATGCAAGGGCCCACAAAGCGCTCCTATTGTTCGACGCCGCCTACTGTGCTTTCGTTCGGGACCCCAAGATTCCTCTCTCTATTTTTGAGATCCCAGGCGCACGAGAATGCGCGGTCGAGTTCAGGTCTTTTTCGAAGACCGCGGGATTTACAGGGGCCCGCTGCGCCTTCACTGTCATTCCCGATTCCGTACTCGTCTGGGACTCAACGGGAAAAGCCCATAAACTTCTGGACCTCTGGAACCGCCGCCATAGCACCAAGTTTAACGGTGTTTCCTACCCGGTACAGGTTGCAGCAGCCGCGGTCTATTCACCTGAAGGACAAAAAGAGGTGAGGGAACTCACCGATTATTACATGTCCAATGCGCGGATGATTCGTGACCGGCTGCTTTCTTGGAACCTGGAGGTTACCGGCGGTGAAAACGGCCCCTACGTATGGGTCAAGACAGGAAACGACAGCTGGGAAAGCTTCGATACCCTGCTGAACGAGGCCCAGGTTGTGGTTACTCCGGGCTCAGGTTTCGGAACCTGCGGCCAAGGCTATATCCGAATCAGTGCCTTCAACCACCGGGAAAAAGTGGAGGAGGCTCTTGGCAGGCTCGAGCGGGTGCTCGGAAAAACACTTTAGCCCACCAGCTCTTTGTTGATCTCCGACATCAGGTGCTCTGTGAGGGCGACCACTTCGAGGATATTTGACTCTCGACTGGCTTCATCGAGATCAGAAACTTGATGGGCGAGCTCCTTAAGCCTGAAAAGCTGGAGATTTTCGACAAGGGTGACGTGTTTGTGCCGGAACAAGTGGAGCTCCTGTGCGTCGTTGCGACGGGCGATTGCTGGATAGTTGTCGTGGTAGAATTGAAGCATGTCGAGCAGTATCCCCAAAAGCTCCCTGAACTCAGGAGTTCTGCTGCCGAAGATCTCTTCGAAATAGGCCAACGAATAGGTGTAATTAGGAGAAGTAGCCATAAAATATTTTAGCTCCGCTTCAGAAATCGGGCAAGGGGAGAGTAGCACCAAGTTTGAACTACGCCAACATTTCCAGCGACTGTTGAGTTTGCAGACCCGGCAACAGAAGTTGATGGGGAACCAATCCCTGTGCAGTTCCCTCGGACAATGGTTCCAGAGCAATCTGTTTGACACAGTGTTGGCCGTCGTTCCCCTTGCGGGCGAAGCCGACCTGCTCCCCTGGTTGAGCACGCTTTCGGTGGGCGGGGTAAACCTCGCTTTTCCGCGCCTCGGAGAACAAGGACTTGAGTTCCGCCATTGCGCTGCGATAGGTCCTTGGGAATTGAATCCGTTAGGAGTCCGTCAACCGCTTTCTTCTCACCCGGTTTGGGTACCCGTAGCCGGCGAGCACATTTTGGCTCTGATTCCTGGGTTGGGCTTCTCTCCGGGCTCAGCACTTAGGCCCGGATTTCAAAGGTTGGGAAGAGGTGGGGGCTACTTCGACCGGTTCCTCTCGGCTCGTCCACAAGGATTGGTGGCTTTCGGTTACGGTTTCGGCTTTCAGATGGCGGCAGAATTACCGTTAGACCCGCATGATCAGCCTCTCGACGGTTTGATTTTGGGGCCAGGTTCGGATATCTTTGAGCAGGGAGTACATCTATGGCATTGATCAAATCGGCGTTGGAACTGGCCTTGGAGAGAACCGAAGGCTTAACCGTCGACAAGGACGAACTCCGTCGGAAAGACCTTTTCAATCAAGGGCGTATCCTCTCCGCCAAGGGGCTCGAAGACGGGCCCGAGCAGTTTTCAAAGGCTCTGGCCGCCAGGGTCAAGGAACTCAAGGGAGAGGAAGTCAAAGCTTTCCGCAACGGTGCCGGTGAAAATCTCGTGAGCCGTATCAACCTTGCTTTTGAAAACCCCGCTCTCAAAGAACCTGAAAAGGTGGCGGGTTTGCTTGAGGTGCTTACCCAAGGGAAATCGGCGGCGGTACTTAAGTCGTTGGCGACACTGTTTCAACAGTATGGCCAAGAGGTGGCCCAGCTCAAAACCGCTATCGGGCAGCAGTTGGGTCCGCAATTGCGCCAGAGAGCCCAGCAGGCCGGAGCAAACCCAGCGCAATACCAGCTCGAGCGAGACCCTGCCTACCTCAAAGTGTTGGCAGAAAATCTCGAGCCATTGAGAACCGAATATCAGGCCCACCTCGACGCGGCCAAAACGCAACTGCGGCAACTTTTCGGCTGACTACCGGTCCCCGAGTGGGCCAATCAAAGACAGAAACTCTTCGCGAGTCTTTGGGTCTGAGCGGAAGTTGCCAAGAACAGCGCTGGTCACCATGGACGAATGCTGTTTCTCGACACCGCGCATCATCATGCAAAGGTGCTTGGCTTCGACGACAACTCCTACTCCCAATGCGTTTGTTGCTTCCATGACAGCTTGTGCCAACTCTTCGGTCAGGCGTTCCTGAATCTGAAGACGACGCGCGAAAACATCGGCAAGCCTGGCAATCTTGCTCACTCCCAGCACTTTGTCGCGAGGAATGTAGCCGACTTGACAGCGACCAAAAAAGGGCAGCAGGTGATGTTCGCACAAGGAAAAAATTTCAATGTTGCGAACAATCACCATGCTGCTTCCAGAGGCCTGAAAAACGGCTTGGTTCAATACTGCTTGCGGCGTCTGGCGGTATCCGCGGGTCAAGAACTCCCAGGATTTCGCTACCCTTTCTGGCGTGCGGGCAAGGCCCTCCCGCGACGGATCTTCACCGAGTTCGACAAGCAGCTCGCGGATCAACTGGGCCACACGGTCCTGATTCATGTTGCAAGTGTAGGTTAACCAAGTTAGCCCTGCAAGTTACGCCGCGGGTTGAACAACGACCTTGCGGGGCTGAGCTTCCGGTAGCTTGGGAAGAATCACCACAAGCAACCCGTTGTCAAACTTAGCGGCAATGGCGCTTTGGTCGACGTCACGGGGCAACCGGAAGCTGCGCTGGTAGCCGGAGACGGAACGTTCTCGCAGCAGCCAGCGAGTTTCTTCGGTTTGGACCTCCGGTGTGGGCACGCTCAGTTCGAGAACTCCATCGGCAACTTGGATCTGAACCCGGTCCTGCGGTATTCCGGGCAACTCGGCCGTTAACTGGTATTCCCCCTTGGTTTCAGCGACATCCACTCGGGGTGCGCTCACCTGGTTGAATAGTAAAGTGTAAGCATTCATGGGAAACCTCCTATTGATTCCTCAGATACCTACACTAAGCAAGTACCGTGCCAATAACCAATTTTTAGCAAGCAAATGCCTGCAATATATAATCTTATTAGAAATTCCATCTCAAATAAACCAGGTCTCAAGGCAGACTTGCATGGATCTAATTGATACAAATGAGTCAAATATATACATACGGAGATATTTTCAATCTTTCAGTTTCAAAATGACTCACTGAGTCATTTTCTTCTGGTCATCGAGCAACTTATCTGGAGAGGGGGTTGTGCGCCAGGCTTTTCCACGGTGACTTTCACCGCGTCAATTCCATCTCGGGCTAAGAAAAAACCACACAGGTCGCTCGTCAGGGTCTCAAGTAGCACCCAACGCTTCGTCGTCGCCCAAGCCTCGAGATCTTTCCGCAGGAGTGCATAGTCTAAGGCTTTCTCAAGCCGATCGGACTCGGCGGCTCGCTGGAAGTTTCCCCGAACTTTCACGTCTAGTACGACTTCTTGGGTCGAGTCCTGTTCGTGTTCGTAGGCCCCCAAGAAGACAAAAATGCTCCAGTTTCGGACCCGGAGCTGATCATATTGAGCCAAATAAATCTCCCTTCAAATGACGACCCCCGTCTACCGCAAGGATTTGGCCTGTCAGGTAGGGGTTACCGACCACTGCCGCCAGCGCCTTCATCACGTGAGAGGCGTTACCAGGACGTCCTAGGGGCGTAGACTCTCGGGCCGTTGCCGTCCATTCTCGACTCGGCATTTTCTCAGGTTTGAGCACCATTCCTAGCGCCAAGCCGTTCACCCTCACGCTCGGGGCCAGTTCCGCAGCCAGAAATCTGGTCAGGGAAGCCATTTCCCGTTTGGCAAAGCCATAAGAAAAGTGTTGTGAATCACGATCCCGCGAACGCGCATCGAGAATAGTGACCAAATGTCCACCCCCCTTTTCCCAAAGGTATCTGGCCAAGAGGATGGCAGTCCAAGATTGGAGCCTATGATTTTCTTCCCAATCAGCAAGACCAGCTGTCCACCAATTGTCCGCGGTCCAAAGCGAAGCCGAATGCACTACCAACGAGGGAGAAAAAGGTTTCATCTGTTCTACCAAACTTTCGGCTCCGCCAAGGGTTGCAAGATCGGCCTCGACCACCCACACCTTTTGGTTGGCTCTCAATACCTCCGCCAGACGATCGGCCTCCTTGCGCGACTTGTTGCAGTGAATCACAATGTCCCAACCCCGCTTGGCCAAATCGGTCGCGACAAGGGCGCCAAGCCGTCGACCCGATCCGGTCACCATAGCCACCTTGGGCTCAGGCATGAAGAGACCCGAGGAGTCCACCGATTTGTCCCGCACTCTCCAAACCCTCAGCGCTTCCCCACGCCAAAATACCTTCATAGACCTCCTGGGCCAAGCGGGGATTTGCAAACGTGGCAGAACCAACCTGGACGGCCTTCGCTCCGGCCAGCAGATGCTGGATGGCATCTTCCCAGCAAGTAATACCCCCAATCCCAATTACCGGTATCTTGATACGGCGGCTAACTTTATATACGGCAGCTACGGCCACAGGCAAGACGGCGCGACCCGATAGGCCACCGGTTCCTAACGGAAGCACGGGGCTTTTGGAGCCTATGTCGATGACCATGCCCACCAGGGTGTTGATGCAACTGACTGCATCTGCACCCTCGGCCTCGGCGGCCTCGGCCGTGGCTCCGATGTCGGTAACGTTGGGCGACAGCTTGAGAATCAATGGCTTTTTCGTACGTGAACGCAAGGAGCGGGTAATCTCGGCGACCAGCCGAGGATTTGTACCAAGGGCCATCCCACCGTGACGCACATTGGGGCACGAGACGTTGATTTCGAAGCCATGAATACCGTCAACCTGCTCAAGGGTCTCAACAACCCTTTCATAGTCCTCATTTACCGCACCGGCAACATTGACCACTACAGCTGAGGGAAGAGTCCGCAGAAAGGGCATTTTGTCATGGATAAAAGCTTCCAAGCCTACATTGGCCAGACCAATTGAGTTCAAGAGTCCTGAGGCCGTCTCCACCAGGCGGGGGGAGGGATTGCCCATCCTAGGCTCGGGGGTAACTGCTTTCGTGTAAATGGCACCGATGAACTGAAAGTCAAGAAGTCCTTCGTACTCCTTGCCGTAGCCGAAAGTTCCCGAAGCCACCCCAACCACAGAGGTGAACTTCCTGCCACGGAGGGTAAAGCTCAGGTCCATTTAATCGCCTCGGAGTCGAACACGGGCCCCTCGGTGCAAACCCTGACGAACTTTCGCTCATCCACGGTTTCCACAGTGCAACCCATGCAGGCTCCGACACCACAGGCAATAATCTGCTCAAGCGAGACAAAGCAGGGAAGTCCGCGAGGATGTGCCCAATTGTGTAAGGCCTTCAGCATCGCTTGGGGACCGCAGGCCCAAACAAATCCGTCTCGAATGGCCTCGGTCGAAAGAGTTGACAGGTAGTCAACCACCGTGCCTTGGAATCCTTGGCTGCCGTCGTCGGTGCACTTCTGAAGGCGAACTTCCGGATTGAGGCGTAACTGCGGGTAAGAAGCGCTGTTTCGGTGGCCGAGCACCAGCAGGGGCTTATAACCCCTTTCCGCGAGGGAGTTGGCCGCGTAGACGATGGGTCCCGTGCCTGTACCACCCCCCACGAGAAATGGGCGGTTCTGAACTCCCGTGCGGAAATAAAACCCCCTGGGACCTAGAAAGTCGAGCTTTTCACCCGGCTGGACTCGTGACAAAATTTCGGTTCCCGGTCCGCGCACGTGGTAGATGATACTGGCAACTCTCAGCGGCTTATCGAAAGAAGCAACGGCGAATGGACGCCTCAAAAAAGGTACCGTAGAACGGTTAACTCGAAGCGAAAGGAACTGTCCGGGGAAGGGAACTCTCACCTCGTCGGGCCACCTGACGAAAACTTCCCGGTAATCCTTGGCTACCACGGAATTTTCGAGCACGTCAGCGACGAATTGCTTCATGATTGGCGAGTATATGTTGCTTGATTTTTTTTGTAAACTGTGGAAAATTGGGCATCTGACAGGAGGGGCCGATTGACCCTGAAAGCCGTCGCCTTTGACGTGGATGGGACGCTCTATTCGAACGCATCCATGATCTGGCGCTCCCTTCCGCTGGCCCTGGCCAACTCCCGCCTCCTGAAAGCCCTCGAAAAGGCCCGGATCGAGTTGCATAATCATCCGCACCACCTTACCGACGTTCACAAAACGCAGGCAGAAATCGTTGCTAAAATTCTGGGTCTTCCCTTGGAGACAGCCCTCAGCCGCATTGAAAAGACCGTCTACACGGACTGGTACAAGCTCTTCCATCGTCTGAAACCTTACTCGGGTCTGAAAACTCTCATAGGCCGGCTGAAAGCAGAAGGCTTTAAGTTGGCTGTCATGTCGGACTTTTCAATTCGGGGAAGGCTCGCGGCGCTCGGCCTCGAAGACGGTTGGGACCTGGTGTTTTCGTCCGAGGAGATTGGTTGGCTCAAGCCACACCCGGAGCCGTTTCTGCACATCGCCGAGAGCTTGGCCCTCCCCCCTGAACAAGTTCTGTACGTTGGAAACTCGGTCACCTACGATGTCGCCGGAGCCCACGCCGCTGGTATGCCCTGCGCGCATTTAGGACGCTCGGCGAATGAGTCAACGGCTGCGTTCACATTCCGCAGCTACCGTGAATTGGAAGCTTTCCTCTTCCCTAGGGGCCTTCCATGACCTTTGACTGGGGTTACCTCGTTGTTCTGGGAGTCGTTTTCGTCATGCTGGTGGTTTTCCGCCAGCTGGATAGGAACAACCGCTCCCTAGAGAAGATCCGTAAGTTTGCCGAGACTGTCCGGCACGAACTGAACACTTTCGTCGATGAGCGGACCGCCTCCATCAAGGACTTTGAAACCATTCTTAAAGTGCACGACAAGACAGCCGGCGAAATTCTTCGACGCATACAGGCCGTTGAGTCCGGGCTCCTTGGCCGCATGCCCGAGATCGAGGACATGCAGGCCCGCCTGAACCGCTATGCACTGTCGATCAAGGATCTCGATGCCATGACGTTGCGGGTCGAGAGCAATTTCCAAAAGCTCGAGGAAGAAACCGTTTTTGTGGACAAAATCGGGCTTCGCATCAAGGGTGCCTCTGACCAAATGACAGACTTGGAGGCCACCTTCGTCCAGATTCGGCAGGAGTTTGCTGACATCAATCAAAAAGACCTTGAGACGGTGCGTCGCAATGCGTTGCAAGTCTTCGAAGCCGAGACTCTTGTTTACGTGGAGCAACTGAACGCTGCCAACGCCAAAGTTGACCAGTTTCAAGCGACGATGGATGCCCTCCAAGCCACCCGTGACATCATGGTTGCAGAGACAGCAGCTCTCCTTGAAGAAAACGCCCGCAAGACGCTGGACAAGGCCGATGCCACCTTTCAAAGCACCGCAGCACAAGCAGAGAACTTGGGCCTCCAGGTGTTCCGCGATCTGGACGCCCGTATTCAGGCTCTCGCCTCCCAGTCGGAACTCAATCTCCGGCAACAACTCGATATCCTCGGCCAAAACTTCGACGATGGAGTGTCTGACCTAAACCAGGCGCTTCAGAGAACCCGAGCTGATGCCAGCGCCCTGCGCACCGACACCGACAACGAACTCAACTCGCTCCGTGAACGCTTTGAGGTAACAAGTTCCAACCTGAGGTCGGAGTTCCAAAGCGAGCAGGCCCAGCTGATGGGGATGACCGCCCAGCTCAAGGGTGATCTGGAAGCAAAACTCCTCAGCGTCCGAAAAGAAACCGTAGCTGAAGCCGACACGATGCGGCACGAGTTGCTGGCTACCCTGGAACTCAGCCAAAGGGCTGCGAAGGACTACCTGACCGAGGTGCAGAACCACGAGGCCCGTATGGCCGAGAACTTAGATTCCAGGATCAAGGACTATGAAGCCGGTTTTGCCTATCGTTACCAGAAATTGGAAGAGGCCGAGAAGGACATTCTGCTGCTCGATGCTAACCTCAGGCAGACGATGGATCGCGTAGCTGAAAAGGTCGTTCAGGACTTCCAGAACTTTGACCAGCGGATGAAAGTTCATCGGGAGGAAGAACAGGCCCAGCTCGAGAGCAAGATTGCCGCCGGCCGCGAGTCTGTTCAACAGCTCGACAAAGAACTAGAGGAACTCAAGTCCCGCGCCTACGACAACGTCAGCGAAAAATTACAAGGCTTTGAAGAAAGTTTCTTCCTAGACCTGCAGAAGCGCAACGCTGAGCTCCATCAGGCGCTTGAGGAATGGCAGGCGAGTCTGAAAGTTCAGCTCGATGAGAACAAGCAAGCGGCTTCCCTCGACATGGACGAAGCGCAAAGAAACTTTTCCGAGTCAGCCCGCCTCAAGACCCAGGAATTGCAGGCGAGCACTTGGGGCCAGCTCGACCGCTTGGAGCGCCAGATTCATGAGTCACAGGAAGCTGCGACCAGCCAGATACGAAGTCACCAGTTAGAACTTGACGAAACCAGGGCACAGCTCAGGGATCAGCTTACCGAACTTGAGAAAGCCCTCAGTGCCCGTTACAAGCAGGAAGTCAGCCGTGCCGAGCTCGAAGCTAGTGAGGCCGTTACTAAGCTCGAACGCGACGCCGAAACCCGGATCAGGCAGATTACCGAACGCCTCGACCAGTTCCGTGCCGACACCCAGGAAACTCTGGACTCAACTCAAACCGAGTTCACCGCCGGTCAGGCTCGCTTTACCCAGCGGCTCAAGGACGCCGAAGGTGAGATGGGTGAACAATACCGTTCGTTCAAGCAGTCTCTGAACGAAAAGATCTCGGCCTTGACCGAAGAGTTCACCCTGCAGAAAGAGGAGTTAGTCACGCGGTCGGCCGAAGACCGGGCCTCGCTCAAGAGTGACTTGGCGCAAATGCGCTCTGGAATAGACGAGCTCGACAGCACCCTCCGAATCAAGACCCAGTCCGCCTCGGAGGCTTTCGAGCGGGAATACGAAACTTCGCTCGCTGATTTCCAGAAAAAAAACCGCGACCTTTTGCTCGATATGGAGAACAAGTTGCGCGACTACCGCTCGGCGGTTCAAGACACCCGGGAAAAGTTTGATGCCCAACAGAAAAAACTCTTCGGAAAGGTCGAGGACCAAGCCAACTTGCTTACGGTTAGTCTCGAGGAAATCGACAAGAAGCAGAAATCGTTTGTGAGCCAAACCAAGGTGTTCGAGCGCGCCGATTCCCTGAAACAGGAACTTCAGGAGTCTATCGAGGACCTGAAGGGCGATCTAGCGCGGATCGACGTCCAGCGCAAGGACTTGTTTGAAGTTGAGGCGTCTATCAGCCGGATCAAAAAGCTTGGCGAGGAAACTAGCGAGAAATTGGCCCGATTTGCCACAGAGAAAAAGCGGATCGACTTGATGGATACCGACTTCCAGCGCATCTTGGCTCTCTCTCAATCGATGGAAGTACGGCTCGAGCAAGTGACTTCAAGTAGCGACCTTCTACAGGATATTCAGCTCAAGATCCGCAAGCTCGAAGATTACTCGAAGGATATCGAGATTCGATACGACAGACTTGAAAAGCGCCGCGAGTTGCTCGACAACACCACCGACGGGGTGGACAGAAACTTCTCGATTCTCGAGCGAGTTGAGAAAGACCTCAAGGGTGCTCAATCGGACCTTCGCCAACTTCCTGGGGAAGTAGAGGAACTTCGGAAACGCCTTAAAGTTCTTGCTGCCGGCAAAGAAGATGCCGACAAGGCCGTCGAGCGCCTTTCGCAGCTCGACCAACTGATCAAGGATGTCGAAACCCGCATGAGTCGGATGGAGGAAGCACGGGACTGGATTGCCCGCACCGAGACACGGCTTATCGAAACCAAGGACGCAGCCGAGGCGCAAATTGGTACGTTCCAGTCGTTGGCCAAGGCGAACAGCCCAGTTGGAGCATCGGTCAAGGGAAAGAGTGCTGTCGACAAGGACCTTCGCGAAACCGTCCTGAAACTGTCTCGGCAGGGTTGGGGAAAGGAAGAAATCTCACGAGCCACCAAGCTTTCCATGGGCGAAGTGGAGCTTATCCTTGAATTAGGTCCGCGTTAGGCCACATTTAGGGTTTGGTTCCACCATCCGAAAACCTGCTCCGAACTAATGCCTTGAAGGTGTTGCCGCGGTCGAACTCATTCTTGAAGAGCTCAAACGAGGCCGCGCCCGGAGACAACAAAACCACTGAACCCGGGCGGGCGTGGGTGGCTACCGCCTCGAGGGCTTCTTCGAGAGTGCCATAAGGCCCGTTCCACGAGAATCCACGTTTGCGGAACTCAGGAACCATGCGGTCGGTGGCGGAACCTCGTAGCAACGTAAGAGAGGCCGGTTCGGGGACTCGAGCTAGGGCTGTTACATCGATATTTTTGTCAGTTCCGCCGGCAATCCAGTGTACGGGAACTTCAAAGGCCCCCACAGAGGCGGTCGCAGCCTCTGGTATCGTGGCTGTCGTGTCGTTGTAGAAGGAGATCCCCTTCCAAGTATGGAACTTTTCAAGGCGGTGCTCCACCCCGGCGAAGCCGTCGAGGGCGCTCGGAACGAGGTCGGGGTTGGCACCCCAAAGTACAGCCATTCCAGCAGCCATGAGGCAGTTCTGACGGAAAGGCTGACCGGGAACCTGAAGCTTTTGGGGAAGGAGAAACTCCGATCTTGGACGACCGTGGGGATCAAGCCACTCACCTTTCCCGTCAAGACTTTCTGCCGTGAGCCAGAAGCGGGCCTGAACAGGATGGCCCGGAATCTCAGGCCTTCCACGGTGGCTGAACAAAGCCGTCCTCCCGGGATTGCGGGACGCAAACCAGGAACCCCACGACTGGTCGGCATTGAGCAGTGACCAGCCTTGCGGCCCAACACCGGCCATCACTTCGGCCTTATCGGAGGCATAGGCCTCTTGGTCCGGATAAGCGTTCATATGGTCCCAGAGCAGGTTAGTCACCGACGCTACCCGCGGCCGAAGCAAATTGCGCCCTCGAAGGTCGCTAAGTTGCCAAGACGATAGTTCCAAGATCACCGGCGCACCTGGTTCAAGCTCTTCGAGAAAGGTCAGCGGCGAGACAGTAATATTCCCGCCGAGCCTAGCGCGCGGGTCCTGAGCTTTCAAAATCGTATGGAGCGCCGTCGCGGTGGTTGACTTGCCCTTGCTTCCCGTGACGGCGAGAACCGGATTCTCGAGCGCCGACAGGAACAAACTCAGGTCGGTCTCGACTCGGCCAGCCAACTTAAGGAACGGGTTGTCAGCGCGGACAGCGGGGTTTTTCACCACGAGATCGGCCTTGCTGAAGTCGTCCACTTCGTGACGGCCAAGGACGAAGCGCAAGTCGAGACCTTCCAACTGCTGAAGTGATGGTTCGAGCACCTCTTCCAACCTGAGGTCGGTCACGGTAACCTTGGCGCCGCGGGTAGCAAAATAGAGGGTGCTCGCCACGCCACCGCCGTTGAGGCCCAGTCCCATCACGGTGACCTTCAAACCATCGTAGCGGCGAGTGTCAGCCATGGAAGAGGTACTCTTTCTGCTCATGGGAGTTTAGGTACGCCTCAAGCCGGTAGTTGCCAAGTCGGGGCTCCACCAATGGCTGGCAAGCTTCCCTCACCTTGAGCAACAAATGGTCATCCTCGGTGAACGGAATCTCCTGTAGTCGGCTCTGAATCTCGGAAGCCCGCTTCGCTAATTGAGTCCAGGCCAGTTCGAGAATCGTGGCAGCCTTGCGGCGGCCTTGCGAATCGAGTTCGATACAGGTGGCCGAGAGGGTATTGAAGCGACAACGCAGGGGGTAAAAGGGAAAAGTCTTGCGGCCGGGAGACAGGACCGCCCGGGTGACAAACTTGGTGATATCTTGATCGATCCACTGGCCTTCCACGTGATACCGACGTCCAGATTCTCCTTTCCAAGTATTTTGGAACAGCTTTGCTAGGTGAAGCCGTTTTTCTGTGGCGCTTGAGTACAAAGTTTCCAACGGGAGGATTTCCGATTCGATGAAAAGGCTGTTGGTTCGGTACTTGGGAGTACGGCTGTTACTGCCACGTTCGAGGACCTCGCAGAAGCGGGCGCGCCAGGTGAGGTCAACCCGGAGCACGTAAAGGTAACGCTTGTCTTTGGCGCCGAGCATTTGGATAAACAGAGGATGAAGAGTATCGCGAGGGTCAAAAAACCAGGTCAGCCCGGAGAACAACGCTGGCAGTCGCCGGGCCAATTCGGAGCTGAGGTGCTGGATGAAACCTACATACTCAGCGGAAGGAGTGATTTTTGTCACGTCATGGTGAATATCGATCGAGGCTACCAGCAGAGGTTCACTGAGTCGAACAAACAACTCCTCTTCCTGGGTGAAACAGCGCGGGAGAGGCTCACCTGAGCTGACAGGATTCAAGTTCCTGAAAAGTTCTGTAACGGAGGGAATCGAAGCTCCCAACAGAAAGTCCGAGGTCTTTTCCATGAGTTTCTAACCTAGCTCCAGAATGTTCTCAGGGCAAGGGCCGGATGCTTCGCTGAATGTCGGCGATTTTCCACCCCTTCCACGTCTTCTGAAACCTGATCACATCTTGAAAGATTTCTCCGAGAGCGTTCACAGATGCCCCCGCTTCGGCGGGAGCCACTGACACCCACTTTGTGTAGTCGGCCACGAGTTGCTCCGGAATGGCTCCTTGCTGAATCTTGAGTCCCGAAAGGCCATACAGCAGTTGTCCCGAATCAAGCGCCGGCCGCCCCTTGGCGATCCAGTCTGAGGCTTTCAACAGGGGTGACTGCCTCTCGTAGGCGGTACGCACTTGAACCAGCACAAACAAGTTTGTCGTCTGCTCGTCATCCTGGCCCAACGCTGTGCCACCCTCGGGATTTTTAGACAAAAGTTTCCGCAACTCCGTTCCCTGAAGTTCATCGAGGGCCTGATAGTACCCCTGCGCTACCTCGCGAGGCGTCCAGTGGTCCGAAAGGTCCGGCTTGACGATGTTCCACACAATCGATCCCGCGACAAGGAGGGCCGCAAGGACCGAAGCACCGATGAAGAGCACCAAGGTTCCCCTGCGCCTCCAGAAGCTGCGGAACTCCCTGCCCTGCAAACGGTTCTGAGAGGCAAGGGCTTCCCGTTCCTCGATTGCGGGCATCTGTTCGTGAGTCGTCGCCCACTCACTCCAGCGTGCTGACCAATCAGGACTTTGATTCTTTTCCTGGCGGCCGGCACTGGCCAGCCAAAGCTCGCGAGTACTTGAATCGAGGCCCACGGGCAATTCGGTCCCTTCGAGCGACTTGGCTAGGTCACGGATTTCCTGACGCAAGAAGCTTTCATCGCCTTGCTGCCAAGGCAAAACCGTCTCAACAGCACGCCACAAGAACGCCATAGAACTAAAGGGCCAAGAACGTTGTCCACTGTCGGGCAAAAGAAAGGGTTCCCAGTCTTCTCGGCACCGTAAAGGAAGCACCGAAGTGAGCACGCTGGCGAGGTCATCGGGTAGGAAGGCTACTGCCCAATCCAAACCGTCGCGGGCCAAAAGCACGGTCGATGGGTTAAACTTGGCTGGGAGGGCACCTTGCCGGGCAAGAGTGGTCCAGGCCTTTACAAGTGAAACTTGAAGTTGCCAGGCTTCTTTCCCGTCTAAAACCCATTCTGAAGCCACGAGACCTTCGAGGTCATGCGCAGTCTCTCCCCAGATGACCAATTGCCCGTCTTGAAGCACGCCGCGGGTCTCCCACGGTTCCAGGCGGCCGTTTCTCCAAAGCCAGCCACTGCCGCGGCTTGATTTAACCAGCCTAAGACTCTCCAGCGAATCTGCCGGGTGCCCGGTGCGAACCGCCAGAACGGGGTTGCCTTTCTGGGTTCGCACCTCCAGTGAAGCTGTATGACTCAGCCTGCTCATGCACTCTCCTCGGTTTCGGTGTTGCGCATCAGTCGTTCGATGCGCAAGGGGTCCACGACGATGGTCAGATTCTTCTCTTGGGTCGGCAGCACCATTCCCAGAGGCCCATCCTTGGCCCGTCGCAAGTACTTCACAGCGGTATAGTACAGGTCGGCGCGTCCTTCAGACTTGGCTCGGCTATACCATACCGCAAGGTTTCCAGCATCAAGAAGAACTTCGAGCGGGAAGGTTTTGCCTTTGAGCGCGCGCACGAAAACGTAGCCCCCAGGAAGGTCTCGCGTATGGAGCCAAAGGTCGTTTCCGCGCACCCACCTGCGTAGCAAGACATCGTTTTCACGGGCATTGCGACCCACCCAAAGCGTCCAGGACCCGCTGGTGAACTCCAGGCCAGGACGATCCTCCCCTTTTCGGACGGTTTGAGCGGTACGGACCACACGATACTTGCTCAGAAACGATTGGAGGCCATCGACTTCGAGCCCAGGCAAAGTCTCAAGCCACTGGAGCCATGCGGACTCCTCTTCCCTCTGAGAAGCCAGTTCCGCTTCAACCAGATGCTGGCCGTCGCGGGCCTTCTGATATTTCCGGTACCACGTTTGAGCGTGCTCGTGCGGGGCCAGTTTGGGGTCAAGTTCCAAACGGAACGCGGAACCGTCCCGCCAGTCGTTACCTTCGAAAACGGTGTCGCCTTTGTGAATCTTCCAGAGGTCGGCGGTCAAAGCATCGCCATAAAGTTTCCAATCATCTTTTCGTAAGTAATCTCGGGCTTTGGCCAGCGTCTTTTCCCGGGCCTGACGCAAACTTTCTTGGCGCCGTTCCACCAGGCGAAGGGCCTGCTCGCGCAGTTTCTCTACTTCGATGGCTGGAAGCGACCGGTAGTGGAGCTCGACCAGCCGGTTGTACGAGGCCGCGGGCTCGAGAGCAGTCTCGAGTTCAAAAACACGGGCTGTGAAAACTTTTTCGGAGACGACAACCGAGGCCAGCAGCTTCTCGGGGTCGAACCGGGCGCCGATGATTTCATTGCTCGCCGGACGCCGAAAGGCGGCATCCAAAATCACAGAATTGGCGGTGAGCAAGAGGTTGGCCGCGCCACCCCAAAGACGGATCCAAAGGTTGTAGCGCTCACCGTGGTGCTCGAGGCCGAGAACAACGATTCTTTCGCGTCCAAGTTGGCGCACTTCGGTAACTTGTGCCCCTACGAGCCGCGCTTTCAGAAACTCGGTGAAGCGAGGCGACCGTTTTAAGGTTGGAGGCCGCTGGGTGACGGCATGGGTACGGGTCTGCCGGGGGGAGAGACCGACCAACAGGGTCAAAGGTTCTCCTGGGCGGTAAAACTCAAAAAAGTAATGGTGGTAGTCAGATTGACGTACACTTTGGAGTTGGCTTCCCAGCAACGGAAGTTCCGAGAGCACTCGGTCGATCTCAATCCAGTTCAACGACAACGACTTCCGCCTTTTTGACACAGTTCCGCCGGTCGGGATAGGATGCCCCGGGAGAGTTCCGCCATGATGACACCCTTCTTTGACTCCGAGACCGGCCTTGAGTTCCCGTCTGCCTTACTTGAGCCTAACTATAGACCGTCAAGCGCCACGCTGGAAAGAGCTCTCGAAGGGATGATCCTGTCGGCTTCCGGCTGGCGCAAGGTTTTCGCGACCGGCGGAGAGGACTCTGCTGCGGCTGAAGTTGGCCAAGGCGACCAGGTGCTTGCGGCTCTGATGGGGCTTTCTTTTTACCAATTTCTGGTCTCTGAATCGGGAACCCTGCAGCCAAGGGTCTGTGTCGGCCTCGACAGTCGACCCACCGGACCGGTGCTGGCCGATTGCCTGCTGAGAGTACTGATTTCTCTAGGAGCCGAGTGCGAGTACCTAGGCATTGTCGCTGCCCCAGAAATCATGGGCTATGTGGGAACTTCAGGGCACCACGGGTTTGTGTATGTGTCGGCTTCGCATAACCCGATCGGCCACAATGGGGTGAAGTTTGGCCTCAGCGATGGTGGCGTCTTAGGTGGAGCTCAGGCTGCGGCCCTCATTGCTACCTATAGGAACAACGTGGCCCGGCCGGAAGCCGTTTCTGACGTGCTATTTCACCTCAAATCGAACCCCACGCCCAAAATGGGAAACCTCTTGCATGGTATTCCTAGGGCGCGTGTGGCCTCAAGGCACACCTACAGCAGGCTGACCGACACCATTTTCACCCTGACGGAAGAGCCCGAACTCCGCGAGGTACGCAAGGAGCAAATAACCAAGCTTATTTTGCGAGCTCCTGTCGGGATTGTAGCCGAGTTCAACGGTTCTGCCCGCTGCGTGAGCATTGACCGCTCCTGGCTTGAGGGCTTGGGAGTAGCGGTAGAGGCCATCAACGATAAGCCGGGGCAGATTGTTCACCGAATCGTCCCCGAAGGCTCCTCACTCGACCTCTGCCGTGACACCCTAGAAGCTCTGGCACGACGCAGACCGGAGTTTGTCCTTGGGTATGTGCCAGATTGTGATGGCGACCGGGGAAACGTGGTGTGGTACGACTCACGGGCCGACGAAGCCAAGATTCTTGAAGCGCAGCAGGTCTTCAGCCTTTGTGTGGTCTCAGAACTCGCGGGGTTGGACTACTTCGGTGAAGCAGGTACGAAAGTGGCGGTGGTCTGCAACGACCCGACTTCCCTGCGCATTGATGAAATTGCTGCGGCCTTTGGTGCCAAAGTGTTCCGCGCCGAAGTCGGGGAAGCGAATGTGGTTGCTCTTGCCCGACAATTGCGGGCCCAAGGTTGGACTGTGCGCATTCTTGGTGAGGGGTCCAACGGTGGTAACATCACCTACCCCAGCGCCGTGCGAGACCCGCTGAGCACGCTAGGAAGCCTTCTCAAGCTACTCAGGTTGCGCTCGGTGGAGGGAACACCCGGACTGTTTGAGCGCTGGTGTACGGCCTCCGGTCAGCGGGAAGCCTACCGGAGCGAAGCTTCCATGGCCGAGATTCTGTCGACTTTACCTGTTTGGACCACGACTTCGGCCTACGAGAACCGTGCCGTCTTGAAAATAACTTCCACCGACCACGCTAGGTTCAAAGCGTCGTGGGAACGGGAGTTTCAAACCGACTGGCCTTTGTGGCAACCACGGTTGGGTGCACTGCTGGGGGTAACGAGTTGGAGCGAGGTAAACTACGAGGGCCTCGAGGAAAGACCCGGTGTAGGGCCTTCCGTACGCGGTGGTCGTCAGACTGGTGGGCTCAAGATTCTGCTCAAGGGAGAGGACTCTGTTACCCAGGCTTGCCTCTGGATGCGTGGCAGCGGCACCGAACCCGTTTTCCGGGTGCTCGTCGACGTGAAGGGCCACAAACCTGAGACCGAGGCAATCCTGTTGGATTGGCTCACTGATCTGGTCCGCAGGGCCGACCGCGGTTAAGTTGCCCGGTCAGTCCTCGGGGTCGTGGCAAACCCCCATTTCGTAAAGCGTGCAGTCGTCGCACTGGCAATACGTGCGGTCGATCCACTCGAGCACCTCTTCCGCTCGAAACTCAGAAGGTCCTTTTTCAAACAGCAAGTCGGCCTTCCGCAGGGATTCCTCACCGCCCTTAGGCCACACCCCCGGCAAGGCACAGACCCGCATACCGGCCGCCTTAGCGGCTTCTACTCCATGCTGAGAGTCTTCCATAACCAGCAATACCTTCGGCGACAAATCCAACTTTCGCGCGGCCAGCAGAAAGACATCGGGGGCAGGCTTCGCGTTTTTAGTCTCGTCGCTGGAAAAGACCGCGCGAAAGTAGGGGCGCAGGCCGGTGTCCTTGAGAACGGCTTCGATAACCTGCAAGGAACTACCGGAGGCCACGGCCATGGGCATTCCTTGGACTGCAAAGCCCTTAACCAACTTCTCCATTTCCGGAAACACTTTGGTGTGGCCCCGGGCGGCGTCGAGGTAAAGGCGGTCCTTGAGGGCCTCCAATTCCTCGAGGGGTTGGTGCAGGTTGAATCGCTTTTTCACCACTGCTGCGAACGCCCGGGAACCCATTCCAATGCATTGCTCCCTCCAAGGTTCGTCGAAGGTGCCTCCAAAATGTTCCACAAAAGCCGTGTCGCTCACGTGCCAATTGGGCTCGCTATCAACCAGCGTCCCGTCAAGGTCAAAGATGACTCCCTGAAGTTTCATGAACCCGCCTTTTCACGCTTTTTTTTCACGTCCTCGGCTTTCCGGGCAATTCGGTTCCACACAGAAGCCATACCCATTGCTTTACGCACTTCGGTCAGGGTGGCACGGGCCTCGGCGCGCATGGCCAGAGTCCCGTCATAAATCACCTCGTCCACCAGACCGGCTTGCGAGGCGAAGTGGTCGCGCCGCTCCCGTAAGGGGTCTAGAAAAGCATTGAGGGCCAGAGCGAGTTTCTGCTTCACCTCAACATCACCCACTTTTCCAGCTCGGTAACGCGTCTTGAGGTCTTCCACTTCAGCTTTGTTCGTATTAAACACATCGTGGTACTCAAAAACAGGGTTTCCTTCCACGGTACCCGCGACCTCGGCGCTGATGCGTTTAGGGTCGGTGTACATTCCTGCCACCTTTTTTTCCACGGTTTTGGCGTCGTCTCCGAGATAAATCACGTTGCCCAACGACTTCGACATCTTTCCCTTGCCATCGGTTCCCACCAGCGTGGGCACATCACCCACCAGAACCTCAGGCAGGTTAAACACTTCACCGTAAAGGAAGTTGAATCGCTTGGCGATCTCGCGGGCTACCTCGACATGACTCTCGTTATCTTTACCTACCGGAACCAGATGCGCTCTGGGCAATAGGATGTCGGCGGCTTGAAGAACGGGGTAACCGAGCAGCCCCAAAGGCATTTCCTCGATTCCGGCGTTCTGGGCCATGTCTTTCAAGCTGGGAACCCGCTGAAGGCGAGGCACTGTGATCAGGTTCTCAAAATAGAGATTGAGCTCAAAAATCTCAGGCACGGCAGACTGAAGGTAAACCACGCTTTTGGAAGGGTCGATACCGCAGGCTAAGTAGTCGAGCACCATGTCGCGGCTGTTGTCGGCAATCTTTTCGATGTCTTCCTTGCTTGGCTTGGTGGTCAGGGTATGCAGGTCAGCGATAATAAAGAAACACCGGTACTCGTCCTGCAGGCGCACCCGGTTTTTCAACGAACCCACATAATGGCCTAAGTGCAACTTGCCGGTGGGACGGTCTCCGGTCAAGATGGTCTTTTTGTTCATAGAGCTCTCATATTACCCGTGCTAGGCTTGGTTTTCAAGCCAGCGCTCGACTTGTGGGAACACGCGTTCGAAGGGCGCAAAGCCACGACTGAACACCGTGCCTTCCTCCCCTACCAGTCCCACCAAGGTCGGAAAGCCGCTGATTCCCCAGGAAGACACTTGCTTGAACTCCTGCAGGGTGTTTTCGAGGGTCTCGGTTTTCATGTATTCGATTTCAAAACCGCCTACCCCAAGGGTTTCTGCAAGATCACCGAGGACGCCCAAACGGGTGATGTCTAGCCCATCGGTATAGAGCGCGGTCTGCAGAGCATGGGCATAAGAAAGAGATTTCTCAGGGGCCAAGGTTTTCACGGTCTGCAAAGCCCTCGAAGGTTCCAAACTCGAGAGGTTCATGGTTCCTTCCTCAAGAAAACCGTCGAGGAACGGCTTACCGAAACTAACTCCGGTCGTAGTCTGCAATCGGGGCAAAACCTGATGGAGAAAGCTCTTAAGCTCGCCAATGGGTGCTACGCGGTCTCCGGTGACCATCCCGCCTGAAAAAACCATCCAGCTGGCCCTCCGCTTGGTGGCGTCGAACAACGCCCGAATCACGGGTGAAAATCCGAAGCACCAACCGCAAAGGGGGTCCATCACATAGACAATTGTCTTTTCAGGCATTGGGGGAAGATACTACCTCCAGAACCTTAAGGGCAACTCGCTGAAGAACGCCAGACCCAACGACAAGCTTTCCAAGTCCAGCCTTTCGTCGATTCCGTGTATACGAGCCGCAAAGGCGTCCATGGTCAATTGTTGAGAAAACAGGCTGAATCCGTACACTGTGGTTCCTTTTTCCCGCCAGAAGCGACCATCGGTAACTCCGCCAATCACCATATCAGCCAGCTGCGAATCCGGATGAGCTTCAAGAAACAGTGACTCGATCGCCACCTTAAGGGGGGTTCTGGCGTCAGATTGGTTGGCAGGGAACCAATCCGTGATCTCCAGTACCACCTCGCTGCACAACCGGCGACCAAGGGCCCGGCGGAGCTCGGAAAGCAACGCCTGCTTCGTCGTTCCGGGAACACAGCGCACGTCGACAAGCAATTCGGCCCGGTCGGCAACGATATTCACTTTCTGGCCGCTCCTGACCACGTTCGGGCTGGCGGTTGTACGCGAAGCCGTGTGGAGGAAGCGAGCCAGCCCCTGGTTGCGAGCAAACACCCGGCTTAGACCCCATCTCTGGCCCGGTTTCAAGTTCAGGGCACAGCGCTCGAGCCAGGTTCGGGCTGCTGTACGCGCCATCGAGCGGTACACCCGAGAGCCGCGAAAGGGGAACTTCCAGCGAGCCAGCCGTAGGGCAGCCTCGGAAACCTTGAGGACAGCGTTGTCCGACCGGTAAGGAGTGGACCCGTGGCCGGGGGTTCCTCGGGCGGACAGCTTCACCCAAGCGACGCCTTTTTCGCCCAAATTGCAAAACGCGACCGGGCCCCGCACCGTGGGCACGAAAAAACCGCCGAGTTCAGTCACCATGAAATCGGCCTTCACCGATTCCCAATGATGGGCCACAAGGTGCTGGGCGCCCCAGCGCCCCGACGCCTCTTCATCGGCCAAGGCCAAAAACGCCAAATCTCCCGCAAATCCCTTGGGTCCGGCGGCAAGTACCGCCTCGGCGAAGCCAACCGCCTGAGCTGCCGTCCAGCACAGCATATCGATCGCTCCCCTCCCCCAAACCTGATTCTCTTTCACTTCGGCGGCAAACGGATCGACCGACCAGTCGGCTGCTGATGCCGGTACCACATCGAGGTGGCCCATGAACATCAGGCTCTTTGCGCTCGGGTCTGTTCCCTTGACCCTCACTAGCAGGTTGCCCCGGCCCGGACGCGCGTGGAACACTTGGCAGGGCAGCCCACGGGCCTCAAAGAAACCACGCAGAACTTCAATGCTCCGGTCTTCATGCCCTGAATCGGCATCTCCAGTGTTGACGCACGCGTTTTGGATCAATTGCCGGTAAAGGGGAAGGAAAACTTCGCGGAAAATGGGTCGTTCTAGGTCGCGTCTTGGGTCCATGCGTCCAGTGTACTCCCAAACCTCGGCTTGATGGAACGAAGTGCTGGCCCTAGAATGGGCAGATGAGCATCATGACCGACGCACGTATCGCCGTCCTAGGCGGAGGTTCCTGGGGAACCGCCATCGCCAAAGCCCTCGCCGAAAAAGGGCAGCCGGTCGTCGTGTGGGCCAATAGCCCAGCCACCGTGGCAGATCTTAACCATCATCACGAAAACCGGCGATATTTGCCGGGAATCAAGCTTCCCGAGGGGGTCTTAGCCACGGGCGACATCAGCGAGGCCGCCAACGAACGGGAGTTTCTGATCCTGGCACAGCCTTCCCTTTACATCCTCCAGTCTGTCAAGGACATCTTGACCGTTCCTTGCGTGCAGGAAGGTAGGGCGACCATAGGCGTGCTGGCCAAGGGCTTCCTGCCCGGCACCACAGAGCCCAAACTCATTGTGGAAACCCTTGAGAACTACCTACCAGGATTCTACAAGAACAACGTGGTCTACATTTCTGGCCCTAGCCATGCCGAAGAGGTGGTACAGGGCAAAATCACGGGGCTCATCGCCGCTTGCTCCAACCCACGTAACTCCATTCGATTTAGAAACTTGCTTCGTGGAAAGAGCCTCAAAGTCTTTGCATCGATGGACGTGATAGGTGTGCAAGTTTGTGCGGCGCTCAAAAACGTTGTAGCGATTGCCTTCGGCATCATGGATGCGCTCAAGGAAAAATCACAAGCCTTTGGCGACAACACAGAAAGCTTGCTCTTAGCTGCCGGCCTCAACGAAATCCAGGCTCTTGGCAAGGCCTTAGGCGCCACACATCCCGAAACCTTTACTTCGATCGCCGGCGTGGGAGACCTCGACGTGACCTGCCGGAGTCCTTTTGGGAGAAATCGCCGCTTTGGTCGGGAAATCATCCTGAACAACCTTCTCGACCGCTACACCTCGATCGATGACCTGATCAGCAACATCCGCAACGTGGGCTATCTTCCCGAAGGCGTGGTTGCTGCCCGTTACGCTTGGGCCCTGCTTGAGAAACACAAACTGAAACTCGAGATCATTCCTATGGTCTACCGCATCCTGAACAAGGAACTACCACCAGAACAGGCTATCCGGAAACTGATCGACATCGAAGAAGAGTAAAGAGTCAGAACGTTTTGCGTGCCACGACTTTCCAGCTACCCGCGTAATTCAGAAGTGTCACTTGCCCCACTTTGGTTTTGTCAAACAGGAAATCGACTGTGGCCCGGGTACCCAGTTGCTGGTGGCCAGTAACCTGCCAGTCGTGCAGGCGAAACTTCTCCTGCTCCTCGGGCGTTAGCGTGGAGTGAATCTGTTGTATGAGCTCCAGGTTGGTTTTTCCCTCGTTGGCCATATACCCGGCCGCACGCGCAAAATCCAGCGTCGCCAGTGCATCAAGGTACTTCTCGGCAACTTCTCGTGGGCCCAAGGGTGGACTGCAAGAGGCCAGAAGAAGCACCAGTGTAGCAAATACCCCCAACTTCATGGCTACCTCCACAGTTGACTTTGCCCCAAAAGCCGAGCTATGGTGAAGCCCTTGCGCGCCTGTCGTATAACGGCTATTACCTCAGCTTCCCAAGCTGAAGACGAGGGTTCGACTCCCTTCAGGCGCTGATTTTTAAATCCTTTTCTTACGACAATTTAGCAAAATTTCACAACGTTTGATTTCGTTACTGTGAACGAGTTTCGGTGTTTGAATCGGTAACAGTAAACGTAACGGTAGAATCTGCGTAGTTCTGCCCCAACCTTTCGGTGCCAAAAGCTGGCGCTTTTTCTTTTTCAGCGTGTCATTTCTGGGCGTGTTCTGCCCTTTGAGCCTTGCATCACCTTACCAAACTTGCAATTTTTTTTGGCACGGACT
>Ga0209084_1000040_pt1 | contig 124639 bp, 145 predicted proteins | sample C_130820_MF_Meta_FD_187309 | JGI IMG/M metagenome (GOLD analysis project Ga0209084, IMG submission 187309) | Freshwater microbial communities from Lake Croche, Canada to study carbon cycling - C_130820_MF_MetaG (SPAdes) (version 2) | ecosystem: Environmental > Aquatic > Freshwater > Lake... | reverse complement strand
GATCAGTTGAAACAATTAGCTGTTAAAAACAACACTATGGGTGCGTCTATATATGATCTTGGTAATGTTATCAAATCTGAGAGTATTGCTGAGCTTACACAAGTTCTTAAGAAAGCTGAAGAAAAAGCTAATGCTCAAAGACAAGAACAACAACAACACGAACAACAGATGCAACAAGAACAAATTAAAGCTCAACAAGATCAACTTAGACAAGCTCAACAGTTTGAAGCTGATGAGAATGAGAAAGATAGACAAGCTAAGATACTTGAAACTCAAATATCGGCTGCTGGTAGAGGATCTGGATTTGATGTTAATCAAAATAAACAATCAGATTATCTTGATGCTATGGAGTCTATAAAGAAAGAACAACAACATCAAGACGCAATGAACTTTAAAAGAGAACAGGAAGTAAATAAAAATACTCACCTTACTGAACAAAGACAACTTCAACGTGACAAGATGTCTACAGAAAACAGAAAAGCTGAGATAGAGTTACAGATATCGCGTGAGAATAAAAATAGGTTTGACGCGCCTAAATCTAAACAATCGGATAAGAAGAAATAAACTAGATAGTTATAGCTCTACTATCCATAGCTTCGTTCACTTTTATTGATATATTTAAATTTTAATAGTTTAAAGTTGTATATTAATAATGTAGAGATATACAATTAAAAAACCAAACAAAAAGATATATGACAGAAAATCAAAGTGTTCAAGAAGTTGAACTAGATATTGATAATTGGGATGTGGCTCCAGGTGGTAGTAATATAATTACATCTACTGAAAAAAAGGAAGAAGCAAAACCAAACATGTTTTCAAGAGGAACTCAAGATATGAGTTTTTTAGATGAAGAAGAAAAACCAGATGCTGATAAAGCTGAGGTTATTAAAGATACATTAGATCTATTAGATCAAGATATTAAAGGAGATAATCCAAATCTTGATGAACCTGGATCTAACAAAGGAAGACCAAAGACAGAAAAAAATGGTTTGGTAGAATTCCTAAAGAAAAGAATAGAATCAAAAGAGATGTTTGCTTTTGATGACTTTGATGAAACAAAACAAGATCTTGGTGATTATCTTACTGGACTTTCAGAAAAAGATGTTGATGAATTGTGGCAAGCTAACGTTGACAATCTTAAAACTGAGGTAGCGTCTAGAACACCAAAAGAGTTCTTTGAATCACTTCCTGATGAATTACAATATGCTGCTAAGTATGTAATGGATGGAGGACAAGATCTAAAAGGATTATTTGCGTCATTAGCTGCTGTAGAAGAAGTAAGACAATTAGATCCAGCTCAAGAAGGAGATAGAGAATATATTGTTAGAAGTTATCTTCAAGCTAGAGGTGAATCAACTGAAGATATTGAAGACGAAATTAATACTTTAAAAGATCTTGGTACTTTAGAAAAGAAAGCTAAACAGTATAAACCTAAACTTGACGCTATGCAAGAAGAGTTAGTACAAGCTCGTATAGCTGAACAAGAACAAAGACAATATCAACAACAACAAGCGGCCCAAGCTTATACACAAAATGTATATGAAGCGTTAAGACCAGCTGAGATTAATGGTATTAAGCTTGATAAAAAAACACAAGCTCAGTTGTATTCAGGACTTACTCAAGCTCAATATCCTTCTGTAAGTGGACGTCCTACTAATCAATTAGGACATCTTTTAGAGAAATATCAATTTGTAGAACCCAACTATCCTTTGATAGCTGAAGCTCTTTGGTTATTATCTGATCCTGAAGGATATCGTAAAAATCTTCAAGTGGTTGGTAAGAATCAAGCTACTGAAAATACTGTAAGACAGTTAAAAACAGAACAAGCTAGAAAAAATTCTTATACAGCTACAGAAGATGATGACAGAGGTACAAGGAAGATTACAAGACAAACAAATATATTTAAACGATAATATTATTAATTATTAAAACCCAAAACAAATATGGCAACTCCCGTATTAAATAATGGTATCTTTCTACGCGATACCACTTATCAAACAAGTTCACACGTAGATTCTTATCACCTTTCAAATCTCTTGAAGAGTGCTGAACCTACAGATTTAGGTCCGGTAGATCTTTGGGCGATGGCTCAAAAGGTTGAAATGCCTCTTTACCAAATGTCTAGCTTTGGTGGAAAGAATGTTATTATGGTAGACAACGCTCGTGGAGAGTATAAGTGGCAGATTCCTGTTATGCAAGATCTTCCTTACATTGTTGAGAATATTGAAGGTTCAAACAATCAATTAGGTGCTGATGGTCAAGCGTTCAAGATTAAGCTTAACAAACGTATGTTTGGTCATGGTGATATCATCACTTATGATAAATACAACGGTGTGGAACTTTATATTATCGCTGACGATATCATCCCTGCTGGTGATGGTTTTATTTACACTGTACAGTTGGTAAACAACGACAACGTTAAATATCTAGATGCTTCTAAGTATTTAAGGATTGGTACTAAGTTCTTCCGTAAAGGTAGTGCTCGTGGTGAATATGGTGAAAGATTCTCTGATATTGGAAGTGTTTCTTCTGGTTTCCGTGAGTTCTACAACTATGTTGGTGGTGCTGATGCTCACGTTCATTATACTATTTCTAGTAAAGCAGATTTAATGATGAAGGGTGGTATGAAAGCTGATGGTACAGTTCCAGTAACTGAACTTTGGAGAAACTTTGATAAAACAAATGATCCTTCTATCACTTCTTTAGAAGATATGGCTTCTAAGCTTGGTAAAGATTATGTGAAGAAAGCTTATCAATCAGGTCAATTGACTCGTTCATTCTTGACTACTTTGGAAGCAGCTCACCTTACTAAGATCGCTAATGACATCGAAACTTATTTGATGTGGGGACAAGGTGGTAAGATTAAACAAGATGGTCCTGATGATATCAGATTGTCTGTGGGTCTTTGGAAACAACTTGATAACTCTTTCAAACGTATCTACAACAAATCTAGCTTTAACTTAGATCTTTTCAAATCTGAAATCTTCAACTTCTTCAATGGTAAAGTTGAGTTCCAAGGTCCAGATCCTAAACGTAGTTTGATTGTTCAAACAGGTTTAGGTGGTATGAAACTTATCAACGAAGCTATTAAGAAAGAAGCTATCAACAGTGGATTGGTTATCAACGCATCTGAAGTTGGAGCTATCACTGGTAAAGGTATGGATCTTAACTTTGGATTTGCTTACACTCAATATGTTATCCCATTCTTGGCTAACGTTAAGTTTGTATTGAACCCAGCTTTTGATAATATCCACACTAATGATATTGAGAATCCAATCATAGATGGTTTCCCATTAAGTTCTTACAACTTCATTATCTTTGATATCACTGATAATACAAATGATAATATCTTCTTGTTAAAATTATCTTGGGATAACCAATTAAAGTGGCATTACCAAAATGGTACAATGGATTATATGGGTCGTACTCAAGGATTCCAAAGTTCTGGTAACTTCAACGGATACCGTGTGTTCATGAGTCAAACAATGCCAGCGATCTGGGTTAAAGATCCTACTAAGGTGTTGAAGATAGTTATGAGAAACCCTGTTACGGGAGGAAGCTTTTGATGCAAAAAATATTTTGGATTATTAATAACTTATATTTATAATTGTATTAAATAAGATACAAATAAAAAAGATAAGTTTAGAAAAGTCCGAAGAAATAATAAGGTTGTATAAAGAAGGAAAGATGTTGACTGAAATATGTAAGTCAACATCTTCTTCACAACCAATTAAAAAACAATTAATAAATAATAATTATGGCAAAGATGTCTCCAAATAAATCTGTTGAAGCTTCTAAAAAAGCTACTACTGGTTCTTCAAGAAGTAGCGCTCCTAGTGGTGCTATCGGATCTGCTGGTAAACCATCTGTAGGAAGAAGCTCAGCTCCATCTTCAGCTGCACCCGCTATGAAAAAGGGTGGTATGGTAAAGATGAAGAAAGGTGGTAAATGTTGTTAAAAAATCCTTCCCTAACATTAGTAATGTTAGACCCGTTCCTGTTGTATGTAAACCCTAAAGTACAAAGGGAGAGCTTACAACTCTCAACAGGACCAATGCTCAATAAGAGCTTTATTAAAAAACCAACAAAAATATATGAGTAGTGTTACTATCGTGGAAAGGTATCCACAAAACAAAAAGTCTACAATAGCTATTCGTCCTTATTTTAATTCTGTTGTTGATAACATGGGATTACAAAATTACGGACTTAGTTTATTTGACGGAGCGTTTCATGAAGAACAACTTTGTTGTTTAGAAATTAATGGTATCAAAAGATACATTACTGGTTTAAATGAATTCTCTCCAGAAGTTAAGATGCTTCCTTTAGATGAGCAAGAAGCTAAAGTAAAACAAATTAGACAAGTTGTTAGTCAGTTAGAAAAAGAACTTGCTTCTAATATAGTAGATCCGGAAGATAAAGAGTTTTGGAATAAGTTAAAACTATTAAAACCGGACAACTTTGAATTTTGGGATAAGATTAAAATCAGAGTTGGTAATGAAGCTATCTTCTTAGAACCTGATAAAGATCCATACGATCTTATTAAGCTTTACGCTATAGAAGTGGGTGGGTTCTCAATGATCGCAAAGTCTCTTGATGATGCAAGAAGTACACCAAAAGCGCCTAAGTTTTATCTTGATAAGTTAGAAGCAACAGCTTCTCTAAATACAGAAGTTAAAAAACTTCGTAATAAAGCTCTTTCAGAACTTCAGAAGTTATTTGATAAGAATCAAAACAAACTTTTCTATGTTGTTAAGATATTAGATCCTAATAGCGCTCAATATAAGAAGTCAACACCAAACGACATCATGTATGATAATGCTGATAAGTATATTAACGGTGATCTTATAGAAAAGGATAAAACTAAAACAGCTCAAAGATTCTTAGATGCGGCTGGTCTTGATATGGAAACTCTTAAGATAAGAGCTATTATCAAAGATGCTACATACTACAGATTTATTTCTAGTAAAGCTGATGGATTTATCTGGGAAGTTGAAGGTTCTGTAATGTTAGGACGTACAACTGTAGATGTAATGGAATATTTAAAGAATCCATTAAACGAAGAAATACTTATTAAACTTACTAAGAAAGTTGAAAAATACTGGAATCAATAAAATTAATAATAATGGCTACAAAACCTATACTATCTGCTCAAGATAAACGTTGGGAAATAGAAGATGCTATAAGAACATTACAAAGAGCTGAAGATATTCGTAGTAATGCAAAGCTTATGAGTGATGTTAAAAGCTCAATAACTAAATTACAAAAAGTTGTAACGTCTTCTTCTCCTAAAAAGAAATAATGATTTTTGAACCACAAAACAGAATAGAAGTATCTACACCTAAAGGAGATGCAATCATCTGGTTAGTTACTGACTATGGACATGAAACTGATACTATATATACAGTGATAATAAATAATTCTGGAGAGATGTGGCAGTTTACACATAAAGATATCAAAGTTAAAAGTAATATAACATTTAATAGAAATATAAAAACATAACATAATGGCTACAAAGAAAGTAAACAAATATCAACAAGGTGGAACAGCTGTTCCTAAAGGAATGGTGAAAGGAGAGATGACAGGTAAACTGTATTCTAAATCTGATATGGATAGTTGGCAAACTAAACAAGCTGCTGCTCTTACTAAACAAGCTGCTGCTTATAAAAAACCTTCTCCATCTCCAATCCCTAGTAAGAAAATGGGTGGAAGTATTGGGAAGACACCTTCTACTCCAGCTGAAAAAAAGTTTGCTGCTTTAGCTCCACCAAAAAATAAAATAACATTTGCTGATAAAGTAACAGGTGCTAAAAAGAAAAAATAATGGCTAAAGAGATGATTAAAAGAGCTGATGGTTCTAAGTCACAAAGAGGACTTTGGGATAATATTCGGGATAATAAAGGTTCTGGTAAAAAACCTACAGCTCAAATGTTGAAACAAGAAAAAAAAATAAAAGCTAAATCTAAGTAATATGTCAGAAGCTTGGCAAAGAAAAGAAGGTAAAAATCCTAGTGGTGGACTAAATCAAAAAGGAAGAGATTCTTATAATAGAAGTCATCCGGGATCACATCTTAAAGCTCCTCAACCAGAAGGTGGTCCTAGAAAGAAGTCATTTTGTGCTAGGATGTCTGGTGTAAAAGGTCCAATGAAAAAACCTAATGGTGAACCTACTAGAAAAGCTTTAGCTCTCAAAAAATGGAAGTGTTGATATGACAAACTCATTATTACAAATAAAAATAAAACAGAGATTGAACAAACTAGCTTCATTTGATTATGACAATATACAATGTTGGCAGATTCAAGAAGCGTTTAATAAAGCTCAGTTGGATTGGGTGAGACGTCAGATTTACGGAATTAATTCTAGAAAAGAAGGAATGGAACAATCTACAGGATTAGTAGATGATCTAAGAATCCTTCTTACCGATGCTTCTTTAAAAAAAATAAATAATAAAAAAGAATACGCAGAGTGTGAAATTCCAGAAAATTACTTATATTATAGTAGAGTAGATGCTTACGCTATGACAGATTGTTGTCCTAAAAGAAGAATGACAGTTTATGAAGTAGAAGAAGCTAACATCTCGGTTATATTAAATAGTAAAAATATAGCTCCCAATTTTGAATGGTCTGAGACAGTTGCAACATTCTTAGGAAAAAACTTAAGAGTATATAGTAATGAATCTTTTAATATAACAGATGTTACATTAGTTTATTATAGACTTCCAAGACCAATACAGATAAAAGGATGTGTAAACATAGATGATGGAATAGCTTTTTTACAAGATCAGACTTGTGAGTTTAAAGATGATATAGCTGAAATACTAACTATGGAAGCTGCATCAATACTAGCGGGAGATATAGAGAGTCAGATGCAATATCAAAGAAGTCAATCAGAAATACAAAAAGAAAGCTAATGACAAAGTTACAAAGACCGGGATATACACAAAGCGGTAGTTCTTTAGAATCTAAAGTATCAGCTTTAGTATCTGAACTAATGAACGCGGGAACTAGTTTTCATAAGTTACATTTAAAGATAACAGGAATAGGTTCTTACGCTGGTCATAAAGCTCTTAATGAGATATATGACGCTATGCCAGATCACGCTGATGATTTAGCTGAAGGATTCCAAGGAGCTTCTGAAAAACTTTTAGAATATACTGATATAGCTCCTCGAGTATTAAACTCAGTACAAGAAGCTCTTTCTTATTGTAGAGATTTAAAACAAATGATTGACGCGTTACAATCTATAATGCCATATTCAGAAATAATAAATGATTTGGATAACGTAAAGAGTTCTATAAACTCTGTAAAATATAAACTTTTATTCTTAAAATAATTTTTTTTATAACCCCAAAATTTAACAATTATGTATTTTCCTAACGCGTTTCGGAAGTCGTTTCTTCCAGTACCTTCAAGTACTGTTTCATTAAGTACAGCTACATTAGGTACAACAACAGGTTTCGTTTTACCTGTAAGTTCTGCTACAAATATTGTAGCTAATCAATTAGTAAGTGGTACAGGTATTCAAGCTGGTACAACTGTAGTAAGTGTTTCTGGTAGTAATATTACAATTTCTTTACCAATTAACGCTTACATTGCAAGTGGTACAACTATTACCTTTGGTCCAGGTACAGCTGCTCCTACAACAACTGCGGCTCTTAATCTTCCTAACGTTTTAACATTTTCTTCTACAACAGGTGTTGTAATTGGTATGAGTGTTAGCGGTACAAGTATTCCTGCTGGAACAACAGTTACTGCTGTAACAAGTACTACAGTAACTTTATCAGCTAGTGTAACAGCTACAATTGCTACTACAGCAGCTATTTCTTTTGGTTCTAGTATAGCTTTAGCTAGTTCTGGTACTACAGCAGCTTTAACAGCTGGTAAACTAGGGTTTTTTAATTTTAAAGATTATAGTGCTCTTTTAACTCCAAGTACTACTCCATTTATCATTGCTCAAGGTTCTTACTTTACACAAGATAAGATTGGACCGGTTCATGGTGGATATCAAGAATCTGTAAAATCTAAAGTAATTAATCCTAAGTACATTAGTCGTGTAATTAAAGTAAATGCTAAAACTCCAGTTAACCAAGTAGTTAAAGTATCTGTAGGTGCTGGTGTTACAACTGATTCTACTTATAGATTACGTCTTGATATTAAAGGTTCTCCAGCTTTACGTTTTTTAAATCACCAATTGTATAGAACAATTGATGCTTACACAGGTTGCGCTAACACAACTAACCCAACTTATGTAAAAGATGCTGTATCTACCCTTCTTTTATGGAAAGATGCTATCAATAGTTATCCTACTATTAAAGATATGGTACAAGCTAGAGTTTATAAATTAGCTTATAGCGCTTCTGCAGCAAGTGGTACATCTAGTATTACAACTACATCTGCAACTATAGCTAACACAGCTTTTACAACTGGTAATGGTGTTGCTGTTGGTCAAAAAGTTGTTGGTACTGGTATTCCAGCTAACGCTTTTGTAACTACATTAACTTCTGGTACAAGTGTTGTTATTACTTTCCCTACTCAATCAGTGGCTCCTACTATCACCACACCATCTGTTAAATTTTATAACGATGTTTATAGTGCAGCTGGTGTTGTAGCTTATATTCCTAATACTCAATCTGAAACTGGAGTTGGTGGTAATTTAGTAAAAGGTCTTGGTATTCCAACGGGTTTAACATCTACAGTATATGTACCTGATGCTGAGGCAGCTTCTATAACTACAGATGCTCATATTGAGTTAACAGTAGCTTATATGGAAACTAAGTTTGGAACTTGTACTTTTACTCCTACAGATAAATATGATATCGAGCCTTTGATTATATATGCTTCTGTAGTAGATGAAGATGGTGATCCTTGTTCTGGTAATCCATTTGTAGCTAATACAACTGATGCAACTGGTATAGCTGCAACAACTCCATACTTATCTAGTCATGGTTTTGAAGTACAAAAACCAGTACAAGCGTTTGGTGTAGGTGAAACAGTTTTACGTGAGCTTATATTGGATGGTCGTTATTTACAAAATGCTTATCCAGATTCTAGTAGAGTTGAATCATTCCGTATGAGAGAGATTGAAGCTGATCCAGCTTTATCTACTATATCTCGTACTGGTTATTATGATAGAGTGATGATTCTTCATAATGTACCTCGTTTCTACAACCCAACCGCTACATTTGATAATGATCAGTATTTGATAGTTGTTCACGTTCCTAAAGGAACTGATACTACAGCTTTCACTAACTTCTTAGTAAATAGTGCTAACTTATCTCAAGGTTCTGGTTCAATATCTTTAGAAGGTGATGGTACATATTAATTAATATCCTTAAAAACCTTAAAGGGAGTAGATCTTTGGATCTCTCCCTTTTTTGTTTTTGGCAATGTCTCTTTTTTTTGTTATATTTATAATGTATAATAATTAACATCATGTCTAATAAACATCAACTAAGTTTAGAAACACCAGACTCAAATAATATCAAAGTATTAAGATTATTTGATACTAGTTTTTATGCTGAAAATGTAAACGTAGATTGTGCTACGTTACGTATAACATCTCCCGGATTCAATCTTCCTATAGTAATAGATGTTCTTCCTAGTTTTAATCTAGTGTTGAGCGCGTGCAGTCTTGGTATACAACGATCTGGTTGTGGAGAACGTTCTATGCCTCTACCAGATGGTATATATGTTATTAATTATTCTGTAAGTCCTAATGATAAAGTGTATGTAGAATACAATCATTTAAGAACTACTCAGATAATGAATAAATATTATGGAATACTTGGTCAATTAGAAATGGCCGCGTGTGAACCAGCCGCTGATGTAAAAGAGATGTTAAATGAACTAAGACTTATAAAGAGTTTTATAGATGCAGCTAAAGCTAAAGTTGAATATACATTACAACCAGAAGCTGGGATGGATCTTTTTATATATGCTAAAAAACGTCTTGATAGATTAACATCAAGAGATTGTGTAAACTGTTAAAATAAACCAATATGTCAGTTTGTCCGAATTGTAAATCAACCCTATCTTGTGGTTGTCAAATAAGAACAGCTTCTGATGGAGCTAGAGTCTGTGCTAACTGTATCAGCGCTTATGAAAATTCTTTAGTAATGATAAGAAACGCTTCACAAATTAAAAAACCCTAACTATGAAAGATTTCTTTTCAAATAGAGAAAGATATTACGAAAACTTTGCTAATGCTGTCTATAGACAACATAAGAAACTTCGTTATGGTATATCAACATGTAAACCAGATATTGATGTAGATCTTGCTACTATGAGAAGAGATTTAGTAGAGTGGCAATCTAAAAATGATAGTGACGCTTTATGTTCTACTAATATATCTTATACAACATGGCTTCCTGTTAGTTATACACCACAGGAATTAGAAAGACTAGAACATGATGTTCCTGATAATGGTCCCGGATATGTACATTCATATACTACTAGTGGACCTACTGGTATAGGACTAGGTTATCAATATGGAGATGGAACACAAAATATTATACAGGTGAATACTGGTGGATGTTTAACACGTATTAATCTTAATCCAGCGATCACTGTAAATAACGGAACAGCTTTTCAATTTAGTCAGGGAACACCTTTAGCTACTTGGATAATAAATCATAACTTAGGATATATTCCTAATGTGTGGGAAAAAGATCTTGCTGGTAATAATATAGAAGGAACTCTTGAAGTTGTTGATAATAATAATATAAAAATTCACTTTAGCTCACCTGTAGCGGGTGTAGCCTATCTATCATAACATGGCTGAAGATAAAAAATACTATCATAATATTGACTTAGATAAAAATAAAGTAAAGAATATATTACTTAATCCATTATCTACATCAGAAAGAACAGCACTTTCTTTATCAACTACTGATAAAGGATATGTTGTTTTTGATACTAGTTTAAATAGTCAATATTTTTGGAATGGTACACAATGGATACAATCTTCTGGATCTACACCTACATTACAATCTGTTCTTAATGTAGGAAACGGCGCGTCTAATTATGGTGGAATAGGTAATGCTAGTATTCAACTAACTAACTTTACTAATAATAGAACATTATATATAAATGATAATAATTATCCTACTATTAAAATAGTTGATAATCTTAATAGTAATCACACTCTATCTATAGATCTTGATACTATTACATTAAATGGAACATCTTATAATTGGTCAAGTATAATAAGTCCTTCTAGTCCAAGTTTACAACAAGTAACAAATATTAATAAAGTAGATGGATATAGTGTAACTACTAATCCTATAAAAGTTGATTCTACTAGTGCTTGGAGTCAGATAGATGCTGATGCTGTAGGTACAGAAAATAAAATAACAGGTACATATGCTTATATAGGAGCTGATGGAATAATTGGTTTAAAAAATACATTAAAAGAATCTACATTAAAAAATACAAATGTTACAAATAATGTATATTTAGAATTTCCTAATCCAGTAGATGGTACTTATACACTTCCATTATCTGTAAATGGTGTACAACCTAATAGTTCTGGAGATATTTCTATTACTTCATCTACTAGTACAAATGTTGTAGCAGATGTTAGTGTTGGAGCTATTAACGCTGGAGACACTATACCAATTGGTACAGATATTCAGGAATTAGTAACACAAATATTCTCTAAAACATTCTATCCTACATTCACTGCTCCTACATTCTCTCTTAGCAATAATGCTGGAACAAGAGAAATTGGAAGTACAGCAACAGTAAGACTTACCTTTACATATAATAGAGGAAGTATAAATGGTAAATTAGTTACTTTAGCAGGTATAACTACATGGAACCCATCTACATCACAAGGAACTAGATCTGGTGCTGCTACATCTTATTTAATAGATGGTAATACTACTAGTAATAATTATTATGATGTAAGTGTAACATTTACACCAACTACTATTACAAAGTATGCTACTGTTACTTATGCAGCAGGTCCACAACCTACAGATAGTAAAACGAATAATTATGATGCTCCATATCCAGCTGGAACATCCCCATCACAATCAACAACTATTTCAGCTATATATCCTTATTTTTGGTATAAAAGTAGTAATCCTATAAGTGCTACAGATATGCAAACAGCTATAGCTTCTGGAGCTGCTACAAAAGTTGTAGGTGATTCAACAGGAACATTATCTATAACATTTGCTGCGGCTGGTGAATATTTAGCTGTTGCATATCCAGCTACATCTACTACTAAAACAAAATGGTGGGTTAGTATTTCAGATAACCAAGCTATTCCTGGAGGTACATTAAATAGTGCTGTATCATTAAATTGTACATCTACATATTGGTCAGGGATATCATATAAAATACACGTTAGTCCAGCTCCAATAACAATGTCTGTTGATTATCCAACAGCAGAACTAAGAAATGTTTAATATATTATGGCAGTAGCATTTACAGATAATTTAAGTATAGGTCAACCTAAACCAGCTGATAGTAGATATTTTAATGGGCTTAGTCCATGGGCATCTACATCTGCTGTAACTACTGGTATTTTATCTACAGTAAGGTATAGAGGTTTAACAGTAAATATTAATGGTGTTGAATATTGGTTTAAAGATGGAGTAGCTAATAGCGATTTAGTAGTAAAATCTGTAGATTTATCAGGATATGTTCCATATACAGGAGCAACAACTGATGTTAACTTAGGAAGTTATGGTATTACTACTAACACTATTACACTACCAGGTACAACATCTCAATATGTAAGAGGTGATGGTAGTTTAGCCACTTTTACAACTTACAGTTTACCAACAGCTTCTTCTTCTATATTAGGAGGAGTTAAAATAGGAAGTGGTGTTTCTATAGATTTATATGGAATAATATCTGTATCTACTAATTATCAAGCTCCTTTAAATGGAACAGGATTTGTTAAAATATCTGAAACTACTATCTCTTATGACAATAGTACATATCTTACAGCTAATCAAACAATAACTTTATCAGGAGATATTTCAGGAACAGGTTCTACATCTATTACAACTTCTTTATCTACAATTACGCAAGCATCATCAGGAAGTTTTGTAAAAATTACTTTAGATACTAAAGGTAGAGTGGTAGGTAATACACCAGTAATAGCTTCTGATTTAACATCTTTATTAAATTCTTCATATTTTCCTTTATTAGGTGGTTCTATCACAGGAATAGGAGGAAATGGGTTTGTTGGTTATATTTCTCAATCAGCTACACCATCCACACCTTCTAGTGGATTTAGATTATATGCTGATAACACTAATAGATTTAGTTGGATTGGAGCTAATGGATATATTAGAACTTTTGATGGTGTTGCTAATACAGCAAGTAGAGTATATACACTTCCTGATAGAGATATTACATTTGATAATATTACAACATCTTCTACAACAAATGGTACAGGTTTTTTAAAAGGTAATGGCTCTAACATATCCTTTGATAATTCAACATATCTTACTTCTGTAGGTATTTCTAATCTAACAGCTACAGGCACACCTTCTTCTACTACTTATCTAAGAGGTGATAATACTTGGGCTGCTATAACAAGTTCGCAATGGATTACAAGTGGTAATGATATTTATTATAATACAGGTAGAGTAGCTATAGGTACTACTCTATCTACAAGTTCACCATCTTTTCAAGTATTCCAACCAACAACAGGAGTAGGGACTATGACTATTACTTCTGGTGCAGTAGTTGGTTCTAGTACTCAATTTACAAATACTTTTAAAGTAAGTGATACATTTGTTTCTAATGGAACAACTTACACAATAACAGTTGTAACATCTGATACAGCTATGACTGTTACACCTACAACACCAAACCAAGCTGCTGGTTCTACTTATACATTAACAGGAGGAAGTAGATTTAGTGTTAGAGGTAATGGTAATGTAAGTATAGGAGGTGGAGAAATCCAATTTGTACCAACTAATACAAATGGGTTAGCTATATATAATGATTTGAATAATTTCAGTTCTAATAGTTATAATAGATTAAGGCTATATGGTGGTGGTCAAGGAAATTATAATTTTTATATTACTCCTGAAACAAATGTTGCTGGATATCAATCATCTACCTTAACAATAGGTGCTACTTATGGGACATCAATAACTTCAATACAAGGAGGTACTGTTAATATTAGTAATGCTAAGTTTTTAAATAGTACAATATTGGGTGGATTTAATGTTGGTGATGGAGTTACAGTAGCATCAATAAGCCCAAATAGAACAGCCGCTCAAGTTGGTGCGAGTTGGAATATGCTAAGTATAGTGCCTAGAATAAACGAAACAGATGCAGTATATACTCGATACCTTATCAGTACTGGCGTATATAATGGTAATAATTTAAATACTCATACATTTTTTACAGTTAATATGAGTGGAAATGTTCAAATAGGTGGTGCTAATACATTATCTTCATCATTTCAAGTATCTCAAGCTACTAATGGTATTGGGACTGTTTCTACATCAGGTACTACAATTACAGGTTATCAAACTCAATTTACAAATACATTTAAAATAGGCGATATAATATTATTAGGAAGTACTGCTACTGTTTGGAGTAGTGGTACTGCTTATACAGTAGGTCAATCTGTTAGTAATGGTGGTAATACCTATGTAGTAACTACAGCAGGTACAGGTGGAACAGGTCCTACAGGTACAAGTAGTACACCAGCTCAATTTGGTGGAGCTGGAGCCTTTTTTGCTTATAATGTTTATACAATATCAGCAATAGCTTCTGATACTAGTATGACTACTAATACTCTACCTACTATTGCTACATCTATAGCATACACTCTTACAGGCGGTGCTAGATTTAATGTATATGGTAATGGTAATGTATCTTGGGGAACTCCAGGTACAGGAGGTACTAGTTCTACAATGTGGTGGGATGCTAGATATAATGCTTTAAATATAGGTAGTTCTACAAGTCAGTCTAGTTATCTGTTAAATGTAAATGGTTCTATTGCTTGTGGTGCTCTCACACTTACTTCTACTACAGCTAGTACATACACTAATACCCAAACAATGTCTGGTACTAACTTTTCTAATCCTTCTAATGTTTTTATAGGAGATAATAGAGTGTTGGGTCCAGCCTTATCAATAAGTGGAACGTCACAAGCTGGAATAACTGTAGGAACATATACAAATATATCTCCTACAGGTGGTACAGGAAGTGGATTGATATTAACAGTAGTAGTAAGTGGTACTTCACCTTTTACTGTTATTGCTACTATTACAACAGCAGGAACAGGGTATTTAGCTGGTGATGCCATAATAATTAATCAATCAGCAATAGGAGGTACTACAGGCACGATTACACTATATGTTAATAGTATTACTACTTCAGTTACTCAATTATATAATAATAGTGTAGTAGCTATAAGACCATATTTTATAGACCAAGCTACAGGTAACACTCCTATCCTAACTTTAGCTGGAAAACCTAGAAATATAGATATAGGCACTGTTAATGACTTTACTATCTCTCAGAATTACACTAGAAGTAATGGAGCTGTATTTACAACACTTAATATAGGTAATACTACTTATATTCAAATGTATGGAGGTGGTTTATCTTTCCCTCAAGGTTTTAGCACATCTGGTGCAGTAACAATGTCTGGAGCAGTAACTATTTCAAATACATTATCATTAAGCAGGGGGTTTTCTTTAACAGGAACACAAAATTCAACAAACCTTCAAAAAATACAAGGTATACAAACTACTAATACAAATGCAGGAACATTTCTATCTAATTCTGTCATTAATAAAGGTGTTACATCTGTAAATCCAACTATTGTAAGTGGAGGTAGTGGATACACTACAGGTAGTTATACTAATGTAACCATAACAGGTGGGAGTGGAACAGGGATGACTTGTAATTTTACTGTTAACAGTAGTGGTGTAGTTACGGTTGCAACGATTAATAGTTTTGGTGTAAGCTATGTTCAAGGGGAAACAATATCAGCAACTATAGCAGGTGGTAGTGGATTATCTATGACTGCTAATCTGAGGAGTGAGACAATGAATATGTTTTCTTCTACAGATACTTTTAACTCAACATATTCTGATATTTTTAGAGCCTTTAACTCTTCTCCAATTATTAATCAAACAGGTGCAGCAAGTGGTTCAATTACAGGATTTTATCATAACCCTACACTTACAGCATTACTAGGTCAAAATATAGGTTATCAAAATGTTACAGGAGATAATTTAATGAACACATCTAGTGGTTCTACTGTTATAGGAAGTTCCAGTATTAGTACTTCGGCTATACTTACATTAGTATCTACTACTAAAGGATTATTACCTCCAAGAATGACTACTACACAAAAAAATGCTATAAGTAGTCCAGCTACAGGTTTGTTTTTGTTTGATACCACTTTAAATAAACTTTGTGTGTTTACAGGAACCTTTTGGGAAACTATAACTTCAATTTAAAAATATAAAAATATGATACAGTTTTCAAAATCAATAGAACTCATAGAAGATGAACTATTTAAACCTCAAATGGGTACATTCACCTTATTAGATGGTATAATCACTGATGAAAGTGGGGTGGAATATGTTACACTAGAATTTGAGTTATTACAAAATCATCAATCTGGTAATAGAACAATAAGAAAAGGAAATATAAAAGTTCTTAAATCTACATTTGATTCTTTAGATATTGATTATATTGGTAATATAAATAATCAAGAAACTTGTAAAGCTTTATTAGCAACATTTAATATAAATGATTTAACTTTGTAAAAAAATAAAATATATGAATATAGAATTAACCAATAGTGAACTAACAACACTATTACAAGAAATCAATGGCGCCATTCCTCAGATTAGTAAAGAAGGTGGTCAACCATTAAAGTTTAACTTAGCTGTATTATTTCAAAAAGCTACAGATGCTCTTAAACCTTTTGAAAAACTTAAAGAAGAGTTTATTAAAGAAAAAGGTACATCAACAGAAGATGGTGGATACATTCTTAAACAACTAAAATATGAAACTCTTCCACCATCTGATGATAATTTTACAGATGAATTTAAAGAGTTTTTAGAATTATTAAATCAAAAAGTAGAGATCACATTTAAAAAAATACCTGTTTCTTATTTTGAGAAACTTAACTCAGAGGCCGTTTATCCTATACTATCAAAGTTTGTAGAATTATAATTAACTATTTTATGTTTAAAACCACTTCAAGAATGAAGTGGTTTTTTTTGTTTTATAAATATTTTTTAGTATATTGTATTGTACAATAATTATATAAAATTACTATAATGCCAATTACAAAACCTACTAAATCCAATACTTCTGATATAGGTTGTTCTCCTACAACTTCCAACTGTGTCACGTGGCAGGGTCCAGATCTTTCGTGTATAAATCTTTGCGCGGGAGATAATGTATCTGACGTAGTTTTTCAACTTGCGACAGAGATATGTAAACTAAAAACTGAAACAGATCTTTCTGATCTTGATTTGACGGGTCTTAAGTCTTTTTGTTCCCCTCAAATTCCTGCCCCGGACGTAGTTGATGTAGCAAAAGCTTTATCTTACATAACTAAAAGTATTATATGTTTAAAAGAATCTAGTTCTGGTTCTAATATAAATGACGGTAGTGTTAGTGTACCTAAATGTGTAGGTGGTACAGGAGGTACTTATACTTATAGTGATGCTATAGGTTTTATTAATGACAAAATTGTAAATACATTAAGTACAAAAGATGGTCAATGTTCTAGTGAGATTATTAGAGATTTGTATAATAGTGTTGATAATCTTACACAAGAAACAAAGGTTACATTACCAAATCAAATTAAAGACGTATCTAATAGAGTAACCGTAATAGAAACACAAAATATTGTAGTTACTAAAAATGGTAAATCAGCTAGTGATTTTTATCCACCACCAAGTACAACTAGTGTACAAAAAGCTGTACAAGAGTTGGAGTATCAGATGATTTCTGTTATTGGTATGTTTAATAATGACTCACCTAAATATGATATAGAAAAAGCTTTACCTGATTTAGCTCAAGCAAAAACTTTAGCTACTACATTTACAAGTAATAACTTAAGTTTATCTACTGGTGGTACTTTAATAAATTTAGGATTAATTGCTGATGATAAAGTTAAAGGTATTGGTAATATGTTGAATAACATATGGGTAGCTTTAGGTGATGTACGTTCAGCTGTAAAAATAATTCAAGATAACTGTTGTAAAGTTAATTGTGATAGTATTATTATTGATTTCCAACAAACGTTTGATCTTGTAGCTAAAACACTTAGTCTTGATTTTACTAATTCTATAGTGCCAAAAGGATTTAAAGATACTGGAACTAATATTAGTGTTACCGATGTAAATGGTTTATCTGTACATGTTACAACCAATGGTAGTACAACTTTACCATATATTGTAACTGAAGTTGATACTCCTGAATATAAACAAACTAAAGCTACTGCTTTAAAAATTCCTATTGATGGATTAGCTAATGGTAAGTTATTAATATCATTTAAAAATAATATAGGTAGTAGTACTGTTACATGTAATAATTGTTTTAGTAAAGAAATAAACTATGTAAATGAGTCTTGTTGTTCTATTACTAATACAGGAGCTGCAACAGTTACATTAACTATAAAAACCTGTTCATAATGAGTTTTACAACTATTCCTCCATATCAATCAACACAAACCAGCGTAATGTGTGGTGGTAAAGGTATTCCAATAAATTATAATGATGAAGGTGGTGATCATACTTTAGTATTATCTGCAAAAGGTATTTGTTGGAGTATATTTCCCAACCCTACATATGGTGGAACAACTTCTAATAATATACAATTATCTGGAACAAATAAAAAAGATTATACATTACAAATAAATGGTCTTTTACCTAATACCAAATATTATGTAAGAGCTTACATGAATGTAGCGTCTCTTACATATATGCCTGAATATGTTGTTGGTTATAATTATGGAACAGAATATTCTTTCTTTACATTATCTACAGATCTTGATTCATCATATTCACATTGTGTTAGTAAAGAGATACGTATAACACCTGGTGAGATTGTTATACTTCCTGATGGATATGATCTTATTGGAATAGACTATGGTAATAATAGTACATCAACTTTAAAAGGTTCTACACCTGATTGTTTAATAATGGCTAAATAATAAAAAAATGGCGGGATCTCCATCTATAAGAACAGTAAAACCTTACAATATAACATCTACTGGATTTACATCTGGTGGATATTCTATATATGATATAGTTCCTACAACTAAAGGATTATTATATAGTACAATATCAAATGATGGTTCTGCTGCAAAAAAAGAAATTAATACTGGAACATCAAATCCATATGAACAAATAATACTTTCAGAATTAACCAATAATACAGTATATTATGTAAGAGCTTATTGTTCTAATGGTACAACTAATGTTATTGGAGATGAATATCAAATAAGAACATTAGCTCAGGATGCTTTACCGAATACATGTGTAGAAAGATCTATAACATTAAATCCTAATGTTACATATGATATACCCAAAGGTGTAGAAATAATATATAGTGATACTCCTACTAATGTACTTGAATCTAATTGTTTAGATGTAAACCTAATACCATATACACCATCTGTTACAAATCTTCCGGGCGCTCCTAGAAATTTAAGATGGTTTTATAGTGGTAATGGTCTGCTTCACATAGATTGGGAACCTCCTACATTAATAGGAAATTCTCCTATAATTAAATATAAAATATATATATATAGAGGAGAATCTTTAAACTATACCAAAACACTTGATGTTGGAAGTTTTTTTAGTTATTCTCATACAGCATCACCTGTAACAAATAGTACATTAGGTAAAGTTAATACTTATTATTATGCTAGAATATCTGCTATAAACAGTGCTGGTGAAGGACCTGTAGCGTTAAGTCCTGGAGGTGGTATTGTTATTTAAAATAAAAACTTATGAGTTGTTTTATTGCTATAGATACTAAAAAGATTACTAATATAACTACCAGTACATTAAATACTGGTGGATTAAATATTCTATCTACTGATCCTATTGTAGAAAAAGGAATAGTGTATTCTTATACTTCTATTCTTCCCACTATAGGTTTTAGTAATAAAGAGATATATTCAAAAAAAGGTGTTGGTAAGTTTGATGTTACACTTCAAGGATTATCTGAAGGATTCACTTATTATGTTCGCGCGTATGCTATAAGTAATACAGGAGATGTATCTTATGGAAGAACACTAGAAGCTAAGATGTTAATCACAGCTCAATCTAGTTGTTCTATGAATGTATCTCTTCCTGTTGGAAAAATATATACTATTCCTGATGGTTATACATTAGTAGGATCTAGTAATAATGGTTCATTACAATCTACTTGTATTGATGTAGCTAATATACAACAATTATCTAATACTTGTTATGGTTTAGTATTTACAGCTGGTGGTGGTGGTACTGGAAGTATAAATTTTGAAGGTATTATTTTAAATAATGTGACATATAATTTTAATACTATTTTAAGTTTTACTAGTTATACTGATTCAGATATGCAAAATCAAATATTTCAACAAATAATTCAAATACCAGATTTACATAATTTAATTGATAATCTATGTGTTAAATATATTACATATGGTAGTAGTGGTACTACTACAATTTATGAATTTTTATTTGCTTTTCATGGTGTTCCAGGATTAGATATTAATTCTTATTTAAAACTTTCTTATAATGAAAGTATTAGTGGGGGGTATAAACAACCAATGAATGTACCTATAAAATTAAGATCAGATTTACCAACAACTGTTGGAGGTATTACACTTTCTACTCTTTGTTCTTGTACATAAATATTAAATACTGTTTTGTAACATAACTCATCATCAAATAATAAAAATATTTTATAAAATAAAAAAATAATTAATTATGTCTTCTTGTCCTGGATGTCACGATACACCACTACCTTTATATAATGAGCATCATTGTGTAAGTAGTCAACCGGTTATATTACCGGTATGTTCAAATGGTGAAAAATGTGAAGAAACTCTTGATGCTGGGTGTGTTATTTATAGTGGTGATCCAATATCTCGTTTTGGTATAGCTACAGATGATAGAATGGATGCTATATTACACAAACTAGATACTAATTCTACTTCAAATAATATTATAGTAGCTAATACACCTACAGTTTTTTTAACTGGGTTGGTTAACGGTGAAACTACTTTTACTAAAACAGTAGCATCAACAACAAACTCAACCACTTTAGTATTAAATAATGGAACTGATATAACTCCCGGACAACTAGTTACTGGAACTAATATTGATAGTGATACTAAAGTAGTGTCAATAACTGTTAATACATTAGTGATATCAAAACCTGTTTTAGGAATTGTTACTAACGGAACTCTCACATTTACAAGATCGGCTGGTGTTGGATTAGTTTCTAATCCTCTTATAGCTAATGTTAAAAAATCTACTTCAACAACTAATGGAGATAATCAACTTCAATTATTATCTGATGGATTGTATATATCACCTAAAATAAAAACTACTAGTGATGATACAACACCGGCTTATTTAAATAATAAATTAGTAGCTGGAACAGGAGTAACTATAACATCATCTACTGATACAACTTATGGTAAAATACTTACTATAGCTTCAACAGGTGGATCAAATATAGCCGTAGCTGATACAGCTACAATAGATTTAACATTAACACCTGGAGTTGGTAACGCACCTTCTACATTATCTGCTGATTTAAAATTAACAGGTACTACATTACCAACACCAGTTATAACTATAAATAGTAGTTTTTATAAAAATGATGGTATTACTGCATATACAGCTTCTTTTTCAGGTAATTCTGTAACTGTAGATGTAGGAGCCAAAATAAATATAAGTAATAGTACTTATAAGTATACTAAAAGTGGTAGTCAATCTATTCCTACTTCTGTATCTGGAGATGGTGGTTGGCAAACTACACCTCCTCCTAATGATAATACTGATAGTCCTATTTTAGGAAGTTCTAGTTCAGCTTTAACTAGTAATACTCCTACAACTATAACAAAAAGTATTACATTATCAGCTCCTTCAAGTGGTTTAATAGTAGTAGGTAATCAAATTCAAGTTGGTGGATCAGGAACGCCTGTAACTACAACAGCTAGTATAAATATGAAATTTTCTTATAGATATTTTTATGGTAAAAGCACTAATCCAGGACTAACTACTTTAACTGATTTTAGATCAGCTTTATTTAATAATGATTTTACATTAAATGCTCCAGTTACTGGTAGTGTAGTAGGAGGAGTTACTAGATCAGTTTTAGTAACTGGAGTAACTACTGTAGCTGGTGAATATTATTACTTTTGTATTCCAACAAATCAACCATTAACATCTATAATTAAAGATGGTGCTACTGGTATATTACCTTCTTTTTTACCAATTGTTACAAATGCTTCATTTGTAAATGATGCAGGATTAACATTATCATATAATATATATAGAACTGGAGCTAATCCTTTTGGTCTTGGTGAACCAGCTTCTTTACAATTTAACTTTACAAGCCAAATTTAATAAAAATGAGTCAATTATCATATCCTTCAGAATTAATACATGGTGATCCATTATCAGCATTAGTTGATTCTAATATAGTTAGAGGTGGATTAAGAACGGTAGGTTCAACAAGTGCGTTACTTACTATTCCAACAGATCAAGTAAAACAATATGTTACTAGAGTATATGTAGCTGGTACTACTAATAAATGGTACACGTTTACAGGTAGTAATAGTACACTATCAATATCATGGACTGCTGATGATCCGTCATATTCTTTACCTAGTGCTACTACTGATCAGAAAGGTGGTGTAACTATTTCATCTACTGGTGGTTTATCTGTAACTAGTAGTGTTTTATCAATTAATGCAAATAATGGTTTAAATGTTAGTAGTAATGCTGTTCGTCTAGGAGGTACATTAACTCAAAATACTGAACTTACTTGTACTACTTATGATCTTAATATAAGAACTTCAGCTACTGTATCTATAGGAAATACTGAGTTTGGTACTAGTTCAAGTTATCTTTCTAATTTATATATAAAAGCAAGTAGTGGTAAACCTTATGCATTACGTTCATCAAAAGAACTTAGTGTAACAAGTGGTGATTCTAATAATATGTTAAGTAGTTATGCTGAATTAACTATAAATAATAGCTCATCTAATTCTTCATTTGCTGATACTATTACATATTCAAGTAGTTTTAATATACTAAATCTAAGTTCTGCATCATCAACTACACAAGTTCTTAATTCAGCAAATGTCACTTGTAGTACTAATTTAATAAGAATTGATAAACCTTCTTCAATATATAATGTAAACTCTAGTAGTATAAAAGGTACAACTAATGGTCTTCTTTTAAAAGGAACTACAACTAATTCAGGAGGAACGAAACTTTGGGCACCTAATACACCTTATTTAGCTGATGACACTACTTCAAGATATGCTGATTATGTAATGGTAGTTGATTCAACTTCAAGAATATATAAATGTAAGACAAGTGGTACATCATCAACTACCGCTCCTACACATACTTCGGGAGATGTAACAGACGGTAGCGGACCCTTAGTTTGGACATATGTAGGACTTGCCGGTCCTGATTATAACTACCAGCTAGGTAATATATCTCTTATAAATACAGGAGTAATAGGTAGTACTGAGTCAAATGGTTTACCTGTATTTAATGGAGTTATAAATAACTTACATGGATTGTATGTACAAAATATACCAAAAGGAATAAATAGTCTTAGTGGTACCAGTTCTACAGGAATTGCTAACACCACATATGGAATATATATAGATGGTGATAATGTTGCTTATTCTAAAATTGGTACTAGATATGGTATATACCAAAATGGTGAAATAGATGTAAATGTATTTAGAGGACCAACTAGAATTGATGGTGTATTTACTTTAGGTGGTACTAATAATCCTGTTACTACTAGTACTGCTACAGCAAGCAAAAAGATACGAATAAAAGTAAATGATACTTATTATTATTTATTAGCTGTTGAAAGTTAAAAATAATTAACAACTTATAAGTCAGCGGTTTGTTGGTTTATTCCTCTGAACATTCGTCCTGATATATCTATATCGGGACTTATTTTTTAATATATACAATAAAACCTCTAACTTTACACACCGTAATATAAACATTAATATATGAATTTAATCAATCAAGTTTACGGGTCCATAAAATGGAAAAAAACAGATCTTTTTTGTGCGGCTAAATTAGGTATTTCTATAGAAGAATATAGAAAGATTCGTGAACAAATAGAACAAACAAAATCTCTATTACAAGATGAAGTAGATAATAATCTTATTGAGATGTGTGGTAAACGAATGCTTGGCTTAATAACTGATGATTCTGTAAAAACTCAGATTGAAGAACACCTCGGTGATCTTACCAATGTGTTAACAAGTAAAAGAATAGAGTTTGAAGAAAACTTAGAACAAGGAACCGGAAAGATTAAAATATTAGCTAGTAATGAACCAAAAGATCCAGATGAAGTAGAAGAACTTCTAAAGATAAAAAACTCTAAGAAATGGAAACTTTCCAACTACTATAATAAACAACAACCTAATGGATTATGGCTTATTACAGGATTTGTAACACAACGCCAACTAAACGCCAAAGATCTTCTAGAAGAAACGCTTAAAAACTTTGATCCTTTCTCAGCTTCCATAGATAAAATAGAAATCCCTTCCCCTTTTACTAATCCTGTTCAAGGAATTATATCTGCTCAAGATTTACACTTTGGTAAAGAAGGTAATGAATCTATTGTTGATTCATTTAAAGAAGCTCTTAAAGAGCTTATGTATAAAAGCTATAGTTGTCATAATTTAGATAAACTAACTTTTGTATTAGGTGGTGATTTATTAAACATGGATACATTTATGGGAACCACAACAAGTGGTACACCAGTGTCAAATAACTCAAGCGCTCAGAAAGCTTACGATACAGCTTTTGATACAATGTATTGGGCTATACAGTTTATGAGTGGGTTTACAAAAAATCTAGAAATAATATATCTTCCTGGTAATCATGATAGATTAAGTTCATATCACATGGCTCACGCTTTATCTAAGTGTTTTAAAAATGATCTTACAATAACATTTGATGTAGAGTATGCTGAAAGAAAAGTAAAGACTTATGGTATAAACTTCTTTGGATACGAACATGGTGATGTAAAGAGTAAGAACCCCGCGTTATTATATGCTACAGAGTTTTATCAAGAATGGGGAACTACAACTAATCGTGTTTGTTTTACTGGACATTGGCATACTAAAAAAGTAACAGAATATGTCACTGAGAATGAACAACACGGCTTTACTGTAAAGAGTTTACCAAGCCTTTGTAGTACAGACTACTGGCACTACCATAACAAGTTTACTGGATCTAAACGTCAGATGATTATAGAACTATATGACAAAGTAAAAGGTAAAGTTTCTGAATTTGTAGTTAATAGTTAAACATTCTAAGTTTAATTTTAAAATGATACAAGTTTTTCGTAAATTATAGTATAAGTTTTGAAGAAAGTATTTAACAGTCCCGATTTAAACGCGCCAAGATATAGACCCACAGAAGTTAATTTATGTAATGCTAAACATTACAAAATGTTCTTGGAGCAAAATCCTAAACACGCTAACATTACTCTTGATGAGTTTAAAAAAATCATATCAACGTTTAATGGAAACATTTGGAAAAATGTTATAGAAAGTAGAGATGGTATTGAGCTTCCAGAACAAGTGGGTTTTATATTTATAGGAACATGTCCAAGAAGAACAAAGATAAATGTAAACTTTACTAAATCTATTGAGCTAGGACAAATAGTTCAGTATCAAAACTGGGAAAGTGACAACTATACAGCTAAGATTTTTTATACAAACTTTGAAACTAAATATAGATTTAAAAACAATGATCTATGGGGTTTTGAAGCTGTAAGAAATTTTAAAAGAACCGTTGCTAAAACATATCCTGAAAAATGGAAACAATATATGTTAGTGGATGATTTAATCAGAGTGAGTAAACTTTTTAGAAGAAGTATAGGGAAAGAACTCAGACAAAAAGAAACATTAGATATATTAAAAGATTACGATGAATTTAATTTAACATAAGATATGCCAAAAAGTCTAATAGGTGATGTAGTATCGAGAATACGTTCTCAAGTAAAAGCTGTTAAAACAGACAGTCTTCTTACAGACCGTGTTATATACACTTTTGTTTTAAAACACGCTAAGTTCCTTTTAAGACGAGAAGATTCTAAGAATAAGATAATGTCTATGACATCTGTTATTCAAACTCTTCCTATTGTAGATCTTATAGAGGTAGATAAAATTGAAGCTCAATGTTCTGGTGTAAGTTCTGATTGTAAAATAAAAAGAACAAAAGATAAGCTTCCTACATTTCTAGAAGGATACTACGGACCTCTTATTAGAACTGTTGCTTCTGTAGATGGGTCAGAAGAGTTACAACCAACTCTTCCAAGTTCTTATTTAGCAATGGCTAATAGTAAAAACTTTAGATTTAATAAAACTAAATATTTTTGGTTCTTAAATGACTATTTATATTTTCCTAACTTAGAATGGGACGCTGTAAGAATAGAAGGAATATTTGAAGAAGATATAAGTGCTTTTACCTGTGAGCCTGATGGTTGTATAGATAAAACAGCTCAACCTTTTAATGTACCAGATTATCTTTATAGTGAACTTGAAGCTAATGTTGTAAAAGACTTATTAGGTCTTTATAGTGTACCAACTGATTCTACAATAGATAAACAAAATCCTTCTCGATAATGAATACCGAATTAAGATACAAAACTTTTGATGAGCTACTTAATGAAGTAGCTTCAGATTTTAGAGCTTATAACAATGAGGGTATGATTGAACCTGGGCAACTTATTAAAGTTGCTCAACGTGTTTCATATGATCTTGGTTTAAAAATTCATGGTACTAAAGAAAAGCTTATAGAAATAGAATATAGTAAAACAAAACTACCAGATGACTTTTACACTTTAAACTACGCAATGTTATGTAGAAGTTACAGAGTAGAAACTCCTGTTTTACAGGGAAGACAAACTGAGAATGTTGTTTTAAATAAAAAGAATGTTTATTTAAACGGTGAGCTTTGTAATAAATGTGGATATGAACAACAAGAATGTGGTTGTGAATCTACATATAGTGTACAATGTGAAACCGGTGAAAAGATATTTGTACAAGTTGTAGAAAAACGTAAAACAGAAACACGAGTATACGAAGAATTTGAAAGAGTGTATATATCAGCTGATACTGGTAAACTAGATGCTTTAGATAGAGTTGGTAGTTATGATGAGCACCAATCACAACAAAAGACAGCTTATATAAAGAATGGATTTATATATACTAATTTCCCTCAAGGAAAACTGTTTATATCCTATCAGGGGGCCCTGGAAGATGACAATGGAAATCTTCTTGTATTAGATCATCCTATGATTAATGAGTATTATGAATATGCATTAAAACAACGTATACTAGAAAATTTATATATAGAAGGAGAAGATGTTGTACAGAGATTACAACTTATAGAAACCAAACTAAAACAAGCGCGTAACTATGCGTTATCTATAGTAAACACTCCTAACTTCTCTGAGATGTATCAATTATGGCAGATGAATCGTAAAGCTCAGTATAGTAAATATTACGATATGTTTAAAAACTATCAGGTACAAACATTAGTGTTACCTAAAAAATAATAAGATATGCCAGATCAACAACAACCTATGGCTCCAGGTGGTGTTAACACATTCTCTAAAGGAATGGTTAAAGATCATAATGAAACTTTTTTAGGAGAAGGTATATATACGCACGCGCGTAACGCGGTGAATAATTCACACGATGGTCAGATTGGTGTAATAGGTAATGAACCTTCTAATTTTAAATGTGTCCAACTACCATACACTCTTATTGGTAGTGTATATGTTTCTGAAAGTAAATGGGTAGTGTTTACTACTGATGATATTAATTCAGAAATAGGAATATTTGATGAGAATCTTTGTGGTAGTGAATTAGCTTATCAAAAGTTAGTTAACTCATCATGTTTAAACTTTAAACGTACAAATCCTATAACCGCAATATATCGTAAAAGATATGATTGTGAAAGAATAATATACTGGGATGATGGATTAAATCCAACACGTTCTGTTGATATAGATATATTAGATTATACATCATCTCTTCCAAATCTTCCTTTTGAATATACAGAAACTAATGTCAATGGTTGTATACTTAAAAAATATACTTCAACATTAGATTGTGAGAAAATAAGAATTGTTCCTCGTATACAACACCCATGTTTAATTCTTACTAAGGGTGTATCCGCGGGAAGTTTACCTAACGGATCATATCAAGTATGTATAGCTTATACAGTAAATCAGGTAAGAGTTACAGATCTTATAGGTCTTTCTGAAGTACAAAGTGTTTTTACACATGAGAATACATCATCTAGTCTTAAACTCACTATTAGTAATATGGATTCATCTTTTGATGAGTTTGAAGTTGTATTAATAGCTGCGTTTAATCAACAAACAGTTGCTAAAAGTATTGGCTTTTATTCTACTAGTCAAGGAACTATTCTTATAGATAGACTTGATAATGAGTTTGTTAATGTTCCATTAAGTGAGGTGGTGTTAAGAACAGAACCTGTAGAAAAATCTGATGCGATATATACACTTAATAACTATGTACTTAGATTAGGCGTATATAGTAAATATAAGTTTAACTATCAGTTACAAGCTAATGATATAAAAGCTAATTGGGTTGTTGTTAAATATCCTTTTGATTATTATTCTAAAGGCGGTAATAACACCGGATATATGAGAGATGAACAATATTCATTCTTTATAAGATGGGTTTATAATACTGGTGAGTTTAGTGAAAGTTATCACATACCGGGTAGAAAAGGATCAATTGATGAATTAAGTGATTCTAGTAGTTTAGATGCATTTGAATCATTAGAAGGTGTTATTATTAAAAAGTGGCAGATTGAAAACACAGCTGTTATAACATCTTCTACTCAATCAACACTTTCTGATGGTGGTGTTGTGATAGCTAAAGGATTAATGGGATATTGGGAATCTACAGAAAAATATCCTGGAGATAGACCTGATATATGGGGACCGCTTTGTGGTCAAGCTATAAGACATCATAAGATGCCAGATGTATCTATAAGTGATATGTTAAATCATTTTAGTGATGATGGAGGATCTATAAATATATTAGGTGTACAGTTTGATAATATAGCACATCCTTTAGATCAGAATGGTGATATTATTAGTTCTATAGTTGGGTATGAAATATTAAGAGGATCAAGAGAAGGAAATAAAACAATAGTAGCAAAAGGTCTTTTAAATAATATGAGAGAATATCCTATTCCAGGAAATATCTCTAATAAAGGATTAATGCAAAACTATCCATATAATGATTTAAGAGCTGATAGTTATTTAACTACTGAAGAACAAGATGGCTATAATGGATCCGCTACACCTTCTAGTAGTAAGATGAGTGGATATAGACAAGATATATTTAGTTTTCATAGTCCTGAAGTCTCTTTTAGTAATCCTTATTTAAGTCTTAGTGAAGTTAAGGTGTATCAACAATTGAATGGTATATCTACAGGATCTTTTACCACTCCTTATAAACATCCTAAATTTAAAGTATTAACTGACGCGGACTCTGTAATAGGAAGTATAGTTGGTGTTATATCTGCTGCTGCAATATTTACTAAAGGAATAAATATAAGTGGTACTAATGACAATCCTATAGGAATAGATTTAGGACCCCTTCCTCCGTTTCCTACAACATCATCAATTTTACCAACTGTAAGTTCTACTGGAGCACCTATAGTACCTACACCAGCAGCTATCGCTAGTGACTTAGCTTATATTGGTAACTTAGCTCAATGGACTGTAGAAGCTGCTGAACGTATTATATTTATAACAACATTTGCTGAGTTACAGAAAGAAAAGTTTCTTTCTCTAATGATGATGTTAATACCTAAAGGACAGTTTGCTGCTCAATATACTAGTCATGGATTCTACAATAAATCAGTAACAAATAAAGCGGGAAATATTCGTAGAAAAGTAATAGATGTTTCTTATGTTGGAAATGGTGTACAACAGTTTGGTGTAGGTCATCAAATAAATAATCTAAACAGAAGCAAAGTAGTGGTGGTAAAAACAAGTAAAACACTACCAAACCCAACACTTCAAGATAATAGTAGATATACTATGGGTGATATTAATACAGAACTAAATGTAAATAATACAACTAATATATCATCTTACTATGGCGCTTTGAAAACAAGTCTTCCGTCACAATATGGTCAACTAGAAAGTATTAAACAACTTCCTATATCTACATGTATACAAGCTTCTAATCCTAAAAAGAATCAAGTTGTATCATCTGATGTTATGTTTGGAGGAGATATTTATATTAACCGTTTTACAGAAAAGAATACAATGTTCTTTTTTAATTCTTGGTTAATGGGTGAACCAGATGAGATAGAGTATGATTATACATTATACACTAACGTACCATATCCTAGATTTTGGCTTAATAGTATTGAACAAAAACGTTCATTATTAATGACATCATCTAAATATAGAGTGTTAGATAAACGTGAATCAGAAATCACTTATGTAAGAAAAGGATATTTTTATTTATTTAATTCTGGGGTAAGAGACTTTTTTGTAGAGAGCGAGATAAATCTAGGATATAGAGATTGGGATGATGATATAGCTAAACGACATTATGACCCGGCCAGATATACAGATCTTGTTTCTCTTTTTAGAAGTGATGTAATTAGAAGTGGTAACTTCTATAAATATGATTATAGTCTTAGTATTTCTAAGTTATTTAATAGTTCTATATCGTGGGGTAATATGTTACCAAGAGATTATAATCCTACTACCGCATCTACATGTTATGTATATAGACCAAATAGAGTAATATATTCTCTTCCGCAAAATGATCAAAGTAAACAAGATGCTTGGAGATTATTTTTAGCTAATAATTTTAAAGATTTTAGAAGTAGAGTAACTTCTATAAAAGCTATAAATAAAACAGGAGCGTTGTTTATGATGAAATATGCATCACCTGTTATGTTTATTGGTACAGAAGAACTTAAATTAGATGGTACTAATACAGCTGTTACAATAGGTAATGGAGCTTTATTTGCAAATAATCAAAACTTACAATCTACAGCTAATGCTGAAGATAGTTATGAATATGGATCTAATCAAAGTAGATTCTCATCTATAAATACAACTCATGGTGTATTCTGGGTAAGTCAGAATCAAGGTAAAATATTTGTATACGCTCCTCATAAAGGAGAAAATATGGTGGATATTACAGCTAATGGAATGATGAAGTATTGGTTTGCTAAATATCTTCCTTCACAGCTTTTAAAAGTGTATCCAGGATATATTCAAGATGATAACACTATAATTGGAGTTGGTGTACAGATGAGTTATGATGCTACTAATGAAATAATTTATGTATCTAAAAAAGATTACAAACCATTAACAGACAAACTAACATATGATGTAAATGGTAATTTTTATAACAATGGACAAAAAGTAGAACTCACTGATACAACTTATTTTGAAGAAGCATCTTGGACCGCGTCATTTGATCCTAAATCTAAGATGTGGATATCATTCCATGACTGGATTCCTACATTAACTTTAGCTGGTAGATTACATCTTATGTCTGTAAATAGTGATTCTATATGGATGCATAATGTAAGATGTGATAGTTATTGTAACTTCTATGGAGTAGATTATCCATTTGATATTGAGTTTGTATCATCTACTGGTCAACAAGTTAACTCTGTAAGAAACATTGAGTATCTTCTTGAAGTGTATAAGATGCATAATGATTGTAGAGATAAGTTTCATGTATTAGATACAAACTTTGATTACGCCATAGTATATAACTCAGAACAGATTTCGGGAACATTACATCTTAACTTAATGGATAGAAATAATCCATTAACTGTATTAGGGTATCCTAAAATATATTCTGATCATATAGATATTAACTTTTCTAAAGTAGAACATAAATATAGATTTAATCAGTTTTGGGATATAACAAAAGACCGTGGTGAGCGTAATTCATCTATAGATGTTCCAATGTTTAATACCTCAGCTAATGGATATGAGTATCCAATTAATCCTGAGTATGTAAATTATGATAAAGTTTCTTTAGAACGTAAGAAGTTTAGACACACTATTAATAAAGTGTTTTTAAGAAAATCTTTATCCGGTAATCAAAAGCTTCTATTTAAAATCTCTAATGTTAAAAATCTTAATTCTCCTAGATAATGAAAAAACTTCTTCCTTTTATCTCTGATTCTTTGGGTCCTAGTTGGTTAGATAAATACCAGGGGGGTGGTAATGTAAAACCATTAATAGGTTACACACCTAATGGTGATATCAAAAATAATATCAAAGTAATTCCTTCAAAAGATACTTCTATAGATGATGTAAATTATGTTAGAAATTATAAACAACCTTACGAACCAACACAAGGTGTTAAAGATTTAAAAGCTAAACTAGCCACTTTATCATTAGCTACAACACCCATTAAAGAAACTCCTTTAGGAGAAGGTATAGATTTACTTAATACTGTAGGTGACTTTTATACAGGAAGTAGATATTTAATGGATGGACAAACTAAAAAAGGATTTATAGATATAGGTGAAGGTGTATTAAACTTTATTCCATTTATAAAAGGAAAAATTCCTACAGGATGGGATGCAGCTCTTACAAAAGGTCCACTTTTACCACAATTAAGTAGATTAGGTAAATCTTATAACAACATATTACATTTTTCACAAAAAGCCGCTGATGTAGATAATATAAAAGATGGATCATGGTTAAATAAATATGCTCAAGGTGGTACATATGGTGATCCTCTTTCTCCACGTATTATGAATCTACCAGCATCTTATAAAATGAATAGTTATGATAAAGGTGGAAATATAATAACTGATCCTATGGGACAATGGGCCCATCCTGGTTCTATTACACGTATACCATCTAACAATATAACAATGAAAGGAATAAACTATTCTCTTTTAGGAATCAGTAACACTGGTCATACACAGATGATGCATCCAGGTAAAGATTATAAGTTTCATGGAAGTAGTGTTACAGAATATCCTATGATGCAGAATGGGGGTTGGTTAGACAACTATAATTAGTTAAACAGATAAATAAAGATTATATTATATTATGAAAAGTGAATTTTTAAAGATAGCAAATGTAAAGACTCAGAAAGAGTTTTACGATAAATACCCTAATGAAGCTTCTTTTTTTGCGGCTCATCCTGAAGCTAAACATCTTAAAACTATGGCTAGAGGTGGAAGCGCGTCTGGTAATAAACAACAGCAACAGATTATGCAAATAATCCAAGCTTACGCTAAAGCTTCTGGATCTGATCCTAGACAGATTATGCAACAGTTACAACAGATGCAGCCCCAACAACAACAACAAGCTTTACAACAAATGATGCAAAGTTTACAGGGTCAAGGTCAACAGATGATGGCTCAACAACAAGGACAGCCTCAGATGCAACTGGGTGGTGGTGCTTATATAACACATCCTCAAATGTTTGCTGATGGTGGTAGTAACGATATGATTGGTCCTCAACAAGGGGACGTAACATATAGTAAATCATCTAATAGACCAACACCTGTAATAGGTAATCCAATAGTAAATGCTAAGAATATAGTAAATCCTCAAAAAAATGTTTCTGTTGTAGACTTTCTTGCAGCTCAAGGGATGAATAAAACAGATTATGCTTCAAGAAAACAATTAGCTGAAGCTGCAGGTATAATTGGATATAAAGGTACATCTTCTCAAAATCTTCAGTTAATGGATGTTTTAAAAAATCATCCCAATATGCTAAATAGTAATATAAAAGATCCTATAAAACATATTGCTAAAAGTATATCTAAAACTTCTATATCAACTCCTATTACATCGGTTTCATCTAATAATTTAAATTTTTTAATAGATCCTAATAATATAGAAGATCGTAAAAAGATGATGGGTGTAAATAAACCTAGATCTACAACAAAAGAACCACCTTTTGGTATAGCAGCTGCTAAATCTATGACTGATCCTGTTCCTTTTTATAGTAATGAATATTATAACCAAACATTATCTAAACCTATGACACAAGATGATTCCAGATATCTAGAATCTGGAATGATTGAAGATAAAAATAAAAATGAACTATACGCTATAAAAAACGGTAAAGTTGTTAAAACAATACCTGTGATGACTGGTCTTAATAAAAACGGAAATATAAATGATAAAGGTTTAGCATGGTTAGAAGCTCATCCAGAAGAAGCTAAAAAATTTAGAGCTACTCCTGTTGGAAGTTACATATCTAAATCTAATAAAGATATATATGGACAACCTGGATTTAATATGTTACCTATTCAAGCTTTTGGTCAACCTGCGCCAAAAGCTGTAGGTCTTGCACAACACGTTGTATATGGAGCTAATGGTATAGATCCAGCTGAATATAAAAGAAGGATGAAAATAATGTCTGGACCAGGAGAACAACGAGTTGGTAGTTATGGTTGTACTAATATGAATGGTCAAGATATAGATTGTTTAACTGGTCAATTATTTCCTCAAGGTGACACTACAATAGTAACTGATAGTAGAAATCCAAAAGACCAAGATTTTCTAAGAAAAAAATATGGTATTAAAAAAATGGGTGGAGAACCTTGTTATGAATGTGGTGGATCTTATGCTGAAGGTGGTTACTATATGGGTAATGATGGACAAAGACATAAATCTACTAAAGCTAACTGGAGTGGTAACGCTTTTTATGCTGATGGTGGCTCAGCTCCTTTAGAATATCCTCATATGTTTAAGTATCCTCCTACATATGAAATAGGACCACACATGGCTTATGGTGGATATTATCAAGATGGTGGTATGCAACAAGATCCATCTCAAGAACAACCACAACAAGGTCAAGGTGTAGATCCTCAACAGATAATGCAAGAGATAGCTCAGAAGTTACAACAAGGTGAAGATCCAAATCAGATAGTACAAGAACTTGTACAAGAAGGTGTACCACAAGACCAAGCTCAACAAATGGTACAACAAGTTGTTCAACAGATGCAACAACAAGCGCCTCCGGATCAAGGACAAGGTCAGCCCGGTATGAAGTATGGTGGAATACATATTAATCCAGCTAATAAAGGTAAGTTTAACGCAACTAAAAAAGCTACAGGTAAATCTACAGAAGAATTAACTCATTCTAAAAATCCTATTACTAAGAAGCGCGCTATATTTGCTCAAAATTCTGCTAAGTGGAAACATGAAACCGGTGGACAATATGGTGGACAGTATATGCAAGATGGTGGTATATCTATAGGACAAACAATGGATGTTACTCCAGAACAAGCTCAATACCTAAAACAAATGGGTTATACATTTGAAAAAATATAAGAACTATGAAAATAAGAATAACAGGACAGGGTTTAAAGAAAGCTCAGTTTGGTAATTGGAGACCTCCTCAACAAATTAATCCATCCGATATTAGAAATTCTCAAGAATATAAAGATTCACAAAAAATATCAGATGATATGAATATGGCTCCTGACGCTCCTGATGTTTCTAATGATCCTTATTCAGAAAAATCTCGTGAAGAACAATGGAGATCAATGTATCCTAATGCTCCTAAAGAACTAAAGGGTCCTAGTGGTTCTTATTTAAATCAACCTGAATCAAAAGTAGGATATGTTCCACCCGTACCAAAACAACAAACTTCCAATAATCAAAAAAGTAAAGGACTAGGTATGGGTATTTATAATACTTTAGAACTAGGTAATGCTTTTGGAAATCTTATACAACAACCACAAAAACAAAGAGACTGGTATAAAAAGTTTCGCGATAGTAATTTAACAGATAATGCATATGCGGTTACACCTGGTAATGAATCAGGTAATAGAGGAGACTATGATATAAATAACGGTATGTTTAGACCTAATGAGACTGGGTTTAAAAGTAAAGGAATGTACACTAATAACTTTTCTACACCTCAAGCTCAATATGGTTTATCAGTAGAACCAGGTATGGTTGCTCCATCAAGTTATAGTTCATCAGATCCATTGAGTATGATGAGCGTTAATTATACTCCTGTTGGTACTACTAATTATGGACCTAAACCAGTTAGTTTTAGCGATTTTAAAGATGATAAATCTAAAGGTAGTATTAGTGTAAGAAACAACAATCCTGGTAATATGATGTATTCACCATTTACAAAAAAGTTTGGAGCTGAGCCAGGTAGTCCTAGACCAGATGGAGAACCAGGTAATTACGCTTATTTTCCTGATTTACAACATGGATTACAAGCTCAAAAAGCTTTGTTAACAAATAAAGGATATGCTAATCTTGATCTTACACATGCTATAAATAGATGGATAACAGGTGATGTAAATAGACCAGGAGCTTATACAGCTAATACAATAGCGCCATCTTTAGTTCATAAAAAAGTTGGTGATCTAACTAATGAAGAACTTGATGTAGTTCAAAAAGGTATAGTTAAAAATGAAGATACACATTTATATAAAATTCTTAAACAACAAGGTATTTTTGATACCGGAGGTGAAACATCTAATATGAAAATACGTATAACAGCGGGCCCAGACTCTATAGATCATATGGCCTATGGTGGACAAAAAGGATATGGATTTGATTTAGGTCAACGTAATACATATTCTAAAATGAATCAAAGTTCTTTTGCTGACGCATCTAACACTATACAAGAAGTTCCTCGTGATGAAGCTAATATAGAAGCTGAAAAAGGAGAAACTGTATATGGTGATCTTGATGGTGATGGAATATTAGAACAAAAGATGATTGGGGGTAGACGTCACTCTGAAGGTGGTACAGCTCTTAATGTTCCTGAAGGAAGCTTTATATTTTCTGATACTAAAAAGATGAAGATTAAAGATTCTAATATATTAAAATATTTTGGAAAGACATCTGTTCCAACCGGTGGTATTACTCCAGCTGATATAGCTAAACAATATAACATTACAAAATATAAAGCTATATTACAAGATCCATTATCTGATCCTATTGCTAAGAAGACCGCTGAGATGATGATCACTAACATGAACGCTAAGTTATCTAAACTAGCTGATGTACAAGAAGGTATGAAAGGATTCCCTCAAGGTCGTCCTAAAGTAGCTACAGATCAAGAACAAGGATTAGAACAAGCTGCTTATGGTGGATATTTACAAAAGTATCAACTTAAAGGACAAGTAACTGAAGAGTATAGAAAAAGACATCCTGAACTTAATGAAGATAGAACGGATAATCCTTTTACTAATATTAATGATGTTACACATCATTGGTCTAAACAAGGATATACTGGTAAACAAGGAGATGTACATGATTGGCAAAATTGGATATCTGATCCTACAAAACATAATGAACAATTCAATACTAAGTTTAGTAATTATCTTCATACAGTTCCTCAGACAAATCTTGGTCATAAGTTATTTCCTGGTGTAACTAATCCTACAGATGAGCAATTACGTAAAGGTTTTAGAGATGATAAATATGATTTTAGAGCACCTAGTTTTATAGCTCCCGGAGAAATAGTACCATCAACTCTTCCAAATCTTGATCAAGGAGAAAGAACAATACCCTTTACACCACTAAAAGATATACCTTGTGTTGGACCAGGATGTAATCCATCAAAAGATATACCACATCATGATAAACCTGTTGAAAAACAAAAAAATAGTTATGACACAAATCGTGGTCCTTGGTGGTTACAAGATAAGATAAACTTAACTAATGCTACAGCTAACTGGGCTGGTAATAAAAAGTATCTTCCTTATATACCTGATGTATCATTACAACACGCAGCTCCTACATTTGAAGATTGGAGAGGACAAGCGGGAGCTTTACAATCTGGTTATCAAAATAATGCTAGAGTAAGTGGAATATATGGACCATCTAGCGCTTTAAACTCTAATCTAAGTTCTTTAGCTGGTCAACAAGCTGAACAATTAGCGGGAGTAATAGGTGGTGTTGGTGCTAAGAATACAGCTACAGCTAATCAGTTTGCTGAATATAACACTGGTCTTACTAATTCAGAAGCTGCTCAAAGAGCTCAGAATAGAGCTAAACTTTGGGAAGGTAATGTTATCGCTAATCAACAATATGACAATGCTAATAGAGAAGGTAGAACTAACTTTGTTAATGCACTTAACCAAGGATTTACTAATGCAGCTAACACTTATAATGAAAACAGTGTTAATCCTCATTTTGGTGTAGATCCTAGTAGTGGTGGTAATATGTATTTTAAAGGAAACAGTGGTAATATCTTTAATCAAAAATATAATAATCAAGGTGGAAATCAAGATTATTTAACAGACTATCATAATGAATATCAAAAAGCTTTAAAAATGTTTAATGATTCACCAAATGATAAAGGTCAAAGAGATCAATTAATTAATCAACATTTAAATAACTGGTCTAAGATGAATACTGAAAAAGAAAGAGCTACAACAAATGCTTACGGATTACCTAAAGGATATGCTAGATCTAAAAGTGTATATACAGGTAATAATGATTAAACCTTCCAAGTTTAGTTTTAAACTTTAAAAATTTTTTCTTAATATATAGTATATGGCAACTTTTTTGAGTGGTATGACCGATGTTAACTCGGCTCCCCAATTATTTACTCCCGATTATAATTTCTTAAGATATACACTAGGTAAACGTGAACAAAACTATGAACAAGGTTTGAGTCAAGTATCTAGTGCTTATAACTTTTTAAATAGTGAATTATCTAGTCCTATTAATACAGAACGTAGAAATCAATATTTAAAAAACGCTCAACAACAATTACAAAGTATATCATCATCTGATTTATCACAACAACAAAATGTTGCTGCGGCTAATGATGTATTTGCTCCAATGGTTAATGATAAAGCTTTTTTGTTTGACGTCACAGCTACAGCTAATAATAAAAAACAATTAGCTCAAATGGAAGAATGGAGAGATTCTCCTGATATTGAACAACGTAAAAAATTTAATCAAGATATTTATAATTATGTTAAGTCAGATTTAGATAGTCTTAAAAATGACAAAACAGGTGATATATCTAAATATAGATATCAAGGTAAAAAAGCTTATGCTTATACGGATCCTTTAGAAATTTTAGAAAAAGCTGCAAAAGATCAAGGATTTAAAATAGTAACAGATGTTGATGGCGGTCAGTATATCTATAAGATTACAGATGGTCCTGATCATAAACAAAACTATGAAGAGTTTGCTAGAAATGTCTTAAGTGGTAATATGGCTTTTCAACAACAAACTGGTATATTAGCTCAAGCTTATGATGAAAGTCTTATTAAAAAAGCTAGACTTATTCCGGAAAATATTAATAAAACTGATGATCAGATTCGTAAAGATTATGCTGTAAACAGATTTGATCAGTTAAGAAAAAATAATTTAGATTATTTGAATAATCTAAAAAAACCTATGGATACATTAGGTACAGATATAAATACATTTCTTACAGCTAACGAAGAAAAAATAGAAAAACAACTTCCGGGTTGGGAAGATTTATATAAAGAGTTAAATCTAAAACAACAAAAATATGCGTTATTAAAAAAAGAATATGATTTAAACAATTCTTCGTTTACTACCAAGTTTGGAGAACTAGACGCATCTGGAGAAGCTGTAGCTAAAAAGAAAGATGACTATGGTAATAACTTTATGAAGAATGCTGTATCTGAATTCTTTAATCAATATTATAATGATGCTGTCACTAGATTTTCTAATGTTAGATCTGCTAGTGGATCTAAAGAAATAAAAGAAAACAAAGCTTACTTTGACGCTTATAGAGTGATGAATCAATCACAAAATATACTTGATAATTTTATAACTAAAGAACAAGGACTAGCTATTAAACAAGAAGATGAGGCTAGAAAAGAAGAATTACTAAAACTTAAAGAAGCTGAAACATATGCTAAGATAAATAAGTTAACTGGAGCTACTGGTACTAAAGGTTCTAATGGTGAGTCAAAAAATGAAAGATTATACTTAGGAACTAGTGCTACACAAATTGATAAGTTTGACGCATATGAAACTTTAAAAAATAAAGCTCAGTTAGCAGCTAGTAAAAGTTTATCTTTGTTAACAGAACAAGATGGTGGTGTAGTGAATGTATTATCAAACTGGGGAGTTAATCCTAAATACATTCCTCAGATAAGAGAAGTATTTAAAAAAGCTTATAGTAATGGTCCTGACAAAGATCCTAACGTTAAATGGACAACTGCTGATAAAGATGCTATGAACGGAGTATTTTCTGGTATATTAAGTTGGGCTAAAGCTAATGGTAAACAAGCTCTTATAGATGAAATGAGTAATGAGTATAAAGAGAAAGGCGGTCCTGAAACTTTTGATTTCCATAAAATAATGGATATAGGTATGGCCTCTATAAAATACGGTAATAATGATGAAGTAAACAGAAAGTATATTCAACAATGGGAAGATTATAAAAGTTATGCTAGTGAGTTAAAAGCTAATAAAGCTCCTTTTGAAGCTGCAGAAAAAGCTTTAGTTTCTTCTATAAAAAATAGTAGTAATAATAGTTATAAACAATTATTAAATGATGATAAAACAGGGTTAATAGATGAGTCTACAGTAAAGAGTTGGTTAATAAAAAATAAAAAATTAATAGAGACTTTTACTGGAAATAATACAAAATTAACTGATGAAGATGTTGAAGATATAGCTAAACGTTACATGACAAATAGTTTAAATTATAAAACTGAATCATATGGACATAGTGAAGGATTATTTGCTACTGGAACACATACAAGATATAACATTAATGTAAATAATAAAACTTTAAAAATTCCTGAAGACATTATAAAAATTCTTCCTAAAGAATATGCTAATTTAAGAAAACAAGCTCAAGATCATGTAGATCTACCAGGAGAAACAATACAATATCTAAAGAATAATGCTGCACAAGCTTCACCAGCTTTTTATCCTGGTAAAGCTAATGAACAAGATTATTTAAAGATGTTATCTATTCCTACATTAACTAACTCAATTGTATATCGTGACGGTGTACAAATGGAACCAAAAGAAATAGAAAAAGTAAAGAATGCTTTATTAGATCCAAAAAGAGTTGTTAAAGGTAGTATGGTTATATATCCTTATAGTCCACAAACTAAAGGAATGGCTGTACAAGTACAGTTAGCTCCGGGTAATCCAAAAGATTTTGATGCTGCAGCTAAAGGTACATTCTTACTTCCTATAAGTATAGATAAAACAACACCAGAAAGATTAAAAGTATTTGATATAAGTAATGAAATAAACAGATATCATAATATAGCTAGTAATTCAAATGATGATTATCAAACAATACTAAATTATGAAGGACTTGGTATTAAAATACAGATTCAACCTGATGGTAAAGGTAGTCAAAGAGGAAATATAAAATTATTAGTACAAGAATACGATCCTATAAAAGGTGTATATAAACAAGAATTTACTCCAGTAGATCTTGAATCAAAAAGTGCTAATAGATATGATATGGAATCAACAACATATGATGATTTTGAAAAAGGTTTAAAATCTCTTGCTCAACAATACATAAGTGACAGATCTCAAAGAGAAGCTACTATTCGTAAAGTAGCCGAAACAAAAAAAACACCTATTACTTTTCCAGATTATTTATTTAAAAGAAGATAATTTTCATTATGCCAGATACATTAAACATACTTCCAACCCCGGATACATCAGCTGCTGATTTACAATTATCAGAACAGAGATATAATGATATGGAAAATAGAAACATAGAAAGTCAAAGAAATGATATATCTTCTATGTTTCATACTGATACACCAGTTAGTTTGGTAAATGGTCAAACTATAAATGATCTTATTAATCAAATAGATGCTATACAAGCTAAAACTAAAAATTTAGCTAATAATATAAATATAAATCTTAATACACCTAAACAACAACCGGTTTTTGATATATCTAAAGCTGCTTCTCAAATATTAGGATCTTTAAATAATAATCCAGAAACAACGTTTAATAAACAAAAACAACTGGTAAGTCTTGGATCAGGAGAAGATCTTGATAGATATAAACAAAGTGATTATTATAATGTCTTTGGTTATAATCCATATATAGGAAAAGAACAAGAATTTAGATATGGTGAAGCTATGACTATAGGTGATGTTCTTAAAAAAGCCGGTGGTGGTGCTATGAACTTAGCTTTACAAACTGGTTGGGAAGGTGTAAAAGGAACTGGAAGAATACTAGATTCTTTAATATCATTAGATCTATCTAAACTACATGGTAGTCCTGAAGAGTTATATCAGATGGCTGAAGATCAACAAAAAATCTTTGATAAATACGCTATATATGATACAGCTGAATCAGCTCAAGGTGGTCTGTTTAATAGACAGTTCTTTGGTAACATGTTACAACAAGCGGGATTTGCTATAGGAGCTGGAGCAGAGATGTGGTTAGAAGGTGTTATAACAGGTGGTATAGCTGATTTCTTTTTAGCTCCTGAATATGGACTTTTAGCTTCTAAAATGGTAGGTAGACTTGGTGAAACTGATGAAGCTATTCGCGTTGCAGCTGGTCTTACTGAAAGAACGAGTACAATAGATAAAGCTAATAAAACATTTAACAAGATAGGTAAAATGTTTACTGCTGATGAAGCTATCAATGATATGCGTAAGATGAGTCAGCAAGTAACAGAAGCTAGTGGTATAAGTAAAAAAATAGGAGAGTTTGGAAAAAGCTTAGTTCCTTTATATGGTACTGCTGAAAACTTAATAAAACTTAATAAAGCTGGAGCTGGTGGATTACAGTTAGCTGTAGAAGGTATAGGTGGTATACATAGAGCTTTGAGTGAGATTAATATGGCTCGTTCAGAATCTATATTTGAATCCGCTTCTACATATAAACAACTACATGATAAATTAGTAAAAGATTATATAGATGCTAATGGACAAGCTCCACAAGGAGCTGAACTAGAAAGAATAAAAAAACTTTCTGAAAACGCTTCTTCAGATAACTTCTGGGTTAATATGGGAGTGTTATCTGTTATGAATAGAATGCAGTTTAGTAATATGTTTAAAACATTTGACGGATCTCGTTCTATATTTAGTGAAGGTGTTCATTCTTTAGAAGATCAAGCTTTTGAGGTAACTGGCAAGATAGCTGGTAAAACTGAAAAAAGAGCTTTTGTTAAAAGTCCTTATTTTGGTAAACTAGCTGCTATAGGTGAAATAGCTCAAGAGTTTGGTGGTAAAACAGCGGCTTGGGAAGCTACTAAAACTGTTGGTGGTAGAATGTTTAAGATGGAAGGGTTAGAAGGTTTACAAGAAATGATACAAAACGCTTCTGACAAAGGTCTTGAAGATTATTATTACGATCTTTATCATTCACAGAAAGGATATGGTACAACATATCTTGGTAATGTAATGAGTAAGTATGATAAAATACAAAATGGTTTTGTTGATCAAATACCTTTTATTGGTAAAGATGGAGTAGAAGGTCTTAAAACTTTTGTAATGGGTGCTTATACAGGAGCGCTTCTTTCTCCTATGTATAAAATTATTGGTATTACAAATCAAAGATTTCAAGATAGAAAACAACTTAAAAATGATCCTACATATAAAACAGCTCAACAAAGAGCTAAAGAAAGTGTAGATCTTGTTAATGCTTTTTACACAGGTGATAAAACAGCTTTTAAAAAAGAATGGATTGCTAGTGTAAAAGTACAAAATAAAGCTGCAGAAACAATGGAAGAAGCAGCTAAGAACCACGATAAATATGTTTTCTATAACGCTAAAGATTCAGCTTTTAATAAGATGGTTGAAGCGTCAATCAAACTTAATATGTTTGATTCTGTAAGAGATCATATAAAAGAAATGGGGGCAGCTCTAAAAGATGATGAAGAGTTTAAACAAGCTTATGGTATGGAAGCTACCAAACAAAACCGTGGAAACGTAAAAGCTTTCATGGATAAAGTAGCTAATGATCTAGAAGACTATCATTCTTTACGTACTCAACTTATAGATAAATATGCTGACTTAGTAATGCCAGAGTTATATAGAAACAATGGTAAAGAAGTATATGAAAATATGAAAATAGCTCAAAGCGCTGTCTTTGATGCTATAGATATATTAACTTTTAATATTCAAAAATCTAGACAATCTGTTTTAAGAGCTGAAAGTATTAGAAAAGATTTAGCTTCTATAAAAAGTATAGGAGCCTCAAGTAATAATATATTGATTAAAGCTGGTAATCCAACCTCAATAAAAGATTCTATTAATATATTACAAGATGAGATAAAAGGAATGACTATTCCAAATACTACATTATCTGGAGAACAAAGAACACTACTATCTAAAAAACAAGAAGAACTAAATCTTCTTAGAAAGTGGGAGAACGTACACTATGATGTGATGACTGGTGAGTATGATAGTTATACTCCTGATATCTTAAAAAAAGAAGCATATGGTGTATTTAAAGATCTTACTAATTTTTACAACAAACAGAATAAAAATCTGTCTACTATATCTACACAAGATTCTGAAAATGCTTTTATTGGTGTATTAGATCACATGAAACTTAATAGAGATGAGAAATCTTATATTGATGCTGTAAACCTTTTAGCTGATCCTAGAAACGAAAATTTAATAATATACGCTAAAGCTGCTGCAGCAGCTATATCTGTTGTTAATGACAGAATACATCAAGAACATTTAACAGCGGTTAATAATACAATAAACGCTGGTGAAGAAACTGAAACAGAAGAAGATGTTAAAACTATAGGTGATTACACTATAAAACAAAATCAAGATAAATCATTTAGTGTATTTGATTCTGAAGAAAAAGAAATAGCTAAAGACTTAGCTACACATGATGACGCGGAAGAACTTATTAATAGTATTGTTAAAGAAGCTAATAAACAACCACCAGAACAAAAACAAACTTCTACACAAGAGAAAACATTAGAAGAACAAAAAGCTGATATAAAAAGAAGACAACAAGAAGAATTAAATCAAACTCAAAAATTTACTATAAATAGGGCTAATAAAGATTTAGAATTAGCCCCTGAAATAGAACTTTCTGAGATTGATTTAGAAAAATCAGGTTTGGGGGATCTTCAAAAAGCAGAAGTAAAAAGAGTAAGAGTTTTAGAATACAGAGGTATAAATTCAGAAGGTAAAAGAGTTGGAACAGTTATAATACAAACTAATGATTCTATAGAAACTTTTGAAGTATTTTTTAATGATGTTAAAATTAATTCTAAATATGAAGCTATATTAGCTAAATTAGAAAAACAAGAAAAACCTAAAAAACCAGAAGAACCAAAGGGTATTATATATCTAGATCCAGAAAGTAATGAGTTTAAACAAGAATATAATAACGCTTTAGATAAACTAGCTAGTGTTGTAAATCAACCTAATGCTACACCATCTGCTATAAAAGCTGCGTTTGATGATTTGTTTAATAACACTCTTATTAATCTTGATCCTTCTTTAGCTGCTAGAGCAGCATATAAAGAAAAACTTAAAGAAGAGATGGATACTTTAATATCTGAAGCTAATCGTAAGATTAAAGCTAATAATGTAACCGGAGCCAAACAATCTATCTCAAACTCATTTAAAAACGAAGAGTCTTCTACATTAAATGATATAGCTAATGATTCAGAAAATATATTAGACGAACTTAATCCTGAACATAAAGAAGAAGTTATACAACACTTTGAAACAAACTTTTTACAAAGTATTGGTAAAAGAATATCTAATCTTTTATCTAAAGCTAGTGAACTAGCTGGTGGTGAGTTATTATCATTCTTTAAAAAAAGCGCTAATGAAGCAAAAGAAAGAGTAACTAAAAATCTTGATAAATATAAAGAAGAATCAAATAAGATCAAAGAATCTATTAATAAAAGTGGTATAAGAATTAGTAAGATTAATATTAATGAATTTTTTGATAATCCTGTTAATATGAGTATACAGGATGATGAAAAAAACAGAGATAAATCAGCAACACCTGGACAATTAATAGCTATTGACAACTTAATAAATTCTGGTATATTAGAATCTAATGAAACAAACAAATCTCTTCAAGGAGCTAGTTATTATATTAACCAAGGTGTAGGAAGAATATACACAATAGAAATTAATAAACTTGTAAATAGTTATTTTAAATTAAAAAATAGTAAAACAAGTAATACTACAGAAGTAAATAATGCGTTAACTAGTTTAAAAGCGTCTGTTAAATCATATCTTGAAAGTTTTTCTACTGATCCTAAAGAAGATGTTCAAGCTGCTTTTGACGCTATTGAAAAAGCTAATGATCCTGATGAATTATTAGGTATATACGATAATGAGGGAAACTCTAAACCATTACAAGTAGAAAAATCTAATCAAAAAGATTTATCAGATGAAGAGTATAAATTATTAAAAGAGTTTAGAACTTCTTTATATAATATGCAGTTTCAAGGTAACTTGATGAATGTTCATAATAATATAGAACAAGCTGAACAAAACGCTTTATCTAATAGTGAAAGATTAAGACCAGAAGACTTAGTAACATCTGATCTTATAAATTCTATTCCAAATTCTTTATTTAAAGACTCTAATACCAAAAATAGTTTAAAAAATTCTATCATTTCTTTATTAGATTCTATAAAAGATCTTAATGATAAAAAAGAAATCAGTTCATTAATAAATAAACTATCAATAAAAGAGTTTAAATCTGGAGTAAAAATAGAAGGTGAAGGTATAATTAAAAGTATATACGCAACTTATTTAAATACTCAAACAAGTATAAATGAGGAAGAACAAGTTGGTCCAGTGTTATCTAAAGAGGAAATGTTAACAGCTTTAGAAAATAGTAAAACAACAATTCTTAATAAAGCTCAAATAAATCAAGTAGATGAGTTTGCTAAAACAGAACTATTAAACGCTTATAAAGCTAAACTTAACGCTGCTATTGGATATTCTACTAAAGATTCTACATATACTCCTGAAAAACTAGGTTTAAATGAAGAACCAGGTGAAACATTTTCAACGTTAAGACAAAAGTTTGCTGGTGATATAAGAACAGCTGAGGATCTTAAAAAAGATCTTAATGCTCAGGGTGATCAAGTATCTACTAAGAATGCTTTAAACTTTATTGTAAATAGTGATTTTGCTACAGATGCTGAGAAAGAATTAGCTAGAAGTCTAATGAACGCTATCTCTGAAGATAGCTTTATAACATTAGCTAATAATTCTGATTTTAAAACACCCACAGCTGGTGATTTTGATCCTAACACTAATAGAATCAGAATCAATATGAACGCTGTAGAACATAAAGATGGATACACTTCTTCTCCTATAGAGACAGTTATATTACATGAGCTTATACATCAGTTAACTGAAACAGCTTTATCTGACCCTAATAGTGAATTTTATAAAGGAATATCATCTTTGATGGCTGTTGTTAAAAAACAAAAAGGAGCTGATACATTTTACGCGTTCCAATCTAAACTATCTAATGATGAACAACGTCATGAGTTTGTAGCGGAAGCTTTAACTAACCCTGCGTTTCAACATTTATTAGCTAGTACACAATATGCTAACAGTAAAACTAGTGTATGGGATAAACTATTGGATATTATTAATAGGGTGTTACAAGCTGTCGGTATTGATGTAAGAGCTACAGCTCTTTCAGAAGTATTAAACTTAACTGGTGATTTATTAAATCCAGTGGATCCGGGTAGTTTTGTAGAAGCACAAAGTATAACAAGAAGTATAACTGAAGCTAAAACATTAGATGAGTTAAAAGCTATCAGAGAAGACTTATTTAATAATAAAGATATAACTAAAATAAGTGAAGCTACTTTTAATTCTATGATTAATCTCATCTCTGGTAAAGAGAAGAGTATAAATCAAATGAAGATAAGAGATCAATATGAAAAGACTCATACAGCAATAAAAATAAATAATAAAATCTACCATTATAAGTTAAATGATAATGGTAGATTATCTATTGTGTCTTTATCATCTACTGGTGTTAATAATGTCAGAAGTCAGAAAGTAATTGATAGTATTATTAATAATATTCTATCTAAAAAAGATGGTGTTAAAACACTACTTTCTAAAAATACTATTAACGATATAACACAAGAACTAAATAATTTAAAAGATAAAAATAAAATAAATAATTTATTAAAACAAAGCCTTGGTGTAAAGATATCTGATGATATACAAACTAAAATAGAAAATAAGTTGTTTTCTCAAGATATTCCTGTAGACCAAGGTCTACCAGAAACAGAAGTGATTGAGAATGATGTTCCTGCTGGTGGAACAACTACCACTGGTTCTAAATCTATAACAGAAGCTGAAATAAATAAAAGTACAGCACAAAATCTAAAAGGACTAAGATCTTTTAATAGTGATGGGTATATAGATAGAAATACAGGTGACTTTATAGAAAACCCATCTTTTACAAAGTATTATAGTAAAATAAGAAGTATTATAAACGCTTTGTCTATAAAAGATTTAAGTGAGCTCAAAGACTATCATGTTACAATAGATAAAGATAACGAACATATTCGTTGGGATGATTCTTTTGAAGATCCAGGAGTTAAAAATAATCTAGGAATAGTTGGTTTTATTTCTGATGAAAAAGGAAATCCTATTGTATTTAATCCAAAAGGTGAGAAAGTAGGTGTAACAGATAGAAACAATCTATCTGACTATAAAGGATTACGAAATGGTGAAAATCAAATAGTATATATATATACTATAAATGAGAATAAGAATAAAAATAAAGATAATATAAATCCTGAAGAAATAAAACTAATTAAAGCTGCTAAAGAAGAAGCTTTAAAAGGTAATCCTCAGATATCTAGGTTAACTAAGATTAATCAAGGTAGAGCTAATACAAAGTCTAACATTAATAAAACTAGTTCTCAACTTAAACATACAAATGAAAAAGACTTTGTAGATAAACTTAGTCAAGATAATGTTACATTCTCACTTGATTTAACACCATCCGATAAAGAAGCTGGTAAAACTGGGGGAAGCTTATTAGTTCACATTAATGATTCAAATGGATCTGTTCATACAGAAGCTTTACAAGCTCCTAAAGTGGGTCAAGTAAGTATATCAACAAAAGATGGTACGTTTTCTTTATTTGAATATGCTATTGATCTTATGAAAACTTATAGAGGTATGAGTGAACACATGACTAAAGATGAATTATCATATACACAATCTAATTTGAAATATTTTTTACAACATGTGTTCTTTTCTAAAAAAATAAACATGGGTGGTGAGTTTAAAGTGATAGAATTAATTACTCCTGAGAATAAACAAAAAGGAATAACAAAAAGTGTAGATTCATATTTTATGTTTAAAAAAGATAAAAACGGTAACTATCAAACTATAGATGAAACTAGTGAAGCTTATAAGAAAGTTAAAAAATGGATTAATGACTCAAAGTTAAACGTAGATAAAGAATGGTTACAAGGTAGACCATTTATGTTTCCTATAGTTAAAACAGATGAGAATGGTAAAAAAATGATTACCTTTGTAGAGAAGGATTATGTTAACTTCTTATTGAAAGAAGTTGGTTTTACTACATATATGAATGATGTACCAACAGTTGATAATGTTAAGTTTTATAATTCTATAGTTGAGTTTGGTAAACCTGAAAATCTAAATAGTACTGTACAACCTACTAAGTTAACAGAACAAAATATTGTTAATAATCCTAATGCTGTAGAAAACGAAATAAAAGATACTATACAAAAAATTGATGCATCTGATATTGATTTAGATAGTCTTCCTAATTTAGGAAATGAAGAAAACTTTAGACTTGTTCCTGCAAATAACAAAAAAATATTCAATATAAACTGTAAATAATGGCGTGTTCAGTTAATCTACAAAAAGACAAACTACCTAAAATAATAAACAAAGTTGAATACTTCTTATTCCGCGCGATGGAAAAAGAACAACTTGATTTTGCTGAAGTTGCTACTAATAAAAGTAATAACAGAGATGTTATATCTAATGATGATGTAAAAGCTTTTATTGAAGCTTCTAAGAATGGTCAACCTAAAGAATTTAAAGGTAATGATCCATATCTTGATCCAGTAACTGGAGCTTATATTCCAACACCTGAAACAGCTAGATGGGTGTTAGCAGAAGATGGGTTTTATAATCTTGTAGATGGTGATAATATTCTTACAAAAGGTGTTGATTTAAAATCAGGTAATCAAGTAAGTAACGTTGTTCGTCTTTTAAATACAGTAAAAAATACTATGATACCTGAAGCTGTAAATAAATATACAGCTACAGCTAAAGCTTATGAGAATAGATCTAAAACAGATAAAGCTTTACCAACCGATCTTAAAAACGCAGAATTATATCAATCATTTGCTACTAATCTACAGTCGCTTATTCCTATGTGGAATCAAGTGGTAGCTAACTTTTCTAAATATAGTACACAGTTTAGTTTTAAAACTAAATTTACTTTAGATGAAGATGGGCTTGTTAATCTAGATGACGTGGCTGATGATGATGACAAGATGTTAAAGAAGATGGTATTTGATCAACCATCTAATGAAATCAATCCTGTAGATGATATAGATAAAAGTATAGAACTATATCTAAGAAGTCTTCAAGAAGCACCTAATCAATATGATGAGTTTGGTCCAGGACTATCTGTAAATTATTCAACCCTTGTTCGTGGGTTACTTGCTGATTTACAAAATACAACAAGTATGGACGAAATCATAAGTATTCTTAATAAGAAAGCTGAACAAACTCCAGTATATAAAGATATAATAAAAAAACTTACACTTCCAGATAAAGAAACTACAAAAGACCTGGATACATATATTAAGTTTAGGAACTCTTTTACTAAAACCTTTATTCCTTTAATGCTTGTGTCTTTAGAAAGTGATAACACTGTAAAAGTAATTGAAGCAGCTACAGGTAAAAAAGGAACATTTGAAAGAGTTATAGGATCTAACTTTTCTCTTAAAGGTATGCCGTTTATTATGAACGCTACAAATGGTGAGGTTGTTAATATAGGTCATAGAAACGAAGATGATGAATGGGTATTAGATCATACTGATTTACCTAAATTAGAAAAACTTAATATATATAATGCCAAAGATAAAGATGATACAGGATCTATAGATAGAAGAATAGAGTTTCTTAAAGCTATAGGATTTGAATTAACTCCATCTACAGAAAAACAATTAAGAAATAATCAAAGTATTGTAGGTGGAGGTAGATATAACGCTGTAAACGCAATGTTTGAACATCTTAAATATAGACTTGAACAAGGTGACGTTATAAAAAATGTTATAAATAGTTTAAAAAAAGATTATGTAGTTGATGGTGATATAAAAAGTAAAGGTCAAGATAGTTTTATTACTGATATTGTAAACGCTGAATTAAAAAATAATAGAGACTATAATGTTGACTATAGTATGGTTAATGCATCTGGAGATAGACAATACTCTATACAGCTTCATAATAACTTTACTATTCTTAATAAGTTCTATTCTGATGTAGAAATATATCCTAACTTAGATAGCATAAGACAAGAACCTTCAATGTTCTGGTTAGATCCTGAAAAGAATCCAGCTATAAAAAATGATCCTATATTAAATAGTCTTTTTTATTTTAAACCAGGAGAAGACAATTACGGTGATCGTAAATATGTAATAAAAATTGTTAAAAAAGAAAATAATAAGTTTATCATAACTTATGAGTTTACAAATGATAAAAATAAACAAGGAGCTTTACCAGTACAAATAACTTTTAACAATACTGGTGGTGTAAATACAAGATTTGATAATGAAAGATCTAAAGGATCTTCATCTACTTCTTTAAATGAAATAGATAAACTATTACAAGATATATATTCTTTTTATTCAAAAAAATATTCATATAATAGTGTATTAAGATTAGGTGATAAATCAACTGATCTTGGCATGTCTGTAAATTATTACGCGCATCCTATTACCGGTAAACCAGTTGTTACTGAAAAAAATACTCTATCTAGTAATCCTTTAGGTGGAGTGGATAATTATGCAACAGTATTTAAGTCTGATGTTTTTTTACAATATGTAATAAACGGTATACAAGATGTAATGAATATGAAACGTGCTGCTCAAGAAAATGATTTCTTAAGTAAGTATAAGGTTTCAGCTAAAAACATACTTAACTCTTGGAGTTATTTTGATAAGATATTATCTTCAGAAACTAAAGATAAGTTAAAAACTATAGATAGTGCTGCTGATGTTAAAGAATTAATAGCTAAAGATATTATAACATATTTTGAAGGTGAAAACGGTGTTGTAAAAGATTTTCTTAATAGATTTAAGGATGCCAGAAAAATAAACACTATATGGAATAACACCTCAATTAGTTTTGATTCAGCTGTTCGCTATTATTTAGCTAATAGTTTTATTACTGATATGAGTCAAATGAGACTCTTTTTTGGTGATCCTATATTCTTTAAAGATTTTCATAAAAGAGCTTCTAAAGATTCAGCTACAGGTATATTTACATTTATAGATGACGAGCTTATTAAAAGGTTTAATGATCGCTCTAATCCAAATGGTTATGGAGCTACAATGAATCTATCAGCTAGACGACTTGCGGAAAGAGTATATCAACAAAAGTTAGCTGAGTTAGAAAGTAAAAACTTAAAAGAAAGTCAAAAGAAAGCTTTTAGAGATAAATATAAAACTGAAAGAGATCAAGCTATAGCAAGACAAGATATAAGTAAATCTTTTAAATCAGCTACACTACAAGATATTGATTTTAATAGCTTACAAAGTGAAAAAATTATAGAAAATGTAGATAATCTTATTAAAGCTGGTCATTTATCTGAAAAGATGAAAACTTTATATGAACAATCTTTAAAACGTGTTATCCAAGACGGATATAAAAAAGGTAATGAAGCTGATGGTCAAGGTAAATGTACTTTTGATTTCTATAAACTAATGAGTATACTTACAGGTCAATGGAGTGATGATCAAGAACGTGTTTACAAAAAGATTGTAGATTACGCTCACTTTAGTGAATTAGCTGAGAATGAAAAAGATAGTGAAAAACGTTTAGAGTATATCAAACAAAGAGACGCGGTTGGATACAATCCTTCTGAAGAAGTTTATTTTCCTCCTAAAAAGTTTCAATATTCCGGAACTGAAAATAATGAATATGGAATGTATGTTCCTATATTTGATAAATTTTCTCTTCAACCATTGATTCCTACTAATATAAAAAGAACAGCTGATGAACACTTAGCTAAAAGAATGGAATATAATGGTATTGGGTATATCAAGTTTGAAAGTGGTACAAAAACTGAAGTAGTTAAAGATAAAGACAGCTATTATAGTGAATATGATAAAAACAATCCTTCAGAAAGATCTATACTTCCTTTTAGTCCTGAACAAAAGTTTAAATCAGAACAAGAACTATTCTTTAATAATTTTAAAGAACAGCTTACTATAGATGCATCTATTCACGATCACGCTGTATTTGGTTCACAGATAAGAAAGCTTATCTTAATGAACTTAGATAAAGAACAGTTTAAACAACACTACAATAACTATAATAAATTTATAGCGCATCTTACTGAGTTAGAAAAAACAAGTCTTTATAATGAGATGGGAATAAACCGTGTAGATGGTAGACTTCATATATCTGATATAAACAAACTTGTTGATTATTTCTTTAAAGAAATAGACAAGAAGAATCAAGATTCTAATGTTAGAAAAGCTTTAAAGTATGATGAACAAACTAAAAAGTTTGAGATTCCTTTAGATGGATCTGTACAAGCTCAAATACTGGAAGGTATTGTTATATCTGCTATTAATAATAGAGCTGTTAGATACAAAACTAATGGATCTATGTTGACCCAGGTAGCTATCACCGGGTCCGAACAAACAAATAAGTTTGACAAAGCTTCTTCAGATAAAGCATATAAAACATTTGGTAATAAAGAACTTAACTATTACAGCGTTGATAAAGATTCAACTGGTAAATATATAGTTAAACCAATGGAAGTTAAAATAGCTTTAACTGGTCAATGGTTAAATCTATTAAATTTAAGTCATTATGATGGATACAAAATAAATAGTATAGGTAGATTAAACGATTGTTTAAAAAATGAAAGATGGTTTGAAGTTAATAAAAGAAGCTTAGAGCTGGTAGCTTATCGTATTCCTACACAAGGTAGAAATTTTATGGATGTGATGAGAGTAAAAGAATTTATCCCTGCTTCATTTGGTGACGCTATCATAATGCCTAGTGAGTGTGTCATTAAATCTGGATCTGACTTTGATATAGATAAGATGTTTGTATTCTATCCTAATCTTAATCAGAATGGTGAGGCGCCTAATAATTCTTATACGGATAATCAACTTAAAGATCCAAACAACTATAAAGCATTAAAAGCTAATATTCAAAATAAGCTTTATAACACAATGTCTGATATCATATTAGATCCGGCTAACTATTTAGAACTTGTTACACCATCTGATAACTTTCATATAATGCCTATTATAGATGATATATATAAGTTATTAGGTAAACCTGTAAATAATGAAGGAAAACATATTAAATCTGACTTTGTTAATACAGATATAGTTAATCGTAATATAAACATAGATAAGTTTATAAGTTTATTAAAAGGTAAATCCGATCTTGGTATTGCTGCAATAGCTAATACGTTTAATGTATTATTTCAACATGGAAAAGCTACTGGTAATACTAAATTCTTTACTAGTAATAATATCATATCTTTCTTTAATATCAAAGATTCTTTAGAAAAGGAAGAACTTATTATAAAGAATATAGATTACTCAAGTCCATATGACGAAGAAGGTGTATTAAAAAGTGAATTCTTTTCTGAGTTTATCAACGCTTTTGTTGACGCGGCCAAAGATGACTATGTATTTGCTGTAAACGTTGTAACAGAACTAAGTCCTATAATGTTCTATATGAAATATGCAGGTATGTCTTCTAAAAAGATATTAGGGTTTGTAAACCAACCAGCTATTCGTCAATATATTAAAACACTATCTACATATCAAAATAAATTTGTAAAAGGAGAACAAGCTTTTGATGATGGTGTTAAAACAATAGTTTTAAGAGATACATTAACTAAATTAGGATATGAATTTAGTCAATCAGATATAGATCCAGAAACTGGATTTAACAAATATGGAACAAGAAATGGTATACAAGAATATCTTTTTGCTAGTAATAAACCTATAAATATAAATGAACTAATATCATATTTTAATAATGATGATAAGTTATTTAGTCAAATAAAAGATCAAAATATAAACATCAATAGTCTTACAGATGATGAAAAGAAAAGACAGATTGCTTTTTTATTAGAGTTACAAAACTTAAGACTTCAGTCTAATAGTATTTCTGAAGCGCAAAAAGTTTTAAAGTTTGATACGTCACCATTTAAAAATACATTTGACATCTACCAAAGAGAGCAGATGTATAATGATATGATGAGTGGAAACAATGTATTAAGTCCTGAGTCTATTAGTAATATATATCATGATAGTACTATTAGTCCATTAAACGTTTCAAAAGATATAAAAGCGTTATTATCGTCATTGTTTCCTATAAGAAATAACGATGAGCTTAACAACTTTCTTCTTAATAAAGCTATAGCTTATAAAAACGAAATGAGTAAAAATGGAGGAACATTCGTAACTAATGATGATATAATGAAAATATCTCGTGTAGCTAAAAATGATATGATGAACTATATCCTTCAGAACTTAATAAGTAAGTCTGAAAAAGGTGTAGCTTATTTTAAAGAAAGATATAATACTGATAAGTCGTTTAATGAATATTTGTTAGAATTAGCTCAAACAGATAAACTAAAAAATAACTGGTTAGCTATTAAAGAGTCACCAAGTTATAAAAGTATGGCTGCTCAGTTTCCTATATTAAAAAATATTATTATAGAAAGAGGTGTTAATAATGGTAGAATTGTTAACTTTAGAATACTAGAGAATAGTTCTAATCCAGTAGAAAAAGAACAAACAATACAACAATTTGAAGATCTTACTAACAGTTCTAATGAACAACTATCTAGTTTCTTTAAGGATCTGTCATTGTATTCTATATTCCAATCTGGTATGAATACTTCCGATATCAGTTTTATGTCTGTAGTACCAACTAATATAGTGAGTAGATTGTATGGTAGCGCTGTGGAGGAATATAATAAACTTCCTAGTGAACGTAAGACAGCTATGTTGTCTACGTTTTATAAAATGTTTACAAGAAACAATCCTGAGTTATTTAGTAGAAAATCAACAGATACATTAACAAAAGAAGTATCTAAAAGAGGTAAATGGTATTCTGAACAAGTACCGTTTAATGAAGTATCTAAGATACAAGTGTTACAACCTATTAAAGAAACTACTAAAGAAAAAATTAACAATCAAGAAAAAATAGAAGCTCCAGTTAAAGTAGAAGAATCATCAATAGAAGAAAAGATTAGTAAATGGTTTGAAAAAAACAAAGGAGAAGAGTCAATTAAAAACATACCTTTACAAGTTATAGTTGAATCATATAATCAAGAAAGAATAGGAAATCAAACAATAGAAGAATATCTAATTGATAAATTCGGTTGTCAATAAATAAATAAATTATGTTAATCTGTCCAAATAAGTCATCAAAACAATGGAAAGAGTTGTCAGATAAGATAGGTTCTAGACAAGCCATGTTAGCTTTTATCCGTAATGGAAACGAAATACCTGAATCTGAAGCCAAGGCTAGAGAGTTAATAACAAATAGAGGAATTTTAGAAAGTCTACGTAATATGCCTAAACTTTCTGAAGATAATATATTTGGTACACTAAAAGCTAATGATTTTATTACTGATAATCAAGTAAAACGTGAGGGTAAAACTTGGTACCAATTAGCTGACATAGAAAACATTGGTAAAAGACTTGGTGAGTATACTGAACAATACGGTCCTATATTAGAATATGATAATGGATATGTTACAGTAGCTCAAGAGTCTGTAGATGCTTGGAACAAAGTAGCTGAAGTACAATCAGCTGAAAAACTTACATCTACAAGATTAGCTGAAGAGTTTCTAGATAAAATGGGAATATCTATACAAGAAAGAAATGATGTATTACAACGTTATGGATCTAACGGTATAGCTGATATAGCTGAGCGTATGGTGTTGATACAATCAGGTATGCGAGATGTAGCGCTTCCGGAAGAAGCTTTACACTTCTTTTTAGAAATGCTTCCCCAAGATCACCCAGCTTTAGTAGAAGCTTTAGATAAGATAAGAGACAGGCCTATATATAGTCAGACACTGAATCAATATAAAAACAATCCAAACTATAGAATAGATGGTCAAGTTAACTTCTCTAAGATTAAAAAAGAAGCTTTAGCTAAAGAGATAGCTGCTAATATAAAATCTAAAGATAGTCAAACCTGGGTGGGTAGAATAATAGATGGTATATTAAACTTTATTAAATCTATTACTATACAAAAAACAGCTACTGAAAAACTTCAAGATTTATTCTATAGTGATAATATAGGTAATCTAAATAAAAACCTTAATTCATCAGAAATATATAATCAATTATCTGATGAATATAAAGCATTCTATGAAGCTCAGCTTAAAGAAGCTACAGAAGAACAAAAGCAAACTATACAACAAGTATTAAAACATACAGCTTCTATAAACTTTAATAAAGAACAACATATTCTTACACAACATAATGTAGCTGAACCTGACGGTGTTCGTCTTAAATCTGTTACACAAGTGTTGGGATCTGACTTCTATAGTGATTTAGATCATATACAAGCTGTTCAAACTATTTTAGAAAACTATGCTGAACATTTTCCAGAAGTAACTAATAGTGATAAGGTAAATAAATATATTGATTCATTAAGTTCTAACTTAGATACTGATGAAAAAGAAAAGTTGATTAATAAGTTTAAGTCTAAAGAAATTATTAATTATATAAGTAAAGAACTAATGGACCCAGAATCAGGTATTGATAAAGAGTTTATTGAAGCCTTTACTCCTGACTTAGCTAATGATATATTAAAAACTGCTGAAAACGCTAAAAAAACATTATTTGGAACAGCTGTACATAGTATTGTAGAAAGTATTATATTAGGAAAAGATATAGACTTTGATAATATAGACCCTATTATTGAATACTTTATGGATAAAAAAACTCTTCGTGAGTTAATTTATGGTAAAGGATTAAAAGACACAGGTATAAAAGGATTATTACAAGAAATCCAAAAAGATGGAACTGTATTAATGACAGAAGTAGAAGTTGGTAATAGTAATCTTGGAGGTGTTATAGATATTGTTGGTGTTAAACCTGACGGAACTGTAGATATATATGACTTTAAAACTAAGTTTTTAAAAGAACATACTCGTAATAAAGAAAATATTAAAGAAGAGTTTGAACAAATTACACGTGAACAATCTATTTTTGGTGTTAAAAACGATCCGGATACTCTTCAAGATGTAGTTGATAAAAAACGTTCTCTTAATCAGAAGTTTACACAACAGCTTTCGTTATATAAAAATATATTAATGGAAGCGGGTATACCAGTTGATAAGTTAAATATCATAGGTGTTCCTTATAGACTTAATGAAAATGGAAAAATACGTGAAATAAAACCATTTGTTGCTGATCCTATAGGATATAATGACAAGATTGGTAAACATCTTTTTAATATAACTGATCCATCTTTGGATGCATCTAAAAAAACAGCTAAGACAGTTAGTATTGAGGATGAGCGTACTAAGACACTAGATAAATTAAGTAAAGAAGGTTTAAAAGAAACTTTTACTAAAGCTTTAGTAAGACTGGAAGAACTTCGTAGATTTTTTAATACAAGTAAAGATTCAAGAAAAACATATGAACTTCTTACAGACTTAGAAACTAAAGTTAATAAAGTAGATGAACAAAGAACTATTGTAAAAACTATTCTTGATAACTTTGAAAACTTTAATGATGCGGCTACATTATTAAATGCTCAAAAAAGTTTACTAGAAGTAATTGACTCTTCAGTAGGTATTATACAAACCGTTACTAAAGAGTTTGATCGTTTAAAATCTTTACAATCTACAGATGAAGTTTCAGCTCAACAACGTATAAATGAGTTACAAAAAGTAAATGATTTTATTTCGGGATATGAAACGATATTTAAAGAGATGTTAGGAGCCATTGATAGTAATAATCTTGATAATCCTTTAGTTAAACGTCTTGTTGATTTATTAGGTGTCACATCTAGTATAAAAGATCAATATATAAATAGTATTTTACCGGATGTTGTTAATCTAATAAAAGATGAGTTTTCTGAAGAAGGTATTGAAAACATGAGAAGAACTTATACAGAAAACTTAATAGCTGCTAAACAAAGAGGTGATATCAAACTAGCTGAAGATATTCAAAAAAGAATAGATGGTCTTCCTTCAAAAGAAACTATCGCTGAAACTATTAAAGGTAATAGAGGTGATGTTGGTTGGTTCTTTGGTAAGTTTGTAGCTACTATATCTAATCCTGATATGATATTAGCTGGGGTAGCTAAACGTTTAAAACGTGTATTAGATAGAGTAAGATTGATGAATAAAGATTTAAGAGATAACTTAGGTAAGGAGTTTGATAAAAGAACCGCGGCTTATGGTAGAAATATTGACCCTAAAAAAACAAATGAATCTCTTGTATATAAAGTTAAAGAGTTTAATTCATCTACAGGGAAAGAAGATATGACCGTATTATATTTTAAAAGTGAATATGATGAAAAGTTATATAATGATTATAAAAAACTTCAGTATAATTTAAAACAAGCTCAAGAAGAAAAAGATGATACTAAAATAAAAGCTGCTAGACTAGCTGTTAAAAACTTTGAACAAAAATATTTTGAAAGTAATTTTACTTCTGAGTATTTTAAACTTACAGGTATTCTTGATAAGAATGTAACGTATGGGGGTAAAAATACAACAGTAAGAGAAATAGTAGCTGATATCTTTGATAAACTTAATTCCATACAAAGAAGGAGTAACTATACAGATGAAGACATCACTAATGGAAATATGAATGATGAAGATCTTCAAGAACGTTTTGAGCTTCAACAACAATATGCTTCATTAAAAGAAATGAAAGATTCTTTTGGTAATCCAAAAACTGGAGAAGATCTAAAGATTGCGGAAGCTTTAAAAGAGTATGAAAAAAACTCAAGACTTATATATGATTATGTAGAAATGACTACATTATTTAATCGTAAAGAACAAGAGATAAAATTAAAATATGGAGAGAATAGTCTTGAACATGAACAATGGATAGCTAAAAATACTAAGCTAACTACTATACCTGAATACTTTACTCGTAGACAAGAAATATTTGATAGGATAAAACAAATCAATAATAACGATAATACTTCTGAACAATTAGCTGAGCTTTATAGAGAGCTTAGTGTATTATCTAAACCTTATAGAGATATTGATGGAAACATTCAGGCTCAAAATATGAAACCTGAAATAACTGAAAAGATTAAAAATATTGAAAGCGAGATAGTAAGACTTAGACAAAACATGGATGGTTTTATTATGAACGGTAATACTGCAGAAGAAAAAGAAGAGATGAAAAAACTTAATTTCTTAAAGTATAATGATAAACCTTATGATAGAGAAAGATTAAATGAATTATATACTATTGGTAAACAACGTCTTGAGGATAAAATAAACTCTGATCCAGACTATGAAGCTAAGTTTGATGAAATGACTAGTCTTTTAGAAGAACTTTCTAATATGAGTAAAAAAGAAATTACCGATCATTACTTTAATGAGCTCGAAAAACAAAAAAGATTATTTGCTGAAGCTAATAATGTTAGTTATGAAGAGTTTATGAAAGATAAAGATCTTTATCAAGAGTTTAAAAATAGTGACTGGTTTATTCAAAATCATAACATTACAAAAACTGTTTTGGAAGAAGGTGATGAGGATGATGATGAAGCAAAAGGATACTCAGTTGAAGAACCTATATGGTGTTGGAAACGTAATATGCCAGTAGAAAAATATATAACAAGAAAACCGGCTGATCACTTCTATAAAAGAGTGTTAAAAGATTCTTATACTGATGAGAATGGTAAAGAAATAAAACTTAAGAACACTGACAACAAAGATGTACAAGATAGATATAAACCTAAAAGTAATGAAGATTATAAAAAAGAATATGGAAAAGATCATCCATATCTAAATAAAGAATTCACTACATTAAGAGATAAGTATAATAATAATACAGCTTCTGAAAAAGAAAAAGTTGATTATGAAAATTTATTATTTATTCATAAAGTACAACTAGACGCTCAAAAAGATATAGAATTATCTCAAAGATTAGGATTAGCTGTTTCATTCCAAGAAAAACATGGATTAGAAAGAACAATCGAAAGTGGTGGTAACAATATATTACAAAAAGGTAATAGTATATGGCAAGGTGTTAAAAGATCTTTTACATCTACAGAACAAGATATTGATCAAGAAGGTCTAGCTTCTTCTAAAACTCAATACTCAAGATTAGCTACAATGGATAATAATGAGTATAAGTTTGTTCCAGTAAGATTTTCTACAAAAGGAGATGCTGATAACGCTAGTTATGATGTATGGGGAGCTACGTTAAACTATGTAGCTGCTATTAATCGTAAAAAAGAACTTCAAAAAGAGTTTGCTCTTATGAATGGATTAGAAAAAATACTAGGTGATGAAAGTAATCAACCAAAAAGTGAAACTAATAATCTTATAGCTAATAGTATTTTTAAAAAGTATTTTCCTGAAGCTGCTGATAAAAAAATAAACAGTGGTAGTAATGTAAGATTAGATGTATTAAAAAGCTTTGTAAATACTATATTATTTAATGAAGAGTCGTTTAAAGGATACGAAGTATTAGGCGCTAACTCTCAGAAAGTAGTAAACCAAGTAATGAAACTCATATCTAGAACTACACTTGGTATTGCTCCTTTTAACTGGACAACAAACTTGATATCTGGGCATGTTCAAAATGTTATAGAAGCTGTTGGTGGAAACAACATATCATTAAAAAAAGTTATGGAAGCCAGAAAGATTATATACACAGGATCTAGTAAATATGGTAATCCTATAAAAGATATGATAAGTGATTACACAAAATCTAAAGTGGGTAATCTTTCATACTGGGGTCAATTAATGGAAGTATTTGATCCTATTCAAGGTGAGTTTGAAGATGAATATGGTCATAAAACACAAATGAATACTATTAAAAACATTCTAAACTTAGGTGTATATGGTGGTAGAATTTGGGGTGAGTGGGAAATACAAATGGGAACTTTTATAGCCTACATGTCAAATAATAAAGTATATGATGGTAAGGTTATGGATAGAGAAACTTTTATTACTAAAAAAGTGGGTGATATAACCGGATTATCTCTTAAAGAAATATCTTCTAAAAAACTAGATGCTATAAAAGAATTTGATTCTTTAGAAATATCTTTATTAGATATGTTTGAAAAAGATAAAACTGGTAAACTAGTTGTTAAAAATGAATATAAAGATGTATTCCAGTTGGGTAGTAAAGAGTTTAGTGAAATAGTAGCTAAGTTACACTCTATGCAAAAAAGACTAAATGGATCTTATAATAAATTTGATAGAACATATATAGAAAAAACATCTATAGGTAGAATGACAATGTTTTTTAGAAAACACATTATACCATTAGGTGTTAACAGATGGGGTATGCGAAGAGAAAATTTTGAAAGTATGACTGCTGAAGAAGGATTCTATCTTACCTTCTGTAGAAGTATAGGTAAAGATCTTATTAAGTTCCGTTTAAATAATGTAGTTAATTGGCAAAATTATTCTGACGCGGAAAAAAGAGCTATAAAAAGAACATTAACAGACGTAGGTATTGTATTAAGTTGTTTAGCTGCTTATACACTTATAGGTGGATATAATGATAATGATAAGGATAAAATGAAAAAACTTAGAAGATCATCTTGGGCTAATCAAGCATTAGTAGCTGAGCTTATGAAAATTAAATCAGAAACCGAACAGTTTATACCTCTTCCTGATATGGGACTTAATGAAATTAAAAGACTATATTCTAATCCATCTCTTATTCTTTCTGAAACAACTCAGATGTTATATATGAGTAAACTATTATTAGAACAAGGTGTAAATACAATACCTGGTGTTCACTATTTTGATAATAATCTTTATTATCAAAAAGAAGTAGATCAAGGTGGACTAGGTGATGAAGGTGATTCTAAACTATTACATGAACTTGTTAGATCATTTATTGGATATAGTGGTAAAACATTCCATCCATCAGACATGGTTAAATCACTTGAATATGGACAAAGAATTAAATAAAAGAAAAGGAGATCTACTGATCTCCTTTTACTTCAAAAGGATGTTTCATGATAAAACAATCCTGTGGTTGATCCGTGTGTTTTTTAAAGCCGTTAATATAGCTTTGTATATTTGTAGATCCAACTGGATTATGTGAATGACAACATGCTTTCCAAGATAATAAAGTTTTATACTCATTTTCTAAAATACTGATATCAGGAATAAAAAATGGATGTCTAAATTTATAATCTATATTTGGTTGTAAAATAGATGGTTTTGTAATAGGTAAATCATTAGCATTTTTCCATATAAAACCTTTACTTGTTTTATATAAATTTCTTGCACAAGCTCTTATTGATGAAGCACTAAATCCTAGTTGTCTAGCAGCTTCTTCACTACTACCATAAACGTCAATTAAGTTATTATTAATATCATATTGAGCTATTGGTATACTAATAGACGTATTTTCAGAAACTCTGCTTCTTTTTTTTGGTCTTATATTATTATTTATAGCATGTTCATTATTTTCTTTAGATGTACACCATTCTAAATTACTCCAATGATTATTCCATCTATTCCCATCTATATGATTTATTTGTGATTTATTATCAATATTAACAATAAACGATTCAGCAACAAGTCTATGAATCTTTTTTCTACTTTTATTACCATTACCATCATATAATGTTACCATTAAACCAGTAACTGATTTATCAGGTTTAAGAAAAGCATTTGTCTTTCCATTTTTTTTATTATATCCTTTATGAATAATTCTTCCAAAATTAGATACTTTATAAATAGATTCATAACCAGGTATGTCTTTCCATACTTCTTCTGTATATAATAATCTTTTCTGACAATGTTCTACTAACCAACGCGCGCAATCTAGTCCGGTTTTTTCTTTATACTGTCCATAGTTAGGATGTTGAAATCCTTCTATCATAAGTTGTTTGTAATAGTCATCCATATGTTCCTGGGCCAGGTCATGATCAAAAGAGATCAGATCTGGTATACCGTTTTTGGATATGTATTCTACAAACTCATCATAGTTTCTTACAACATTCCATGGATGATATCCGGGAATAGTAGTGGTTGGCGTACGCGTATCATCGAGGTAACAACACTTTTTTAATTTTTGATTTTCTTTATCCATCTTTTTTAAATTCGTTTTCTAAATACTCAATTAGATACTTAGCGTATCCTGTTAATATCTCTTTATCCTGAAAAATAAAGCTGTTAAGATTAGACTCAACAGCTTTATTATATTCTTCTTTTAGTAGTTTTAAACTACTTTTATTAATATACAGACTTTCCTGATTCACTACTATAATTTTGATGATATTTTGATTCTTGTACACCAGTTTGACCGTGGTATTTACTACCTGCTTTTTGATCATAGGATTCTTCTATTTCTCCCTCCACTCTAGCAAACTCTAACTGACATATTTTCATGTTAGGATATACTAATATAGGACGTGTAGCAACAAGTTCTAACACTAAGCTTCCTTCGAATCCTGGATCTATAAAACCAGCAGTTATATGTATAAACAATCCAAGTCTACCTAAAGAAGATTTACCTTCAACCTTAGCTCTTATATTACCTTTTACACCGATACGTTCGTTTACAGCATAAAGATAAACATCTCCCGGCATAAGAACACATCCATAATCTGGAATAGTAAATTCTTCTACTTCATTAGGTTTGCGTGGATCCAATGGTTCAGTGTAAACATACATACCATGACTATCTATAAAATATAGTTCTTCTTTATCTAATATATATTGAGGAACTTGATCTTTAAATACTTTTTTTACAGGCGTTTTATATATCTTAAAACTAGGCGCCAGCGTAAGATCAACACTAACTGGATTCAAATACTTTTCTTCAAAAGGAGCTATAATAACTTTACCTTTTAATAACTCATCTTTAATTACTTTGTCTGATAATATCATAATGGTATATTTTTTAATGTTTTTTCTATTAACTCTTTATCTCCTGGTTTTAAAGCCGACATTCTTAATGCTATATCTTTCTTTAAAACAGAAGAATATATTTGTGTTTTTCTTACACATCTTTTTTGTACATCTGCTGGTGGTATACCCAATCTATTACCAGCTTTGTTAAAGTTCTCATACACACCTATAAGTTTAGAATCCCCCTGTAAAAGAGGATCATAAACTTTAACACATGTATCAGAACACACATCATTTCTTAAAGCTAAACTCATTCTATAAATTTAAATTATTTAATTTTTTAAAATTATCAACTTGATGTTTAGCTTGTTTTAAATCAAGTCCTGTAAAATCCTTGTGTTCTTTTACAGATTGTAGATACTCTTCATTGATTATATGGTGAATAGTTTTTCCAGATAAGTTATCTGGATTTTTATATTCAACATAAAAATACGTGCTCATTCTTTTATCTATAGTGGCTTTAAATATTTCTAATTCTTCTTTAGAAGCTTTAGTTGCTAGATATATGTTTACAGTAGCTGTATGTTTTGTTAAGCCCATTATAATAACTTTATTTGTTTTAATATTTCTTTTACTGTTAATTCAAGACTAGTTATATCAGAAACATTAGCTATCTTAAAATCAAACTCCCAATCATCTAAGGCTACTTCGCTAGGATGACTATTTATTGGTTTATATCCCGGACGATCAACACGAATAATAACACCTCCTTTATCTTTAATAGCTTTAGCTTCATTAGGAAATCTAACATCTGTTATCACCCATTTACTAGGGTGATGTTCAGACATCTTTGGTGATTTATAATCCGCGAATAAAGCGTTCACCCATATATTATCGTGTAAACAGTTTCTCATAGCGTCTGTACCAAGAAGCTGTAAAAACATCCTTACAGTCATTGATTTAGAAATGTCTTCTCTGTCTATACCTTTTGGTAGCCACTTTTTTTCTATAACTTTAGTATTCCATTCAGGTCCTAAATCAGTTTTTTTAAACTCTTGATCTTCAAACATTTCTACGGGAATACCTGTTAGGATAGAAGCTATGAGTTTTAACTTACCCGCAAACATTTTCATTTCCCAGGTATGATCTAATTCCCATATAATCTTTCCTATTGTACTTTTACCAGAACCACTATATCCTGAAACTCCGATTATCATTTTATTTATATTTATTATTAATAAATGTTTGAATCATGTCCACTACTTCTTCTACATCATCTGGTGGAACTCTAAATACTTCTTCAGTAATCAACATCAAATATACAAGATCTGCTCTATCTAAATACTTTTTTACTGTTAATACTGACTTACTATCTGGCATTAAGCTACAGACTTCGTTTACAGCTAATTGAGCTGCTTTTAGAGCTTTACCTAATATATATTTTTGTTGTTTACTAGTTAAAGATTTACTAGCTTCAATTCTTATTTCTATACACTTTAGATGTTGTAAAACACAAGCAAATAAATCAGATATACTATTTTCACTTAGTTGATCATCCATAAATAAATTTAAAAAATTAGGGAGATTATTCTCCCTAATTACATTACAAAAATATTACACCCATATTAGGTTGTTCAAACTCTTTCATTATTTCTATTACATCAATAACCTCACGATGTGTCACTGGTGACACCGGAACATTTATACCATTGTTTGATATAGTTGGTCTAAAATAATTTTTTAAATAATTATATAATACCAACCGATCATCAATGTATGAATAAGGATGTGACTCATCTAAAACGTCTGTCAACTTTTCAAACAACTCTAACACAGTTTTTGGAACGGATAAATCTAATTGTTTTTTTAATATACCAACTTGTGTTAGATTTAATATGTTTTCTATAAACAACAACTGACCTATAATACTTGATGTAGTTAGTTTATCAATAGGCATATTTATAAATGAGTCTATTGTTTCATCAATTTTTGATATATCTGATACAGTGTTTAATTGTGATTGTACAGATGCATCTATATCACTGATAGTTAACCCTGTTCTCATTTTACAGATATTAGGTGTTCTGTTAATGATTATTTTATCCATATAACTTTTACCTAACACACATCTAAATCCAAACGAGTTAACATAAGAATTAACCCATATTAATATATGACCTGATGTTGTATAATGAATACCTTGAACTACATCTTTAGTTGGAGTCATTCTATAATGTTCAAAAGAAATAGTATATCCATTTTTTGATAATGAGTCTTTTACACTATTTTTTACATCATTGTGTGATGTAAACCCATTTTTAGCAGGGCCACTATTTATAATAGCTTCTTCTATTACATATCCTACTTTAAGAGGCATAATCTATAATTTTTAAAATAATGATAATTGTTTAACGTTTCTGTTTTTTACCTTTTCTATCTGATTGATTTCTTTATAAATAGCTTCTAGATAATAACTAAAATTAATGTCATAAGATTCAAACGGTTTATTAATATCTATCTCATTAGCTACTATTTGTCTCCATACACCAGCTTCTACTTGTAACTCTCTTCCGTCAGTATGACATTTTATAAGCTTAGTACCGCGATTAGATACATAATACCTAACAATCTTTTTAAGCTTTGTTACTTGTTGTTGATTATTAACAAAGTCTCTACCTTCATAATGCCATCCAGATTTAGCTTTTACACCTCCACAATAATCAAAAATGTTAGTGTTAGTTGCTAAGAAGTCTTCAGGTTTTACACCATTAACAAAATACGCGTGGATAGCTTTAGGAATAATCAAGAAAGATTTATTCTTGTGTAACGTAGCTGTTTTCTTTTTATCAAGATCTTCCCACTCAAATCTACCTTTACATTTTACTTTACCTTTCTTATTTACCGCAATATAATTATTTACATCACCGATAACCATTTTGGTATATTCATCATGTTCAAGTTGAAGTTTAGTAAGTAGTTCCCATTGATGACATACTGACATATAAGTAGAAACCGCTGTAACAGGAATCATCATCTCTAAACCATCTGTATTCTGCATAAGAGGTGCAGCATCAGGTATAGCTTCACACAACATCTCGTACAACATACTTAACAGTAGTTGTCCATTAATAGTGATTTGCATGGTCATCTTAGGATCATAAAGAAAACTATTTTCATCACCAGATAAACCATATGTACTATTAAGAATAATCTTATACACGTAGTTTCTAGGATCTGTTTTAGGAATCTTCACTCTCTCATTAAAAAACCACTCATACTGTTCACAGAATTCTTTTTGAGGAAGATGTCCCGGATGAAAACCGTTACGAATAGCTAGATTAGGATAATAACTTGTAACATCTGAAGTCATAATAACCCATCCAGGTTTAGCTTCATACACACCCATATCTGCAGCTCCATGGATACCACCAAGTCCATAATCAGTTTTAACTCCTCTATTTATAAGAGAATATTTAAACCCATCTTTAGTAGATGTAATAACTGTTTTTTTAAAAAAGTCGTGTAGCTTTTGAAACTCTAGAGTTTTAAACTTAACATAAGGAAGAATACAATCAGCTAACACTATATAACTACGCGGAGTACGCATGTCTTTTATAACACTTTTATCAAGTCCTGTCTTCTTAGAAAGAAAGAACATAAATAACTCTTTAGATATACGGGGTTCAGAAGCTGAATATAGATCTACACCGTATTCTGTAGTAAGAAGTGTTCTTAAACTTAGTTGTTCTTTTGATAAGTGTAAAATTTGTTTAGTACTCTTTACATCATTGACACAATAATCAACAATCATAGCTAGAGTCTTTTGATCGGGTACCGGTTCATAATGCGGATGAGGCATCTCTTCTACATTATACCAGTCCATAGAATACTGTATCCATTTAAGACTAGACATCTTGGCTTTATTATCCCAATGGTTCATCTTAAAAAGATCAATACACTTAATCTTAAATTGTCTAGGACTAAACTCAGCAAATTCAGATCTGTTTTTACGATCTATAACATCTTGAGCGTGTTTATATATCCAGGAAGCAAGATCTTTTCCTGACATATGTATGAGTTTCTGTTTCTCTCTTAACAGTTTTTCAGTAATCTGAGCGTCAAAAGCTATACCGTTGAAACTTATATGCCACTCGTTTTTAGTTATATTATTTTCTAAAAAAGATATTAAGTCTTTGAAATCATTCTGGTGTTCCCAGATAATAAACTTCTTTGTTTTATCCTCTTTGTAGTGTGTAAACACGGCTGTGAAAAGATTTATAATCGTTTCATAGTCCATTACGTAATGATCTGCCATATATATAATATTCAGTTAAGCTGTTTCCCCTTCTTAAGAAAAAAAAGGAGATCTAATTGATCTCCTTTGTTGGTTTATTTTAAACAGTGACAATAGACTTTTTGACCGCGGTATGATTGAAAGCTTCATCTAAAATACTAAGATCAAATGTATCAGTGTTTGTTGCAAACATTTGAACAAACTGTTTAATTTCATCTTCGTTACTTATAAAGTATTCATAGAAAGTTTCTAACGCTTTTCTTTCTTCAGCATAGTCTTTTCCATTAGCTCTCTTACCTATTTTCATAGCTGTAGGATCTCCCCATTCATTAAGTTTAGCCATCATATGAAAAGTTTCTTTCTTTTCTTTTCCAATAATAGCTAACACTTTATCTTCTGGATCAAATATTACCTCGTTGTACGGACAAATTGGTGACACTGGAATCATCTTGAAAGTCTTTCTAACTCCCCAAGATGATGTAATCAAAATCATTGACTTCATAAATCTAAACTTTATTTTTTGCAAAGCTACTTATTTTACATCAATACTCAAAGTTTCTTTTTCAATATCGTATTTATCACACAATTCTCCAACTTCTTTAAGTACGCTCACTTTTACATTCAGAAGTTTAGCATACACATCCATGTATTTTTCTGGATACAGATAAGTTTTCATATAGAGGTACTCTGATGATAGAGGACCAAAATAATCTTTAATGTGTGATTTCATATCTTTAGATAATTTAGAATACTTTCCTTCTAGAAAATACTTCCAATCTTCTTTATACTCTGTAAATTTAAACATGTATAGTTTAAACCCATCAGCTTCAATCACATATTCAAACAACTTATTGGATTGTAATACGTTCTTTTCAAATGTTTTAAAGACACTAGTGTCTTCAGCTTTATACGCACATACTAATATCATATCCTCCACTCCTATTTTATCTTTAATAGACAAGTATACACCAGCCGGTGTAAAAGGATTTTTCTTATTTATACCAAGTGCGGGAAATAAAAAAGATCTAGATTTTTGAAAATATTTATCGTATAAGCTACTAATCATAATTTGTTATTTATAAAACTACGTTTCCTACAGCAAAGTCGTATGGAAGACTATAGTCTTTATTTATATAATGCCACTCAGCTTTGTTCAAGACCTCTTTCATTCTTTCTAACCAGCTGTTCATTGTTAAATCACTCACTTTAAAAGGATATACTAAAAATGATTTATCTATTACAATAAAACGAAACTCCACTTTATAACCAGCATCTATAAGACGCGCGTAATTAACGTGAACTAATGACATATATACAACAGCTTGTAACCAATAAGAATAAAACTCTACAGTTTCTGAAAAATCTTTTAGTTCTTTACTTGTTGTTTTAATATCATTAATACGTATTACTTTTTTATCATTATCAATTACAAGATTATCCAATATACCTTTAATTCCAAAAGGTTTACCGGCAACATTCATTGAGAGTTCTATTTCACTATATACTTCAACATCATCAAAATCAGTAGCGCTACATCCTATAAGGTTACATATCAAACTGTCTTGCTTTATCAAATCAACAGCTTCTTTACAGTAGTTGTAATCCTCTACAGATATTAAAGATTTTCCTTTCTTTTGTTTTAAAAAACTCCAGTATGATTTTGTTTCAGAAGTGATTATTTTATCAAATCTTTGATCATCTGTTTTTAAACTTTGATGTAGATTCATATCTGTCAATACATCAAGGATTGCGTTTTTAAATTCATCTAAGTTTTCTCTTCCATCATCAGACAACTCTGAGTAATGTTTAAAAACTCTATCCACTACAGCTTTTGTATTACCTGTAGGAAGAGTATCGGGAGAAACAACAAACAATTTTTCAAAGTTATGTTCTTCTAATAACAAACAATGTACAAGTTTACCTTGTACTAAATGGTTATCCAACTTTTCTTCTTTGTTTCCTAATATATAGGATTGATAGAAAAACGCGGGATTCCACATCAGTTGTTTTAAAGAACTATAACTAAACATCATTTGTTTACTATAGAACTCATTTTGTAAATGTTCCATAGTTTCTCTTAATAAATCCTCAAGCATATATTTTATTTTTTATAATTTGTTAGATTCAGCTTTTTTCCATAAGCCTTTTTCTTCTAGAAAAATACGAATTCTATTACCTGTTCTAAAATCTGTAGTAAAAGCTTCTGTAAGTTCTAGAAATCTATACACCTCGCAGAGTTCTTCTTTCACTTTACCTATATCATCTTCTGATAACATACCATCTAAGAATTTACTCATTTCTTTCTATCTTTTTGTGTTTTAATGTTATGACAGTGGATACACAAAGTTTGTAGATTTTCTTTCTCACAAAACAGTCTAGATACAAATCCTTCTAAATCAGCTCCAGATGTTAAAGATCTCGCTGGTATAATGTGATCAATGTTAATATCTTTCTCCATAAACCACTCTTTACAAATGTTACATTGGTATTCATACTTTTGTCTTTTGTTAACTCCTTTATAAATACGTCTTGCTTCTAGTTTAACCTGTGTTATAGGTGGCCACCATCTACTTTTTTGTCTAAGAGCGCTTCTGATGAAAGTCCAGTACACAGCTTCACTCATTGTACCACCAGCTCTTGTTTTAGCAACTCTAGATTTCACTACTTTCTTTGCTTTCATCCGGCAAAGATATAAGTTTATCTATTATTGGAACAAGTCTATTTCTAACTTGTAAAGGTCCATGATCACGAATACTATCTGAAGGATCTTTACTCATTGGTAGATAACATACATGAATATAATGATATGTTTCTTTATACTTTACCATAGCTGCTTTACCTGGTTCATCATTATCAAACATTACAAGAATCTTCTTATAGTTTAAACGATAGATTTCCATATCAGCTGCTTTAATCAAAGTGTTTTCAGAATCAGGAGCTATTATATCTATATTCTTAAGCTTCAGACTTTTAATAGCCATTATATCTTTAAGACTAGATGTTATTAACAAAAACTGATTTAAATTAATTTGATCAAATCCTTGAATATAATCTTTAACTTTAATAAATTTTTTATCCAAAGTTTTGGGTTGGTATATTTTATACAAACTTCCATCTTTTCTAAAATATCCATATAAATAACTACCTCTGATAGTTAGTGTAATAGGACCCGCGTCTGTAGTTTTTTCCATAAGATAACTTTCAAGCGGTCTTACATTATGTTCTGTAAGAAGCTTTGATCCTATGTTAAACTGAGTCCAGAAATATTGATCTTTAGATGTCCAGGATCTAAACACTACAGATGTCACCTTATATCTTGATGACACTTTAAACTTTGACATATTATATCCTCCATTATTATGAAGAACAAAGTCATTGTAATTTTCTATAATGATTTCAGATGCTTTATGAAAAGGAACGTTATATAGTTCTTTTACAAGATCTACAGCGGATCCTCCTTTACCTGTAGAGAAATCCTTAAATCTATATTGACCACTTGTACAGTAAATAGAAAAACTAGGTGTTCTTTCTTCAGGATTAAATATACTTTTAATCTTTACTTCAGAACCATCTAATTTATGTTTCAGTTTACAGAAGTGTTCAAATATCCAAGGAATAGGTATCTGCTTTACATCATTTACAAGATTCTTAGTGTTAAACATAAAAACAATTTAAAAAAATAGGGGATCCCTATTAAAGAATCCCCCTTTTTTAATCAATAGCAACAATGATTACATATCGAAATCAGAACCAGCGTCAAAACTTGCTACAGGTATAGATGGAGCTAAAGCTTTGTAATGATATATGTTAGTTTTATCAAATACATCAAGCTTACTTATGTCTTTAGCTACATATTTATACTTAGGAAGAGAAAGTTTAACGATGGTTTTACCATTATATTCTTCTTCTGTTCCTTTTAAAAACCAATTAAGATCATGTCCTTTTAATACATCAATAGCTTTATCAACCCAAGTTTCAATATTTGTAATATTATGCTTTTGACCAATCTCATCAATTTCTTTTCTCAAACCTAGTTGATCAGAAATAAATACAAGCTTACTTAAGATTTCGTTTTTAGCAAGTTCTTGACTATTATACTCAGCTGTATAAACAGTAGCTACTACTTTACCAGTAGGACCAGCATACTTAGGACCAGTTGGGTTATCTTTATCAATTGGCCATCCTTCGAAGTCAGGAACTATTTCCCCTTCTAATAAAAGATCCAACACTTTCTTATCACCTTTTGATGATGTTCTTACTAAGCCACTTAAAATATGGGCTTTTACTACTCCTGGTGTTAGACTCTTTGATCCACCACCACTTTTTACTTCTTGTCCTTGTGTACTAAACATGTGTGTTTTTTTTAATTTTCGTAATCAATAATTCCTTTTCTAACCAGTTCTAAATCATTAGGTATTTCTAATGTTAGAAACATTCCTCTCGGAGATTTACATGTGTTATCTCCTGTTGTTTGAGTTTCAAATACATAACGAATTGTTCCATCTTTATCTTTTTTAACTTTACCAAACAACACTATAGAAAATAAACCTTCGAGTGTAAGTTTCTCATCAACCATTTTCTTTTTACACCTTTTATTTCTAAAAGGAATAGACTATATCTCTTAACTTTTGTATTTCCATATCAAACCACAAGCCGACTTGGTTCTTTGTCGACATACATTTGAGATTTGACCTCTTCTACAGTTATATACAAAACTATCGGTAAAATACAAAATTTAACTTACCATTTCCCCTAAAGTTTTCACTAACTTTAGAGTACTCCCCATCACAGGGATAGTCGTTGAACTTTATTCCTCAACACCACTTGTAGGAATCTTAGCTGCTGATTGTCCAATCTTCATCTCTTTTACTATAGTAGAATCATTACTGTTCTACAGAGTGTATGAAGCTCTAAGGATATTCCAGTCAATTAGATAAGTACGGGCAAAATGTCTTCACCGATTGTTTTAGCTTTCACCTTACGTTTACCTTCTATATCTACGCTTTCTTCAGCGTGTGTTAAATAAAAAACAGTTAGGTCTTCTCTCAAATTCTGAGGAAGTCTGGATAATTTAGATAATTTACCACCAATTTGAGTAAATTTTTCATACCCTTTTTCATTTATCTTATCAAAAAACTCAAATGAACTTACATACTGAAAATCATCTATAACAATAGTGGTGATTTCAGGACGCTTTTCATTTACATACTTGATACAAGCTTCAATACTTTCAGCATCATGTCTACTGATAATATTACCTTTAGGACTATCTTTACTCCAAGCTACATATTTAGACTTCCATCCTTTAAATGGAAGTGGTTTATTAGCTACATTGATTATAAAAGTCTCAGAAGGATTTAGACTTTCAATACTTGTACTTTTTCCGGAACCTGATTCCGCAATAATTAAAACACCTCTTCCCATAATTTTTACTTCTGATTTTTGATTAAATCGTTTAACCAATGTTTGTTTGATACTGGATTACCCGTGTGTATCGCATAATAATCTCTTATTGTCATATCTGAATAAGGAGCATCATCTACAGATGTAGAAGATATAGATATAGGAGCTTTGAAGAAAGTAACCGCGGGATTTTTAGTTTCTTGTTTACTGTTTTTCAAAACACTATCACTACTTATCGCTGCAGACGATTTAGATATAGCAACTGATGTTGGGTTAACAATTCTTAATTCTTCTAATGGAACATAATACGAACCTCTTTCATTAAGTTCATACTCATCTTCAAAATGTGGATTATAAGGAACTCTATATACAGTTCTTTCGTTTGTAATAGGTTTATAATCTCTACCAATTACTTCAATATACAATCCTGATGGTCTTCTAAACTCACTTGGGAAGATTCCCACTACTGTTTTGTTTAGATATTTACCAGTGCTTGAATAAAAAGCCATCTTCATCTGAAAATCACCTGGAGTAATACCAAGATCTTTAATAAGATCAGCATGATACTCTCTAATAGTTTTTAACTGATGAACTTTGTAATCCGCCTCTGTAGCGAAACCTTCAAAAATACCTGACATGTGTAATGTGTTAATGTGAAAAATGTTAAGTGGTGCGCCATTTTACAGCTTTAGCTCCTCCACTATTAGGAGCTGAGCTTACTACTGGAGGAGCGACTTCTATCATTCTACCACGATTGAACTCTGCTTTCATAAAAACAAGATTACTGTTGTTAGGACTGTTTCTTGATTTAATAATATGCATTGCGATATCATCACTTGTCATAATATAACCATTAGGACCATACACTGGTACATCAGCTATAAAAGGACGGTTCATAACACTCACCATATCTGAACATTGCATAAGAGCGTCCATTTTATTATCTTAAAGGCTCTTTATCCTTTAATTCTTATAGTTACTCTTCCTATAAGATTAGACTATATCTTAGGTTGTTACATCAACCCCGGGATTTCGTGGATATTTTATCCGTTCTGGATTACTTTATCTAGTCGTTGCTCCTTTTCTATATTCCTATAGAAAGTGGATCAGGATTTGGATTTTCACCATTCCCTGAATTAACCCCGTTTTTTATAATTTGGTTACACTTTAAAACTATATTAGTAAAAAGTGTGTCTATATTAATATAGACGTTATGTAAAAACCAAACTAATGGTGGCAATTGCTCTGTTCACCACCAAATATATCAGAACTAGTTGGATAATTAGCTATGTTACCTGGTAATTTTCTTACCGCGTCATCAATACCTCTGTTAAGTTGACTTAACATGATAATAATAACTGGTAAATCTCTTTTAACATTCATCAAAGTTTCAGCCGTGTTGTAAAGAGTAGAAATCTTCTCCTTTTCTGTTATGGACTGTTTAATTAACCAACTATGATCTATAGTGACAATAAGAGGTTTACCACCCATCAGATTATAATAATGATGGATAGCCTTCTCAATATCCTTATGACCCATTGATTGACTAATTAAATAACGCATAATACCTAGCTTTTCTAAAGCTATAGTATCATGTAAATGTTGGATCATTTGTTTATGAGCAAAGTCTTCTAGTTCTCTATACGCACTAAGAACAGTGTTGTAATCTAGAGCTGTCTCTGCAGCGAAAGCTCTTGAAGCATACTGTTTAGTACCCATTTCAAACTGAAACTCTAAAATACTAAAATCCATTTTAGGATTTAACATTCTAGACTCTCTTAGAATTTGACTTACAATCATAGTTTTACCAGATCCGGGTCTAGCACCTATAGTCCATAGGGAGCCCCACTCTAAACCATTTACTCCGGAACTATTAATTCCGTTCCATGGTGTCAAAAAAGAAACGTTTTTACCTTTCTTTCTATCTTCTACATAAATCAGACCTTCCCTAAGAATTTCCGAATACCTTTTTCCGCCAAATATTTCATTATCCATACACGGTATTAGGGGGTTTGCAAATATAAACTATTCATTTTAACCAACAAATAATTATATAGCTCTTGTTAAAATAGATGGATCATCTTTAATCATTTGACAATAATCAGCCAACTTAGATGACATTGTTTTATGAATATCCATTTTTTTTATAAAATAGCTACTACTCATTGTAAATTGAAAGTTTACAAGTCTTTTTTGTATAATATAATATTGTGTTGCATCTAAAACAAGATCCCAATTGAACTCTTGATACGTTTTAAAAAACCATATAAATTTATCTTTAAGTTCTTGAGTATTTTGTCTAGCTAACTCTCCAGAAGGAAACTTTCCATCTGGAAAGATCTCTCTATATTCATTTATTTTAATAATAAAATCTTCTCCAAGTACAGATGTTGTAACAACTTTTTTAGTTTTAACTAAATAAGTTTCAAACTCATCTAACATAGTCATAGCTGTATGACTTAACACACCACTTTCATCTATATAACCTTTACTTTTTGCTATTTTGTATTCTTCGGTTACGTCTATTATCTGCGAAGGTTTTATCTTGTATCTGCAACAATCTAAGAAGTACAGTTGGTTCGGGCTCAACTGATATCTGATCAAACTTGTCCATATCTGATGACTCATATTTTTTTAATTTTAATCTATATATAGTGTTTATTTTATCAAATAAAAGTTTAAAATCTGGATCGGTTTCTATAAAATCATTAAAACTTTGTAAAGCGTGTACTACAGATGTATGATCTCTATTTAAAAATACAGCTATCTCTTTAAGAGTATATTTCATAGTTCTAGCTAAGAAACAAAAAATAACTCGTAACTCTACTAGTTTTCTTATTTTAGATTTATTACTTAAAGTAACTTTTACTCGAGGAATTTTAGGAAGAAAATCTTTAAATATATCACTTAATTCTTCTAAAGATATAACTATATTTTTATGATATACATCTAAAGTATATTTACTAAATATAACGGGATAATATCCCATTTTTTCATAAAAATCATCTTTAAATTTTTCTATAAGTTTTGTCTCAAGTTTACATTCATAATCATCTATAACGTGCATAGGCTAAATATTTATTTTTTTAAATGTTTTTAACAAAAAAGATGTATATTATATTGTACATTAAATACAAAACTTTATATACTATGAGTCAATTATTCTATGCCCAAAAAGATAATCTTGGTTTTCCTATTCCAGGTACCATGATGTCAACTTCTTTAGCATCTATTCCTAAGAATACATATGCTATAACTACTTCACCAGCTATATATCAAAGAGAATTAATTCACGAAGGTGGATTAAGATATTTTGTTCGTAAAAAAACTAATGGTAATATTATAGCAAACAGTTTGTTTATTAATACAAAACAACCATCGGGTTTTGTTTATGAACTAAAAACTTTTAAAAATATACCTACTACTATACAAGGGTTTGACTATGTTGTTGGTAGCGGTCCTAGTGTTGTTGTTACACAACCTATTGCATTATATAATATAGTTTCAGGTCAAACTGTTACAATATCACATTCTTCAACTAATTTTCAGATATCTTTAGATGGTAGTACATATACAACATCTAGTGTAACAGCTACAACAGATGGATCTAATCCTTACAATATCACTTTGTATATTAGGCTTAAGTCTGGTTTATCTGCAGCTACTTATACAGAAACTGTTACAATTAGTGTATCAGGTGTTTCAACTACATTTACAGTGAGTGGTATAGTTTCTTAACTTTTAATATATTCTACGATGCCCGCATCAACACCTTTAGCTGATAAAGTAAAAATATGGCTTTTCCCATCTCTAATGGGAATACTTGGTATGTTAATTTGGAATGATCTCCAAACAATTAAGACAAATCTAGCTAATGCATTGATACAAACAACTACGGATAAAGCAAATATAGAGAATCTTAATAATCGAGTAAACAGATTGGAAAATTTTGTTTATAAAACATCACCTGTTCAAAATATTATTAGTGATTCTAATAAACAAAAACAAACCTCCGTACCAACATCTAATGATACACTACCTACTTTTCAAAAAATAGTAGCTATAAAACCCGATGAAAGGGATATAATAGCTAAAGTAATTCCTAAAAAAACTTTATAACTATGACCAGAGGATTATTTGAGTCAATTGATTGGCTTACAAAAAAAGTTAATATTTTTTTAGCATTAGTTCCATTTCCATCTTTCGGATCTTTTGAAGATTCTACTACACAATCAAATGCTGGTGTTACTTCTGTAAATATAGTTACATTTAGTGGTACATCACAATCTAATGGTGTATATATTGTATCAAGTTCAAAAATAACTTACGCTAATTCTGGAAACTATCTTATTAATTTTCTTGGACAGTTTTTCTTTAGCGGTGGTGCATCAAACTATAACATTACTGTTTGGTTAAGAAAAAATGGAGTAGATTTATTAGACTCTTCTTATACATTTACTACTACAAGTGCTCAAGGTGCTCAAACATTAGCTAATTTAGAAGATATTATTACAGTAAAAGCTGGTGATTATATCGAAGTGTGTTGGTGGGCCGGTGCTTCAGGTATAACACTTAGTCCAACTACTGTTGGATCAAATCCAACAAGACCAGCATCACCAAGTGCTAATATAAATACTTGGAAACTAGGAAACTAACTAAAAAATAAATATATGAAATTCGGAACAGATCAATACTATCAACCAACACCAAAGAAAATAGTTAAAGCTGCTAACTCCATTATTACAGCTTGTACATTCGCTGGATCAGCTGCTTCATTAAACAATCAACCTATCATAGGAACAATCATATTTGTACTAGGATATCTAGCTAAGATTGTTTCTGAATACTTTGGAGAAACACCAAGTGCATAGTTTATGAATAAAAATACTCTCCCATACATAGTGATAGTGATATTACTATGTATTTTGCTTTTACAAAGATATGGCTGTGGTAAATCAAATGTAAAAATTATTGATACCATCAGCATAAAACATGATACCTTTTATGTACCTATTCATGATACAACAAAAGGTAAAACTGTAACACTTCCTGGTAGAGTGGATACTATGTGGAAACACGATTCATTCTATAAACCTAGTAGTAATTGTGATACATTGTTACAACAATACACCAATCTTGGAAACAGCTACTTCAGTGTAAATGTTTCTAAAACTAAGTTTCCTATAAAAAACTATGGATATGTTACAGTATATGACAGTGTGTCACGTAACCGTGTTATATCAGCTTTTGCTATAGATAGTCTTAAGCTTCCTGTTATTCATGATATCTACACGGTAGTAGAACCACCTAAGAGACAACTCTATATAGGTGGTCAATTATTCACTAATAGCTCAGATCCTGTTAGTGCTATTCAAATCGGTATTATCTATAAAGATAAGAAAGATAGAATATTCACTATTAGTACAATATACGATGGTACATTCTCTTATGGAGCTGGTTGTTACTGGAAAATAAAACTTAAAAAATGAACTGGAAAAACTTTGGAATAACGTTAGCTGACAACGTAGCTTCTTTTGTAGGAAGCTGGAAGTTTATCATTTGGCAAACTGTTATCCTAGTTATATGGGGTGCTGCTAATGTATTAAACATCACTCACTTCGATCCTTATCCTTTTATTTTAATGAATCTTCTTCTTTCTTCTCAAGCTGCTTACGCTACACCAATGATTCTTATGTCTTCTAATAGACAAGCTGTTAAAGATCGAGAGGAACTTCTTAAAGATCTAAGAGTAGATCAAGAATCTAATGAGATGTTAAAGAGTATACTTACACTACTTAAGAAAGTAGAAGAAGATATTGCTTTAGATAAACAAGCTATAAAACAACACGCTGAAATATTATCAGAGATTAAGAAAATTAAAAAAACTAAGAACAATGGCTAAGTTTGATCTTTACTTTCCTAAAGAAATTAAGTTTGAAGGAAGTGAATATGAAAATGTTCCAGGTGATAATGGTGGTTGTACTCGTTGGGGTCTAACGCTAGATGATCTAAAAGAATACAAATTAGACACTGATCACAATGGAATATTTGATTGTAATGATGTAAAAAATCTTACAAGAGAACAAGCTTACAAAGTACTTAAAAAACTATATTGGGATTATTTTAAAGCTGATGATATTCCTCATCAAGCTTTAGCTGAGTTTATTGTAGACGCAGGATTAAATCAAGGACGTGTTCTTATAGTTAAGTACTTACAAAATTTATTAGGTGTAACAGTAGATGGACATTTTGGTCCTATATCATTTAAAATTCTATTAGATAGGATTAAGATTGATAGTGGTAAAGGATTGTTTAATGAACTGTATCAAAAAAGATTTGATAGATATAAAGCTATTGTAGTTAATAATCCATCACAGAACAAATTTTTTAAAGGCTGGATAAATAGATTAAATGGAATTAAATACTCTTAAATATGGCTAAAACAACAACTGGTGCTAATAAAATTACTTTTGGAGCGCGTAAAAGTGGTAAATCCAAAAAGTCTTCAGGACCAAAAGACAAAAAAGTGTCTAAATATGTAGGACAAGGATAATAAGAAAAGGAGCTAAGTTAATAGCTCCTTTTTTGTTATCTTATAACTCCACCTTTACTATTAATATTATAAATCTTTTTACCATCAAACATAACAGCTTGATTTTTTTGTACATATTTTTCTATAATATCACTCTTAAAGTTATTAAATCTACAACCTTCAACACCTACAAAGAAAGCTTTTTCTGAATAATAACTACAATTATCTTCAGCATCTGTTATGATGATAGCATTATCATCATTAGACATAATGTGAGCTAACACTTTGTTAATATTTGTACCACCATGTAGTCCTATAGACGCAATACTAAAAACATTTGGATTTATTTTTTTTACACTGTCATTAAAAACATATATATCTTTTAATAAATCCATTTGTTGTAATTTGAAAGCAAAAGCTTTACAAAAATCCAACTTGTCAATATTATTACCATTGACATCAGTAACACCACAAGTACCAGACATAGATCCAGAAATATCAATATAAATACTAATTTTCCCTATTTTGTTAACCTCTTTGATCTGAACATCTTCGATCATAAACTTTCTTAACATAGGATGTAAAAGCATATAATCTTCTATACCAGCTACATTATCAGTGTTGAATATATCTTCATACTTAACCTCATCTCTAGATGAAAAATAATTTTTAGATCTATCCATGAGTTTTTTAATAGCTTCTTTAAGACTACCCATAGAAAGTCCTATTTTAGCTAAATGTTCTCCTACTTTTTTTAATTCTCCTAGATCAAGTTTTGCGGCTCCTGATGCTTTGTCAGAATTATTATATAAATCTTCTTGAGTTGGTTCATCCATGATTTCATCTAAAGACTTACAAAGATTTTGAGCGTCTTGTATAGCTTTATCCATCTGGTCTTTAGATTGTTTATCATCAAACATTTTTTTCATCAGATTTTCCATACCGTCATTATCTCCACTTCCTTTAAATGAATCCATCATTTTATCATGTTCATTTGGATCAGTATATTCTAATAAAGTCATTCTAGATATGAAATATTGTAAAACATTTCTTGTGAAAATAGAACTTTTCAGATTACTTGTTTCAGACATGATTTTACCAACTGGATTATTGGCTTTTTCTATAAATTTATACTGACTATAATTCTTATCAGTACGTTCTTCAAAATTTATACTACTTATTTTGTGGTAATACATTTTAAAGATGTCGTTTTTAAGATGTTTCGGAAACTTTCTATAGTTTTCTTTCATCTTTTTACTAAATGCGTCAAAGTCAGGTTTAGAATCATTACCTGATAAAGCTTTGTAAGACGATGATTTTTGTATACTTTCAAACACGTCTTTCATACTTTTTGGATCATCTAAAAATTTAGAACAGATATTATCTAATCTGTCTTCATCTATATAATGCATATATGGTTTAATAAGATCGTTCTTTTTATAAAAACTTACTTTATCAAATAAACCACCTCCAGTCTTGTAGTGAGAAGTTATCTCACCTTTCTTTACTTTTTCTAAAATTGTATAAGGGTTTTTTAAATCCTTTACATTATTAGTTGTTATTCTTTCTCCTGTTGAGAGACTTCTTAAATTAGCCATATGTAAATTTGAAATAAAATAAAAAGAGAGGGATTTTTCCCTCTCTTAATTATCGTTATGTTAGAATGGGTACTCTACTTCAGCTACCTTTATAGCTTCTCCATTAGACATATCACTAGCTAATTCACCCATCATTTCGTCAAAAGATTCTGTAGAATCTTTACGAGCTGGATGAGAAGATAAGATAAAATCAATAGCTGTTTCTATCTCGTTTACTTGTATTTCATCCATTATACCACGAGTAGTATATGCATTAATACCAGCTTCTATCTCAGCGATAGCCAACTCAAGTTGTTCTGTTGTAGTATAAGATGCTAACATTTCTACTTTGCTCATAATAGCTTTTACTTCAGGAGACATCAATTTATTTTGAAGTTCTGAACCAGCTGATTGAGAAATCATAATTTGAGCTGTCTTTACAAGAGCTTTATCTACACTGATGTTCCAAATAAAAGATATAGCTTTAGCTAATCCAGGAACAAAAGTTAAAGTTCTATCAGAACTGTGTTGATAACCAACTTCTAAATACTTTTCAAGTTTTTTAGTTGGTACATCTACTGTTGATATTTCTGTTTTATCAGGAACAGAAATCTTTATTTTCTCACGGTAGTTACGTGCACCCTTATCAAAATATTTAACTAATTCACCAGCAGATACACGGTTTACTGTCATTTTTAACATAAACCTATCCCAAAAAGGACTACCTACTTCTTCTTTTGGTATTTCATTACAAGTAGCTACAAATAGTTTCCATTTACAAGGAATCTTGTGTTTACCGTTAAATAAAAACTTCTCGTTCATTACACCCAACATTGCGTTACGGATAGCTGAAGAAGCTTTATCCACCTCATTAATCACTACTATTTCCGCGTCAGCAATAGGAGTGTTTAAGGTATACTGATTAGAAGTAAACAATTTACCCAGGTCCGGTCATTTTGTTATCCTAAGAACTCTTTATTTCTTAGATCTGTATCTTTTTTTAGATTATAAATGTTATCTTTTATTTATATAATCAAGAGTTTTTTCTAGAAAACCAGGTTTTTCAATATGACCTAATGATACATTACAACCAATGCAAAGAACTCCTCGCACATGCTGATTTGTATGACAGTGGTCAATAACTGGTTTTAATTTATCTGTAAACTCTTTTTCACATAGACAACATTTGTTGTTTTGGTCTAATAATAATTTATGATAAGATTCTGGAGTTAATCCATATTTTTTAAGATTATAAATAAAACCATAGTTACTTGTAAGCTTTTTAGACTTTTCTGTAGCTCTATGAATTAATTGTTTTTCTCTTAATTGCTTACCTTTACGTATATAATAAACAGCTTGATTTTCTTGACGTTTGGTTGTGTTATTTTTTACCCATAAAGCGGTTTTTTCTTTAGCACATTCCTTACAATAAGAAGTAAGTTCATCTTTTGACTTATTATTCCTATTAAATAAATCTAACTCTTTATTCATTTGACATCTTGCACATTTTTTCATAATGCAAATATACGAATTATTTTAGACTATACAACCATACAGTTCAGACTATATCATCAATTATAAAATATTATTATAACTGTTCTGCGCTCGTGGTACTTTACTATCTTCACCATTACGTGGTCAGACTCCATGTACTAGTCGTTGAACCTTCTAATTATTTCTAATTAGCTTGGCTGCTGATTATCCATCTCTGGGTTTTCCAGCAATTCACAGAATTTAAAGGGGACTTCCGATACCTTTATTTTTAAACATATTTCTACTTCACCACCATTACATAATAATACTACTTGTTTATTTAAGTACTTAACTAAAGAATTAGAGTCTGTAAATGTTGTTCCGTCAACTAATGTTATTGTTTTTTTACCATCAATAGCATTAAGTTTACCTTTAAAAGATAAAGCTGATATTTTACTAGAATCACTTTTAAGTTTCCATTGTAATCCATATGCTGATACTCTTTCTTTTCTTATACATTTACCTATTTGTTGTGTGCCACAAGAATTGTTTTTACCTAATTCTTTTAAAGCTAAACTCATAGAATCAAAAGTTTTTACATAATTACCATTTAAATCATAACACTCTACTGGTTTACTTTCATGATTATTTAATCCGGTTTTTTGTAAAAGCTTTTGACTATCTGACATCTTTTGTCTTACTTCATCATCAAAATAATATTCATTGTATATGTTAATCAAATTGTACGCAGGTTTTTCTTTTTCTATAAGATCATATTCAACTTTTCTTACATTTTCTAAAGTTTCATAACTAAGTATTTCTACTTTAAATGAGCTTTCACCATATTTATTATAACTATTTTGTAATTTAGAATTTCCATGAATATTTTTTCTAAGTTTACTATAATGTTGACAAATTCTATGGTATAAGTTGACTGATGAACCTATATAATAATCACCTGTTGTAATGTTTAAAATCTTATAAACACCTGATTTTTTGACGTTTTCTGTAGAAATAATGTTTTTCATATTAATAATGTAGTTTGTTTAACCTACACTATAATATACAACTTTTTTTAGTTAATCCCCTTAATTTCTGATGACTTAGTCCCTTCGTCAGTTTCTAAGATATAAATCTTGTTCGCAAAGTCTTCAGCGGTCATATTACCGTCTTTATTTAACCAAGCTTTAGCATATTCTATTATTGTTTTTGTTTTAGCAACACCAGGATTACCCACTAACAAACAAGGAAGTCCTGTTGACTCAGCTAAAGCTAACATCTTAAATACTTCTTCTTTATTAATCAAAGAACTGTCAATAACTCTTACTTCTTTTGCTGTTACTTTACTGGTTGATTTACCTTTTCCTAAGCTTGTAGCCATTTTTCTTAAATTTTTTTGTTTAATAATTTTTTCAACATTGAGATTTCTCTCCACTAATTTAAATGATTCTTCTCTAATTACACCACTTGTAGCTCTATGATTTTTTTCTATATCTACGTATAATTTGTCTTGATCTACTAAAGTGTAATTATATATTGGGTGGACTTGAAATACATCTTTAATAACAAAAAACTTTCCAACTAAACAAGGATTACACCCCCACCCATCTTCTACAACTTCTACTAAATCACCTGGTTTAAACTTATTCATATTATAAGTTAGCAAATGCATCAGCTCCAGATATCTCTTCTTCTGATACAGAAACAACTGGTTCAGGAACCGTTATTCTACCTATTCCACTAAAACCTGTAAAAGCAGCCATTATTGGTTTTGTTTCTTCTTCTTGTACAGGAACTGGTTCTACTACTTTAGTGTCATCCACTATTACAAAAATCTTATTAATTGTTTGAAGATTTACTAAGGCTGAATGTTTTTTGATTGTCATAATTTGACTATCCAAGGCTTCATACTTTTCTTGAATTGAGCCATAACCAATGTCATCTCTCTTTAACCAAGTTAAACCACTACCAAGATCTGCTTGGATACTACTTACTGTTAGCTGTACTTTCGGCAACTGTTTGTTCATATTTGCTTATTTTAAATGTTTAATACCAATTAATTTGAAACTCTGAACCATTCATATTTTTAATAAGTCTATTGGTTTCGTTAAATATATTATTACAATCCCAATCTTTACCAGTGTATCCAGCTGATGCGGGATGACTAGCTTTAAGAACATGATGTTGAGGTCCTATTATTTGCTCAAGTTCTTGAGCTTTTTTACCTAACAAAATAAAAATTAAACCCGCGTTAGTAAGATTTAACATATCTATAGTGTACATTACAAAATCATTCCATATTCCGTAATGTGTTCCTGGTTTATCTATCTGACAAGTGAGCGCGCTATTTAATAATAACACACCTTGATTAGCCCAACGCTTTAAATCAGGATCTTGATAAACAGGAAAACCTTGAGCCACTGTCCTTTCGATTTCTTTAAAGATTTCTTTAAGACTCGGTTGTGGTTTCATAGATATACCACAAGAGAATCCTATACCATCGGCCACTTCAATTTGAAAATATGGATCTTGCCCAATGATTACAACTTTTAGATTATCTAATGGACATTCTTCAAACGCTCTAAATACACGTTTAAGAGGAGGTGTAAATCTTTTCCCTTCTTCTCTGAGATCATAAAGTTGTTTAATAATACTATCAAACTCACTACTTTGAATAAATCCTTTTAGTTTAATAGCCCAACCTGTAGGTTTAAGCTTTTCTATAAGTTTTTCTTTTATTTCATCGAGATCTATCATATCTTTGTAAAAATTATTTATATGTCAAATGTAACAATGATTAAAAAAGACGCTAAGGTTACTATTACTATTGGCGCTGGATTTATAGGTGAATTACAAAAACTTTTAATAAGTTTTTCTGCTGATAAATCAACAGAAGAAATAGAAGAGTTTAAAAAACTAGCTGAATCTGGAAAAACACCTACAAAACCTTGGATGAATAATGTTATTGTAATAGCAGCTCTTTTAAAAGAGATTGAAATAGAAGCTATGAAACAAAATCAGACGTTTAAAGAAGATGATTCTGTTATCCAAGAGGACAATTTATCTCAGTTCCTAAATTTATAATAGCTTGTATAGCTAGAGCTAGTTCTTCTTTAGAACACTCACCAAAGCTCTTTACGAGGAAGTATTCTTTACCGGATACTTCCCGCGCTATACAAAGTCCCGCTTTATCTTTAACCATCACCTTTAAATCTTCTACAAGAATACCGGTGTGTAAAGACAACGTTTTTAACATAGCGTGTATCTTAGCTAACTGAGGAAGTGTACCATCATCATGTGTAGCTTCAAAAAAAAACTCAACAATCTGACCCTCTTCTACTTTAGATAAGAATAATTCAAATTGTTTAGAAAGAGCTAAAGTAGAATACTTTAGCTTTCCTTCTTTCTTTATCATTTTTCCATTAAAATGTCCTGTCATAGATTAAAATACTTTATTTTACTTTGATCAAAGTCTTTCAGCGCTTCTTTTACCCATATCTCATCTACAGTATTTTTATAACATAATATGTGTATAATAGCTGTTTCTTTTGGATTAAGCCTGAGGGTGCGCCCCAGTCGTTGTGAAACTTTACGTTCATTACCATAAGCGTGTAATATAATACATACACTAAGATTAGGAATATTAACACCTTCGCTTATTTGTAACACACAAGAAGCTTGTTGTATATCTCCTCTTTTAAACTTATCTAGATTATCCTGACTATCTGGATTACTAGAATGAATAGAGTGAGAACACATTTCATCAGCTTGTTCTTGTGTATTACAGAATATAAGACACTTTTCATCTATAAGAAGAGCTAACTTTTTAGCGTATCTTGCTTTAGACGACATATTCATTAGACTCTTCATACGCATCACTGACGCTATCTGTTTGTCTTTTTTACCAACAGCTTCATCAACTCGATTTGTCCAGTAGTTGTAGTCATCTATTTCAGATTTATAAAAGCTTCCACCATTTTTAGTATTCACTTTTATTGTTTTATCAAAAGACAATGATAGATTGTGTACTATGATTCTATAATCATTAAGTATTTCATCTTCTACAGCGTTATCTGTTATATAAATAAACTTTACTGGACATACACTAGTAATCATCTTACTCTTTTCACTGTTAGGATATCTTGGCGGAGTACCTGTTAATCCTAATGTTCTTCCTGTATAGAAGCTAAGAAATCCTAAATGTGAATATAATAAATTATGTACCTCATCAAAGATTACAATACTGTAATCATTAGGATTCTTTTTATTAAGAGATATATAAGTAACATACTCTACAAGATCCATTACAGGTTTGTGTATATTATGCTTTATAGCTTCATCTTTCCAAGTAGTAAATATAGACTTCTTAGGGCCTACTATTAACACTTTCTTTTTAATTTTTCCTTCAAGATAAAACTTTTGTAAATAACGTAATCCTATAAGTGTCTTACCAACCCCCATTGATACAGCCAATGTTACACGAGGATTATTTATCGCTATTTGTAAAGCGTCATCTTGGATTTGTTGTCGTTTATCCATATTAAAAAAATTAGCTGTTCTGGTACAGCTAGACCCCCCTGATCATCTTATTACTGAGACTAGTCAAAACAACTCAGTTATGTTGCAAGTAAATATCAGATGAACTATGTCTAAACCAACCACGAGGCCATGGTACAAGGTAAAATGCTGCAAACTTCTGAGCGTGGCTAATATGTTTATTAATCTTCAGGTATTTTACTTTGTATAATAATAGATATAAAAAATAACATTATTAAACTCAATAATACCCATAAAAAAATAATTTTTATACTACTGATTATATAAAATAATTGAATCAATAGTTTGTAAGATATGTAAATTAGTAGTAAAATTGATATTAGACAAAAAAACAGAAAAGAAAATGTCATTATAACATTACATATTAGATTTAGAATCTTTTTCATAATTAATAGTTTAGTTAAACCATTTTTGTGTGTATTTACCACAAGGACAAACCCAACCATCAGTTGTGGCTATAAGTACACCTTCGTTTTCGTTAGTGTATTCTACAGTTTCTCCTTCACTACGTTTTAACGTGGCCGCGTTTCTAAAACATTCTGATATACCATCTCCACAACATGTATAGGGATGAAATCTACTATCGTTTTGACGTTCGTTAAGCTCTTTTACTACAATATCTGTAAAGGATGTATTCATAACTTATTTTTTAATGATAATGACCACATGGTCCTTTTATTTTAAATACTTTACCGTATTTTTTATCTAAATATACTTTTAAATTAGGTAAAGGATCTACCAAATAACCAACGCTCTAGGAGTGATTCTATTTGTGATAGTGTTTCTTGTTGTCCCATAATTTCCATCTATTTTTAATTAACTTCCTTTGTTTTCTGTTAAGATGAATTTGTTTTAAATCTGTACGGTAAATTCTATCGTGTACATCGTAGTACCATATTTGACCATTTATAACTCGTTTGAGCCGTTGTATAAGAAAAAAACATTTTACATCACTATAACTCCACGTTCTTATTTTTCCCATTTTACTTCAATTTCTTTACCCGTAAACAATCTTATTAACTGTTGTAGTTGGTGTAGGTAGGTAATAGTACAACGTTCATCATAAAAAAATCCATTATCTCTCTCCCACAAAACTATATCATCGGTAATATAATATCCACCAGTACCGACTTTTACTACTCCCTCTATCCTCTCCATTATTTCAGGAGTTAGTTTGATAGGTTTAATATTAGCAAATGCAGGATTAACATCTAAGGTAAGTAGTGTAGTTGGACTAACTTTAAATTCAACATCATTTCTTAATACCCAATCCCCCGCCATTAATTTTAATTCGTTACTTTTCATTATCTTATAATTTAATTGTGATAGGTTGTGTGAGATTTCTTTTTTTTCTTTCTTCAAAATCACTATCATTAAAACCACACCCATATCCATAACCAAAAGCGTCATTTAATATAGGCTCTATTGAGAATAGTTGGGATTCTACGGTTTCTAAAATACTTAATTGATTTTTACATGATTCTATATGTGGTGAAGGTAGATTACTATTTATGACTATATTCAATAGCCTTTTTTTCTCGCGTAACCATTCCCTATCAATGCACCCTATCTGTGAGGGTAGTAGTTGTTTAGTTGTGTTGCTCATTGTTTTTAAATTTTAAATGTTTTTTATTCGCTGATTTTTGACTAGAAGCGATGCAAGAAAAACCATCATCGTAATAATATTTCTTGCAGCCATTAGGAATAGGAGGTGTAGGTAATTCTCCTGTAACATTATTTACGTTTACACGAGGATTAGAATCACCATCAAGCCTATTTACATCATTTTCAAACATTCCAGCTACAGCTAAAAGTGCAGCTAAATTTTTTATACTATTCATTTTGCTCATAATTGTCCGTTTTAAAGTATTTGTCAATATCTGACTTTGTTAATCTTTTAAAAGCTAAATCCATTTGTTTTTTCATCAACCTAAGTCTTACCTTAGCCTTCCTATTTGGATGCTTAAATGCAGCATTATTCTTCAATCTAGCATTAGTGTAGCGTAAGAATGTATCTACTAACATAATTCTTTTTGCATATTGCGTAAGTTTTATTTAGTGAAAGATTTTGTGATTCAAGTAAAGAATTAAAAGATTCTAAAGCAGTAGGATAAGTGTTCCAATAATATTCATAATCTTCATACCCACAACCCATCATAAGTACTTTATAAACTATCCCCTTCGCTATTTCCTCCGTTATTGTATCTGTTGTACATAGAAAATCGTAATTTCCTTGAATAATATCACTCCAATTTGCAACTTCATTAATTGAATAAAATAATGAACAAGTATTATCTGGATAGTTTTCTATAAGAAAATTAGCTCCATCTTTGGATACTTCCACAAATATGTAAGTACCATTATTAGTTGTTACTGTTGTCATTAATCCGTAAATTTTGAGATTAATAATTCTTTTGAAAGCTCTCTTTGTTTCTCGTATTCTTTAGATTCTAAATACCCTAAATCCTCATTTCTTTCTAATTCTACATTAGCAACATGGTAATAGGCGGTTAAAGCACTTTGTATTAAATACCATTCACTACTATGTTTTTTTATTTTTACTGTTGTCATTGTTAATTATTTAAAGTTTTACCTATTGTAAATTGTCCATTTTGATGAATAAGATACTCACCAGACGTTCCTAACGTATCAATAAAATAATATCTACCACCAGTAGCTTTACCTTGAATATCAATCTGAGATTGTTTAGTATGACCAACTACTTGAATAACTTCTTTACGAAGCTTATTATAGTTATCAGCCATCAGAGAACGCGGTCTTATCCATATTGGTGTTTGGTAAACATTATCTCCATAAGAATCTCTACCATTAAAAACAAACGTTTTAGGTTGATATTTAAACTTCTCATTAAGAAGTTCTACAATATCTTCTGTTTTCCATCCATCTTTACCAAATGTAATATCCATAAACGTTTCACTAACGCCTGCGTGTGTACATAATACATCATCAAACCTATAAGCCATCTGTAGATGTTCTCTATTTTCATCTATCACTTGATTAATACTAGGAGCTATTCTAGTTTGATACCCGCTTGTACCAGTGCATCCTATTTCTGGAAAATAGTGATGGTCGTGATTACCAACTAATATTATAACTTCAGTATTAGTTGATTTCTTATATTCAATAATCTCTTTAAAGTTAGCTATTTGTTCTACTCCACTAATATCAAATGAATCAAAGTAATCACCAATAAAAACAATTCTATCTGGTTTCTCTTGATATACTATTAGTTTCCATGTTGATCTACCGTGGATGTCTCCTATTAATACTGTTTTCATGATGTTGGTATTGTATCATCTATTAATTCTCTAAGAACTACACGATAAAACTCTATAGCTTCATTCATTATTTCACGTTCTTTATCTGTTAACTCTCCTTTTTCATCAAGAGATTTTATAGAAGCTTTAAGTTCTAATAACGAATACTTTTTAAAGAAATATAAAGCTTTCTTTTGTGTACTAGTAAGTATTGTTGATATATTACTCATTTATTTATTTTTTTAATTTACACTGGATATGAATCATCTACATCATCACTTTCGAATCCACCAAAACACCATACAATAAGAAATATTATACTTATTATTAGTGCTGCGCTTATTAGCACAGTAAATTCAAACCGTATTACATTTGTATACTTTTCTATAAAGGTTTTACTAATTTTATTCTTTTCATCAATAATACCTATTAAAACAGGGAATATATTTAATACCAATACTATACCTAATAATCTTTTTAATATTTTATTTTTAATTGTCATCTTTTTTATTTAAACGTGATTCACTAAAACCTAGTTCTTTAGGTCCATGTACTATATCTAAATGTAAAGTAAGAATGTTTACTTTTACCATGAAGATATTTATGTATAGTTGTACGATGTATACCAAATTGTTCAGATACTTCTTCTTGAGTTCTAAATTTTTTGTATAACTCATCTTTTACATACACATCATTTTTACTTATAAACAAAATTATTCTATAAGTCTAAGACCAAGTTCTACTGCTTCTTCTGTAGATAACACATCATGTATTTGATGATGACAATTACGACATACCGCTTTCCATGAAGTTATTTTTAAAAAGTATTTAGATCTATCTTTACCTGAATAAAGATGATGGACGTCAGTAGATACATTAGTACATCCTATTAATTTAGCTTCACAATGAGGTTTAGCTATTAAAAACAGATTTCTAAGTTTAGAATACTCATCAATCTCTTCTTTTTTCTTTTTACTAACCGGAGCTATTCTTTTAGTACTTTTATTAATTGTCTTAGGCTGCTGGATATTATACCAGCAGCTTTGACAAAATTTTTCTTTACCTAGACTTTTCCAAATATGTTTAGATTGATTACAACCGTTACATGTTTTTAATTTACTAATCATACACTTAACTCAAAAAAGTTTAAAGGTAATATTTTAAACTCAATAAGTTTACTAGCAATCATAACATTTGTTATCTTTAAGTCTTTAAATGATGACTTATTTTTTACATTGCTATCAATACCTTTAGTTTGAACAAAAGCTTTAGTAATTTTTGAGTGAGGAAATAACTTCATTAGAAACTCATCAACATCTTTATTAATGATTTCTTGTTTCCAATGATTTAAAAGTCTTTGTGTTCTTTCAAATGTCTTAACAATATTATTCTTTTTAGTTTTAGACATTTCAACTAATTCATTTTCTGAATAAGTACTTAAACCATAAACAACCTCATTGTATAATGTTTGTTGAGTTTTGTTAAAAGGTTTAAATTCTAATTGTTGATACTTTGATACTCCTTTTAAAGGAATGTGTTTGTCTACTTGAATACCTTCGTAGTACAACCATTGATGTTTTTGTACATCTGTATAACAGATTAAAACACCTTTTTTTGAAGCAGACGCTGTCTTGTTCAAATTCATAATCATTGTTTTTTTGTTGTTAATAAAAATCAAATAAAAAAAGAGTCATAAGACTCTTTTTCTATTTAAATATTTTTTTTAATATTATTTCTGTGCTTCTATTATTTCATCTGAGTTATCATGTGAAATAAGAACATCTTTAGCCTGTTCATCAGGTGTAAAGTAACATTGGCGATAGATTGGTTGTCCTTTAATAGAACATACTACTCCAGTGTCTCCAGCTATTTTTAGATTTTTTTCCGGGTTTACAGGATTAAATGGTTTTAAAGATTCTTCTACTATTATTTTACCATCTAAAGTGTCACCCTTTTTATAATTTGTTTCTACCAAATCTTCAACTTTACCGTTAATAAAAGCTGATCTTTTTGCTTTACGCAACCATCCTTTATTATTTATAACCAAAATCTCTTGTTCTACACGAATATATCCCCACTCAGGTTTATTTTCATTAATAGATATAATATGATTATGTTTATCGGCAGTTACTACAACTTTACCCATAACTTCATACTTTAATCTTCTAAACCAGTAATAGTGTAGTCTATATCAAGATCTGAATATTTTTCAATTTGATCCAAATCTGTTAAATCTGGAAATAAGTCTTCATCATCTATTAGAGATACTTTTTGTCTACTGAGTATTGATCCATGCCAGGGATCCTCCACTACGTCTCCTTGATTTCGAGCTATTAATCTATCTAATTGATCATCAGTCATATCTAGATATTGTTCTACACTCATTTCTATCACTTTTCCACTTGGTAATTGGTATATCATTTTATATAATTTGTATAAAATTACCTATTTATAACAAATAATAATTATATGTTATAAGAATTAATGGATGATAGAGCTATGACTATTTAAAATTTTTTAAGTGATAATACTTTTTTTTCCAAAAAGCATTTGTTTTATCAATATTTTTTTGACTTTCTTTTAACTTTTCTTCAAGTTCACTGATTTTAGTTTTTAATATTTCAACTTCAGTGTTATTTTCTTTTTTTTTAATCTTATCAAACCACCCCATTAACTTGTAAATTTATTGTACAGATTAGCAAATAAACCTTCTCCAATACCACTTGGATCAATTTTTTCATCTTGAAACTCTAAAAATGTTGATGACTCAAAACCATCTGCTGTTACTTTCATGTTATTTCTAACAATATTGTATAAGCGTATAGTACAAAAGTCCGCGCAATCCATGTTAATAATTACGCCTTCGCTTGTTATTTCTTCATTAGTTTCTAATGATATTTCTTTTTTCCACATTTCAGAAACAAAACATACACATTTTATTTCTATATTTTTTTCTAGTATACTTTTTTTAATATCTGGTATAATATACTCAACAAAAAACTCTTTTTGTTCTTTATTATTCATTATTTTACCGGGTATAGGCATATGTATAACTATTGGTTTATCTTCTTCTAAATGATAACCAATTATCGTAATATGAGGATATATACTTTTATTCTCATCAAAACTTTTAAGAACAAAACTAATTTGTTCTTTTTTTAATTTTTCAAATAACTCTTGATCCATCTTTTTAATTTAAAGATTCAATAAATAACTCACTACAAGTCTTTTTTCCTTTGGGTACGTTATCTCCTGTATCAGGATCCATAAGATGTGTAGCGTAATTAGGGTATCCTCCATCATCATCATAAAACTTATGTACTTCGTGTTTTGTACCTTTTGGTATCAATTTTTTACAATGTTCACAAATTTTATCTTTTCTTCCTTTAGAAACAAATGAGGATTCATAATGATCCTCATTTGTTAAATATTCGTGTTTTTTCATATTACTTGATTACATACTTAATACCACGACAGATTACGTGATTTATCGTGCGCGGATCAACTAATCTAATACGAGCGTCATGTTTATCGTTTATATCATGAGCTATTTCCATGTCTGTAAAATAAACGCGGCCAAAACTATCTACACTACCGGTATGTCTACCTTTCATAGTACGTTCTTCTCCTTCTAGAGCAATCTTTACAACTTTTTTAAGCTTTTTATCAAGTTCTTTTGGTGTACTTGTTTGATACACATTTTGAATTTCTTTTAACACATCTGCTTCTTTAACTTGTTTATTAAAGTTGATGGTCAACGCAACATTAGGAGAACTAATAAACAATTGAGCTAGTTCTGTTCTAGTTAATCCCATTTCTAAATTGTACTCATCAGCTGAGCTTATATGAGCTTCAGCATACGCTTTACTTACTACGATTTTTTCATTCGTATCTGTTAGTAAAACAATTTGATCTTCATCTAAAATTTCTGAAACTACATAAAACTGTGTTTCACTCGCTACATTTCCTACTTTTAAACTCATAATTGTTTATTTTTAGTGATTAAATACATAAAAAAAGCTCTAGATTTCTCTAGAGCTTTGGTAACAAAACAAAATCTGTGTGGAGGTAACCAGATTTTGTGTGGAGGTGGAGGTGAGGGGATTTGAACCCCTGTGTTAAGAAGAACGCCATAATACCAACGTCTCACATGTTTAGCTACTCTGTTTCTCAGAAGCAGGAGATTAATCTGTGTTTTCACTGATTAGTAAAGGGCTGTACTGATTTAGGGTACAACATCCACCATCCTGATTTTTTAGCGTTGTACAGATAAACAACGGTAGTACTTTTAAAAGGTGTGTACTACTACCTTGAGTTTGTGACTTACTGTTCCACCCAAGTCACCAGAGGAAGAGTTACGCTGCTACAGCAACACGAGCGTTAGCGAACGCCATGTTAATGATTTTTGCACCGATAGCTTGATGATCAACTGTGTTGTCATTTATTGTTTTGTGTAACGATTAAAGAGAATTAACACCATATCTCTACATGTGATACTATCCATTACATCTCAGTCGAATGCCAGTAACACCCCCGATAAATAAAAAGCCGGGATCTAAGGAATCGAACCTTAATCTAAGCCTTTGGAAAGACCACGTTCTCTCATATTTATTTGATCATGTAAAACATACCAAGTAAAATGATACCAATTAAACTACACCCCGATAAAAAAGTGGAAGGAGGAGGACTCAAACCTCCCAGTAATACTTGTAAAATCATATGATTTGCGGTCTATACATTTTACAGGATCTTACTGATCCATATTCCCCCCATGAGCAGTACACCTTGGATTCAAACCAAGAACCTCTCCTAAGCTTCGAAGCAAGTGGAGTGCCACTTTCTATTTGTAACTTGTGTACTTATCTCTAAGTTTTTACGTACGATATTACTTAAAGTATTACAACTACCTTCCGATAGTTCTTTAAATTTAATGTTTGGGAGACAGGACTCGAACCTGTGACCTACCTTAATTAAAAGATCGCATCTACCCCTGAGCTACTCCCAACACCTGTTTAAGGTACAAGTGAGCCAAACCTATTTTTTAAAATAATTTACTACCTAGACACTACTGTTTTTTTAGTGATTTATATAAAATTAAACCACTAAATATTAATGTAAATAATAAATATAACGCACCTATCTGATAGTATAATGTTAAAAACACTAAAACATGTAATAACATTAATAAAGAACACACCGCTCCTATAAAAGATACACTTTGTTTTTTAAACTCACATATACAATACGCGATTAAATCAGGGGCGCGTTTGGTAAATAATACAACAATTAAGATACATAATAGTATCACTAATGTTATAATTAATGAATCTAACATTTTATTTATTTTTACTTTTAAAAAGCAAACCCTTGGAAAGCTGAGTGATATGTTCTTGCTTTCTCAATAACATACTTTTTAGATATTTTTATATCTTTACCATCTTTATCAGTGTCCCAATCTTCTACAATTATAGTGTCATCAGAAATAACTTCTTTAATTGTACCTAGATGTAAACCATCTACATAAAAATCATAATCCCTACCAGTCATACGTTTTTCAAACTTTTTTGGGTCTATTTTAACATTTTGACCAATTATTTCAGGTTTCTTACCAGGTTCTAAAACAGTAACATCAAACATATTTTCAATCTTCTTAACATTGAATACATCTAAGAAGTTAATAGGAAGTTCATCATGAATATTAACTTCTGATACTATAGCTTTCACTATATCAACAGTTATTATTTCCAACTCAGCTATTGACTTAATAGTGTCATTTCTATGTTCTTTGTTGATTAACATATCATCAACAATCTCTGTAATGTTTTCGATAGAAAGATCTTTGAAAGTCTTTAAATAACGAATACGACCCGGGCGCTGTAACATATTACTGTTAATATACAGCTCATTAGTAGTAAGAATAAATACTTTCTTAAAACCATTATCCAATACACCATCCATTACCGTTAATACGCTGTAATCTTTTTCTGGATACACTTTTTCATATTCATCAATCATTACAACAATATTCTGTTGTATACTATTGATAAAACTAGGAATACCTGGATAAGGTTGATGAATAATAATCACTGGAAGATTCAAATCATTACAGATTTGTTTTGATGTAACGGTTTTACCAGTACCTTTAATTCCCGTCATTAACACACCAAGATTAGTTGACATATTGTCATACGTCTTAATTACACGATTTATAAAATTTGTTTCTATTCCATACTTTTTATACGGAAAATCAAATTTGTCTTGTATCTGTGTTAAATACAGTTCTCCTTGTGGAGTCATGTTTAACTTATATACTCCTGTAGGTAATATATTTTCTTGTTGACTCATTTCTCTCATGAAGAAATCTCCTGAGCTTCTCATCCATTGATTGTTCATTGTTGTTACTATTTAACTGTTCTAAAATAAATGTTTTGAGGATATTCCCCATTAAAGACGTATTTTGTTACAGGACACAACCATATAACAAAACCATCAGATTCTCTTGTATAATAGGCTCCCATTTCTATAGGATGACCATATTCATTCAGTTCTTCAGCGTCCATTCCAAAACCGCTTATGATCATGTGATGTTCCCATCCTTCAAATGAGTCATCAGAAAACTCTAATGTTACATTTTTACCATCTTCTGATAGTAAATCTAATAATTCATCAGCTCCGGCTACCATTTGTAGATTACTTTTTTCAAATAAACCACTTTCAATAACACCTGGAAGATCTATAAACCATCCAGTTTCATCTTTGTAAAAACGATAAGTAAAAGTCATAATTAAGTATTTGTTTACGGGAATAATTTTTTAAATATACGTTTAACATACCATGTAGTATAAAACATATAAGACACCAACCATACTAAAAAAATAATAACACCTATTATATTAAAAATAGTGTTAGCTAAATTTAAAAGATAAAAAATTAATTTAAAAGTATAAAAAGTAGTAATTGCTAAAACTATTAGTTCAAGTAATCTTTTTATAAAATAGATATACATTTTTTTCATATGTTTTATTTAAAATTCACCAATAATTATTTCTTGTTTAAAAGTTCCTTCATAAGGAGAACCATCTTTAATTTTTATAAACTGTAAAAGAATATAAAACTCAGCAAAAATATCATATTCTATTTTTTTACCAAGACTTTTGTCTAAAACATAACCATTACCATCATCTAGTATACTCATTATTTTTTCTCCACGAACATGTTCACTCCATGTTTCACAATAACTTCTATGAAGTGAATATTCAACACCTTCATCTTTTTCGTTTACTTTTATTATGTATTCATTAGTGTTTTTTGAATTCTTACTACTTACGTAATATACATTTTTCATATAAAATAATTTAATAATTAAAAAAACGTTTATCTTGAGGATAATATTTCTAAGTGTTTAGGAAAATGTGGAGTTTCACTTACTCATGCTTAAAAGTAAAGATTTTCAGGTACTAGTCGAAGAACCACCAAGTTAATACTATATTAGCTCTCAAGATCAAACGTATAAGATAAACTTTATGGAAGTACTGGAAAGATATGATGATATCTTTTCGGAATGCGATATTCCTAATCAGCTCTTGGCCCACTGTTTACACTTCTTTCCCCAAACGCCCAGATCATTTGGGTTCCAGATCATAAAGTTTGTTCTGAGGAGGGGTGCCTCTTTTTAGTTTACAAGCGATATAAATCCTTATAATAGTATCAAAGAGTACACACCCCCTCAGAACGAGAATAAGTTTAGTCATACGGTGGGGACAAAATAAAATAGTTAGCAAATTAATATTTCTAGTATTATTATTTCTCTACACCCACCGTATAACGAGAATTATTTAAGAAGCTCTGTAATATGTGTTTTACCATAACCACGAGCTATTCTTTTGATATATCCTTTACTTTCCAAAATACTTAAACATCTTTTTACTGTAGCTTGTGATACACCACACTCATTAGATATTCTAGATACACTCACTATTGTTTCATTTGTATAATTATCTACATATGTACATAAATAAGCGTAAATAGCTTTTTCTTTTAAAGAAAGAGTTGGATCTCTGATTACAGTATTTGACACTTGTCCAAATCCATTTGTTAAACGTGAATTTGTCATACAAGTTTATAATTCTGGATCTTGGTAAGCTGTTTTTATTATATCATTAAGAAAAGTATCTTCTGGTAACATTTGTCCTGTTACTATCTTATAATAAGTAGGAAAATGATAGTTTGCTTTCTTTACAGCTGGGATACAAACATCCACTATAAAATCAATATTACCAAATTTTTTATTCTCAAAATCAATATATGATTCTTCTTCATTTTTTTCATCTGAGTTAAAACTTTTTGTAAACTTAGTAATACTTTTTTTAAGTTTATAAAGTTCTTTCCCTTTTTTAACATCATTTATCATTTCTTCAGATACATTTTCAAGATCTACTTCTTTTAAAACATACTGTAACATAGCGTCTTTAGCTATCTCATGAACCTTTAAAAAATTAAGTAGTCCCCATTCATAATCTGCTTCAGTTTGTGTTAATAAGAAAAACTTCTTCATATCACCTGTAAGCGTTATTAATTCTAGTGGTGCCTCATCATTATTCATAGGTATTGATAATCCATGAATATCAAATATCCGTAGAGTATTACTAAAATGACTAAATAAGATCATATGTCTTACTCTCATACAATCTAATCGACTTATTCCAAAACTTTCGTTGAAATATTCTTTACTGTGATCTACAGTACATGTAGCAAAATAACCTTTTGTCATAACTTTTAATATTATTTTAAATTGTGAAAGAAAAAAATAATAGGTTTAACCCACCTATTGTAGAAAGTAAACTTCAGGGAATATCTTTACATCTTTAAGCCATGATTCATGACGCCTTACATAGACACTGGGTAGCATCTAGACACTCCGTATCTCTGTTGATTCAGAGGCGGAATGAATATTTCTAATATCTCTAAATAAACGAAGTTGTTCTCGTTTTAGTTCTACAAGATCTTGTGGTATATCTTTAAATGATAAATTTTCATCTTTAACAATTAGAGATTTAACATAACGATCAGATAAGTTTTTAGTCATATTGTTTTGATATTGTCTTGACCAAATTTTAAATTTTTCTGTTTTATTATATTTTTTAGAATTTTTTCTATAAAGTTTTCTAAAATGTTCTCTATTGTTGTTTATATACAACTTATCACGTTCACTTTTTTTCTTATAACAAGTATAATAAGGTATTTTATTTTTATTTAAACGTGCAAACCATTTAGTATTACCACAATGAGAACACACTTTATCTGGAATATCTATCGTAGGCATATTCTATGGTTTTTTAGGTGACCACTTTTGTTCCTGTATAACAGCTCTTCTAGCTGATATAGATACTCGATAAGCAGCTAACGCTAATTTTCCAACATTAATGTTTTTTTGTTTAGATGCGTAATAATCGTTCATATTTTCATTACCCATTTCTCTTGTTACATCAGCTATATCAGATACGTTTTTAGCACTTACTTTTTTTGCCATTTTTTTTCTTTTTTTAATGTTTAAAAAATTGTTAATCTCGGTCTTAGCGTTTTATGGATATGTTTAGCCCAATCATTAAAGTCGGGTGTTTCAACTGGTTTAGTAGTTGATTTTAGTTTAATCTTTCCTGGAACAGGAAGATCACTTTCTTTTTTTAAGTTGTTACGTCTAAATTTAAACTTCATTGTTAGATGTTTTTTATAAATGAAAGAATAATTAGGGCTTCTTCATAGTTACGAGCCCATATTTTATAATCTTCTATGATGTAAAGTATTTTTTCATCATCAGAAGTTTCGTCTTGATCACAATACATATTTTCTAATGTTAAATTGTTAAAAAAGAGGGGGAAGTAGACACAACCCCCGGTAACGATTGCTTGTTATGAAAAAGAATCTCTAGTAGGATTTGAACCTACGACCTTTAGTTTGTTGCTTTCGCCCACTAACACGCTACCGGACTGCGCCATAGAGATCACCATTATTAAATACTCAATCCAAGATTATCAAGTATTTTAGCTCGAAGTTTACCTCCAGCCGCGTTCTGAATCAACTTTTTGTTCATTTTTACACGCATATCTTTCAATACGCTGTTGTAGTTAATATTTACATCTTTGTATTTAGCTACTATTTCATCACACATAGTATTACTTGTGGCAATCTTATCTAATATAGCTTTACTATCAAAAGTGTGAGTCATAGAAACTGTTACTTCGTACATAGTTTCTATAGAAATATCATCTACAACAGTGGTAACTTTGAAACAAATATCAGCTTGAAGATCAAATGTACCAGTTTTAAATACTTTTCTACTACCACAACCCCGAGATGTACTACTAATTGATTCATTACTACGATATTCTTCTTTTATTATTTTAGATACCATATGTGATTCCCTTATCTCTTTATTAGTAAGATAAGAAGCATGAAAATTATAAAGATTTTCTTTACTAACTTTAATTTTAGCTTTTTTAAGTTTGTCAACAGCAATATCTATAAACGCTGCTTTAAATTCTTCTTTTTCATTATCTAATTCATCAATAATATCTTTAACAAAATTATTGACATCTGTTATTTCTTTATCAATAACAGCTAAACGTTCTGATACCAATACCTCTAAAAGATCATTCTGGGTAAGCTGGGTTTTTATACCCGATTCATTAAGATCATTTTGATCTAAATCAACTACTTTTTGTAAACTTTTTGTACTTTTTGACATTGTTTATTTTTTAGTGTGAAAAAAACTAATTTGCGGTAGGTAAAAACATATTCAATATGCTTTGATGACCTTTAGGAAGAGTTGATGCTTTAATTACATCTCTATTACTTTTTTTAATTGTACAAAAACATTTGGAAACTTTTTTTCCATGATCTTTCTCTGTTCTTCATCAGATATTAACCATATGTTATAAATAAACTGTTTGTCCGGGACATAAATAGGTTCATATTTCTTTATTTTAGTAATATCATATAATGAACCTATTCCTTTTGATGGGTTTACACCTAATATAGCGTAAGTGACTTTAAAATAACCTTCAACAGCACTATAAGATCCATTATAATAAAGAAACGGTTGTTCCATTTCTTTAGCTAAAGTCCATTGATCTGTTATACTATTATATGGTTTAATACTTACTCTTTCATCAGTGGTAACAATACATTTATCATATTGTGCAAAATCATTAGTATCTGTGTAAAGTATTACATCACTAATATCAAAAAAATCTCCAGTAGGATAGATTGACATCTCTGCACTAAAACAATGATAATTAGAATGTTTATGTATTCCAGTATAATAAAGAAAATCTTGATTATTACGTAAAGCCTGTTTCCATTCAAGAGAATTATTTAAACTTATACCTCCTATTGTTTTTCTTATAGGTTTATATTTTTTACCAATTATTAGTTCCATAATACATATTTTTTGTATTTACAGTGGGATCAAATTTGAGCTCTAATCATACTCAATATATAAATACTTATTGAGTATGACATAGGGCTCAAATATGAGCTCAATGAAGAAGACCCTTTGGCCTAAACCTCCGGGTCTCTCTCTCACTTAATTATTTTAACAGTTTAACTACTGTTACTTCTGTTCCGTTATGGAACACTTTTTCTCCAGACTGGAGATTTAATGTTGTACCTAATGTGTACATTGCTAAGTTAATAACTACTAAATACCTTTTCATGTTTGAGAGTTTTAAAATGAAAGAATAAAAGCCGTTCTTATGGGAATCGAACCCATACCTTCGTGGTTAACCGCCCCGATATTCAGACCAACTAAACCAAAGAACAACCGAGGGTTATTTTGATGATAATTCCCACAAAAACATCTATCTTAAGACTTAGCTACAAAATTCTCTAATTTGGCCAAATAAGCCGCTTTTTTGTCGTCTATAGTCATAAACTCTTTAGATTCCTCAATGAGCTTATTTAACTCGTCCATTTCCTCCTTATTTTGAATAATAGCTATTCTTAACTTAATGTCTTGTTTAAGCTCATCAGCTGTAGCACCTTCTAGGTTCCAAGCTTTACACTTACTAACACCAAGTTCTAAACACGCAGCATCAAAAGCTTTTTCTCTACCAGTAATAGAAGCACACATAGAAATTAAGTTTTCAATACTTGTTTCTTCTTTAATAACTTTTGGAAATGGATCAATTCGTCCATGAGTGATATACTTACTATCACTAATACCTTCAAAGCTTTTTTTCTTAGCTTTTAACACTTCAACGATATCGTTGATTGGAGTTTTTACTGTTAAAGACATTTTTGTACTCGTTTGAGTAGTTTTGTTACTGTTTGCCATAATTGTTCTTTTTTTTGTTTATTAAAATGTGAATTAAAAAATTGGAAAGTTGATTTGTTTACTGTCTTTTTTATATTTAGGATACACTAATAGTATTTCTTCTGTTGTAGCTAAACGTAATTCTTTAAATTTTAAATAACTCAGCCATGATGGATAAGTATCTTTAAATGTATTAGAAATAGTATTACATCTTATAAATCTCTTTTCAGTATATAAATCATTAGTAGTTTTACTAACATTTCTTACAAAAAATATACATTCTTCATTATCGTTATCTTTTCTATAGCCCCAATCTCCTGGTTTAAAATCAGAATACTTCATACACTATCTGGTTACTTGTTTTACATTTGTCTTCTACCGGTGGATTTTCATGAACTTTAGCCCAAAAATCATTACTTTCTGGACTATTAGTCCAGCCAAACCCATTCATAATAGCTAATTTTATACTATGTTGTATATTTTTAAGATTTCTACCATTGTAATAGTTTTTACAATTTTATATAGCTTTACTCTTATATGGTTCTTTTAATGTATTAAACCATTCTTCTGTAGTTTTATATTCTTTCATGATTAAAAAGTTTGATATACAATTTGTTTAGAGGGTTTACTAATAACAGTCCATTTAGGTTCTTTTTTTCGGTTTAAGCAGTCTAATGCTGAAGATACTAGAGTAGACGCATTATTATTTAAATTTATTCTACCATCATCGTAAACTTTTATGATAGTATATTCACCACCACCATTATTAAATGTAAGACCGGGTACAAGATCTTCTTTAGTATACTGCATAATTAATTTGTTTAGAGCGTTTTACTAATACATAATTCTCTGAACTATAACTATTTTCATCATTATCAAAGATTAATAGTCCTGAATAAGACTTTGATATATCTTTTATTACGTTTATATCACCTACGTTATGATTACCAAAATGAGTTTTAATACGTTTTACTGTATCACCTATTTTAAATTTATACATATAATAATTGTTTATTGTGTTAAAAAAAATAGAGGATGTAGAAACATCCTCTTTGTAAACTAAAACTTGCTTATTATAACTTAGCACCCTCTTGTCTTATTTGCTGTTTGTAATACCCTAATAAGGGACTAAATAAGAGTAGGGTCTAGCTGAGAACTCATTCGTATTGTAAAATGATAATTCCTATATTTTCTTTTGGTACACCAATTCCTTTCTCAAGGGAACAATACGTATAACATCACTGTTATCATTTTTATGTACTTATGTACAAAGCAATCAATGTTTAAGCTATATTCTTAATGTGATCTCGGACCAACTGATCCTCTTGTTTTACCATCACGTCTTTTAGATGGTTTACTCTTTGTTCTACGCCACAATAAAGCGTCAGCATAGTTTTTCTTTTGAACTACTCTAATCTTAGCTTTACAAGCTTTTTTCATTTCTCTCCACTTAGCTAAATCAGCGGTTGTAGGTGATTTACCAATAAGATGTTTTTCTTTACCATCAGCTGATAAACCAACACTATTGGGTTCTAATAAACCCTTCTTTACCATGTTCTTGTAAGCTGTTTTACTTACTCCGAACTTCTCTTTGTACGCTTGAGAATTCATGTTTTTTTGTTTTAAAATGAAAAAAAAGCGGATAGATGTATGCTACAGACGAACTTATTTAAACAGTGTATTCTCCCATAGCCACTAGTCTATGATCTGTATAGTACATCCTATCCTATAAGTTTATTTTTTTAATAATTTTACAATATTAGTTATTAGATATTCTACTTGAAAATCATCTAATGTATTATATATATCTTCTGAATAATAAGACACATCATTAACAACTGTATAATAATACACTTTATTAATAACTACACTATCATCAGATAATATATAAAACACAACAAACAAGTTGTCAATTCTAATATTACCTTTTTTTATAATATCATCTTTTTTAGAAGATTCTAACATAATTAATACTACTGTTATTACAGTAAGAAAACAACAAATAATAATCCAAAACATATGGCAAACGTTTTAAAAATTGTTAACGATTTAGTGCATAGTATCCTGTTTGAACAATATGATTTTTATATCTTTTAGGTATAGATAATTGATCTAGTTCTGAAACTTTTTCTACGCGCCCGGGTGAAAAAAAATAGTTTTTTTGTTCTTCTTCTGGTACAAGAACAGTAATATCAACATCCTGATACTGTTCTTCTGTTTCATATTTCATGATTAATTAATTTTGTTTTGTAAATAAAACAAATATTCTTCTTTAATGTACTTTTCAAGTAAATTACTTGATATATCTCTGTATATTTCAGACCAATAAGTTCTACCTTCTTTTGATAGATCCCAATCAATCTCATTAATAGCTTCAAGTAATGAAGAAACAAGTTTATCATGTACATGTTTTGTATAAGATAACGCTTGAATACGATAAGGTTCATTAAGACTGTTTAAAAAATCTTTTACAGATGTAAATGTTTTAGTCGTCATGTATGTATCTGTTTTACCTGATAGAATATCATTATCAATTTGAGACCAATAATTGTGACCTTCTGGTGATTTACTCCAATTAAACAAACTAGAAAAATTTATATATAATTCTTTAAGTACTTTTTCATCAGTGTTTTTTAACAACTGACTTTTATATGGTTCTTTAAACCATTTATTTATATAATCTTCTCCTGATAAAGATTTTATATCATTATTCATAACAAATAATTTGGGGCGTGGTAAAAAACTCTCTACATTTCTTATATAAGAAACATAGAGAGAATCTTAATACTCCTTAAGACAAATTAGGTGGATTAAATAAATCCATTCTAGCTTTAACAGCGTCCATTTGTTCTATTACATCATCAGCATCACCTGTTGTATGATGTAACAAATATAGTTGAGCTGAAAACATGATATGATGCTCAGTTTGAGTTATATCTTCTTCAGACTTATTAAGAAGTTTAGCTTCTCTATACATATCTATGTCTTCACCGAGTTTCTCGATGATTTGTTCTTTAGACATCATTTTAGACATCATTACCAAAATGTTACGGATCTCTGCACCTCTACTCATAATAAAATAATTTAAATAGTTTCTGAAGTTTTTATATTACTAATGTCTTCCAACATTTTTTCTTCAGAGTCTTCTATATTACTAAGAAGAAAAATCTGACAAAAAAAAGATACTTTCATTTTAGATTCTGTAAGATCTTCACCAGCTTCTTCAGCTGTTTCATAATCAGTTATAGCTGATTTAATAGATTTAAACAAGTCTTTTTTAGACATTTTTTTAGAAGCTGTTACTAACAGTTCTGTAATTGCATCACTCATTTTTAATGTTTTTTTATGTGAGAAAAAAATATAACAGACTTTCTGTTTCCAGTACCGTCTGTCAGGGTCGTACGTCTTTCCGTTCTTGTCTGATTGTTAACCTGCACACATAGCTCCTAATAATATTAGAAACACTATGATAGTGTCTTGTAAGTCTTTGTTCATGTTTTTTTATTTTAATAAAGAATAATAAACATATAAAACATCATCATACATAAAAGAAAAACTAATTATTCCTTTAGAATATTTTGTTACAACTCTTAATATGACATTATGTTCATCATATCCCATCCAACTTCTTACTTTTACACCATCAATTGATTCTGTTCCTAATGATTTAAATGTTGTGTAATGAGACATGTTTTTACTCTCTACATAAATATTATCATTTATACATGTAATCTTTATTTTGTCATAAGTGATATCAACATTGTCCCATTCTTTTGTTATTGTGTTCCATCCATAAGACATATTCTTATATGTTACACAAGAAGTTTGTCCTTTAACAATGCTACATATACATAGCATTAAAATAAATAATAGTTTTTTCATTTGTATTAAGTTTTAAAGAGTGATTTTTTGTCGCGGTAAGATAAACAGAGATAGATGTAAATAATGATTCAGTCTAATTCAACAATCTATTTGTACAAATCTCAAACTTGAAAGGTTATCTATTAATCATATTACATCTATCCCTGTGTATTGAAATACTTATTAATCTTCTACATTAATAGGTGTTATTGAGTATAGCTCCATTTCTTCTTTTCCTTCACCATTATTACCTACAGGTAGGATAACATTGTTATTAGAAACATTAGACATATTAGACTCCATATAAAAGTTATCAGATGGATCAATACAAGAAAGTCTGTCAAGCTCTAAAGTTATAAGGTTTTTTACCTTTTTTTGAGCTCCTTCAATAGTAGAATGATAAGAAATAATTCTTTCTTCTACCCAGTATTGCCAACCATCAGAATCAGAACGAGAAATGTTCTCATAAACTTTGTAAATAATCATAATAAATAAATTTTAATTGTTAGTAATAGTGTTATGTGATTGGTATATTTAAAAATACAGGCTTTTACTGTTTCAACAATCAGTTCTATTATGTTCTCTATCAAACAGCTCTATTTGCTTGATTGTTTAGCTTGAGTTTCACTTAATAAACAGAGATAAGTATAGATGCCTCGTTCGAATGTCTTATACTACATTATCTCTCTGTTATTTAACAACATTAATTTACCCTTATAGATGATTGTTATCATGTAAGGATTTCATTTAAGGAGAGTATGTACCCCAGCCCCTAAACCACCACACAACTTGGGTGTCATAATCCTCATCTATAATGTAAACTTGAACAAGTACTCACTCATTGTTCACTGTTACCCGTTGTTGGAAAATAATAGCTGTATGAAGTATGTCACACATTTAAAATACACCAACATGTATTCACTATTATTAATCCCTCTGTACTCTACTGTAATAATGTATCCCTTTTTACATTTACTTAGTTGTCTTGTAATTCTCTTTTTTCAGAGTATCCCTGTTCAATGTTAATCAGTTGTCTTGTAATTCACTATTACAGCAGCCCCACCTTGGGAATGAGGAATGATACATTACATATATATAGCCATACTAGTCCGCGTTTTTTATACTATTTCTAGTATATTTTATACATCAATATATCTTTAGATGTGTTCCTGACACACCTTCACACCTCCACACATTAAACTATATTAACAAAACTAATACTATTTTAACATAAAAATGCGATCTCTCTCGAGGACAAATGTTAAAATAGTATCAGAATGTATAATACGTACTAAGCACATCGCACACGTTAAACAAGTCCGTAAACTTTCGCTTTGTACATAGAGATTAAAAGAACCCTATATTTCTATAGGGTTCTTGAATCATTAGAATGGTGCCTTTTCTTCTTTTTTTGAAGACTTTCCAACAGCGTCATTAGTTTCAAACTGCGGCTCTGTCTTGTCATCTTGTTGTTCTTGATTAGGAACAAACCCTGTTCTAGCTTGAGCTACTTTACGAGCTTTGAGTGCCTCGATACGTTTGTTAAGCGCAATCTGTTGGCGTTCTTTATCTTGCTCGATAACAGCTTTTGCTTTTACGGTAGTGTTAAACTCCATAGCGGCAGCTCTATAACTTTCGCTCTTAACAAAGTTAGAGACATTACTGTTATTAGTTAACAGTCTAGAATATGTACCTTCTAGTACAGATTCAATACGCTCTTGCGGTGTAGTGATGTTACCCGCTAAATCTACGTTATCTATCAAAGTGATAGTACAACCGTAGATGTTATCTAACAGGTCTTTATTAATACCCGCCTTGTGGCGCATATAATAATCTGTTAGAGTGATAAGGATTTCTTCCTTATCAGAAGTTTCAGCTGTAAATACAGTGTGAACGGTATTGTTATTACCGATTACTTGTTCGAGGTTCTCAACCCCTGTAAGCGTGATTACATTTGTACGCATAAAAAAACAATTTAAAAATTAATAAAAAAAATACAACATAATAAAGGACAATAGATATCTATAATATCTGATGTTAGAATAAGACATAACAGCCCGAGTTTATAAAGGAGTGTGAGCTTTAGCTCTTTGGAATATTATATAATATAAGAACCCTACTTCAGATTACTCTGTTTCAGGTTCTTAATCATTACTTATCAACTCTGTAACAAGAAAAATTAATACAATCTTCATTTGTAAATACAGTTACCCTGATACATTCCAAGGCTTCTTGTTTCTCTTCAAATGTTAGTATTGTACTTTTTCCCCTTTTAAAATGAAATGTTACAACCCATTTACTCATAATATATATTTAAGATTAAGAAATAATAATACTAAACTAATAAAGGACAAACTATTTAGAATAACAGTGTATTACTATTATATCAGCAACTACATTTATAAAGGAGTCCATCTTTAGATGATTGGAATAGTTGTATAAAAAATAACAGATAGAATGCCTCGTTCGAATGACTTATATCTATCTGTTACATACGTGTGCCGACTAAGGCTGTTGTGGTATTACGCATCAAAGTTATAAGATGCAACCTTTGTGTTTTAAACCATATAGAGATATTGTTTAGTCACTATCCCTAATATTATAAAGGACAAAAGATGCTGAACTTTCCAACCTCTCTAGATAAATAAAAGCTTTTTACAATAAAAAGAGTCTAAGATTCTCTGTGGGGGTAATACCTTGGTTTTAGCTTGGCGGGGGTTTGTCATTGGGAGGCACCAACAACCTCTATTACAATCATTATTTTTTTTGGGTAGAAAAAAAATTTTATATACCTTTACAATATGAAAAAGATATTAGATTCAAACTTTGTGTGGTGGTATATAGGAATTGTGTTTCCGTTGGCTACATTTATTCAGCTGATTAAATCTTTATCTTATCCATCATTTGATACATTTGGTATTGTGTTGTGGTGTATTATAGGGAGTAGTTTATTAATAGCTACTATTAAGCATTTTGTATTTGATGATCTTAATAATTAATCATGACACTAGAATCACAATATAAACTTTATCTACAGGAACACCCCGAATCTACATTTACATTTGAAGAATGGAAGAAGTGGTTTTCTGAAGAATTAGAAAAAGGAATAAATAACTTTATGATACAACAAGAATTAGAAAAAAAATATTCTACTAGATTGTTTCAGGAACCTGACTGGGACCCTAGTATGCTAGGTGAAATGGAAGAAGTATTTCTTTTTAAAGAAGGTGTAATGACAAAAGAAGAACATAAAGAACTTTTAAAAAAGAAAGGAATTATAGCTCCTAGTATTATCTGTAGAAATGTTATGTTTATAGATGTTCCATAATACAAACTAAATTAATTATGTTAGGTGGTGAAATTGGCAGACACGCTATCTTGTCTCGATAGTGAGAATATATTATGTATATTCTTGTGGAGGTTCAAATCCTTCTCTAACAGCATTGTGGCTCACCTCTGTATATCAAGCAGTGAGTCTCCCCAGTAGGTTGCAAGTAATCTGGGATAAGTGTAAACCTAATAAGATACACCTAGAGATGTTCGACTGACTTCTCGTAAAACCTCATCTCTTGATGGGGTTTTTTTATGTCACAAATTTGTATTACTTTTGTGACAAAATTATAATTATGTTTAATGATGGTTATTCGTCTCCTAAAAAATCCACATATAGATTTTATTATATAGATACATATATAGTTAATAATCAAAAATCTATACCCATTCGTATAAAAGATATAACAGTGTATGCAGATCATATGGGACTCGGAGCTGATGTTCATGAAGCTAAAAAAGAATTAATTAGAAGTTTAGATTTTGATGAAGCTCATTTTATATGTGTTAAAAGTGAATTATTAAATCGCGAGTTTTAAAAAAAATTTGGTAGATAAAATATATATTCTTATATTTGTATTACAATGAAGAATAACAATACATATTATTTATCCCTTAGTTGGTTGTCATTAGTTGATGATCGGGGATAATATGTCTTATAAAAACTATATACATAGAAGCCTCAGAATTATCTGGGGCTTTTTATTTGCTTCTATGGCGGAATTGGTAGACGCGCTACACTTAGGATGTAGTGTTTTAAAACGTAAGAGTTCGAGTCTCTTTGGAAGTACATACCGGTATGGTGAAATAGGTAGACACGAGAAGCTTAAGACTTCTTCCCGATGGGGTACAGGTTCGATCCCTGTTATCGGTACATGATGGATAATTCACTCATTAACTCCTGTAAAGAAGGTTAACGATGGATATATCCTACAAAAGGTGAGTTGGTAGAGTTGGTTTATTACACCGGTCTTGAAAACCGGAGGAGGTAACACTTCCGTGAGTTCGAATCTCACACTCACCTCTTATAGAGAGTAAAGGAGAGAAATGGTATCCCCGGTTGTTTGCTAAACAACAACCCATTAGGTTGGGCACAGTTCGAGTCTGTTTCTCTCTGCTTTTGGGAGTAAGGTGGATTTTGGTTTAGCCACCACGGTCTGTAAAACCGTAGCCTGTCAAAGGAGCTTGTTCGATTCAAGCTACTCCCACATACGCGTGTATGGTGAAACGGTATCATGACGGTCTCCAAAACCGTTGGTCTAGGTTCGAATCCTAGTATACGTGCAAATGTCAAGTATTATATTCAGTTTACTTGACAAAAAAAAGTCAGACATTAGCCTGACTTTTTTTATTATAATGTAATATTACAGTATTACGAAACTGTTTTATCAAACTCATAATCTAATACTTTTCCTACTAGATCACTTCTGTGGTTGTATTTAAGCTTCACCCATTTAATCTCTTCTATCTTTTTAGATAGCTCGATTAAATACTGTAGTCCGTTTATCTCTCCATTGTTTTTAATATCACACTGTTGTAGATCACCATTAAAGATCATCTTACCTGTTTTACCCAACCTTGTAATGATGGCTAAGATTTCTCCTTTGGTAAGATTCTGAGCTTCTTCTATAATCAGAATATCATCTACAGTCTTTCCTCTAATAAACTGTACAGGAAGAGCTTTGATAGATCCATCCGCCACAATCTTGTCTATTGTCACTTTATCTTTACACTTGTATAGATTTTCTATAAGAGCTTCAAGATATGGATTAAACTTATCATCTAATCCTCCGGGAAGAAATCCAAGAGTCTTACCCACTTCAATAGCAGCTCTTGTTACATAGATGTTTTCACACTGTTTTTTAAACAAGAAGTCTAAAGCCACTTGTGCTGATATTAAAGACTTACCTGTTCCAGCAAATCCAGTTATCACTACCACCTGATTTTCAATGATCAATCTTTTGGCTTCTTTTTGTTCATCATTTAAAGTGATGTTATACTTTATATCACTTTTACGTTCTCTGTTGGGTTCTTTCATAAATTGTTTTGTATGTACAATACAATATAATGATTATATGTTATAAACAAATGTTTAAAAGTATTTTTATAATATCTTATTTTAAATTTAAATTTGCTAAGTTTAAACTTAATAAGTATATTATATTATGAACAATCAACCAACAAATGATGTTCTTCTTGATATAGAAGAACATTTAGAAAAGAAAAGAGGATATAAAGAAGTTCTTGTAGAAGACAAGTATAGTCACTACAGACAGAGTATTCCAAAAAGACCAGGTGGTGCTATAAGTAATGTTCCTGTTATTGATGTACGGGATGGATTAGCTGAACGAATGTTAGCTGAGTCTATGAGGAAAGCTTCTAATAGAAGTAAGTATATGAACTACAATCAATATAATCTATCACCTAAAAAAAGAAATCATGATACATCGTTGTAATGTGGAGTGTCATAAACATGACTCACTAACTCAAGAACTTATAGGAGATAGTGAAAGTATATGGTTAAAGTTTTCGTTTCTATTAGATACGGTTGTTGCTATTAAAGAAACGTCATCTGATACAGATGAATTTAATTATAAAACCACTACGGTTTATATGGATGAAAACAGATCTTATATAATAGATACACCATTTACGGTATTTGAAAAAATATGGATTGAGTTTGTAACTGGAGAATCTATTGATGATTACATGTCTAATAATAACGCAGAATTATAAAACAATAAATATGTCACAAGAACAAGAAGTACAGAATGTTCCTACAAAAAAAGAAATAATATCTATGTTACAAGATCAGATAGATATTAGAGAGTTACAAGCTAAGTTAGCTCAGTTAAACGCTGATATTGCTGCAGCTAAAGCTAAAGAGTTAGAAGCTCTTTCTTTTATAGGAAGAACAACACAAGGTGGTAGTCAAACTCCTCCGGGTAATGTTCACACTATTACTCAACAAGATTTGGATAATAATCCAGAACTAATTGATGAAGGATTAAAAGTAGGAGATCAAGTGATGATTCCTACAGAAGAAGAAGTAAAGAAAGCTGAAGTTAATGAAGCTAAAGAAAGGAGTAAACGATCTCTTAAAAAAGTTGATTAATTAATTGTGGAGTGAGAACTATCTCACTCCATTAATTTTATAAAAACATGGCAATAGTAAATAAAGTAGATAAAAAAATGAAGATGAATAGGTGGGCTATAGTAAAGTTCCAACTATTTACTTATTGTTATTTATATAAAATTCAGATAAGTGATGCTGATCTGGATTGTCTAACTCTTTTGGCCACCGAGGGTGATCAAGAACTTACATCTTTTTGTACAAAAGCTCATGAAAAAAGTATTTTTTCATCTATACAATCTGTACGAAATTGTTTAACGAAAGCTGAAAAGAAAAGTCTTCTTATTAAGGAAGGAAAAAATAAAAAAAAGATATACATTAATCCAGAGCTTAATATACAATCAAAGGGAAACATATTATTAGAATATAAATTTTTGAGCGTTGCCACTGAATCCTAAAAAAGCTAAGAGAGATATAGGTTCTGTTGCTAAAGAACTTGATATTCCTGAGAATGTTGTAAAAGATGTAGTTGACTTTTATTGGAGAGAAGTGAGAAGAAACCTTTCTTCACTATCTTATCCAAGAATCCATATAACAAACTTAGGTGATTTTACTATTAAACATTGGAAACTAGATGATATAATAGAAAAACATGAAAAGTTTGAAGAAGTAAACAGACAACGCGGATTACAACAGATAACCGCTAGATTTAAGACAGCTGAAAATCTTTTTGAATTAAAGAAAATAAAACGACTTATCAACGAAGAAAAAGATAGAAAAGAATTTGTTAAAGTAGAAAAACAACTTAACCATGAAATTAAGCAGAGAAAACATAATAAGGATCTGGAAGAGTAAAGGTCAGATAGTAGAAGGGATTAAAAATTCAATATTCAAATCTGAAGATATAGAACTAATAGCTGAAGAAAGATTAAACATATGTAAAGCTTGTCCATCTCATCTATATGATGAACAAGGATCTGGTTGTATAGTGGGTTTATCAGCTCCTTGTTGTAACCAATTAAAAGGTGGATGCGGATGTTCTTTAAAACTAAAAACAAGAAGTCTTTCTTCTGAATGTCCTAAAGGATATTGGAAAGCTGAATTAACAGAACAAGAAGAAGATCAATTAAAAGAAAAATTAGGAATATGAGTATATTAAGATTTACAGCACACGATCACAAGTACACAACAATAGATAATCATGAAGAAGAGTGGTTATCTGTAACTAGTCTTATCAGTCAGTTTAAACAACCGTTTGATGCTGAAAAGATGTCAGTTAAGTCTTCTAAAAATAAAAAGAGTAAGTGGTATGGTATGACACCAGAAGCTATTAAAGAAGCTTGGAAAAATGAAGCTAACCGAGCCACAACTCTTGGAACATGGTATCATAATCAACGCGAAAAAGATCTTTGTTCTTTTGAAACAATAGAAAGACATGATGTATCTATTCCTATTTATAAACCTGTAGAAATAGATGGAATAAAATATTCTCCTAATCAAAAAATTGAAGATGGAGTATATCCAGAACATCTTGTATATTTAAGATCGGCTGGTTTATGTGGTCAAAGTGATCTTATCGAAGTGATAGATAATGAAGTGTTTATTACAGACTATAAAACAAATAAGGAAATAAAAACAGAAGGATATGTTAGTTGGGATGGAATAACACAAAAACTAGCTTCTCCTATTTCTCATTTAGATGATTGTAATTATATACATTATGCATTACAACTATCTGTGTATATGTATATTATTCTTAAACACAACCCTAAATTAAAACCGGGTAAAATGTTTCTTCATCATATTCTTTTTGAAGAAGCCGGAAAAGATAAATATGGTAATCCTATTGCTGCATTAGATAGTAATGGTGATCCTATAGTGGAACATGTTATTCCTTATGAAGTTCCCTATCTAAAGAGTGAAGTGATAAAAATTATACATTGGTTAGAAGATAATAAACATAAACTTAAACCTAAACATTGATGAACTTTATAACAAAAGTTAAAGATAAATATTTTGTAAGAAAACAAGAACAAAACGATCTTGAACAGTTTTTATGTACTCTTCCTGGTAAATGTTCTAAAATTTCTAAAATATATGTATGGTTAAATACTATTAGAGATTTATTTAATAAACAAAGAATGTTAGAAATAGATGAGAAATACACTTGGAAAGATTGGATAGAAACACAAGATGAATTAGCTAAGAAAAAATTAAAAGATGTCAGATAAACTACCGTCACTAGACGAATTAGAAGAACAATATTTAGAAGGAACACTTCCTGATCAGTTAGCTTATGAGTATTTTAATAATGAAAGAATTGCTATTATTCATAGAGATGAGTTACATAAAAATGTTATATTAAATAATCTTTATGATACAAAAAGTAATGATAAGTTTTTAACAATAAAAACACGAGCATAATGATAAAACTTTTTGACATAGCGGGTGGTAAAATAATACCAACAGAACATTGTTACAGCCTTAGATTTCTTCAAAATATAATGAAGAACTATCCTGATGATTATTTACAGATATACTCATATTTGTTTTATATGACTTGTCCCAACCCAGACTTAAATCCATTCTTTCACTTCAAAGAAGATGAGAAAGAAGAAGTTATATTAGAAGAGATTGGGGCTGAGTTTTCTACAGAAGATGATGATATTATACACGCTCTTTCAAGATGTAAACAAATGTATGAAACAGAAACCTCACGAGCTTATTACGGGATCAAGACGGCCATGGATAATCTTGGTAAGGTGTTATCTACAGAGACACCTACATTTGGTCGTGATGGGTCTGCTGTGGGTATATTACGTATAGCTGAGAAGTTTGACGCGGTAAGACAATCTTATAAAGGAGTGTATAAAGATTTGATGGATGAACAACAAACCACAGTAAGAGGTGGACAGAACAGAGCTTACGATGATAATTAAAATATGAAAAGAGCTAAAATACATATAGAAAACTGTCAGATAAAATCAATAGAAAAAGCTATTATAGTAGCTAAATGTTTAGATACATTAGAAAAAGAAATAGGTATTAAAGAAACAGAAATATCTTTTAAAGATATGTTCATCTGTCCAGATATTGATTTAACGGTGTTAGCTAACTCAAAAGATCCGATGGAAAAGCTAGTAGGTGGTATCTTTATAAGAATGGATAGATTAAAATATGGTAAACATAGTAATTATAAAACAAATAAATAAACATGGAACAAAAGTTAACATTTGGAGAACAGTTAGTAGGATTAACATTTAATCCTAGTGGTGATGAAAGAGTACTTAAAGCTAAACAACTATGTGCTGAGTTAGCTAATCTAGTGAAGGAAGATAGTGATAATCATCCAGATAGTCATCTGAGAGATGTTTTATATTCTCATACTATAGGTGAGATCTTAAACGCTCAGATGAACGTGGTAAAACTTTTAACACTTAAATAAAAATTTATGAATGAGTTATATAATTGGTTATTCCACAAAGGACTTGATGGAAACTGGGCCGCCATCCCCAGAGATAAAGTGGCTGATTATTTTAATGATTATAATACTCCTGGTATTATACGGTCATCTCAACTTGAAACAGTAACAGAATTAGCTGCCAAAGTGACATATGATCCTGATTATTTAAAAACAATAGAATGTTTATAGAAATTCCTACATACCAAAACAAATCCTGGAGCTCTACTGTGTTTCATACACGGGAAGAGTTTCGGGATTTTCTTATTCCTTTATTTAAAGAACCTGGACAATACAAGTTTAATGATGTAACGTCTTCAATATTTAATGAACAAGGACGTTTGTTTGAAAAATATGGATACTATTGTTTGGCTCCGTTAAAAACAAAAGACTTTATTAAATACTGGGATGATCAAAAAGCTAAATGTAGAAATGGTATAATAGTGATAGATGGTGAAGATACATGGTATATCACTAGAGATTATTATATGTGGCTTAATTTTCTTCCTATATATGATAAAGAAGAAAAACGATTTGCTTTTGCTAAAATAAGAGATGCTCAATATCATATGGCTCTATATGAGATATTAGCGGAGCTTCATTATAAACACGCTGTTATTCTAAAGAAACGGCAGATAGCTAGTTCTTATTTTCATATGGCTAAGTTTATTAACCAGTGGTATTTTGAACAAGGTGCTGTATTAAAACTAGGAGCTAGTCTTAGAGATTATATTAATGAGAAAGGATCTTGGAAGTTTCTTAATGAATATAAAAACTTTTTAAACGAACATACCGCTTGGTATCGTCCAGCTGAACCAGATAAAGTGGGCGCGTGGCAACAACAGATTAAAGTGAGGATTAATGGACGTGATACTTATAAAGGATTGAAGGGTACAATAAATTTGTACTCTTTTGAAAAAGATCCTACAAATGGTGTCGGTGGTCCCGTTACTTATTTTTTTCATGAAGAAGCTGGTATTGCTCCTAAGATGAATGATACTTATGGGTTTATGAAACCCGCTCTTAAATCTGGTCATATAATCACTGGTCAGTTTATAGCTGCAGGATCTGTAGGTGATCTTGACCAATGTGGTCCATTAAAAGAATATATACTTAATCCAGAAGCTAATGGTTTTTACGGAGTAGAATCTAATCTAATAGACAAAGATGGAACCATTGGGATTATAGGATTGTTTATTCCGGAACAATGGAGTATGCCACCATATATAGATGAACATGGAAACTCTTTAGTAGAAGAAGCTTTAGAAGCTTTAGAAAAAGAATTTGAGAAAGCTAAAAGAGATTTGGAACCAGCTGCGTATCAACTTACTGTTTCTCAACATCCGCGTACAATAGAAGAAGCTTTTGCTAGTAGAAAACTATCTGTGTTTCCTCCACATTTGATAGCTAAACAACAACAACGTATATCTGAAAAGACTTATTCTGTAGAATATTTAGAACTATCTAGAGATTCAGAAGGAAAGATAGTAGATAAACAATCTAGAAAAACTCCTATTATGGAGTGGCCAGTTAGTAAAAATACAGTGGATAAAGAAGGAGTGATATGTATATATGAACGTCCTCATAAAGATCCATCTTTTGGAATGTATTACGCTTCTGTGGATCCCGTGGCTGAAGGTAAAGCCGAATATATTAATAATATGTTATATACACCTACTGGTAAAAAAAGAATAGGTGATATAAAAATAGGAGATGCTGTTATGAATCCTGATGGAACATCTACACTAGTTACTGGTGTTTTTCCACAAGGACAAAAAGAATTGTATAGAGTATTTTTTAATGATGGATTTAGTATTTTAGTTTGTAAAGAACATTTATGGTCAGTATATGCAAGTGATAATGATAAAATTAATCCCCATGTATTATCAGTAGATCAATTATTAGATTTAGAAGGATCCGTTAAAAGTTTAGGAGTAGGAAAAAATAAAACTAAAATATACAATACTAAAACTTATTATAAAAAAGGTAATATATCTAAATGGAAAATACCCATTACTAATCCTTTAATATTTGATAAAAATGAAATACCATTAGATTCTTATTTTTTAGGATTACTATTAGGTGATGGAGGAATATCTACTAGAAGTATTCACTATACATCTGCTGATAAAGAATTAATTGATCATATAAAAACTGTACTACCATCAGATATATCTATTAAACAAACTGGTAAATATGATTATAGAATTTCAACATCTAAATCTCGTAATTCTATAATGGGTATTTTACGAAGTTTAAATTTACAAGGTACCAAATCACAAACTAAATTTATACCAGAGATCTATAAGTATTCATCTATAGATAATCGACTTGCTTTATTACAAGGATTAATGGATACTGATGGTTATTGTGGAAATCATGGAGCTGAATATTATTCTATTTCTTTTAATTTAGCTAATGATGTTGTAGATTTAGTTCATAGTTTGGGTGGTATAGCTAGAATAAGAAAAAAAATTACAAATAAAAAAAAGAAAAATGGGGTAGGTTATATTTACATAGTTAGAGTAAGTCTTCCTAAAATGTTTAATCCATTTAGATTAAAAAGAAAATCAAATTTATATAAACCTTCAAATAAGTTTTCACGATATATTTCAGATATAAAATTTGAAAAGATTGATGAAGCTATTTGTATTAGTGTAGAAAATCCTAATAATCTATATATTACTGAACATGGTATTGTAACACACAATACCACTACGTCAGATTCTTTATGTTCTATATACGTTTATAAGAATCCGCGGATGTTAATAAAAGATGATGGATCAGGAAAGATTGAAAGCTCATATGAGCGTGATGGTATAGTAGCTTCATGGTGTGGAAGATTTGATGATCTTAATAAAACACATGAACGTTTAGAACTTCTTATAGAATGGTATAACGCGTGGACTGTTGTAGAAAATAACGTAGCTTTATTTATACAATATATGATATCTAAAAAGAAACAAAGACATCTTGTTCCTAAAAGTATGATATTGTTTCTAAAAGATATAGGAGCTAACTCAAATGTGTTTCAAGAATATGGTTGGAAGAATGTAGGTACATTATTTAAAGGAACTATATTATCGTATGCTATAGAGTTTTTAAAAGAAGAAATTGATACAGAAACATTAGCTGATGGAACTATAGTAAAAACTATATATGGAGTGGAGCGTATTCCAGATCCTATGCTTCTTAAAGAGATGCAAGGATACCAAGATGGAGTAAATGTCGACAGATTGGTTGCGTTTGCGGCTCTTATAGCTTTTGCTAAAGTACAGCAATCTAACAGAGGTATGGCTCGTGATATAGAATATACAAAAAGTAATTTGGACAACTCTAAAAAATTCAGTAGATTTAATATGAGTAATAGTCCTTTTAGACACATGGGAAACACTCGTGGCGGAGGATCAATGAGTTCTCCAAGAAGAAGTGCTTTTAAAAATATTAGATAATATGGATCAAGAAATACATAAAAAGAAAATTGTTTTACTTTCCAGATTAAAAGAAGAAGGAGTTATAACATTAGAAGAAAGTTTATTACTTCTTAATGAAGAAGGTACTGAAAAAATCCCTATTTCTAAAAATCTTGAAGATGTTTTAAAAAGATATCATGAAAAATTAAAAACTCGAATAGTTACATATCCTAATCCATATTTAAATAACAGTAATCCTTATAATATAACTTAATAATACAATGCAAATATATAACGCCTTAGATCTTAAAGCTGGTAAAAAAGTTAGCTATAATCGTATGGGTACATTAACCCAGCCCATTCAGTTTCTTCCAGAAAAAGAAAAGGATGATGAATGGCGCGCTTGGAACCTTGATTGGTTAGAGTTTCAAGGTATGAAGATGTTACGTAGAAATGCTAGACGGTTAATGAAAAACTATAAACTTTCTAAAGGTATTATAGATAAAACCGACTATATAGTAGAACAAGATAATGAAATGGCTGATCTTGTAGATATACTTACTAAACAAGATGAATCAGCATTAGAACTTAAGTTTTATCCTATAATTCCAAATGTTATAAATGTTTTATGTAATGAGTTTTCTAAGAGAACATCTCGTATAATATATAAGGCTGTTGATGACATTTCATATAATGAAATGTTAGAACAAAAGAGAGAAATGGTTGAGAAAGTTTTGTTATCTGAAGCTCAACAAAAGATACAAGCTCAACTAGCTCAAATGGGTATGGCTCCTGATTCTCAAGAAGGTCAACAAGAATTAGCTCCTGAAAAACTTAAAACTCTTCCAGAAATAGAACAATTCTTTAGAAAAGATTATAGATCTATGGTAGAACAATGGTCTACCCATCAACATAATGTAGATGAAGAAAGGTTTAAGATGCAAGAACTAGAGGAAAGAGCATTTAGAGATGTGCTTATTACCGATAGAGAGTTTTGGCATTTTAACATGATGGAAGATGATTACGAAATTGATTTATGGAATCCATTATTAACCTTTTATCATAAAAGCCCAGACGTAAGATATATATCTCAAGGTAACTGGGTTGGTAAAATGGATATGATGTCTATATCTGATGTTATAGATAAATATGGATGGATGATGACCGCTGAACAACTTAAAGCATTGGAAGTAATATATCCTGTAAGATCCGCGGGATATGCTGTACAAGGATATCAGAATGATGGTACATATTATGATCCTACACGTACACACGAATGGAATACACAGATGCCGTCATTAGCTTATAGACAATATACATCTATGTATGACGCTAAGTTAGGAACTGGTGATATTGTAGAATGGATTATGTCAGATTCTGAAGATCTTCAAGACTTTGGTAAATCACATATGCTTCGTGTATCCACTATCTACTGGAAGAGTCAACGTATGGTGGGACATCTTACTAAAATAACAGAAGATGGTAACCTTATTCAAGAGATTATAGGAGAAGATTATACAGTGGTTGATAAACCACTGTATGATACTTCAACATATAAACAAAAAACAAAAGATAATTTAATCTTTGGTGAACATATAGATTGGATATGGATTAATGATGTATGGGGTGGAATAAAGATTGGTCCTAACCGCCCTACATTCTGGGGTATGAATAATCCTGGTGGATTAAATCCAATATACTTAGGATTAGCCGGTGGTAAACCTGGTCGTATACCTTTCCAATTTAAAGGAGACAATAGTCTTTATGGTTGTAAACTTCCTGTAGAAGGATGTGTATTTGGAGATAGAAATACTGTATCTGTTTCTATGGTAGATTTAATGAAACCATCACAGATAGGATATAATATAGTGAATAATCAAATAGCTGATATATTAGTAGATGAACTTGGTACAGTGATAATGTTAGATCAAAACTCTTTACCGCGTCACTCTTTAGGAGAAGACTGGGGAAAAAATAATCTAGCTAAAGCTTATGTAGCAATGAAGAACTTTCAAATGCTCCCTTTAGATACCACTATCACTAATACAGAAAACCCTCTTAATTTTCAACATTATCAAGTATTAAATCTTGAACAGACTAATAGGCTTCTTTCTCGTATTAAATTAGGAGAATATTTTAAAACACAAGCTTTTGAAATAATAGGTTTGAATCCACAGAGGATGGGTCAACAGATAGCTCAAGAACAAACAGCTACTGGTGTTGAACAAGCTACTAATGCTTCTTACGCTCAAACAGAACAATATTTTATACAACATAGTGATAACCTAATGCCGCGGGTACACGGAATGAGAACAGACTTAGCTCAGTTCTATCATTCTAGAAAACCTAGTCTTAGACTTCAATATATAACATCTAATGATGAAAAAGTAAACTTTCAGATTAACGGTACTGATCTTTTATTAAGAGACCTTAACATATTTGCTACTACTAAGACAAATGCTCGTGCTGTAATGGATCAGTTGAAACAATTAGCTGTTAAAAACAACACTATGGGTGCGTCTATATATGATCTTGGTAATGTTATCAAATCTGAGAGTATTGCTGAGCTTACACAAGTTCTTAAGAAAGCTGAAGAAAAAG